>Ga0105045_10002309_pt1 | contig 16068 bp, 11 predicted proteins | sample MAT02_FD_78089 | JGI IMG/M metagenome (GOLD analysis project Ga0105045, IMG submission 78089) | Freshwater microbial communities from Lake Fryxell liftoff mats and glacier meltwater in Antarctica - MAT-02 (megahit assembly) | ecosystem: Environmental > Aquatic > Freshwater > Ice > Liftoff...
CGACACAACGGGCGGAGCGGCACTGGACGCCGCAGCACCGGCGCCGCGCTGGAACAGCAAGAAGTACCAGTTCACCCAGCCCATCGCGCCGGCGCCCCCGAGAAGCACCAACCATTCGGCCATCACCAGCGAACCCATCGGAACCACCCTCAGAAGCAGGTGGGGGCACATCCCCCATTCCTGAATCGTATATACCCCCACCCCCTATGTCAATCAGACCCGGGCGTTTCGTGCACTGCCCGTACCGTGACTCACCACGGGTTAAAGCGGTAGCCATCGGCCTGCAGCACACTGAGCGCCGTCATGGCCGAAATCGCCACCTGCACCCCAGGCAGTAGCTCGTCGCGACGAATGCCGCGAGCCCCCGCCGTCTGGCCGCAGAGCACTAACTGTGCCCCGTGCTGGACCAGCTCCTCCACGAGGGCGCGGCTGGGGTTGGGCTTGCCGCCGAATCGTGCAGCAAACGCCGCATCGGTAAGGAGCGCGGGCCAGCCGGCGCCGTGTACTACCGCTGCCGCCTTGACGTTGGCTTCGGGGTAGCCATGGCGGACGTGCATGTTGAGAAAGCGCGCTAACGAGGTGAGCTGCGCGTTCACCATGATCGAGTCGCCGCCGCCAGCGTTGATCTCGAACACCGCCTTGAACACAAAGTTGTCTGGTGCACGGAACGTGGGGTCGTCCACCTTGATCGACATGCCCGTGCTCTGAATGACTGGCCCTGAGCGTTGCTGGCCGGGAATGGCCGGAGGCGGCGCCTGCGCCTGCACCGGGACCTGCAACGGCGCAGCCAGCAAGGTGCTGAACACGGTGAGCACGTAAACTGTGCGGCGCATGACGAAGCCTCCTGCTGAGTGAATACCATCATCGTGCGGCCCACCACGAGGCACACGACCCAACTGCATACATCGTGCAATATGCGCGCAACACCCGGATCTCGGCCAGCAGTCGCGAGCTATCTCTCGGCCCTCGATATTGCACACATGCTTATCCCCCTCCTGATCTTCGGCGGTAGCCTCACCGCGTTACTGGTGGCCGCACACTACTTCACCGCCGCAGCGGAACGCGTGGGATTGGCGCTGGGCATGTCCCCCTTCGTGGTGGGAGTCTTCATCGTCGCGATCGGGACATCGCTCCCCGAGTTGGTGGCGTCGTTGTTAAGCGTTCAGGCCGGTGCATCGGAGATTGTGGCCGGCAACGTGCTGGGTGCGAATGCCGCCAACCTGCTACTGATTCTCGGAGTCTGCAGCATCGTGGTTCCAGGCGGACGCATTGAACTCGGCAAGCAATATCTGTTTATCGATCTGCACTTTTTGTTGGGCGCCGTCCTCGCGCTCGGGACCGCCATGAGCGACGGCGTCGTCACCCGCACGGAGGGCATGCTGCTGCTGGTTGGCTACGGCGTCTACATGGCCTACCTCATGGCCGAGGGGCGCTCGGGAGCCGGCACCGACGAGCGGGTGGAGGCGCTGCCTCCCATCACTGCCGGCAGTCGCATCGCGCCTCGCGACCTGATCCTGCTGGTGCTCACCGGTGCGGCGATCTTCGTAGCCGGCGACCGCACCGTGAACGCCCTCCGCACAGTAGCCGACGCCCTCGCCATCTCTCCGGCCATCGCGTCCGTCACGATCCTCTCCGTAGGGACAACGCTACCGGAGTTGGCCGTCAGCATCTCAGCGGCGCGTCGTGGGCTGGCCGCGATGGCCGTGGGCAATATTCTCGGCTCCACCATCTTCAACGCGCTCGCGGTAACCGGTGCCGCCGCCACTTTGGGTAGTGTGACGGTACCGTCGACCCTGCGCAACTTCGCGCTTCCGTTCGTGGCGGGCAGCGCACTGCTCTTTTATCTGCTCACACAGGACAAGCGCATCTCCCGGTGGGAAGGGATGCTGTTTCTCGTGCTCTTCGCGCTATTCATGGTGAAGGTCGCCAACCTCGGCTGATCACCCCGCCTCTCTCACCCGCTGAAAAGCGCGATCGCCTGCGCCAAATCGTCCTGCAACACCGCCTCAACCGAGGCCACCTGCTCATCGGAGAGGCCGACCACCGTAAGAATGGCGGGGTCCACCTCGCGGGTGGCGACCGTCCGACAGTACCCGGCTTCGGCACGCGCGGCGAGCACGTCTGCCACATGTACCAAGGCCGGTAGCAGGCGGTCGGACGCTGGCAGCCTGAGCGGATCGTGATGATGCGCGCACACCTGCGCGAATACCCGGGGAAACCGCCACTCAACGCACAGCGCTTCACCAAACGCCTCATGCGTGGCTCCCAGAAAGTCAGATTCGGCTGCAGTAAACGACACGGTGCTATTCCTGGTCACGGCGGATATCACGGCCGTGAACTCCGGCAACCACGCCTGCATGGCGATCAGAATACCGATGTCGTGTAGCAGGCCCGCCAGCAACGCTTCCTCAGGCGGGACCGTCCCGCTCGCGGTCGCTAACCGCTGCGCCGCCGCCCCCACCGCCATCGAGTGTATCCAGAGCTCGGATGGCTCAAACCCCGCCACCGCGCGCCCACCTCGGAACATCTTGGTCAGGCTGGCCGCGATCGCGATGTTACGCACGGCGTTGACCCCGAGCAACTGTATCGCCGCGCGTGTAGAGGACACCGCGCCCGATCGACCGTAAAAGGCCGAGTTGACAACCCTGAGCACGCGGGCAGCCAGAGCGGGATCCGTAGAGAGCACCACGTGGAGTGCCTCCGCCGTGGCGGTGGGATCTTCCGCAATCCGCATAATGCGCAACGCGACGGACGGAAGCGTAGCCACGGCGCTCACGCGCTGCATCGTGGTCTGTACAACCGACATCATGCGGCCTCGAACTTTACGGTGGCAAACTGCGACCACCAGCCAGGTAACGCTGCCGCTTCCATCGGTCGCGCCAGCAGATAGCCCTGTGCGGAGTGACAGCCAAGCGCCTGCAGGAGTACCAATTGATCCATCGTCTCGACACCCTCCGCCACCACATGCAGGCCGAGATTGTCAGCGAGCGTGACCACCGCATGCAGCAACGCCGAGAAGCCACGCCCCTTGCTGACATTCTCGGTGAGAGCACGATCGATCTTGATCACGTCGAAGGGATAGTCTTGTAAACACGAGAGCGACGAATAGCCGGTACCGAAATCGTCCATGGCCAGGCGGATACCCGCCTCCTTGAACGCCGCCAGCAATTCGCCAGCCATAGCGCGATGCTGCATCAGCTGATTCTCCGTCACTTCAAGCTGCACCTGCCGCGGATCGATCCCCACCTCCGCGAGGATGCCCAGCGTGCGATCCACGATTCCCGGATCGGCCAGCTGCACCCGTGACAGATTCACGCTGATGTAGTCAGGAGCGTGATCAGGCGCCCGCTCTTTCCAGCACATAAACTGCCGGCACGCTTCGCGCAGGATCTGATCGGAAAGCGGCAGGATGAGCCGCGTCTCCTCCGCGATGGGAATGAACTCCGAGGGTGGGATGAAACCGCGCTGCGGGTGGCGCCAGCGTACCAACGCTTCGACACTCTCCACTCGCCGCGTTTCCAGCGACACGATTGGCTGATACACCAGAAACAGCTGATCCGTCCCCATCGCATCACGGAGGTCATTCTCCGTGCTCAGCCGCTGCCGAACGACATCACGCATGTCCGTGGAGAAAAACACGTGACAGGCTTTGCCACGGGCCTTGGCCTCGTACATCGCGATGTCTGCATCGCGTAGCATATCATCGGCACGCGAATATCCCGCGCTGCTGTGCACCAGTCCGATACTTGCGCTCGACCGGACGCTGTGCGGACCGAGCTGATAGGGCATCTCGAGGGCCTTCAACAGCCGGTCGGCGACTGCACCGGTAGCCGAAACAGTGGCCACGCCGTCCAGAATGATCACGAACTCATCACCACCCAGTCGAGCAACGGTGTTTCCCGTGACGTCACGGCCAACCTGATCGGTGGCCCGCAGATTCTGCCGTAGCCGCAGGGCGATCTCGGCGAGCAGCAGATCACCGACATCGTGGCCAAGACTGTCATTGATCAGCTTGAAGCGGTCGAAATCGATGAACATGACCCCGAATCCGTACGACGCGTCACGTTGCGAATGCTCCACTGCAACCTGCAGCCGGGCCTGAAGCAACGCGCGATTCGGCAGTCCGGTGAGTTGATCGATATTTGCGGCGCGTCCGAGTTGCACGAGCATCCGCTGCCGTTCAATCACGGAACAGATACGGGCGCGAAGCTCGGCACCAAAGAACGGCTTCCGGATGTAGTCCGCTGCACCGGCAGCGAAGCACGCGGCAAGAACTGTGCGGCTCTCGCTGCCGGTCACCACGATCACTGGTATCATGGCGAGCAGCGGATCGGTTTGCAGCATCTGCAGCACCTCCACACCACTGGCCCCTGGCATCTCGTGATCGAGCACGATGATGTCGGGCCGGAACTCGCGCGCCATCCGTACCCCCTCGCTCCCATCCACGGCCTTCATCAATACCGGCTGCAACGGCTTCAACATCGCCGAGACCAGCGCATGGATATCGGGATCATCATCAATCACCAACACGCGCGCATTCGCGACAAAGGCGCGCTCCAGCATCGCCGTTGTGCTGAATTCACCAGTTTGCACGGTATCCGTCATGGCGTCTCCTGGAGCGTGGCGTGCGGAACGGGCGTCGACGCGCTCCGACTGCGCAACGCGGCCTCACATCGGCATAACAATTCGGCCAAGGCTGGTGTCACTGCCTTTGCATCGACCCCCTCCGCCACGAACCGCTCCACATCACGAGCGGCGTCGCTGATGGTCGGGAAGCCATAGCCGCCGGCTGCCCCCTTGAGTTGATGCACCAAACGCTGCAGCGCCGTGCGATCCCTTAACTGTCCGTACTCCACGAGCAGTGGCAGCTTGAGTGCAAGACCCTCGAGAAATCCGACGATAAGCTCTGCGAAATCCGCGTCATCGGCGAGATCACTACGCAGCACAACGGCTGTGTGCTCCGCGACCACCGTGTGTTCCGGTACGCACAGTGGAAAGATCACGTCATTCGAGCCATCCGCCATGAGTGGCGTAGAGTCATCGGCCACCATCCACTGCGCGCAGGTAGCCAGCAATCGATGTCGATCAATCGGTTTGGTGGCATAGTCATCACAACCCGCATCCAGACACCGCTGGCGATCTTCGGCCATGGCATGCGCCGTCAGCGCCACAATCGGCACCCGATGTTGCAGCGCCCGGAGATGGCGCGCGAGCGAGTAACCATCCATCTCTGGCATCTGCATATCTGTGAGTAGTAAATCAAAGGGTCGGCCTTCGCTGTCGGCGGCGAGGATTGCGTCCAACGCCAACCGACCATTCTCCGCGATCATCACCTCGGCACCCGCTACGCGCAGATGATGCGCAATCAGTCGCTGATTGTCTTCGCCATCCTCTGCCAGCAGAATGCGCCCCGAAAGTCGCAAGGCGGTGGCTGGCGTCAGCGACTGCTTGTCGGCTGCGTGATCGGTGCAGACCGCCAGATCCTGCACTATCGTGGCACCCTCAACGGCCTGAAACGGAATCGTCACTTCGAAGCGCGCCCCCTCACCGGGTGCGGTTCGTGTGAGCGCCACATCACCACCCATCAACTGGGCCAAGCGCCGGGAGATCGTGAGCCCGAGACCAGTCCCGCCGTGACGCCTCGTCACGGAACTGTCGGCCTGCGTGAACGGCTGGAATAGCATCCGTGCCTGCTCTGCGCTAAGTCCAGGACCCGTATCTTCTACCGTGACGTGCAGCCCTTTCGCGTCGGTGCCGGTCACACGAACGCGAACGTCCACGCGCCCTGCATTGGTGAATTTCACCGCATTCCCCACAAGGTTCATCAGAATCTGCCGCAACCGGGTGGGATCGGTCAGTATACGGTCTGGAATCGGTGAATCCAGATGGAGCCGCAGTGCGACGCCCTTTTCGGCGGCGCGCGCGTGCATCAGGCTGTCCACATCGAGGAGCACACGCGGAAGCGCGGTCTCGATCTGTTCAAACTCCAACCGACCCGCTTCGATCTTCGACAGGTCGAGGATGTCGTTAATCAGCGTGAGCAGATGCTCGCCCGCACGGTGAATCGTATCGATCTGTTGCACTGTTTCGATGCGCACTCGCGTTGCGATGGCCTCATCACGTAACAAGTCGGTGTAGCCGAGAATGGCCGTGAGCGGGGTGCGGATCTCATGGCTCATGTTGGCCAGGAATTCGCTCTTACTCCGACTGGCGGCCTCAGCACGCGACTGTGCCAGCGTCAGCGCCTCTTCCCGTTCCACGGCAGCCGTCACGTCCATCACGGTGCCGAACAGGCCAGTGATCCGCCCATCGACGTCGCGTCGGGCGCGCCCTTCGCCTCGCACGAAGCGAACTCCGTTCGCGCCGGTCTGCGTGCGTAGCACCAGCGAATACGGCAGCCCTTCGCTGGCCGCGCGCTGTGCGGCGGTCGCCAGCAGCAACGCGTCATCCGGTACATAGGCCGAAAGCATCCCCGCATAGTCTGGCGGTCCATCCAGCTCCGTACGGCCAAACAGACGGAGTGTCTCTCGCGACCACACAATGGCGCCCGAATCCAGCTCGATCGACCAGCTACCAAGGTGCGCGACGGCCTGCGCGTCCTCCAGCAGGGACGTCGCCTGCTGCAGGTCCGCGCCGATCTGTCGCTGGGCCGTAATGTCGAACCGAATGGACACGTACTTTTCAACGCCTCCGTCAGAACCAAGCTGCGGGATGATCGTGCTGTCCACCCAGTACAGCGCGCCATCTTTGCGGCGGTTGCACACCTCACCCCGCCACGCCCGACCCGAAGAAATCGTACGCCACACCTCCCGCCAGAACTCAGGCGGATGCACGCCGGAGTTCAGGATCCGATGATCGTTCCCGAGTAGTTCGTCTCGCTCGTACCCGCTGATCCGACAAAACCCGGTATTGATGTCCACTATCCGTCCCGAGCGATCAGCGACGGAGAGAATCGAGTGTTCGTCGAGCGCGTTCCGAAGCGCCGTGATCTCGCGAAGCGCCGCCTCGGCTTTCGCCCGAGCATCAACCAGCGCTTCCTTGGCTTCCTCCGCGCTGGAGATGTCGATGTGCACTCCTACCACGCGTAATGCGCGCCCCTCGACATCACGCTCGGTAACGCGGCCCGATGACAGCACCGCACACCAACTCCCGTCGCGACGGCGCAAGCGGTGCTCACAACGGTACTCGGCAGTGTGTCCTTCCAGATGTTCGACCATCCGAGCGCGCGCCAGCTGCCCATCATCGGGATGGACTAGCGTACCGAAATACCGCTCGTGGGGCTCGATCTCCGATGGTAGATAGCCGAGCATAGCGGCGAATGGCGCGTTGAATACCATGGCTTGGGTGCGCAGGTCCCACTCCCACGTACCGACATTGGCACTCTGGACGATCAGGTCGAACCGGCGCCCCTGCTCCTCGATTGCGTGCCGATTGTGCACCTGCTCGGTGATATCACTTTCGATGGCTACATACCCGGTCAGCCGGCCTTCTTGGAGGAGCGGTTCGATACTCAGATCGAGCCAGTATTCGCGGCCGTCACGCGTCACGTTCAAGATCTCGCCACGAAACGAAGTGCCCGCACGCAACGAAGTACGCATCGCCAGCATGGTTTCAGGAGCTGTTCTCTGGCCTTGCAACAGTGCGCCGGGACTCTGGCCTAGGGCTTCGTGCAGCGTGTAACCGGTGATCCGCGTAAAGCCGTCGTTGACCCAGGTAATGCGGCGGGCAGCATCCGTTATGACCACGGCGTTGCTGGTGCGCTGCGCCACCAGTGCCAGACGCTCAAACTCTTCGGCTCGCGCTGCCATGGTACTGTGCTGACGCTGCAGGAGTCGGATCATCGGCTCAAGGACGAACGCTGCAATGAAGGCGATGATGAGCAGCACCATGCCCGCGAGCAGGCGTGCGGCCACTGTACTGTCGGAGACACGCTGCTTTCCGAATCGCTGCAGCTGTGCGACCACGTGATCGGACTGTGCGAGATATGCGTCGGCGTATCTTTGCACCGAGTCCTGCCAGTTGGCGCCGGAAGCGGGCGCACCGGTGGCCTGTACGAACTGGCGGGCGGCTCGCGCCAACGCCAGCCGATCGACGGCCGCACCCTGCAGCAGGCTATCGACTTGCGCCGCCCCCTCGAGGCCTTGGTGCGTGAGCGGGCCAACACGTGCCGCAAGTTCTGCGGCTTCCGATTCCAAGCGGGTGACGTCGCCGGTCAACCAAAGGAGCTGATCGTTTCTGGTCGGTTCCACCGCCGCAAGCGCCGCGATTCGCGCGATGCGCTGGCTCAACATGCGCTGACGACCGGCGAGGTTCATCATCTCCGCCTCCGACACGCGGCTCGCCGTCGTCGACGAATGTCCAATCACGGCCCCGCTGACAAGCGTGGCGATCAGCCCCAACGAAACCATCACCGCCCATCGTATGCGACGGTGCGGGCTACGCGACGACACGCCGGCCGACATAGGGAGAGCGGAGTCGGCAAACTTCGCGGAGACCCGCTGCCGGTACAGCATGCTCGCGAACAGCGGCGCAATGATGATGGCGATGCCGAGGCCATCAACGGCGGCACGCGCCAACGGGGGGAGACTACCCCCCATGGACTCTACGGCGACGTGTAGGCACAGCTCCGCCGCGAGAATGATCCCGACCAACTGGATGGTCTCGACCCACCAGCGACGACGGGCCGGCACCGCGGCTGCGGTGGAATCGGGACAGGGCGAGAAAGGAGGCGTCATGCACGGGCACGGAGGAGTGGGATCCGTTCCCACGAAACCTTGGGGCCTGCGTCGGCACCTCACCTGTCAGTGTCGGCTCGCTGCGCCGGGAACTGTATGCCCACCGCCCGATCCGTACTTTCGGCGCCGGCGATGCCACACCCCTGTTGCCACGGCGCGCATACGGCTAGGCTGCGCAGACCGTGACCGCTCCCGATGTGCTTCCCCCCGCCCAGCTTCCCCGACGCCGCGTGAAGGTAGCCTTTGTCGGCTCGCACGGCGTAGGCAAGACCACGTTGTGTTTTGATGTGGCCGCGCAGCTCAAGCGGCGGGATGTGAGCGTCGACATCGTCCGCGAGGTGGCCCGTCGCTGCCCGCTGCCGATCAACGAAGCGACCACCCTCGATGCCCAACTCTGGATTCTGCACACCCAGATCGCCGAAGAGATCGAAGCCACGGCAACCTATGATGCGGTGATCTGCGACCGGTCCGTGCTCGACAACTATGCCTACCTTGTTGCTCGACTTGGACGCCGGCCCGAACTCGAAGCGCTCGTGGCGCACTGGGTGCGCGGCTACGATACCCTGTTCAAGGTGCCGGTGCTCGAAGCGCCCGCGTTCGACGGGAAGCGCGCCGTCAGTCCAACCTTCCAGTTGGAAATCGACGGGATCATCGACGCGCTGATCGCAGACTACGGGGTACCGGTGGTCCAGCTCGACCCGGTAAACCGCAGCGGCTGGACCGCAACGGCACTCGCGGCACTTGGCGTGGCGATGCAACCCCAACAAATCGACCTCTTCGTTCCGCAGTAGGCCGCGAAGATGTTGCGGGATGGGCTATAACAGATCAAAGCGCTCGTGATTACTTTTCGGTTTATGTGGTTGTCTCGTGTCCGTCGCCTTGCGCATGTGCTCGTCGTGCTTCCGGTCCTGCAGCTCCTGTTGCTGGCCTCCGGCGGCGCATGCGCACCAGCGGGCGCCGACTCCGGGTCAAACGCCGCGGCGGTGACCTCGACGGCGCCCGCTGACGGCCACCATGCCCACCATGCGCCGACCGATCCCGCGGCACCGGCGCCGGATCGCGTCCCGGGACACGAGCACACCACCGTCGCCTGCCCCATGGCGATGGCCTGCTCCGCAGTCGCCGTGCCCATGACGGCCACCGAGTCCGCCACGCCGCTCACGGTCGCCCAGACACAGGGATCGGTGGAGCCGGCAGTCCCCCCCGCGACGTTGCGCGGAGCCCCCGAGCCGCCGCCGCCAAGAGTCTGAGTCACGCCCCGCTGGTTTTCCGGACGTTGACTCACTCTCATCTACAGGTCGCATGTCTCTCGCTGCATGGCGCATCGCCGCTGCAGGCGCAGTGCTGTTCCTTATGGCACCGCTCGCCCGCGCGCACGCGCAAACCGATTACTACAACACGGACGCCGGTCGTCCGCTGCAAACCGAAGACGCCTACGCCATCGAGCGACGGGCGATCGAACTGCAGATTGCCCCGTTCCGTCTCGAGCGCGCGCGCGGTGGCAGCTACCGCTGGGGCATCGAACCGGAAATTGCCGTCGGCCTCTTTCCCCGCACGCAATTCGAAGTGGGCTTTCCGCTCGCCCACGTCGAACGAGGCGTCGGACAACGGCAAACCGGACTCGCCGGCATCGAGCTGTCGGCGCTCTACAACCTGAACGCCGAAACGCGGATACCCGCGCTTGCCATCGCCGTTGATGCGACGCTACCGGCTGGCCCATTGGGCCCTGATCAGGTCATTCCGTCTATAAAAGGCATTGCCACCAAGACGTTGCCGTGGGCGCGCTTTCACCTCAACGGTCGCGTGACCTTCAAGGAATCGATCGACGGGAGCGTAACCAATGCCGCCGCCGATACGCCAAACGCCGAACTCTCGCGCTGGGTCGTCGGCCTGGCGGTTGATCGCACCTTCCCGTTGCAGGCCATGCTGTTGACCGCTGAAGTCGTGGCCCGGCAGCCACTCGACAGCTCACGCGATCTCACGTGGGACGCTGCGGCCGGCACGCGCTACCAACTGAGCCCGCGACTCGCCACCGATCTCGGGGGCGGCTATCGCCTGAGCGGCGACGATGGCGGCTGGTATATCACTGCCGGCGCGGCCGTCGCGCTGGGCTTCCCTTGGAGGACTCGCTGATGCGTAACACTGCATTTCGGATGACCGCGGTCGTGACGGCCGCGCTGGCGCTCAGCACGCTTTCGCCGCAGACGGCGACGGCGCAGTGGTCCACCGCGTACGAACAGTTCTACCTGCAGGCCTCGCACAACTGGCAGTTCCGCAATAAGTACGCCCACGCCGACCGCTTGTTCAACGCGTTCGACTACGGGCATGCCATTCTGTACGAAACGCTGTGGACCAAGCCGGATGCGCCGGCGTCGGAGCTGGAGACGCGGATCTATACGCACCTCACCCAGCGCGTGCTCACGCGGCCGCCGCGTGTTCCGCTCGAAGAAGCGGCCATCGAACCCATGTATGCACAGCTTGCGCCAGAAGCCAAGGTGATGTTCGACTGGACGCACATTCTGCATCGGCAATTGTACGATGTGCTCGCTGATGAACGTCGCAGCGACGCGGAGAAGGACACCGAGGTGGCGCGGCTTGTCTCGTACTATCGCTCGCGTCCGGGCGTGGCGTTCAGCAGTAAGCCCAAAAGTATGGAGCTCATGCAGGAACAGCCGTACTCACTCGCGTTCCGTCAGCGGTACCCGAAGTTCAATGGGCTCATCTGGGGCTACCACTGGCTGCAGGTTGGTCTGTACGAACCACTCATTGTCGGCAAGACGGTCGATGAACGACAGGCCGGTGTTCGCGCCACCGTTTCGCGGTTCTGGCAGATGCTCGCCGATCCGCCGAACACACTCCCGCATCAGATGCCGATGACTGCCGCAGTAGCCCCTGCCTTCGCGGCACGTTTCCCGGAGGCGGCCATCATCTTTGACAATCTGCACTCCATGCACGACGTCGTCTCGGACATTCTCACCAATCCGAGTGTACCACGCAGTCGCAAACGTGCGGAAATCCTGCGCGCCGCCCAACTGTTCCGCGACGACACGTCGTACGTCATGCCGGTGGCCGGTTGGCGCGTGATGTCGGAGCAGATGGGCGCCGAGAACATGGGGGGGCCGGCGGTCGGTTTCCTTCCCGTACTCCCCACGCCCTCAGTGACCTACGGCGCCGTGATGACGCACGACCGGCAGTCCGGTGAGATGACGGGCTTCAAGTCGGGAGCGGCCATTGGCGGCGCGCACGCGCATCACGACATGCCCGGTATGGCCTCGCCACCGTCGGACTCACAACCGGTCGCGCCGCCAACGCGTACCGGATACACCGCCGCCGACGTAGCCTTCATGCACGATATGATCGGCCATCATGCGCAGGCCCTCACCATGGCGGCCCTGGTCCCCGCGCGGTCCGCGCTCCCCGCGTTGCGCGCTCTCGCGGAACGCCTCGCCATCTCGCAGCGCAAGGAGATCGCCGTGATGCAAACGTGGCTGCGTGATCGCGGAGAATCAGTACCTTCCCCTGCGGACGGCGGCGCGCATGCCGGCCACGCAATGCCGGTCGACTCCACCGCGACCGCCGCGGCGTCCATGCCGGGCATGTCGGGTATGCTGACTGCCGCCCAGCTGAGCGAACTCGGCAGTGCGCAGGCCACCGCCTTCGACCGGCTGTTCCTCCAGTTCATGATTCAACACCACGACGGGGCCCTCGTGATGGTGCGCGATCTGCTACGCACACCGCGCGCGGCGCAGGAGCCAGAGCTGTACCAGATTGTCTCCGATGTCGACACCGATCAACGCGCCGAGATTCGCCGGATGGTGGCGCTGCTCACGCGTCTCTCCACTCCCTGATACGGTCCGCCCACGCGATTCACAGCGCGTCTTCCCACACTGCTCGCGCTCAGTGCGCTTACGGCTTCGGCTTTGCCACGTCCGATCTGGCGTGATTGCGGAATTCAGGGCGTCCCCGATACCGTGAGCGCCGAACGCTTTGGCGGCGTCCGCATCTTCGATATCGCGGACATCGATAATCCGAAACAGATCGCGGCCGTGCAAACGTGCCGTGGCTGGCGCCTATATGGATCAGTTGGAGCGCGGGACGTCGCTTCCCGCCGCACGTATCGCGGCAATCACCAAGTCACTCAACGCTGCCGAAATGCGAATGTCGGTGCGCGTCATGTAGCGCACGGCCTGCTCACGTCGCAGCTTAGCGCCGACGCGCGAACTACGAACAAAAGCGCTCGCGTGCGGACACTTACCGATGTGGTAAAGGCGCTCGGCCAGTAACGCTCACCGGCGTGGTGGGTGGTACGGGACGGCCGGTATCTCGTGACGCAACGGGACACCGGCCGTCTTGTCTGACACCACGCTTCGCGCCCCGAGCCGGATGGCCACACTCCGTGCGACCGGTGTGGTTTACGGGGCATCGGACGAGGTGCTGGATCGCCCGCTGCTCAGCGTGGAGATTCACGGCGGTGCCCCAGCCATGCACACCGCGGCCGCACGGATCGCGGCCTACGCCGGCACGGCGCGTAGCGCCCGGATCGACGCCTCGCACTTCGCACTTCTGCTCAAAACGAATACGCAGACCCTCGAGGAACATATCGCGGCAATACAAGCAGACCTGCAACGGGCCTGGGTCGACGTCGTCAGTACGCCGCAGTCCGTACAGGTGGGCGGGATTTTCGTATCCCCATCGGGTACGCGTATCTGTCCGAGCAGTTGGTTGCGCGACGCAGAGTCGCAGTGACAGGCGGCATCGCGGGTGAACGGACAGCAGGCGCAATCAGCACCGTCGGCAGCACCGAGCGCCACCTCGGTCGGTGATCTGCTCGTCATCTCCAGTCACCCACACAACATCCTGCTTCCCGTGCCCTACCATCCCGAAGCGCTGATTGCAGCGCTCATTGCGCTGCCCCAGCGACTGTAGTGACGCTCACGGCGTTTCCGCCGACGCGGCCATAACGTCGGCCAGTGCGCGATATAGCTGATCACCTGTAAATGGCTTGTCAAGAAAGTGTGTCAACGAGTCGGTCGCCATGTGGTTCTCGGCGGTGTACCCCGATACCAACACAATGGGCAAGCGCGGTGCCTCGGCGCGCAAGCGCCGCACCAACTCATGCCCCCCGACGCGCGGCATCCGGACATCCGTCACGACCGCCGAAATCTGATCACGCTGCACGGTCCACTTTTCGAGCGCCACTTCGCCATCGGACGCCTCGATGACCTGGTAGCCGTAGCGCTCAAGCAAGCGCCGTGTCGCGCGCCGTACCGCGTCCTCATCCTCGACCAACAGCACCGTACCTTCGCCACGTGTGGCTGGCACAGTGCGCGCAGTCAGTGGCCGTTGATCGGCAGCGGCGGGCAAGGCGGGAAACAACATGGTAAAACAGGTGCCCTGACCAAGACTGCTCTCCACGGACAGGGAGCCATCGCTCTGCTGCACCGCGCCAAACACGCTGGCCAGACCGAGCCCGGTGCCTTGTCCTTGCGGCTTCGTGGTAAAGAATGGCTCGAACAAATGCTCAAGGGTTTCCGGGTTCATGCCATGTCCCGTATCTGAGACCGCAAGCTCCGCCATGGGAGTGCCAGGGAGATCGGGTAGGCGGGCTACCAGCTTAGCATCATACAAAAGAATCCGGGTAGAAATCGTCAGCGTGCCGCCGTTCCCTGCATGGCCATGCAACGGTGTCCGCATCGCATCTCGGGCGTTGATGGCGAGATTGAAGATTACCCGTTCGATGAGCGTACCATCGGCACGAATCATGACGGGATGATCGCAGAGTTGCAGATCAAGACGGACCTGGTCGCCGATCAGCCGTTTTACCATGGAGGATGCGACGCGCACGATCTCGTTAAGATCGACATCCCGCAGCTCGATGTGCTGCTTACCACCATACGCCAGGAGCTGACTGACCAAGGTACGAGCCCGTTCTGCCGCCTGCGTGATCTCCGCGAGCTCCGTGTCGATCGTGTGGGCCGCCGTCAGCGCGGCCCGTGCGAGCTCGAGGTTGCTGACAATCACCGTGAGCAGATTGTTGAAGTCGTGCGCAACACCGCCAGCGAGCTGCCCAACCGCCTCCATTTTTTGCGCGTGGCGCAGGCGATCCTCGAGGATATGTCGTGCCGTCTCGTCTTGTGCGAGCACCAACCGTGCGCGCCGACCTCGCCACATGATTGAGTCGGCAGTGACATCAACTTGGCGGATGGACCCATCACGTAGCCGGTGACGCCACGATTGTCGCACACGCCCGTCGGTAAATCCATCTCGGGACTCGGCGAGTAGCCGTTCACGATCCTCCTCCGGGCGCAAATCGAGAATGGTGAGTGTGGTAAACTCCTCCCGGCTCCAGCCGTACTCGTCGACCGCCGCATCATTCACAGCCAGAATGCGCAACGTCTCGCGATCAAAAATCCACATCGGCGCCGGGTTGCGCTCAAAGATCATCCGGAATCCGTCGGTGTCGCGCCGCAGCGCTTCTACGTTTTCCTTGATATCGGTGACATCGGCCAGCACGCCGGTACATGCATTCACACGGTTTCCGCGGCGAAGAAACACTCCGCGGGCATCCACCCATCGGACCGTGCCGTCGTTCCATCGGCGGATCCGGAACTGCGCCGCGAAGTCGGCGCCACCGGCGCGCGCCGCAGCAAGCGCGAGGAGCACGGATTCCCGATCGTCTTCGTGAACGAGGCCGAGGAAGAGATCGCGTGTGAGCGCAGCGCCGAGTTCCGGCACGCCGCAGATGCGGTGATGCTCGACATCCCCGGTGAGCGAGTCACTCGACGCACACCATTCCCACGTGCCGATCGATCCCATGGAGCGAATCAACCGCAGTCGAGCCAGCTCAGACGCGTTGGAATTCATGGGGAGTCAAAATACCACGTGCAGACCATTCTGCCAGGAGGTATTCCTTGATACGGTTCGGGGCCCCGCCGCCGGAACGCACCGTACATCGCGCAACGCAACAAGGCGGACTGCAGTGAGGCTGTCACCGAGTCCGCCCTGGGCGTGCCCCCGTATGTGGGGGATGTCACAATACGGCATTATCGCCGTGCGGTCAGACGCGCGCTGCGTGTGCCTGCTGAAGACGCGCAACGCAATGGCCGGCGAGCTCTGCGGACGAGAAATCGCGGGGTGGCGCGTCGAACTCCAGGACGGCCGTCGCATTCGCGGCTGGCTTGGAGGAGGCAATGTGCCAGCGCCAGGTGGCTTCACTCGACGCCTGCGGAACCAGAGCCTCTTCCCACAACGCCGTCACCGGTGCGGCTTTACCGTACAGGCGCGCGCGTTCGGGGCTGAAATCGTTGGGCGGGGCGACCATGCCGTCCCAGAC
>Ga0105045_10002310_pt1 | contig 16063 bp, 17 predicted proteins | sample MAT02_FD_78089 | JGI IMG/M metagenome (GOLD analysis project Ga0105045, IMG submission 78089) | Freshwater microbial communities from Lake Fryxell liftoff mats and glacier meltwater in Antarctica - MAT-02 (megahit assembly) | ecosystem: Environmental > Aquatic > Freshwater > Ice > Liftoff...
AGCGATTGGTTTATGGTTATTTGGGGTACCTATCCTTATTATCATCCTACTGAAAATTTTTGGGGTTATCTAAGAAATAAATACGCCCTCTTGGCTCTTTTCGTGCCCGTGGCATAGCCGCGATTACTGGTTGTAGCACGCGCGCACGGGCAGGAAAAGAGATAAGAAGGACGATTCAGCACTATTTCTTGCTGCCCATTTTTTTTCAACATTCTCGAGCGATTTCAAAGGCTTTTTGTGTATGAATGACAAGGACTTCGATTTTTGAATCTGGAGAAGAAATGGCAGAGTCTACCGAGGTGCTTTGGTGATGACTAGAAACATGAATGCCCAAAAATAAAAGACACTGGCACACCTCTTCACTAATCAAAGAAGCATTTTCTCCTATTCCCGATGTAAAAATAAGAACGTCGATGCCCTCCAAAGAAGCTACCATTGAACCCACCATAGAGGTTAATCGATGAACATACACATCGATGGCAAGCTGAGCTCGATTATCGCCCTCTGAGGCCTTTTTCATCACATCGCGCATATTGCTTGATATTCCAGAAAGTCCCAGCAATCCGGATTTCTCATACAATTCACCGGAAAGTTCTTCAACCGTTTTTCCTTTCTTCTGCAAAAGATAAAGAAGAAGGCCTGGATCGATACTCCCTGATCGCTTGTCCATCATTAACCCTTCCAACGGAGTCAGCCCCATTGTCGTATCCACGCTTTTTCCGTTCTTAGCGGCGCAAAGAGAGGCTCCAGACCCTAAATGGCAAATGACCATTCGATGCGGTTCTTTTCCTAAAAGTTCGGCAGCCCTTTTTGAACAATATTGGAAGCTCGTCCTGCGAAAACCAAAACGTTGAATTCCCATCTTGAACCATTCACAGGGAACTGGATAGATCCTAGCCGCTTCTGGCAACGTATGGTGAAAAGCCGTGTCGAAAACAGTGATTTGAGGTTTGTCTGAGAACAATTTTTCTAAAATCTCAATTCTTTCAAGAGCAGCTAAATTATGAAGAGGTGCGAGATCAGCAAGATTGCGTATCTCCTTTTTCACGTTAGCATCGATGGGTACGCTTTCTTCATATTTTTTACCGCTATGGACAATGCGATGCCCAATACAGTCGATTTCTTGACTGGACAACAAAGAATCGAGCTTCTCTTCAATCTTCAGAGTTTTTTCTTTACTAGCATTTTTCCGTTCGATTTTGGTCTCCCAGGGGGTTCTTATGGGCTATCCGGTAATCTGGAAAAATCATAGAGACAGCACTTAACGCTACTCGATCCGCAATTTAAAATAAGAATTTTCATATTTAATCGATACTATAACGTAGGATATTTATTGAATAAAAAGGGTCGGCTAACCAGCCCCTTTTTATTAAAACTGATAATCTAGACTTGCTCTGTAACCCTTATAATCCTTGTGTCCAAATTGGTACGCAAACCCAAGCGACAAGCAATCCTCATCAAAGCAAGGAAGAATGCTTGTCGTGATTAATGAAAATCCTACCTCATCGTAATGCCTGATATAAAGACGACCGGTTGCAAAATAGGAATCGACAAATGAGATGCTGTAGTTTAACGGACGTTCACAAACGACAAATCCCGCACAAGACGTTAGCGTGAGCCCGTTTTTTAGCGTGCAATTTTGTATATGATAATTATAGTTAATCCCGCTCAACCACAGATTGGTCGAGGTGTAATAACCCGCAAAATTTGTCAGCGAAATCACATGATTACAATATTTATAGTTATAAGTACTGTTTACTCCGGTAGAAATAAAGGCACCCGCCGTACATAAGTCTAAAGAGCCCGCACCACCAAAGCGCACAATGGGAGTTAAAGACCAGTTATACGTGATAGGGAAGCGGATTCCCACCCCTAATGATGTCAGAAGTGAGGAAGCTCCACCATTGCGATTATACGTGATTGGCGCGTCTAAAATTAAGGCCCAACTTAAATCAGGAGCATAGGAATAGCGCGTAGGGAGCGTAACCGCTGTGGTATCAAATCCCCCCGAGAATCCACGTAGAAAATCGACGCCCGTTTGAACCTGATGAACATTCGGTTGAGAACTCCATCTACAATCACAACCCGCAAAAGGAGACAGATGTCCTAATTGATAATCAGCATGCGCCATTTGTGCAAGTAAGCTATTAGGGTTCCCCGCTATCGGGTCAATGGGGGAATATTTAGCATACACCCTTAATAACTCATGCCTGTGTCCAGCATCTCGAATGAATTCTCTAAAGAGCGTTAGACTATTATCCCTTGTTCCACCATCAAATGAGGTGCTAAACCCCGCTTGAGGGATCCCGATATTCAAAGTTGTTGAGTTTGCTGCAAAGGAGGCAAGGGTATCAATTCCTCTCAGGTCGATCTCAAGTGAGGTAGCAGAGGTTGGTTTGTAAAGAGGAATAAGTTGTGTAATATTTGTCGATCGTAAGTCCCGGTTTAAATCGATGAGATTCGGTGCTGCGACCGTAGAACTTTCAGTACCCACTTTGACGGTGGCATGGTAGGGTTCGCGTGCATAGACGCTATTTCCCTGATACATGAAACAGAGGGCGGTCATCATTTGGGAGAATTTTTTGTTCATCGCAGACCTTTTGTGTTTTTGTATGATCCAAAAAAATACAGAAAGTGTTAGGTTAAAGACAATATAAAAATTTATTTTTATTCATATTTTAAAGGAAGAAAGCCCTATGAAAAATATTTTTCGCTTTTTTGGATTATCTGTAACCCTTATTTTAACGGCACCACTGGCACATGTCAATGCCTGTACAGGCATTCAGTTGAAAGCTAAAGACGGCTCTTTTGTGAATGGACGAACGCTTGAATTTGGAGTGTTCGTTGACACCTCAGCTGCAGTTATTCCTCGAGGCTATGGCTTTACCGGAACCACACCTCACGGCCCTGGTTTGCCCTACAAAACAAAATATGCTGTTCTAGGTGCGATTGCTTATGACAATGTAAGTATTATGGATGGAATCAATGAGAAGGGATTATCTGCAGGCACTTTCTATTTTCCGGGTTTTGCAGGTTATGCAAAAATGACAGAAGAAAATCGATCCAAGGCTATTTCTCCAATCGAATTTGTCAATTGGGCCTTAACTCAGTTTGCCACCGTTGACGAAGTGAAAAATGCTATTGACACCATTGTGATCGCACCGACAGTCATAAAAGCATGGGGAGATACCCCTGCACCTTTTCATTATATCATTTATGATAAAAGCGGGAAAAGCTTGGTTATAGAACCGATTGATGGTAAATTAGTGGCTCACGATAACCCTTTAGGTGTATTTACAAACTCCCCTACGTTCGATTGGCATATGAAAAATCTTAGAAATTATATCAATCTAACGCCGATTAATGCGAAGCCCTTAAATATTGCTGGTGTCGAATTAGCTCCTTTTGGCCAGGGTTCAGGCATGGTCGGCTTACCAGGCGATTTTACACCTCCGTCCCGCTTTGTACGGGCTGCAATTTTTTCGATTACAGCGATTCCGTCAAAAAACGCTCAAGAAGCCGTGTTGCAAGCTTTTCATATTTTAAACCAATTTGATATCCCTGTGGGTGCAGCTAAAACTGTAGAAAACGGGATAGATTATAGCGATTATACTTTGCTTACTTGTGTGAAAGATCCTCAGAGTTTGAAATACTATTTCAAAACATACAAAGATCAAACCGTTAAAGTTGTTGATTTAACCAAGTTTGACTTGGACGCAAAAGCGATCAAACGGGTTAATACAAGCGGTAAAGAAATTGCGGTTGATATTACAGATACGTTGAAGTAGCACTAAGTGCAGTCAAAAGGAACAGAATATGAAGAACTAGGCAGGATGCGCAGGGTAGGTGCAATCACTTATCCTACGTATCCCATACGCATCAACCTAACCAGAAAAACTCGAATTTAACGTAGTAGTCATTAAATGCTTAATCGCAGTAACGCATGCCATAGAAACCAAATTTTAGCGCAAAGTGGCCAAGACCCGAAGAAAAGAAAAAACAAGACAGGCAAAATAAGTTTAACCGCCTGTCTTTCAAAAACTTGCTAAAAAGTCTTTTGGAAGACAGGTGGTTAAACCTATCTTGCCTATCTTGTTTTTTTCTTTTGTTTGCGCCTTGCATATTGGCGTTAAAATTTGGTTTCCCTTCTGTGATTCTTTCTTATTCGGTGTTTTTTTGATGTAATCTTTTCCCACGCAATATTCTTAATTCAAACAACTTATCATCTTATTTTTTACGTTAGGTTGCCTATGCCTACGTATTCTGCCTGATCTTTTATATCCTGTTCCTTTTTGCTTTGAGGCTATACTACAAATTCTTCATTTGCTGCAGCAGCTTTCGATTGAACACAACTATAGCCACCAAGAAAACACCCCAGGATAAAAAGACCACCGGATAGGCAAGGGGACGAAGGAAACGGACCTCGCCCAGCCCTTCTCCTGCCACATAGGATAGAACCCCTCCAATTCCCCCAAGAAAAAAAGTGATCATCAAGTTTTTATTCACAAAGGAAAGCGCGGAATTCAACGTCAGCGAAAAAAGCGGGTAAAGAGCAATCAGCCATAAAGGAGGAAAAACAACCTGATCACCATAGGAAAGAATCCCGAAATGAATAAAGGCCCACTCTTGCAATACCCCCCAAATGGTTGCAAAGATAGATAAGGGAAGAAAAAGACGCAAACTCTTTGGATCCCACTTCGCAAAAAGAAAAACTTGCAATGCATAACATCCCGCGACTATACCAAAAACAACAAAAGAAGAACTGCTAGCCCCATAGACAATTAAAATATACCACGCAGCCCAATACAAGGAGCCATTCACAAGCGAAGGAGGGACGAGCGATGGGGTTTTCGCCGCATATTCTTGAAAGTCAGGGTGCTTGTGCATTTTTTCTTCTAGCGGTTTTATCCCTGATACCTTCACAATAATAAAAGTGATTAAAAGAGGGCTGATGATTAGTGTCCAGCCTAAAGAAAAAGGCAGAACCATGATCCAGATTGCCCACCACTGGAGAAGTTCTCCCAAGTAGTTTGGATGTCTTACATAGCCCCAAAGACCGGTTGTGAGTAATTGACCTTTTTTCGAAGGATCTTTTTGAAAGATCGCCAGTTGGTAATCTGCTAGCGCTTCAATACAAAAACCGCAAGCCCAAATATACATTGCGATTCCTAATGCTTGGAATGAAACATGCTGAGGATGTGTGTGAACCCACATCACAGGAAGAGCCACAATGTACAAAATGAAACCTTGCAAAAGGAAGACCTGGGAAAAAAGCTTCAGTTTGACATTTTTTCCCCACTGCTTTTTCAGCGCTTGATACCGAAAATCTTCTTCCCGGTTTCGATTGCGCAAATAGATGTGAAGCGTCAGCCGGATCGCCCAGATTGTGACAAGGATGTTAATGATCAGACCGTAAACAGTGACCGTGCTTAAAAATTGCGAAGTCCATGCAACCAGTACAAACCCTGTTCCCCATGCAACATCAGCAAGATCCCCGCGTTTTTTGGCAACCGAAACTAAAAACCACATTGACACGTATAGAAACAGCAAGCCTGCAACGCACATAAAAACAGTGCTAGAGGGCAGGTTAAGACCTAAGTGAAATAGTTTTTCCAATGATTACCTATCCAGAAAGTGATGAGACAAGTGACACCTGAAATAAAGGTGCCCCAAAGTAAGTCATAAACAACAATTTTGACTGGCCATCCTTTGAGCGTCGCAAGATTGGTAAGGTCATAGGTGGCATAGCACACAAGCCCGAAGAAGGCACCGTATATTAATGCAGAGCTCCATTGCCCTTCATTGAAAGCCGGCAAGAGAGCGAAAAAAACAAGACCAGCGATGAATAAAAAGTAAAATAGTAAGGCAGGCACCCATCGCACTTGATCCGCCATCAGAAATCCAATTTGTTCTCGATAAAGGTCCTTAGCAATAATACCTAGCCAAAATAAGTCGATCGTAAAAAAAACGACGAGAGAGACGAGATAAAGTTTAAAAAATAGCATGATTTACTCCGAAATAAGCATAGGCCACAAAAAGAGATAAAAGCATCAATCCAAAGGAAGGCAAGTATTTATGAAAAGGATGATGAGCTTTGAAGTGCGCGACTTGGGCACAAAACATTAAAGACGCCATGATAAGCGCAGGAATAAAAACCAATTGAGGATACCAAATCCCCGTAATAAGCAATGTCGATAAAGCAATCTTTGTCGCTTCCACGGCATTTCTTGTAAGATTTGATAGACCGTATTGCTTGAATTCGGTCACGACGTTATCAAAGCGAAAAACCCATACAATAATTACTGAAGCAGCGATAATGATTTGGGCACAAATTGCGTATGTATCCATTTTTTTCCTTATTTTGGAAGGGCGTTAAACATGACTTTTTACTTACCGATACCCTTAAGTTGATAATATTCTCAAGTAAATTTATCTGTTTCTTTAAAGACGTCCTTCGTTACTCAATCCCTCTTCAGCCTTTGTACGGACCAAAAAGCTTTTCTAGTTTGGCATTTCGATAAGAGAAGATCGCTTCAAGATCATGCTTAACTTTAAGCGAATGAAAAGCATTCCCTAAAAAACCAAAGGGCATTTTATAATAAACAACGTCACTCATTTCTACCCCGTTCGGAATAGAAGCAAAGCGATGTTCATGATGCCAAATTTGGTAAGGACCACAACGCTGTTCATCAATAAAATAATAAGGCTCTTGAACATGCGTAATCTCTGAAACCCACTCAAGAGGAAGCCCCCAAAGAGGGCGAACAATATAAGCGATGATCTGACCTGGATACATCTTTCTGTTTTCAAGATCATTCGTTATTTCAAAGCCTAAATGTTCGGGTGTTAACACCTTCAAATTTGCAGGTGACGAAAAAAAAACCCAGCTTTCTTCGAGCGACAAAGGAAGTTTTTGCAAATATTTCAATGTAAGCATATAAATCAAATTTTCCTTTCATGGTCTTTTTTTGACAATTTAGTCGAAGTTCAAGGAAATTGCAACCAATTTTACAAGGTATTCGATGCTCAATTCAAAAAATAACTCTTCTTTTACACAAAAACTTTTCCTATGCCTACTTCTTTGCTTAGGCGGGGGATGGTTGACCGGACTCATCACTCGCCATGGGGTTAAGGCGTGGTATCCACATCTCATCAAGGCTCATGGAACGCCTCCCGATATTATTTTTCCCGTCGTATGGTCCATTCTGTATGTCTTGATGGCTGTTGCGCTGGCACTCTTATGGACAAGCAAGACCTCGGGGAAAAAAATAGCCTTTCTGTTTTTTTTCATCCAACTCTTTTTGAATTTCATCTGGTCTTGGTTGTTTTTTTATAAGCAAATGCCCGGATGGGCTCTCGTCGACATTGTTCTCTTGTGGCTCTTTATTGCTTTGACAATTCGTTATTTTTGGCAACATACGCGCTATGGCAGTTATTTGCTTTTACCCTATCTCGCTTGGGTAACCTACGCTTTTTATTTAAATCTATTCATTTGGATTTATAACTAAATCAATTTTAGGGATGGTCTCTAGGTGCTATTTGTGCGTAGCCCTCCGGCCGTCTCGACCTGGTTTTGATGCACATCTGACAGTATTTCAACTTTGAGTAGTTCAGAGTTAAAGACTATTAGATTCGACTAACACCAGGCTGGGACGGTCGGGCTACGCCCTTGAAGTTACGTCTTTAGCGTATTTTCACCAGCAATTGTTTTGGCCATTCGATTAAAAATAAAATAATGAAACGGATAAAGAGCATACCAATAGAGCCTTCCAAAAAGGCCCCGTGGTCGGAATGTAGCTGTCTGCACGAGCTCATAATCATTTTCTAAACGGTTCACGCGAAATTCCAGCCATGCTTCACCGGGAACCTTCATTACGGAAAAAAGAATCAGGTGACCCTTCTCTTTATCGGCGAGCAACACTCTCCAAAAATCGATGGAATCCCCTACCTGGATTTCATTATAATCTCTCCTTCCCCTATTCAAACCGATCCCACCAATCATCTGATCAAATAAACCCCGTAAATACCAAGCCCACTTTAATGCATAGTATCCCGTGTTGCCTCCAATACGCCAAATGCGCTCAATAGCGGCAACTTTTGATCCTTTGATAATCACCCTTCTTTCATCTTTCAAGCATCCTTCTTTAGGGACCTCAATGTAATCGGCAATATTAGGATCCTTTGACTGAATCTCCCACGAATCCATCCACGTCGACACAACTTCATTTTGTGAAATATTTAGAAAAGCCAATTCCAGAGATTCTCGATAGTTTAAACAGGAATGAGGAATGATCCTCTGGATATCATTTAATTTGACAATCGAGCTGCTTTTCATGCTTTCCACTAAATAGTAACAGAGCGAAAAACGGACTGTGGTAATGAAAACAAGCCAGTAACTGGATAAGCGGGGGGTCAACACAGGAACGTCTATGATCCATGTTTTTAAATTTCGGAATTTAGAATATTGCAGCATCAATTCTTTGTATGTTAGGACTTCCGGACCGCCAATATCGAATGTCTTATTAAAACACTCTTCATTAAGAAGGACTTTAGAAAGATAGAAAAGTACATCAGGAATCGCGATCGGTTGGCATTGGCTCTTCACCCATTTCGGAGCGACCATAATAGGAAGTTTTTCGCATAAATCTCTAATGATCTCGAAAGAAGCACTCCCAGCCCCAATAATAATGCTTGCGCGCAGAACCGTAACAGGGATTGGACTTTGTTTCAAAGCCTTCTCAACAGATAACCGTGACTTTAAATGAGGGGATAAAACCTTTTCGTCATTGATAATTCCTCCCAAATAAATGATCTGCTTAATCTGAGTGTTTTTCAATCCATTGATAAATTCTTCGGTGACTTGACTTTCGCTATCAGCTAAGTTACCAGACATTTCTGACATGGAGTGAACAAGATAGTAAGCGGCATCAAGATCCTGTGGGAGATCTTTCAGAGCATCGGGATTTTTTAAATCGCCCCAAATATAGAAAAGATTGGGCTTATCTTCAAAGAAAACTTTTGTCCCTTTAATTCGACATAACGCATAAATTTCATCACCTTGACTTAATAGGGAAAGAATTAACCTTTTACCTACAAATCCCGTTGCTCCCGTAACCAAAATTTTCGCCATAAAATTCCTCAAACCCTCGTTGATACCTGATCTTGACCTTATCAAATAGCGCGTTTTTACAAAACTCTTTTAGACGAGGCACGCTTTATCAATTTATTATTTTATGTATTCTTGAAAAAAAACCTCCCCCCCTACTGTCTGGGTTTGCTTGATGTCATCAAATTAAGACAATAGATTCCCGATAAACACTCAATTAAGGATTTGATATGTATAAAAACATGTGTTTTTCCCTCACATTTTTATTGGCAATTTTCACAATCGATGGCAACCAGCCGCGACTTGCCGTTATCGGTAGTGGCGGATCTGGACTCGCCTCTACGTGGCTTTTAGAAAACAACTATGACGTCACTTTATATGAAAAAAATAACCGTTTAGGAGGGCAATGCCACACAATTGAAGTCGAGCATGACGGTTATCTTTCTCACATTGATGTCGGAGCAGAATTCTTCTCGGACACGCTCTTTCCCCATTTTATGCAATTACTAAAAGTTCTCAACGTCCCCAGCACTAAGTTTATCCTGACCAATACGTTTTTCCACACAGATGATAGTGAAACAATTTTTTTTCCTCCGATTAGTCAAGGTAGAGTCGCCTTGGGGATCGTTCTATCGCAGCAGTTTGTTCGAGCTAGTGCAATTTAAGCACGTCTTGGATGAAGGACAATCAGTTCTCGATCTTCACGACACTGCTATTACCTTAAAGCAATTTGTAGACACTTTAACTGCCACCGAAGGCTTTAAAAATGAATTCCTTTATCCCTTCATGGCTGCTGCGTGGGGCGTTACTACTCTGAATATTGAATTGTTTGCTGGCTACGGTGTGTTAAAGTATTTCGTCACGAATCAGCCAAAAGGATTGAAACCTGTTTATTGGAATGAAATTGTCGGTCGAACAACGCGCTATATCAAAGCTCTTTCCGAAAGCCTCCCGAAGACAAATATTCGGCTATCAACCACAATCACCAACATTTCATGCAAAAATCACGTCTACACAATTAGCTTAGGCGATGGTACAGAATCACAATTTGACTACTTAGCGATTACCTCAAATGCTAGTGATGCGGCAGATCTTCTACGCAATATTCCTGAAAAAGAAGATATTTGCACAATTTTGAAACAAATTAAATATTACAACACCACCACTGCTACTCATGGACATGAACGCTTCATGCCAAAAAATCGCTCCGATTGGGCAGTCGCTAACATTGGTTATGATGGCACCCATAGTGCCATGACATATACAAGCCGTGGTTAGATGGTCCAACTCCCATTTTCCGCAGCTGGACAACTTATACAGCTTTATCTCCCAACAACAATAATCCTGTCCCCAGCCCCCTGTATGCCAAGATTGAATGGCAACACCCTTTTATCGATCGGAATTACTTTCATGCTGAGCGAGCTATCCAGTTTGTTAATGGCGCGAATAATTTATGGTTTGCTGGCATGCACACCTATGATAATGATTCACACGAAAGTGTGATCGTGTCAGCCATGCGCTTTGGACAGGGGCTTGCACCCCATTCACAACGTTTGAGTTTGTTAACTCAAATTGACTAACAGAGGTTAGGATAATCAGGGCTTGTCATTTATACAGATTAGCCTTAAAGTAAAATTTATAGTATAGGCTTTAGCCTGTGTTTGTTGAGCCGGTTTCAATCGGCTAATTTGCGTTGTTACTAGAAAACTTTGAGTATAAACACGCATCAAGCCACCTGTTGAAGCCGGCTCAACAAAGACAGGCTAAAGCCTATACTACAAATGCCCTCGGCCGTTTGTCCCTCGCTTAAAATACCAGTATCTTGTTAAAAAAAATTCTAAAAGGGACTTTTTATGAGTTTAACAACGACTTTAATCGCCGCCACATTATTAATGAAGCCCATAGAAATTTTCATTCAGGAAAAATTTGAAGCTTCTAAAAGCACTTCTGAAATTATGCGAAGAGCTGCCTTTGACCTTGGCGGCGGGTCTATTCGCGTGCTCGTAGCCGATGTTAATGTGTCCACACAACAGGTTGTGAAGAAGCTTTTTAATGCCAAGATTGAAATCCCCTTTCGCAAAGAACTCACAGATAACGATCAATTAAGTGCTGAAATAGAAAAAGTCGCTCTCAAAGCACTTTCCCAATTAAAGGAAGCCGCTTCATACTACCAGCCTCAACACTATTCTGGGGTAGCAACAGAAGCATTTCGTCTTGCTAAAAATGGTCAATCATTTTTGAATCGCCTACAAGAAAACTGCCACATCACAATTAAGCTCATCGAACAAGAGGAAGAGGGAAAGCTAGGCTTTTTAGCTGGAGTGGTCAACAGTCATGCTTCGCCTAGCGAGACAGTGGTCATCGATATTGGAACAGGAAGCGTACAGATTACAGGCTTAAAAGAAGATGGATCTTATGATGTCTTTAAAGCAAAGCTCGGACGTGTGGCGATAGATGAAATGATCTCCAAAAAGATGCGGGGACAAGATGAGCAGCCAGCCTCTATTAATCCTGTTACAGAGAAGGAAGTTTTTCAAACTGTTGATCTCATTCAAACCGAGCTTAGAAACATGTCTGAACATTTACAAAGTAAACTTGCTTCTCCTAAAACAACCGTCATCGGAACCTTTAGTCCTGTGGATGGGGAAAAATGCTGGAGAAAGGATACTGCACGGGATTTTTTGAAATCCCGATTTGTAAATCTTTATGATCATGAGGGAAAGAGATCAAGACAGACTTCAAAAGCAATTTTGATTTATGCCCTTGTCGGTGGTTTACAGATTGATAAGTTTACCATTAACGCCTCTGACGGCATAGAGGGCAATGCGGCAGGCTTATTAATCACCGAAGAGTTTTGGAAATAAGGTTCGCAATTTTTCCAAAAAAAGAAGCTCATCTTAGTATGGGGTCAGGCTTGGAAAGTACGGGGTCAGTATAGGGTCAGGCTTGATATTCGGGTATTTTCAAGCAAGTCACCCTGGTATTTTTCTTGATCTTTTTAATCAATTTATATACGTTTTATTTTGATTAATTTTTATATATTTGAGCACGCGGCAAGACGGCATAGATTTCACGCTCCACTCCAACTTATCATGTGATGCCCGGGGGGGCGATGGCCAACTCATCTTCTTTAACGATTACGACCGAATAAGAACGGTAACTTCTCAAAAACTCATGGTAAGGTGAGCGAGGCAGGCTACGGAGGGGATGATTAAATAAGGGGTTGCCTGTTTCTAAGAATGTGTCTGCTTATGCACAAAGGTACTGAACGTGTGAAAACAATCGGATTGTTATTAATAAAGGATCTAGAAGCTTCAAAATGGATTAATAATGAATGAAAGGTTCGAAATTACTAAATTAAATTTCACGGAGAATGGCGAATGAACTTTAACATTACCGGTCTAGAGTATATGCCAACTTATTTGGCAATTATTGGATTTACATTTGTCTTTTCATTTTTTACTTGGTTTTGCCTGTTCAAAGAATTAGACATTCACGAAGTCAAGTATACCAAAAAACTAAAAAGGAGATCCCTTTGGTTAATTTTCTCAAACCTGCTATTACTAATTGTCTGGGGGCGGGCGTTACATCTATTGCTTTTACGACTGTATTAATATCCCCTCCACCTGTATGTGCGGTTGGTGTTAATTTAGATCTTGGCTCTATTAATTTTGGAATCGAATTTGCTAAAATCGACGAGAAAGTAAAAAAGTGTGTTGATAAAGGCGAAATAAATAAGATCGTCGGATACAAAAACGGAGTTAGGCTTGACAACTCGACAGTTTAGCTTGCAGACCCGAGAAGTTTGGTTCGTTTTTACGACAATTGAGATGTTGGAAATTTATTAGTGTTTTTACCAAAAATCATTTTTATTGTTAATTAATATTAATTTCTTAAAGCAAGGTAAGCAAAAATGACGAAAAATCTTATTATCTTTGACTGCGACGGTGTCCTGGTTGACAGCGAATTTGTTTTGAGCAAGGTTTTTTCCAATGCTCTTTTAGGCTATGGCTGCTCCATCTCACCGGAAGAATGCATCAGAAAATTCACAGGCTTTAACGAACATGCCTGCCGCCAGATGATCATGGAAGAATCCGGCGTGAATCTCCCTCTAAACTATTGGGAGCTCCAGCAGTCGGACATTATGAAAGCGTACGAAACTGAATTGAAGCCTTTGTTGCAACCTGTTCTAGAAATCCTTGATACTCATAAAATCTCCCGCTGCGTAGCCTCAAATAGCCCGCGAAAGCATGTTCTTCATTGCCTTGAATTTACAAAGCAAATCAATTATTTCACCGATCAGTCGATTTTCACATCTCAGCAAGTTCCAAGAGCGAAACCGGCTCCCGATCTCTTTTTATTTGCAGCTAATGAAATGGGCGTTAAGCCTGAAAACTGTATTGTGATTGAAGATAGTTCTGCTGGAGCTCGTGCTGCTATCGCTGCCGGAATGCAGGTTTTTATGTTCCTGGGGGGGAGCCATGCAAAATCCGAATGGTATAGAAATCAATTAGCTGTCCATGACAAGCCTATGATGTCAACATGCCATGAGCTATCGCACGCCCTTCAAAACGCTCTCAGATAGACTCTAAATCCAACAAGATTTGCTTCCGCTCAAGTCCACCTGCAAACCCTCCTAAACCTCCACTCGAAGCGATCACGCGATGGCAAGGAATAATGATAGAGATCGGGTTTTGCCCAATCGCAGTTCCTACAGCCCTGACTGCTCGGGGTCGATTGACTTTTAGCGCGATATCCTTATAAGCACATATTGAACCGTAAGGGATGCCGTTTAGCTCACTCCAAACCTCTTGTTGAAAAGAAGTTCCTAGCGTTTCTAGAGGTAAATCAAATTCTTTTCGTTGATGAAGAAAGTATTCATTCAGCTGCTTTTCTGTTTCTAAGATTAAAGGATTTTTCTTACCCTCAATCATCTCGTCTAATGGAACGCGATTCAGTTTTTCATTATCCCATAAAATGGCAACGAGGGCCTCATCTGTCACGACAATTTTAAGAGCCCCTAAAGGACTTTTGATGCTTTTATATTTAAGTGCTTTCATTCTTATATGTTGGCTCTTGTTCATGCTTGTTATTATAAGCAAAAGTCTTCATTGACACTAGCCATTTTCGGGATAAACAATTTTTAAGGTAAACAAGGTTTAAAGCCGATTGAAAAATATTTTTCTATTTTCGTTAATAACCAGCAGACCTGACTAAGCACATTGAAGTCTTTGGAGCCCCCAAGTAACTTTGTCCTTTGTGTCTGAAAGTAACGCAGCAAATGGACATACTGCTATTCTAACAATTTGGGCGAAATCCTGTGCTAATAGCGGTAGCCATGTCAGTCATTAGCCCCACGTGTAGCGAAGTGGAACGTGGGGCTTCGTCGTTTGGACCGGCCGGCTGCGTCAGCAGCGAGGCTATTAGCAGCAAGCAAAGCGTTCGCCCTATTTTTTTACGAACTTCTTAAGCATTATGTAAATATGCTGGTGCTTTGAGTTTAATTAATGACCTCGCTGCTACCCGCAGCCAAGTGCGTTTGAACCACTCAACCCCACGTTCCGCTTCGCTGTAAGCGGGGCTAATGACTAACATGGCCACCGCCATTAGGACAAAGTCCTGTTTAAACGTGTGGTAACTAAAAAATACCGTAGTTACGCAGGATTTCCCAAGCAACATCGTCCCTTATGTCAGAAAGTAACTGAGAATTTGTAGCATAGACTTTAGTCTGTGTTGTTGAGCTGGTTTCAACCCGGCTTCAAGAGTATTTCTACCCAAAGTTTTCTAGCTTCAACGCAAAGCCGCTGGTTGAAACCAGCTCAATAAACACAGACTAAAGTCTAGGCTACAATTTTTGTTTCCGACGAACGTCTGGTTAATCAGGAGCGCGGGAATCATTTGTTGCCTTCTGCCAAGATCTTCTAAGCACTAATAATGTCCAAAGATAATTGAAGGGCACTATCAAAAATCACATGTTTAAAGGCAAAATCAATCAAATTTGTTCATTTACATTTAAATCAAATCCATTCAAGATGCGGTCTAATTTAATAATTTTAAGGAGATTTTTTATGGCTGCACAATTTAATTTATTTTGTAACCCGAGTTATAATACGCCGTTCAAACCTGATGCTAATCCTAAAAAAAGACCGTTTGTAGAGAATTCACATTCCTTTCTAGCCCCTATAGCAAAAAGAGTATCCCAGCAAGGCGCAGTGGCATTGCAGCAGCCTGTAATAGATCAAACAGCATTAATTTTAACTGTTAATGCCCTATTCGATGAAGCTTCTAAAGCCTTTACAAAAGGCGATTGGACAGCGGCAGCACGTTTATTTGGCCAAGTGATTAGCAATGAAATGGCCTCGCCAGAGATGAAGGTGGTCTCCAGATATAATCGTGCATCAATATTACATAATAATGAAGCGGAGACTAAAGAAATCTTTAATTTGTGTCATGAAGTGATCAATGACCCACATGCATCACCGGATTTCGTTGCCAAGGCCAAAATCATCGTATCGAGTGCAATGATGAAACGACCCGAAAGTTTGAATGCATTATCGAAAATACTTAATGAGCTGCTCCTTGAAAATGATCTCCCGCCTTTTGTTGTTGTGGCGGCACAATTCCAACTATCACTTGCAACTTATAAACTCTTTCAAAAGATTCCGCAACTTACTGAACCGAGCGGGATACATGAACTACATTCCCTTTGTGATCAAATCATCTTGTCTTCGCCCTTCGCATTTCTGCGCCTTGAAGCGCATTTAGCAAAAGCTGATATCGTGCACCGCTATTCTTCAGAACATCAAGAATTAGATGAAGAACTCGACCCTGTCTCAGCGATTCCCGCTGATCATTTTTCTCGAGCACATTAAAATTTGATTGCGTAAACTCTAGGTGAAATCTAACTGCAATTAAAGACCACCTATCATGACCACATTCAAAAAAGACCCCAGCGCA
>Ga0105045_10002311_pt1 | contig 16058 bp, 16 predicted proteins | sample MAT02_FD_78089 | JGI IMG/M metagenome (GOLD analysis project Ga0105045, IMG submission 78089) | Freshwater microbial communities from Lake Fryxell liftoff mats and glacier meltwater in Antarctica - MAT-02 (megahit assembly) | ecosystem: Environmental > Aquatic > Freshwater > Ice > Liftoff...
AGAAGTAGCAATGCTCTCAGGGTTAGCAATCTTGAATACCTCGTGGGGGCGTAGCCCATAGGTGGCCAGCATTCCATAGACCCACTGCCAGCCTGGGGTAGAAATACTTGCCCAGATGGCCTCTATCTCCTCATCAGAGGGCACGTCGTCAGAGCTGATGGGTTTGGGTTTGTACTTGCCCTTGATGGCTTTAAAGTCAACATTAATGCCCGCGAACTTAGCCACCTGCTTAAATACCATGCAGTCATTGTTTCTAGTCCAGGTGCTGGGCAGGCTGCGGCCTAGGATGTGGGCTACCAAAAGCTCCTCGGTTAGGGGCTTAGTCGGTAGAGAATCCAGAGATTCTCGGTAGTTCGACTCGTAAGAGCTGGGCTTCACGGTTCCGGCTTTGATGGCCCCAAACTCTTTGGCCCAGTCAGCTGCGGTCTTTCCCCCTTGCTCACCGCCGCCGCCCTCCCAGTCGGCCCACTTGAACCGCTCCATATTGAGGTCAGATTCCAGGCGTTGCGCTCTGGCCAGGGCGACCTTGACACCCTCCGGGTTGGCAAACACCCCCAGTGCGATAGTGCGTTGTCTGTTCCCTCTGCCCTCTCCAGTCTTCTGAGGAAAAGAACCGCGCAGCGTCAGCTTGCGGTCTCGACGAAATATCTTGACTCTGTTCAACCCTTGGTTAGCCCGCTCAATAGCCTGATCGATACGATCCATGCCGAAAACCCGATCTAATTCTGATCTAATTTTCTACGCAATCACGGCAGTTTTACCACAAAAAGCTGCGGCCATTGACATTGAGCCAATAACCGCAAGGTGAGCTGAAAACCTGAAACCACGGTACGGAGAGGGTGGGATTCGAACCCACGGTCCTTTTGGGACATCCGATTTCAAGTCGGACGCATTCGACCACTCTGCCACCTCTCCCAGGGGGGATGACCGTCGCCATCACAGGGCCTCTGATCTGTTATATCACCCCATCGGCCAGACTCGAAGAGGTTTGGGTTGGTCACTGTGCCCAGCATCGGCCTCTACCAGCATCGGCCTCTAAGGATGTGACAGACAATTCACAGGCACAAGGCAGGTAAAGGGAACATAGCCTCTTCGTCACAATGTTTTACATTAATCGCGCTTGATTAATCACGCTTGTCTTTGGAGCCACAACGCCACCTCAACGCAGGCCCCAGCGGTTTGCCAGTGGTCATGAAGATGTCGGCCTACTACTAGAAGTTATGAGTCAATCTATGTTCTCGACCTGGCCTGTTTCTCTCAGCGCCCCTGAGCCCTCTATAAAGCCTGAACAGTTGACCAGCACTGAACTGGTAGCTCTTTGCCAGCAGCGGCTACGGCCCGAACGGCTGATGTTTGCTGAGCTTCTGCGTCGCTATCAAAGTCATGTAGATAAGCTGCTCTACCACCTCGCCCCCGACTGGCCTGACCGGGCCGACCTGGCCCAAGAAGTCTGGATTCGGGTATATCGCAACATGCGTCGCTTAAACGATCCGGCTAAGTTTAAGGGCTGGCTAGGGCGCATTACCACCAATCTCTTCTACGACGAACTGCGCCGGCGCAAGCGTAACCGCGCCACCCTTTCTTTAGATGCCCCCCTCAACCTCGAGGATGGCACCATTGATTGGGATGTGCCCGCCAATGCACCCGGCCCTGTGGACGCCATGATGACCCAGGAGTTTTACGACCAGCTGCATCGGGCGATCGCCGATCTGCCAGAAGTCTTTCGCACCACCATCGTGCTGAGAGAGATTCAGGGCCTATCCTACGAAGAGATTGCCGATATGACCGAAGTATCTCTGGGCACGGTCAAATCACGCATTGCTCGCGCTAGACAGCGCCTGCAGTCTGACCTTCAGCCCTACCTGGGCCATTGATTTATCTATATCGCTCAATCCCTAGCCAGTCGGCAAAATTGGGCTGAGTCACACTTCCTAGGAAATCTATCTCGGGAAATAGATTCAGACTCTGTGAATTACCATCGGGGGGATTACCGATTTCAGGGTGTTGGCATTATGATCAGTAGCGGCAGTTAAAGTACTGCACCTGGAGTTCTGCCAGGTGAGTTACTGTCTGCCCTGATCGTTGTTTAGTTGCTCAATCCAGGTGTTGTTTCTGGTATGACTACCTCCTCTCACACGCCTAGCCAAGTTCAGTCGTTGTCCACCGAATCGGTGCAGGACGATGGCAAAGCATTGCAGCCCATTACATCCTGCGGTTATGGCTTAGATGCCACCAAGCGTGATCGCTTTGAATTGTTGAGCGCCTATCTAGATGGTGAAGTGACTCCCGATGAGCGCCAGCATGTATTGTCTTGGCTCAGAGACTGCGACGATACTCGCTGTCTTTACAATCGTCTGCTAAACCTGCGCCAGGGCATGCGTACTCAAGTTTGCCCACCCGCCTGTGACGCAGACGAGACTTTGGGCGGGGTGTTTCACCAGCTCAATCACCGCATTAGGCTAGTAACCATGGCCTGTGCCGGGGTGGCCGCCTTTAGCGTCATTCATCTACTATCTGGGGCTGGGGCTGGCAACGGAGCCTGGCGCGTGGCCACGAGTTCACAGCCCGAGACTCTGCACATCGCCCTAGACCAGCCTGCATTCCCCATTCCTGAAATATCGTCTGTGATCGATGTCGGTGGCCCCATCGACCCAGGTGGGCTACCGATTGATTCTGAGCTGTAGCCCCTTTTGGCCCCAGCTGTTGCTTTTATGAAAAAGCCCTGTAGAGACGTCTCTACAGGGCTTTTTCAGCTCTAAAAATCGATAGCCTTAGCCTCAAATACCTGGCCGGCTAAAATTTCTCCAGCTGGTCGAGGCGCAGCCAGATATTGGGGGTGGGCACTTTCCCAAATTTGACTAGCGCGTAGTCTTCACTGGTTTCTAAGATCTCGCCCTGGGTTTCAAACAGATAGGGCGGAAACCGGGTATCGCTGGCGGTTGCCTCCAGGCTGTTTTCTAGCTTTTCGCGCACGGCCCGCACCATGTCGCCCCGCTTCAGAGTTGCTGCCATAGGTCTATTCTCTATCCGTTTCTGCCTTACTCTACACGAAATCTATCAGTCAAATATTCCCCACGCGCAGACGGCCTTGTCCTTTGCCCAGGCAGACACCCCTTGCTCACCGACCCTCCATCCCCTAACGCTGACACTGCGAACAGTAGTGGGCTGATCGCCCCGCTAGCTTGAGACGAGTAATGGCAGTGGCGCAAACTTTGCAGGGTAGCCCCTCGCGATCGTAAACCCAGGCCACGCCGCCGTAGTTGCCGTTGACACCGTAGATATCGCGGTAGTCGCTAAAGGTGGTGCCCCCCGACTCAATGCTGGTAGTCAGCACCTCGCGAATGGCGCTGTGCAGACGCTGGAGCCGTTTGGGGCCAAGGCGATCGCACAGCGTTAGCGGCCTCACCCCGCTGATAAACAGGGCCTCGTCAGCGTAGATATTGCCAATGCCCGCCACCAGCCGCTGATCGAGCAGGGCATTTTTAATCGGTCGGCGGCTGCGGCCCAGACGCTGGCGTAGGTAGGCCACCGAGAAAGCCTCATCGAAGGGTTCTGGCCCCAGAGCCTTTAAGCCCGTCATAATTACTTCAGGGGCCACCCCTGGGGGCACCCACCAGAGGCGACCAAAGGTGCGCTGGTCAACGTAGCGCAGTTCGTGGTTGTCGCTCAGCCAGAGCCGCACCCGGCAGTGGGTCTGCACAGGAGTTTTAGGGTCGAGCCACAGCAGTTGGCCGGTCATGCGCAGATGCACCCCCAGATAGCCACCAGGGCTGTCGTCGGGCTGGGTAAGCTGGCCCAGCAAATATTTGCCCCGGCGGTGCCAGTCGCTTAGGGTGGCCCCGGTTAGCCCGGCTAAAAACTCATCGGCGGTGGGGTGGGCGATCGCTCGCGCCAGCAGCACCTGCCCCCCTTCTAATCGATGGCCAGGCGTTACTCGCTCTAGCCCCCGACGCACGGTTTCAACCTCAGGTAGTTCTGGCACGGTTTAGCCCTGGGCCTTAGACCCCATCACGGTGTGTCTCTGAACTATAGCAACCCATCGGGGGCTAGAGGCCAGGAAGCTCTACCCACAAAGAGCTACCCACAGAAAATAAGGCCCGTGCCGAAACACAGGCCTTAACCACCGGATGGGGTTTATTGAATTAGAACAGCCTCAACCTGATTAACCCGCCTAGGAAACCGACGGCAGCTTCCGACCGAGCCAAGGCTCTGCTCGGCGAGTCTAACTCTTGGCAGCAGCGGGCTTCTTAGCCTTAGGAGCCTCAACCTCTTGCAGCTCAGACAGGGCAAAGTTATTGGTGTTAATGCCCGAGTAATTGACCTTATCAAAGCGCACTACCGCAGGATATTTGATGCCACTCTGGTCAACGGTGGCAACGGTGCCAACTTCGCGATACCAGTAAGACTCTTTGCGGAGAATGCGAACTTTAGAACCACGTTGAACCATGAACAATACCTCTTGAGATTCAATATTAATGGCAGCTTTCCCAGGCCAGACCCTAGCTCAGGCTAATTGTACAAACTAATTGCACAAAGCCATGGCAGGCTTGGATGGTGGATCATTCCATGCCCACCAGGTTACTACGAGAGCTTCGGCATCATGGCCCCAGCGGGTTTAAGTTTTATTGCAGGCACGCCCACTGGATCCATATATTCCTAAAGATGCCCGAGAAAGCGGTTGAACTGCCCTAGAACACCTCTCCCCCTGGGCAGCAAGACAGCAAAAAAACAAGATTAATTTTTCAGTCCTAATTTTGTTTACATTTCGCAACATATGGGAATAATAGAATTACATTCCTACAAGAAACCCACCCCGTATGCTCTCTAACATTCAAACCCTGGTACAAGCCACCGATGGCCGCTACGCCTCTGACGCAGAGCTGCTGTTTTTCCAGAGCTACCTGTCTTCGGTCAGCACCCGACTGCGGGCTTACCAAAAGATTCAGGGGGCTGAACAGCAAATCATTGCCCAGGTGATGGCTAAGCTCAAGGCCCAAAAGCCCGACACATTTCTAATTGCTGGTCAAGACATGACTGCCAAGTGGCAGCGCGACACGTTGTGGGTGCTGCGCTACAGCGCCACGGCTCTGCTGCTCGACGACCCCGAGCGCTTTAAAGACAACCTGTTGACCTGGTTCCAAACGATCATGCGTGCCTTTGGTGCCCAGGAAAGCTGCAAACTCACCTACACGGCCATGCAAGCGGTGATTGCTCAATACCTCAACCCTGAAGAGCTAAAGCTGTTTTTGCCCATTCTAGAACTGAGCCGTGTCACCCTGGGTGAGGCTGTTTAGGCTACATCTAGGGGCCTAAACTTAATTCTGACCATAGTGTGGCTGAGATGATGGCGGCGTCCATCGCCTCAGCCACAGCGCTAAATTTTATCGCCCGGCAAACCGTAATAGGTCTGCCGGGCGATTTGCTGTCACGGGCTAATTAATACATTTTGTATCACTCTAGGGGGTGGCTGATCATCTGTAACGATGAAATCTCGTTGTTTGAGGGCTGAAGGTAGGGGGTAAGCGCAGCTGCCCTCACCCTAGCGCCATGTTAATCCTGCGCGGGCTTGGGCACATTACAATTATCACTGAAGACAGTCTTGCAAGGCTTGTTAAACCATGGTTATGACCACAGAAAACGCCCACCGTCTGCACAAAAAATTTCCTAAGAAGCATAACCACTATGCCCTGCGGGATTTCTTTCAGTTTAATGGCGACTACGGCACCATTACCGACTGGAACGACACCCGCAACGTGCTCACCAGCGAAGACTTCATCATTGGCCTGCTTGAGGGGCTGCAAGAAGAGGTCGGCGACGCCTCGGCCGCGATTATGTACACCGTAGGGCTGGAGTGGGGCAAACACGACTCGCTGATATTTGAAGCCTGGTTTGAGCGCGAGTTTGGCATGAGCCCCCGCCGCGCCAACCTGATGTTTTTGCTCGAAACCTGGTGGTGGCCCTTCATTTCCCAGGGCTGGGGCCGCTGGGAGGTCGACATGAGTGATCGCAAACAGGGCTTCATGTTTATCAACGTGTTTGACTCTGCCGTGGCTCGCACCCTGGGCGACGTGGGCAAGCCCGTGTGCCATCTCTACGCCGGTCTGTTTGCGGGCTTCTTTACCGAGATGGTACGCAAGCAGCTGAGCTGCATTGAAATTCAGTGCTACTCCATGGGCGAAACCTACTGCAAGTTTTTGCTGGGAGGCCGCGAGCGCATTGACGCCGCTTCTTTCTGGATGAATGAAGGGGCCAACGCCCGCGACATTGAGAAGCGGCTGCGGGCCGGGGAGGGTGGGGAATGAGCGCCCTAGACCACCGGACTGACTCCCAGGCTGCTCAGCCCTGGCTCAAAGAGACCGTGCAGGCCTTTTTCGAAGCGGTTGCTTGGGATGGACGGGCCGCCGCCTTTCTCCCTGGGCTAGGGGCCACTGCCCGGTCAGAGTCGACCATGACCATGACCGTCGGCGACTTCTTTCAAAACATCGCCTGGGATGGTCAGCCCACCATTGGGGTGCCGATTTTGCCCCTCGAAGCCGCCCCAGCCGCCGCCGCTGACGCTGACCTAGATTTAACCCTAGACGGGTTTTCTGACCTATTTGGTTAGCCGCCCAGCTCGCCTAATCATCTCCCCAAACACCTGGAGGATTTTGCTATGACCTTTAAGCTCGATACTCTGTTTGATGAGCCTGACAAACACTATCTCGACGCCAACGACCTCAGCACCCTGAGCCAGTACGTCAGCTCAATTCCTGAGCGGATGGCGGTGTACCGCACCCTGCGCGACCAAGAAGTCGCCGTCATGCAGCCCATTGCCGATGCCCTGCAGCAGCAGGGGGGGCATGCCGAGGCTCTAGTTGAGCGCAGCGTGCGCAATGGGCTAATGGTGCTGCGCTATGCGGCCATGGCCATGCTGCTCGACGACGATGCCTTTGTGGAAGACCGGTTGCAGGGCTGGCTGCCTGAAATGGTGAAAGCCTACGAAACCCAGGCCATTGACCAGCAGCTGTTTCAACTGCTGAATCGGCAGCTGAGCAAGCTATTTAGCCCCGCCCAGGTCAACTTAATCAAGCCCAGCCTAGAGAAGGCCCAGAGCCTGATGCTTGACACCCGCGAAACCGTCACCCTGGCCAGGCTGCTCTAGAGGCTCAGTACGGGGAAGTTTCCCCTGGGGGATTGCCCCTGCCCCGCCCTTAGGCGGCGGATTTGACCACCATCATCACTACCCTGTGAGGGACGTTCACTATGGTTTCTGTTGCCGATTTACTCACCGATGGCCGGTTGCCCGGTAACTACTTTGCCCAAGACCTCTACGTGCGAGGGTCAACGGAGCTGGGGCTACTAGAAAACCGCCGCGGCGATCGCCTGCTGGCCATCCCCAACCCACTGCTCCAGGCCATTTATTCTGGGCTAGATAAAGAAACTGGCCAAGCGTCGCACCTGGTGCTCTACAACTGTGGCCGCTGGTGGGGCAAAAACTTCTACGCCCGCTTCTGCGAAGAACTGGCCGACTACTACAAGCAGCCCCTGGCCAACCTGTCGATGGCCGAATTTTTGCAGTCGTTTCAGCAGTGCTGGAAAACCCACGGCTGGGGCCAGATTCATCTGGATATTACCTACCGCGATCGCGGCTTTCTCGGCGTTGAGATCTGGCACTCGCCTTTTACCGCTGCTGCACCCCAGGGTCAAAAGCCCGCAGGCGATCTAGAGCGTGGCATCGTTGAAATTTTCTTTACCCAGCTCACCGGGCGCGAGCTACGCTGTGCACAGACCAGCTGCACCGCCAAGGGCGATGACTGCAACCGATTTATTTTGGGTCTAGAGAAGCGGCTAGCCCCGGTAGACACCATGGTCGCCAGCGGCCAGGCTCACCAGGCGATCATGCAAACCCTCGTCCAGCAGGGGTAAATAAACGGTGGCCCCCACCCGGCAAATTCGGCGATCGCAATACTACACCCTGGGGCTGGTTGGGCACGGGCAGTTTGGCCGAGTCTACTGCGCCATTCACCGCAAAACCGGGGCGCTGGTGGCCATCAAAGACCTCCACAAAGACCGCTTCCCCACCCACAAGTTTTTGCGGGAGCTGCGGTTTTTAATCAGCCTAGAGCACCCCAGCATTGTCAGCTGCCACGCCCTAGAGCATTCCACCAGCGGGCGGCAGCTGGTACTCGACTACTGCGAGGGGGGCACCCTGCGATCGCTGCTCGAAAGCGACACCTCCCTGACCTTGCAGGAAGTACTCGGCTTTGGCCTAGATATTCTTGCCGCCCTAGATTGCGCCCATCGCCAGGGCATCGTGCACTGCGACATCAAGCCCGAAAACATTCTCATGGAGCTGCTGCCCGGCGGCTGGGTGGCGCGGGTCTCTGACCTGGGCATCGCCCGCCTTAGCCAGGAGGCCAAACAGGCAGAAATGGGCCACACCGGCTCCCCCGCCTACATGGCCCCAGAGCGGTTTTATAATCAGCACCCCCCGGCCGCCGACCTCTACGCAGTGGGCATTATTTTGTACGAGCTGCTGCTGGGCCAGCGCCCGTTTTCAGGTACGCCCATGGAGCTGATGGTGGCCCACCTCAACCGCTCCCCGGCAGTGCCAGATCGGGTGTCAGAGCCCTTTGGCCATATTCTTCGTAAGGCCCTACAAAAGCTGTTGCCCAAGCGCTACGCCACCGCCCAAGCCATGCGCGCCGATCTATTGGCCCTGTACGAAGCCTGCGAAACTGAGGGTACCCTCACCCACCCAGCCAACCCCAGGGTGCTACCCGATATCGATCTAGCTCCTGACCTACCCCTGGTGCCACTGCCCCACCCCACCTCAGTCATGGGGCTAGTAGCGCTGCCCCATCAGGGGCACCTGCTGGTGACTTGCAGCGAGCATCGGGTGTGGTTTTACCACTGGGCACAGCAGGGCATGACCGCCCCTCAAGATAGCCAGGGCTTTACTCTGCCCGCTCCGGTGCAGGGTTTTTTGCCTACGCCCCAGGGCGGGGTGCTGGTTACCGCTGAGTCGCTGCACCTGCTATCAATCACCCACGGCCTGGGTTGTATAGCTGAGGGCACTCACCCCGACGGAGTGGCAGTTGCCCCCAACGGCCACTGGTTTGCCACAGGCCAAGCAGCCCCAGGCCAAGAATTCGTTCAGGTCTGTGTTCGACAGCTCACCATGCCGCCAGGGGCCGGGGTCACAATATCAGCTCCGGTGACGGTGGCGATTCCTGCCGAGTCGGGCGATCGCTCCCTGACCCTAATTGCCGTCGATAACCACCACGTGGTGCTGGTAGTGCGCCGAGGCAGCCGTACCCTGTTCCACGGAGTCACCCGCCGAGGCACCTATCTGGGGTCGATTTCGGCCTCGGTACCGCTCTACAATCTGGTGCCCACCAGCCACCCCTATCGCTATCTGGCCCTGGAGGAAAACTGCCCTAACTCAGTGATAATGCTCGACCTGCGGCCCTTTAAGATGCTGCGCCATCGCGTTGATATCATCCCTCACTGGCTGTTTGAAACAGCGGTGGGCTACGGGCTACTCAGTCGGGAAGGAGATTTTTCGATGATCAACGACGAAGGCCGCCTACTCAACCGCATCACCGGGCTACCTCACCCTCAGGCCATGGTGCCTTGGGGGGCTGGCCCGCCCACCCAATATCTGTGGAGCGTCAATCAGGGTGAAACCAGCCGTATTTACACCGTCGGCCTATCAGACTTGGTCTCAGATCTCCTGATCTAGTCATAGAACTTAAAGCTACACTATGCTGCTGTCGTTTCTAGAGCCAGGCCCATGCTTCAATTCATGACCTTACCCAATAATGTGCTGCCTCCGGTGGCCCCCTACTCCCACGCTGTAAGGGCCGGAGATTTTTTGTTTGTCACCGGGCAGCTGGCCGAAGACCCAGCGACAGGCAAGGTCATCAAAGGTTCAATCGAAGAGCAGACCCGCCGGGTGATGGACAACCTGACGCTGGTGCTCGACCACGGGGGTAGCGGCTTTAGACGAGTGGTGATGGCACGTATTTTCGTCACCGACTTTCGCTACTACGAAACGGTGAACGCCATTTATCAGTCGTACTTTGGCAATGCGCCCCAGCCCAGCCGCACCACGGTAGGGGTGACTGCCCTAGCGGGCTATGGGGATGTGGAGATTGATTTGATTGCCTACTGCGGCGAATAGACGGGGGCTAGCGAAGGAGTCGGGTTCCTGGGCCAGTGCTCACAACCCCCGGCAACATTCAGCCAGAAATTCGCCCCCTAAAGTTCGTTTCCTAAGACCGACCTAATTCCCTACGCCCGCTGCCCACACACCAGTCGCTGCTCTGCCGTCACCTGACCATAGAGCACCTCTAGGGCAGAGATGTTGTTCCTTAAGGTGTAGCGCTGTAGCACTCGCTCCTGGGCTTTTTTGCCCAAAAGCTGGGTAATTTCAGGATGGTCGCGGAGAATCGGCAAAATAGTCTGCAACTGCGACGATACCCGCTGGGTGTCAAGCACAATGCCTGCTCCCTCGGCCAATACTTCGCCATCGGCCCCGGCATCGGTGGCAATGCAGGCAGTGCCACAGGCCATCGCCTCCAACAGCGAGAGGGAAAGCCCCTCCACAAAAGAGGGCAAAATAAACCCATCCGCCGCCCGCAAAATATCGATGCGGCGCTGTTCACTGGCCAGATAGCCCAGCCAGATGATGTCATCATCGTCGTAAAACCGTTTGAGTGAGGCCTCTAGGGGGCCACCGCCTACGATCGCCAGCTTACAGCCCGGCCCCATATCAGCCTGGCGCCACCCGCGCAGCAGCGCTTCTACATTCTTTTCGGGTGAAATGCGCCCCTGGTAGATAAACAGCCTGCGGGCATAGAGGTCGGCCTTAACCGCCGATGGCCCAGGAGAATAGCGGCGAATATCAACCCCATTTGGAATTACCGCCAGGGTCGCAGCGGGCACCCCCAGCTTGATCAGCAGGTCGCGCTGGAGGTCAGAGAAGACGATAACGCGATCGTAGTGAGCCAGACAGGGGGCGTAAAGCTGGTAGGTCAGGTGCTGGGTGCCAGAGGTAATGCTGCGCACCCGGCGGTCAAAGGCGGGGTGAAACGTAGCCACCAGGGGCAAATTCAAATCGGCACAAATTTCAGGTAGCCGAAAATCTAGGGGCGACAGGGTAAGCGAAGCATGGACGATGTCAGGCTGCAACCGCTTTAGGGCATCCGCCAGCAGTTTGCCCGACTTTAGAGAGGGAATAGTGAGAATCTGCGATTTGAACAAAAAGGGGATGGACACCTCCTCTGATCGCTCAGAAAGACTATCGCAGTGGTGACCGTGGGATGATTGGTCGAAGTGCAAAAAAGTAACCCGGTTACCTCGCTCCAGTAGGGCGTTGGTGATCTCCCGACCGTAGGTAACATTGCCGCAGAAGGGGGATTTTTTACCGAGCCACGCAATGTGCATGTCGTCTAACGCTATCCGTTGAACAACCAGAATCAGCGCCAGCTATAAACCGTCGCATTTGTCTATGCCACGGCACTGATTTGCAAGCCTTCCTCAGGTAAAAAATAGAACCTAGCCTTGGGCCTGGGTCTTTCGCAATGCCGTATCGGCAATATACCAGGTTACAACTCCTCCGATGCCAACCAGTGCCCCCATGCCCACAAAAACGTTGGCTAACCCGAGGCGCGCTTCAATCACGCTGGCCAGGGCAAGGGGCAGGCTAAGGGCAATATTGACCATATTATTTTGCAGGCCAAACACTTTACCGCGCATGGCTTCGGGCGTTTTTTCTTGAATTAGGGTCTGCATAGGGATGCCCACAAAGGCACCGCACAAACCCAGGGTGGCAATCACCGCCATTGAAGCCCACAGCTGCTGGGTTGTCCAGGCTAGGGCAATCAGGCAGCCAGCCATGCCCAAGGCACCCCACAGACTCAAGAAACGCCTGGGGAATCTGGGGCCAAAGTTGCCCACCAGCACTGCCCCCAGACCCAGGCCCAGCCCCCCCGCCGCCAGTAAAAAGCCAAACTGCGACGCCTTGATGGTCGGAATCATCTCGGCCAGGCGCACCGCCAGCACCGCCAGGGCGGCAAACACCGACGACAGCAGCACCAGCTGAATAATCGCCACTCTCACCTGCACCTGTTGGCCTAGATAGCGAAGTCCATCCTTGATATCGGCCAAAAAATGAGACCAATCTTCGTGGGGAGGCGACAAATTTTCTTTGCCGGGATCCATGGTCATTAGGCACAGCCCGGCTACTAGATAGCTGAGGCCGACTAAGATAGCCGGGCCGTTGTTGGCCACACCCAGGGCTAGCATCAGCTTGTCGGCCAAAGCCAGCAGCGGCTCGCCTACCGCAAAGCCCACAATCACTGAGGCCATCATGGTGGTGGTGTAGAGGGAGTTGGCGGAGAGTAAATCGCTCTCGGCGACAATCAGCGGAATAATCGACTGCTCTGCTGGAGCAAAAAACTGGGTCAAGGTAGAGATCAAAAATGTCACCACCAGCAGTAGCCAGAAGGCCACAGGCAGGTCTAGCAGCGTACCCCAGCCCGCTGTGAGCCAGATGCCTAGGGGCAGCACAATCACCAGCCCGCCGCGCAGCAGGTTAGACCACACCAGCACCGGGCGCTTGCGCCAGCCATCGACAAATACTCCAGCCAGCGCCCCAAACAGCACTGCCGGAATGGTAAACGCAATCATCACTGCCGCCACCCAGCCGCTAATGCTCTGATCTGGGGTATCAAACCGGGCAGCAATAATGGCAATCATCAATACCAGGTAAACCTTGTCGGCCAGCTGAGAAAAGAGCTGCCCGGCCCACAAAATCAAAAAATTGCGGTTTTGAAAAATGGCCCTGAAGCCATTATCGGCCTCTAGGGAAGGTGGCTGGGACTCTAGGGGAGCGCTGGGGCTAGAAGACTGGGCAGTGGAGTCTGGAGCGGCCTGAGCCGGAGATGGCGAGGACTCTTTTACAGGCGCTTGGGCAGGTGTTGCCCCTGGCAAGTCGTTTGCCTCAGCCTTGGCAGTATCGATATCAGCGTCAAACTCGCGCAGCATGGGGTAACCAACAGACCGGGGGCTTTATACTCAACAGTTTAAACGGTAGCAAAACAGACATCAACTAAAGTTGCTGACCGGATGGGGCGTTCGAAGTAGTCTTGAGTATATTCTCGCAGAAGCCGCTCAACTCGTGACCAGAGCTGCTGGTTTTTTGCCGCAATGCCCATTTCGAGAGGCTGCGCCAACGCAGCCTTGGCCGCGATCGCCCCCCTGATCGCTACCGTCGACAAAATCTCGGGTTTGCTGAGCTGTTGCAGCAGCGCCACATCGGTGGCGGTGAGCATAGTGGGCCGTTTATGTCCGTAGCGGGGGCCGTAGCGGCCCTGATTTTCCCTGGAATTCCTTTCCCCGGTGGCCTGCACCAGCCCGCCCGCCTCGGCGCTAAACTCAACCTGCCAGGCGGGGTCGAGCAGATCGGGCACAATCGCCCGGCGGCTGCGGGTGCAGTGGTGCACCTCGGGGGCCACCCCGGCCAGGGCCAGCAGGTGGTATAGCCCGTGGCACAGAGCCGCCAGCAGCGCCTCGGGGGCGGCGGTTTCGAGCCGCTCCAGATGCTCGACAAACACCTGAAACAACTCGCCCTGGGGACAGTCGCTGAGGGCCATGAGCAGCACCACCTCGGCCAGATACTGGCTGGCGGTGAGCCGCCCCAGGTGCTGGCTCAGCCCCGGAAAGGTGCGCAGGGTGTCGGCCTGGATCAGCTTGTCGAGGTGCTTGCCCTTGACCACCAGCACCTGATTAATCACGAACAGGCCGCTGCGCCCCCCCAGCCGCGACTGGTGCTTGCGCGCCCCCGGTGCCACGGCCCGCACCAGCCCCACGTCAGGCGTGAGAATGGTGAGCAGGCGATCGGTCTCGCCCAGGGGCACAGCTTTTAGATTGATACCAGTAGCTTTATAGGTTTGATTCATGGGGCCGCGACAGGGCTAGAGCCTTAGCATAGCGCTCACCCCAGAGCTCGGTAGTGAGAAGACCGTGGGTCGGCGATCGCGGAGGTTAACAGCTGCACCATAAGTGATGCCCCACAAGTGATGCCCCACGATCTTGCACCCTCAAGATATGGTAAAAATAGACTAATTCGTTTAGACGATGAGGGTTGAAATACAGTTTCGATTAAGATCCCGCGAGAGAAGCAACTAACCTGCGGAAGCATGGCGTATCTTTTCGTCGGGCCGCCACTGTTTTTCATGAGGAGCATAGCCAGCAGGAGGATCGCTGGATTACCCTTGGGATAGACAACATCGGCATTGTGCAGGTAGTGATTCATACCTTTGAGCAAGGTAGCGATAATCTGTGCCACATTCGGATTATTTCAGCTCGAAAGGCCACCAGAGCAGAGATCTTGCAGTACCAGGAGTCTGAAGGATGAAAGCAGAATACGATTTCTCCAGGGGTGAGCGAGGCAAGTTCTACAATGCCCAGGCAGAGTTTAAGTTGCCGATTTATCTAGAGGCTGATGTCAGCGCCATGATGGAGCGCCTGGCTGAGGAAAGTGGCCTAGAGGTACAGGCTCTGGTAAATGAGTGGCTGAGGGCTAATCTAAAACTGGTTGAAAGTTTCAGACGAGTGGGTTAAGGAGGGTTTAAGGGGAACGATTTTTCCATGGGCAATGACCCCCGTGACTACGCGGGGGGGGCGATCGCGGAGGGTAACGGCTGCACCCTAGGTGATGACCCAGGCCACGGAAGTCGATCACGAGTGACTCCATCTTTGCAGCCAGTGTCATACTAAATAGGCAAAAACCCCACGCGGCTGCAATGACTGATTTTCTCGCCCCCCTCAACCCCGCCCAACGCCAGTCTGTCGAACACTACTGCGGGCCGCTGCTGGTGGTGGCGGGGGCGGGGTCGGGCAAAACCCGGGCGCTCACCTACCGCATTGCCAACCTGGTGCTCACCCACAAGACCGACCCCGACAACATTTTGGCGGTGACCTTCACCAATAAAGCCGCCAAGGAAATGAAAGAGCGCATTGAGGTGCTGTTTGCCGAGCAGGATGCCCAGGCCCGCCACGGCAAATCGCTCTCCTCACTGCCCCAGTACGAGCAGACCAAGCTCAGGTCACAGGTCTACAAGACCATCACCAAACACCTTTGGATTGGCACTTTCCACGCCCTCTGCGCCCGCATTTTGCGGTTTGACATTGAGAAGTATCAGCATCCCGCCGGGTACCGCTGGACAAAAAATTTCTCGATTTTTGACGAGTCTGACGCCCAGGGTTTGGTCAAAACCATCGTCACCCAAACCCTAAACCTAGACGACAAAAAATTTAACCCCCGCTCGGTGCGCTTTGCCATCAGCAACGCCAAAAACCAAAACCTGACGCCGGACGAACTCGAAAAAGAGCAGCCTGACTACCGGGGCCGGGTAATTGCCGATGTCTACCGCCACTACCAAAAGGCCCTGGCCGAAAACAACGCCCTCGATTTCGACGATTTGATTCTTATGCCGGTGCATCTGTTTCAGCAGAATGAGCAAGTGCTGGCCTACTGGCATAAGCGCTTCCGCCACATTCTGGTAGATGAATACCAAGACACCAACCGCACCCAGTACGATCTGATTCGCCTGCTGGCCACCAATGGCGAGTCGATCGCCACCTACAAAAACTGGGATCATCGCTCTGTCTTCGTTGTTGGCGATGCCGATCAGAGTATCTATTCCTTTAGGGCGGCAGATTTCACCATTCTGATGAACTTTCAGGATGCCTTTGGCGATGGCTTGGCCGACGACGACACCCGCACCATGGTGAAGCTGGAGGAGAACTACCGCTCCACCTCCAACATTCTCGAAGTCGCCAACCACCTGATCGAAAATAACACCGAGCGTATCGACAAGGTGCTGCGGGCCACCCGAGGCGAGGGCGAAAGCATCTACGTTTACCGGGCCGAAGATGAGACCGCCGAGGCCGACTTTGTGGTCAGCCAGATTCGCAACCTGGAGACCCAGCACCCCGAGCTGAACTGGGGGGGCTTTGCCATTCTCTACCGCACCAACGCCCAGTCGCGGGCCTTTGAGGAGGTGCTG
>Ga0105045_10002312_pt1 | contig 16057 bp, 13 predicted proteins | sample MAT02_FD_78089 | JGI IMG/M metagenome (GOLD analysis project Ga0105045, IMG submission 78089) | Freshwater microbial communities from Lake Fryxell liftoff mats and glacier meltwater in Antarctica - MAT-02 (megahit assembly) | ecosystem: Environmental > Aquatic > Freshwater > Ice > Liftoff...
ATGTAACCAACTGGATAAATAGCCCATCCTACAAGAACGAACCATCCCAATAATCTTACAGCCTTGTTGACGGCTGGACCTGCATTGCCTGCAAGTTTAGCAACGTCCCCAAACCAAACCAGGTAAACGATGTAGAAATAGGCAATACCACTAATTAGGCCCCAAATCCAGCTTTGTGTTTCTGCACCATAAATGGCCTCACCGATGTAACCGGTTACTAACATAACAAGCGATGCAGCAATGAGTTGCCATAGCAACCCTGATTTCGCACCAGCTTTCTTTGTAATCAGATAAAATTCCACGCACATTAAAGGCACTGTTAAAATCCAGTCAACGTAGCGAAAGAAAATCGGTGACTCACCTGTTTCCAAATTGTAGCCCCGCATGTAATAATAATGGACGGCGGCAATAAACGTAATAAGACCGGAAACGAGAACAGATGTACGCCACTTTTGCGGTACGTTGTTCATTTCAAAGAAGAAAAAGACAGAGGCGGCCATCATGGCCATTGTACCCACAAAGAATGTAAATGCAACATAATTGTCGGTTGCAATAGGTAAAATTTCAAGCAAAGTGTGTTTCATTTTTTATTGATTTAGAGATTAAAAAAGCAAATTGACATTGGCATAAAAACAATACATCCGGTTATTTTTGTTTAACGATCGAATGTGATGCAATTAACAAAACATTTTTAATAAATGTTTAAAAACTTTCAAAATATTTTGAAAATTTCGTTTAACAAATAAATTAATACTTCCTTAAAATTTAAACAAGTGGTAATCTGTTAAATTTTTGGGTCATAAATAAGCACCTATTAATAAACAAATTAAGCATTTTAGTGAAAAAAAAAATAAAATATTTTTTCAGATTCTTTGATATTTAGCGTGCTGGCAATTAAAAGAATAGAAGATGCTACGGAAGCTTAGAAAGTTAAGTGCTTGCAAACCAGAGTAGATTAGGTTGTAAAAGAATGGAACAATATATTTTCGAGATAAAATATGGAGGCGTTAGTGTCGTATACAAAATTTATAACATAGAAAAAGTACGAAAGGAAACCAATGAAATGGGTGACAATAAAAATGGACACCTGACCCAATCATATATCATTCCTGAATAAATAATCCAAAGTATTTTTTACAGTTAATCAATGATTCGATTTACAAAACCGTGGAAACTGTGGCAAGTTGCAGAGATACCTAACGCATTTTTAAAATGGACGGTAGCTATCAATAAAAAACGTTGAAATAATTCAGGTGATACCTTTGGCACAATTCACCTGATTCCTTCAATCCGTCTTTTTTAACAAGAATATTAATGGAATATAAAGCCGCTTTGCCCAAGATTGCTCTGAATGATTTTCGCCTGGAAAAAATCTTGTCTGCCAATATAGTTCTGTGTATCCTTTTTGTTTCATGATTTCATCAATGGCTGTTTGATAGGGTTTATATACATCATCTCCTCCTTTGTCTCCATAGTCAAAATATATTTTTCTTGTATTAAGTGGTGGCAAATGTTTGAATAAGTAATTCCGGAATTTACTGGCGACCGCTTCATCCGTTTCGTGATTGATCAAACTAAAAGATGCCAGTGGAGAATGAAAAGAAAGGCAGGCCGCCCCACCAAATACATCCGGATATTCACACAACGCATAGACTGAAATTAGTCCGCCCATGCTACTGCCGATAATGAATGTATTATCTACATCCCGAAATGTAGCGTACGTGTGATCAATGAACGGTTTCAATTCCCTTACAATAAATTTAAGGTAGTTATCGCCACTGGGATGCCCTTTGATTTGCTTGGTTAAAATGGCTGTTCGTGCAGGTTCGGGAATATCCTTAATAATTTTTTCAGGAAAATAATCAGCATATCTTTTTTCAGGAATATTCCAAATGCCAACTATTATGCATTCCCTTATTTCTTTATCGTTGTGAAGCTTTCCGAGCGTTTCATCTACTTTCCATTCTGCATTATTCCAGGTACGGGAACCGTCAAAAAGCATCTGCCCGTCGTGCATGTACAATACGGCATACTGCTCATTGGATGAATACCCGTCCGGCAACCATACATCGACGTTTCTTGGTTCAACAAAATTTGATTTAAATCGCACGTAATGGATAAGTGAACCCGAGGTTACCTTTACTTTATGTGGGTGAATTCCATGCATAAATTAATATTGTTGGCAAATTATTTTAGCTGAAGCTGGTGTAATTTAATCCTATTCCACTTCAAAAACCAACGCAGATTTAGCTGGTATCATTAAGCCATTTTTCAAGGCTGTGCTGGTATTTGTCATAATACTTCTTGCCGTTCGTTTACCCCTTAAAATTTCTGTGAATCTATTCGTGTCCACATCTATCGGAGTGGTATTTTTATTCATCACGACCATTACCAGCTTTTGCGTATTGTACCTGAAATAAACATAGGTTCCATTGAATGGTGCAAAATGCAGCGTTTTACCCGTTGCAATCACCGGATTATTTTTACGCCAGTTTAATAGATGCTTTATGTAGGACTGCATATTGCTTTGAGTTTCGGACAAGCCAGTTCCGGTAAATGCATCAACCGCATCGTCCTTCCAACCACCCGGAAAATCGGATCTTATCAACCCATCGTTTTTATGATGACCAGTATTTTCCATTAATATTTCTGTACCATAAAAAATTTGTGGGATACCCCTTGTTGTTAGTAAATAAGTCAATGCCATTTTTGTGAGGTCAACGTCCTGATTCAACTGGGTAAATATGCGGTCCATATCATGGTTATCGCCCAAAACCAATATATGGTTTGGATCAGCATAAACAAAATCATTGGCCAGTACCTCGTACAATTGTGAAAGTCCTTTGCTAAAATTTGGATCGTCCGGTTCTTTCAATGCATCCACCAGGGCGGCTTGCAATGGAAAGTCCATGATGCTGGTAAGGCAACCGGTATAACCATCCCGGTTTATTTTTCCTTGTTGCCAGTAAGAAGTAATCAATGGATTCAGACTCCACTCCTCGCCCACCATACTAAAGTTGGGATATTCATTCATGATGCGACAGTTCCAGTTTTTTAAAAATATTTTATCGGAGTAGCCATAGGTATCCTGCCGGATGCCTCCCAATTGCAGGGTTTCAATCCACCAAATGGAGGATTGAATTAAATAGGCAGCCAAAAATAGATTTTTCCCGTTCATGTCAGGCATGGTAGGTGCAAACCAGCCATTGGTCATCAGGTCCTGATCATATTTTGAAGCATACATATCCTGGTTTACCGTACGCCTGTGATTGCTTACTACAAATGTATCCGGTTTGTTTAACCAGTCTTTAAAAGGCAAATCATTCATCCACCAATAGCCGGTACCAGTGTGATTTAATACTTCATCAAATATTAATTTCACTCCTTTTTGGCGAGCCTTTTTCGACAATTCTTTGTAATCATCCAGGGTACCAAATCTTGGATCTACTTTAAAATGATTGGTGATAGAATAACCATGATACGAATATTCGGTCATGTTATTCTCCAGCAATGGAGTGGGCCAAATGGCGGTGTATCCCATACCTGCTATATAATCCAGCTTATTGATGATGCCCCTGATATCGCCGCCATGCCTGCCACCAGGGACACTCCGGTCTATTTTATTTTCTTTCATCTCTGGTATTACATCGTTGCTATAATCACCATTGGCAAAACGATCTGGCACCAACAAATAAATCACGTCAGATGAATTAAAACCTTTGATTTTTGAAGCATCCTGTTGTCTTGCGAGCAATGTGTAATCACAGGTAAAAAAAATTTTACCTGCTTTTTTAAAATTGATGGAAAAGGTGCCCGGCTTTGTATTTTTAGCAATAACCATATCAACAAAAAGATAATTGTTACCGCCTGCTTTGGATATTTTTATGATGGTTACGCCGGGATAATTAATGACAGGTATTGTTTCCCCAATGTTATTGCCATTAATTAACAACTGCAGGTTCGGGTCCTTCATGCCTACCCACCAGTTGAGTGGTTCAACATGATCTATCTGGGCCAAGCAATTAAATGAGACGAAGAAAACGAGTAGTGAGAACTTTAATTTTTGCTTCATGATCGAGCTGATTGTTATTCAAATAATATTGGATTGAGTGGCGAATTGATTTCTTCATTAACAGTTGCGCCGGGGCACCAGGTATTCCAGTCGTTTAACTGGTTTTTATTTTCAGGTTTTTTCAGTAACATATTTTTATCCATGTAAATGATCGTCATAACCTTTCGCATTTGGTGAGTGATATTGGCACCGGCCCGATGAAATACCCAACCGGAATGAAAACTGATTTCACCTGCATCGAACGGCTCTATCACATGTTTAAAATCGGTCACTCTCAATTTTTGTTGCATTTGTATTTCACTGGCATCTCCAATTTCCAGCTCCCTGCCTTCCACCAACTGATGGCTACCGGCACTAAATTCAAGGGGTCCCATTTCCAAAGGAACGGCCTGTAATGGTATCCATGCGGTAATGGTTTTATCGGTTTGCAACGGCCAGTAATATTGATCGGCATGCCATGGTGTAATGCCACCGCCACCCTCTTTGAACAAGGCCTGGTCGTGATACAAGCGCACTCCTTCAGTTTGCATTAAATCCGCAGCTATTTTCGCTATCCTTTTGCTAAAGATCAATTCTTTTATCAGTTCATCTTCACACCAGAGATTAAACAATTGCAGGAAAGCTTTGCCATAGGTACCTCTTTCCGCAAGTGCTGTGGTTTCCGTATTTAACTCCTGAACCTTTGTTGAAATGCGCTCATTAAAATAATCAAGTAAATCATGCGATAAAACAGCTTTCAATTTGATGAAGCGATTTTGCTGATAGTAGTCAATTTGTTGCTGCGTAAGTTGGAAAGGCGCTGTAAGTTGCTGCTGCAATGAAAAAGGAATGGTTGGCATGTAGCGGTGTTTTGAAAGACTAAATTTTAACAATCTGAGGTAAAATTAGGAAATCCTTTTAAATCAAATCCATTTGCATTAAAAGTGTTTGAAGTATTTATTTCGGCAATGGTTTGGCGATAAATTAAAACTAGTTGATAGCCTGCTTAAGGAATCAGAAGAGAAGCTATTTTTATATTTTATGATCTCAACTATTACAATGGAATATTTCCATGCTTCTTCTTTGGTATTTTAACGACCTTATTTTCCAGCATTGCAAAAGAACGAATTAGTTTTTTCCGGGTGTCTTTTGGCTCTATCACTTCATCAATAAAACCTCGTTCCGCAGCCAGATATGGCGTGGCAAATTTCGCAGCATATTGGGCTTCCTTCTCCAAAAGCTTTTTTGCAGGATCAGCCGCTTCTGCAATTTCTTTTTTAAAAATTATTTCACTGGCTCCTTTGGCACCCATTACGGCGATCTCCGCAGTTGGCCAGGCAAAGTTCATATCAGCACCAATGTGTTTTGAGTTCATTACATCGTAAGCGCCACCATACGCTTTTCTGGTGATGACTGTAACACGAGGAACGGTGGCCTCGCTCAATGCATACAACAATTTTGCACCATTGGTAATGATGCCATGCCATTCCTGATCGGTGCCTGGTAAAAAGCCCGGCACATCCACCAACACTAACAATGGAATATTAAAACAATCGCAAAAGCGGGTAAACCTGGCGCCTTTTTTTGAACTATCAATATCCAACACACCGGCCAAAAACATTGGCTGGTTGGCCACAATTCCAATACTTCTGCCAGCCAACCTTGCAAAACCAACCACAATGTTTTGAGCAAAATCCTTATGTATTTCAAAAAATGATTCCGTATCACAAATACCAGCTATCACATCACGCATATCGTAGGGGTGGTGACTATTTTCCGGGATTAATTTTTCTAAGCTTTCTCTTGTTTCATCCACAAATGTGTAGGGAAATTGAGGCGTTACTTCTTCGCAGTTTTGAGGCATATAACTCAATAGCTTTTTTACCTCATCAATACATTCCACATCATTGGCTGCCGTTAAATGTGTTACACCCGATTTGGTAGAATGTGTGGACGCACCACCCAGTTCTTCTGAACTCACGGTTTCGTTGGTTACGGTTTTTACTACATTTGGGCCAGTCACAAACATATAGCTTGTGTTCTCAACCATAATTGTAAAATCTGTAATTGCAGGAGAATAAACTGCACCACCTGCGCATGGTCCCATGATGGCTGATATCTGCGGTATTACGCCGGAGGACATCACATTCTTATAAAAGATATCTGCATAGCCACCCAACGAACGAACCCCTTCTTGTATTCTTGCACCGCCTGAATCATTCAGTCCAATCATAGGCGCCCCTGTCTTCATGGCCAGATCCATGATTTTACAAATTTTTTCTGCATGTGTTTCTGATAATGAACCACCAAACACCGTAAAATCCTGTGCAAATACATACACCAATCTTCCATGCACCGTACCATAGCCTGTGATTACGCCATCACCATAAATTTGCTGTTCATCCATCCCAAAGTCGATGGTGCGGTGCAATACCAATGCACCAATTTCTTCAAAGGAACCAGCGTCCATCAGTAAGGTAATACGCTCCCTTGCTGTGAGTTTACCTTTTTTATGCTGGGTATTATTTCGCTCCTTGCCTCCACCTAACTTTCCTTGTTCAATCTTTTCTTTTAGTATGGTTACTTTCGATTTCATCCGTATATATTTATTGATTGCTGATATGCATTTATTCTTTGTTAATCCAATCTTTTTCTCCATCCGGAGGATTGATTACTGACGGCCTGCATAATTTTTTGTTGGTCCCTCCAATATCGAACCGCGATGATTGCTGCCGCTGCGGCATTTATTTTTTGCTTTTCGAGTATCTTTTCAGGCGTGTAAAAGTCTTTTACAAAATGGGTGTCAAAGGCTCCTGAAAGAAACGATTCGTTTTCAAAAACAAAAGTGCCAAAAGGCAACGTAGTGGCAACGCCTTCAATTAAATATTCTTTGATTGCCTTCTTCATTTTTTGAATAGCATCAGTTCTGTCCTTGCCGTGTGTTACCAGTTTTGCAATCATCGGATCATAATAAATAGGGATGGGCATTCCTTCTTCATAGCCATCATCTACCCTCACACCTTCACCTGTGGGCTTTACATATTTGGTTAGTGTTCCGATGGAGGGCAAAAAATTGTTGAGTGGATCCTCCGCATAAACCCTCAGTTCCAACGCATGACCGTTGATGGCAAGCTCATCCTGTGTAAACGCTAACTTTTCTCCGTTGGCAATTTTTATCTGCTGTTCAACCAGGTCAATACCTGTAATCATTTCGGTAACGGGATGCTCTACCTGTAGCCGGGTATTCATTTCCAGAAAATAAAAATTCAACTGATCATCCATTAAAAACTCCACAGTTCCGGTACTCACGTAATTACAGGATTTTGCAACCAATACGGCCGCCTCTCCCATTTTTTTACGGATTGCCGAAGTTAACACTATAGAGGGTGATTCTTCTACCACTTTCTGGTGTCGTCGTTGGATACTGCATTCCCTTTCAAATAAATGCAACACATTGCCATGTTTATCTGCCAAAATTTGTATTTCAATATGCCTTGGAGAACTTACATACTTTTCTATAAAAACTGCTCCATCACCAAAGGCAGCTTTTGCTTCACTAACTGCCCGTTGCATTTGTTCTTCAAAATAAGCTTCGTTTTCCACTATCCGCATGCCTTTACCACCTCCGCCCGCAGATGCCTTGATCAAAATCGGGTACCCTATCTGGTGAGCCGTTTGTTTGGCAAATGGGATATCATCAATGGCCTGGTCAATACCCGGAACCATGGGTATATTGTACTTTTTTACGCATTCTTTTGCGGCCAGTTTAGAACCCATCACGAGCATGGCTTCTGGGCCTGGCCCTATAAAATTAATACCAGCCTCCGTTACCTTTTTTGCAAACTCCGCATTCTCACTCAGGAAACCATAGCCGGGATGAATACCATCCACCCCTAACGCAAGAGCAAAGGCGATGATTTTATCTCCATCCAGATAGGATGCTGCAGATGGAGCCGGGCCAAGGCATACCGCTTCATCGGCAAAAATTACATGCGGTGCATTTCGATCCGCTTCAGAGAATACCGCCACCGACTGAATACCCATTTTGCGAATGGTACGCATAATGCGCAAAGCAATTTCACCACGGTTGGCAACTAATATTTTTTTCATGTAAATGTGTTCTTGTTGTAAAATATTTTCAGCACAGATCGTGTTTCTAAGGTCACCATTTATTCCAATTCGATCATTACCTGTCCTTTCTCAACCGCCTGGCCAACTGCAACGCTTACTCGCTTAATGACTGCATTAATTGGTATGGTAATGCAGTTTTCCATCTTCATTGCACCCAGTATTAATATTTTATCACCGGCAGCCACTTCCTGCCCTGCTGCTACTGCAATCTCCAGTACCAGCCCCGGCATGGGTGCTTTGATTTCTTTTATCTGTTTTACAGCAACCCGGTCAAACCCCATTTCGGACAATACCTGGTCCAAACTATCATGGATGCTAACCGCGTAACTCTCGCCTTCAATTTCGATACTGAGTTGCTTTGCAGCAATATCAGCATTGATCAACGTAGCATTCACCGAACGACCATTTGTAAGAAGATGAAAGGTGGAAGAAGATTTTTGCACCAAATCGGCTGTGGCAATTTGCTCATCAGAAAAGATAAAGTCAATATCATTTACTTTCACTTTAAAAGCTATTTTATCAGTCATAATATGATTTATTAATCGCCAGAAGGATGGTTTGAAAAGCAACTCATTTTTACCAGCAATCGGTTTATTATGCAAATGAGGAAGGGTTCAAAATTGAAAGTTGAATTTACGCATTAATAATGGTGCTTTGTACATCTTTGTTAATTGAACGAATTGCCGCTAAATATATACCTTGAAATAATGTATTATAAAAGGGACTCAGCAGGGAGAATAAATCCCCCTTCTGAATCCCTTTTATGCCCGGAACAAATTGGTTTTGCACTGTTCAGGTCTAAGTCAGCCTTCTAACTTGTTTAAAACTATTTACTTTCCTTCAGTACCATATCAATTGTAACAGCACAGGAAACGATGGCCATTTTCCTTTTATCTTCTGCATAGGCTGGTTCAATGTCTACTACGTATTTGTCGGCGGTGGTAAATGCTTCCTTCAAAATGCCATTCCATTTTTTAGTGATGCTTCCAACGTTGTTACCGCTGCTATCCACAATGGTAAAATTCCAGCCTTTCCAATCACCGGATATAGTGGCAATTTCTGTTGTTGTTTCATCAAATATTTTAAAAGTTGGTTTTAAAATAGCAAACTTCTGCTGGATGGTTCCCAGCAAATTTCCGTTACCATCTGCGATTGAAATTTTCGACATCCAAAATGTCCAGCCTCTTTGTAAAGTAATAAGCACATCACCTTCCAGGTCAACGATCTCCATTTTAAAAGGAAGCATTGCCTTTTTAAGAATTAACCGGAGCATCTTTTGACCAGTGGTTAGCTGTTGGGTAATACGGCCAATTTCGCCCTGTGCATCATACACTTTGTAGGCATTGGCAAATTTAAAAAGTCCTACTTTTTCATCAATAAAAAAAGTGTTGGTTCCAAAAAAATCAGGAAAAATCATTGACATGGTGTGGAATGTAAAGGTTTAAGAATTTTGAATAATTGCAACGAAGATAATGGCTAAAGCTATTCGAAATAATATATTTTCCACTCGTTTTCCAGTAGATGATAAAAAACGAAATGTAAATAAGTTGACACCTTTTTCTCTTTGTAAGTTCTTTCATAACAATAAATTATTTCCCTACTCACATCCGAATAGGTGATAAGATTGAGAAATGAAATTATAAGTCTGATGAAACCGATACAATACATATATAAATACGCCAAAGGGATTTCAGGTTCCAGAGTTGACAATTGATACCGCTGGCTTTAAATAAAAAAAGTGTCATTCAAAAGGAAGACACTCTTTGAAAAAAATATAAAAAATCAATCAAATTTTTCTGTGCTGTTTGTGGGGAAAATTTACTACAATGAATTCAATAGAAATGGAAAAATCACTATTCACAATTGCTGCGAATGGCAAAAGTTACTTAAAGCAATTGAATTGCTTAATGATCAATAATTATCAATCGAATAAACCTGTATTTCTCGGATACAATGCTATTGTCAGTACAAATAGAACCCTTCCGTCATTCATTGCTTTATCTGCATACAATACTTTTGAGTTAAGGAAATTTTCATCTTCGCAATTCATACAGCCTAAAATAACACCCGCATTTTCAAAATTAATTTTGCCGGTAGATTCAGGAAAAATTAAGCCAGGATTGGCTGCATCGCCGCCACAAAATGCAAAATTTTGTTCGTTGAGTGTACGCAGTTCAAATAAAGGCATACCAGCATGTACCCTGCTTTTTAACTTCCAGCTATTTTCTGCAAAAAACTTTTCATTGTCTTGCTGGCTTTTCAATTTATGCTGACCGCCAAATAACAGGTTGTCAATTTTACGCCTGTTTATTTCATCTTTCCAAATAAAAATAACCTGCCGACTGGTATTGATGAACAATACGGAGCAACTAACAATATCATTACCCGCAAAATAAAAGATATCTTTTTTTACATTGTGGGTTCCAAAATAATACACCAGGTATTCATGAGATGTAAAATCCAGCAGGTCTTCCGCAAAATACAGGTCACTATCAACCGGTAATGATTTTTTATAAAATGTGATGGCATACCAGGTGATGCTATCATGTTTAATTACAAACGCATCGGCTGTGTAATCTTCATGTTGGTATAGATAGGAAGCAGGATGAATAGCACTGTCTTTTTCGTAGTTACAATAAAACTCATTTTTTTTGAGTTGATGTAAAATACCGGTGTATTCAGCTTCGGAAGTTGTTTGGTAGGTATGTGTAAAAGTTTCTTTCAGAACAGATCTTACAAATTTTTTGCGTACGGTATCTGTTCGCTTTTTATTGCCGTTTTTACTAACAGGAAGATAAAGATATGTTTGAACTGCCGTATCGCCGGATACAACTGGTGCTTCTGCATGAAAACCTTTACGTAATAATTTGGATTCCAATTTTGGAACAGTTAATTCCAGCAGCTCAAGCAATTGATTGGTCGAAAAGTCCTGACCATTTGCTACTGTCTGAAGTATCATCCAAAAAGATAGAAATAATATTTTTTTCATAGTCATAGATGTCCTGCCCCGCATGTGTGCGAAAGGTTACAATTGGTTGTAATAACAGTTTAAAGGAAAAAAAATTGTTGTAACTAAAGAAAATGAACAAAAAATATTTGTAAGAAAAGAAAAAATGTAAAAAAAAATTAATTACGGACAAACGTTGAAACATCTACAAAACAGCAATTCTATTCATCTGTTGGTGCAGATTTTACTTCGTATTTGTACTTACTCAACCGAATGTAAAAAAGTAAATTTCCTACTACAATAAAAAAGTTTTTCACAAAAAGAAGAATATATTTTACATCTACAACTTCGGCCAAATTTTTGTGACGTTATTAGAAATCCTAATCTCTATGAAAAGCAAACAACCTACATTAAAGTTTTGCCTCTTAATGGACCTGGCAGGCATTCTAACTTTTATCATCCCGGGGTTTGGTGAGTTGGCTGATGTTCTTTGGGCGCCAGTTTCTGCTATTACATTTATATTCTGCTTTAAAGGTCGTTATGGAGTACATGGCGGAATATTTAATTTTATTGAGGAATTTTTACCGGGTACTGATTTCATTCCGACGTTCACCATCAGATGGCTGATGCAATACAATAAAAAATTAAAGCTGGAAAAAGAGCTTAGGTTTTCTCTCTAACAATGTTTTTTTAAAAGATTGCTTCGGCAGATGGTTGATAAATCAATATCGCTTTCTGGTGGTATTATTCAACTACAGCTAATTTACTTTTAAAAAAATACCTTATTCATCAAACAAAAAAAGTTGTAAGTAGTTTTTTAAAGCGCTATTCTATAACTTCATGATTCCTTAATTAAAAATTTTTTATTCAACAATACCCTATGACAAAAACTTTACTGATCATTCCCGCCATGTTGTTAATATTGAACTTGCCTGCGCAAAACATTGTCAACAACCCAGATGCAGAAAGCGTACCCAGAGGAACCGGCTGGACAATTATTAGCCAGGGATCACTAACCTGTTTATCAAATCCAACAGATAATATCGTTAACTGGACAATGAAACCGGATGGCTCTGCCAATTACCCTTATGACCATACAAGCGGCGCAAGTGGCGGCACTGTTTTTTTCTCCGGCTGCTCTTCCTTTTTTGGTGGCCCTTTTGAATTGCAGCAAACCATCGATGTATCAGCGGATGCAACTGCGATTGACCTCGGAAGCCAGTTATATACTTTTAGCGGTTACATCCAAACACCAGTAAGTAACCAAACAGACCAGGGACGTTTTATTGTCGATTATCTCAATAACTCCAATACCATATTGGGCAGCAGTTACACCACTAACTGGCAATCTTTTTTTGGTGGTTCCGGCACTTCGTGGACTAATTATTCCAATACAAGAGTTGCACCTGCTGGTACCCGGCAAATAAGGATCAGGATGCTTACACAAATCATTTTTAACCAACCAGCCATCAATGTATATTTTGATGATATCTCATTGACTAAACCATTCGTACTTCCAATGAGCCTGGTTTCTTTCATTGCAAAAGAACAGAATGGTACTATACATTTAAACTGGACGTTTGGCAACGAAACGAGACTTCAACAATTGAACCTTGAGCGAGGGTTTAATTCTACAGATTTTACGAGCATTTACAGTTTTCCGGTAAATAACGCCGACTATCATTTTGCAGATAACAACCATCCAGTTACGGAAAGAAAATGCTTCTATCGTTTGAAGATGACGGGCGCAGATGGGAAAATTTCATATAGCAATACCTTGCCTGTAAAGCTTCGGAATGATCAGTTTATAACACTCTCTCCCAACCCGGCTAACGATAAGGTTATGGTAACCGGAAACTTCCCTAAAGGTACCATCACCTTAATAAATTCAAGCGGGCAGACTGTATTGAGTAAAAGGGTGAATGCAATATCTTTTACGATGGATATCGCAGGTCTTCCCAGCGGCATATACATGGTATGCTTCAGTGACCAAACAAATACCGTTTACAAAAAACTGGTGATTCAGCCCAAATAAAATAGCTTTAGTTAAGTTATTTTTTTAAGTAAAGTTGACTTCCAAAAATTGTAAGTAACAACAAGGAATTATCGAAAAAAAATCAGTTGACGGCAAACTAAAAAACTGGCGCCATCAATTAATTTATACTGCTTCCACCATTTTTCGCAGATAGTTTATTCCGATTCAGCAGCTCTAAAGTGTGTGTTATAAACTTTTTTCCACTTGCTATGAAAGGCCCCGTTTTCATTTGATAACTCGATATTCATTTTTAAATATTAACTTGATTCTCTAAAATAATTTGTCAATGAGAAAATGCTTTCCATTCATCGCTGTGATGGCCTTCTTTGTTTCCTGCAAACAACCTGGTGCAAAGCCCGGAGCCGTAGTAACAGAATACGACACTTCTTATGCGCCGTCTTTTTTTAATGACAGTGCCCGGTTAGAAAAAATTAAAATTGCGTTTATTGTGATTGATAGCCTTTATAAAAAACACGCCATCGATAACCATATACCGGGTATTTCATTTGGCTTAGTAGTAGATAGTCAACTGGTGTATAAAAATAGCTATGGCTACACAGACATTGCAAAGAAAATACCAGCAAGCTCTTCATCGCTTTTTCGCATCGCTTCTATGAGTAAAAGCTTTACCTGCATGGCCATTTTAAAATTACGGGACGAAGGAAAACTGAACCTGGACGATCCTGCTTATTTATACATTCCGGAGTTGCAGCATTTGAAATATCCAACGGCAGATGCACCTCATATAACCATTCGACATTTGATGACACATAGTGCAGGATTTCCGGAAGATAATCCATGGGGCGACCGGCAACTTGCAGATACCGATAAAGACCTGATGGAATTTATCGGGAAGCAAATTTCCTTTTCCAATCCGCCGGGTATTGCCTTTGAATACAGCAATCTTGGCTTTGCACTACAGGGAAAAATAATTACTAAAGTTTCGGGGATGCGTTATCAGGATTATATCAAAAAAAATATACTTGAACCGTTGGGCATGGCGACAACTACTTATGAGTTTGGAGATGTGGCGCCTGATAAATTAGCCCATGGCTATCGCTGGCTAAATGAGCAATGGAAGGAGGAAGTATTGTTGCATGATGCAAAGGATGGCAGTTGGGGTGCAATGGGTGCTATGATCAGTTCCATTGTTGAGTTTGCAGGCTATATGGCATTTCACCTAAGTGCCTGGCCGCCCAATAATGCAAAAGATGATGGCCCCATTAAAAGGAGTTCCGTCAGAGAAATGCATCACCCCTGGCGCTGGAATGGCTTTAATCCAAATTTTAAATTTCCTGATGGCAGAACCTGTGCAGTAACCTCCGCATACTGCTATGGTTTAGGTTGGATGAACGACTGTGATGGCAAAACGTATATCGCCCATAGCGGCGGCTTACCGGGCTTTGGAAGCCAGTGGCGCATTATGCCCGATTACGGAATTGGTGTGGTGGCATTTGGCAACCGAACCTACTCTCCCATGGGTGGTATTAACTTAAGGGTATTGGATACTTTGATTAAAATAGCAAGTTTGCAACCCAGACAACAAGCCCCGTCCAAAATACTGGAACAGCGCAAAAATGAATTATTAAAAATTTTACCCGATTGGAACAATGCGGAACAAAGCGGATTGTTTGCTGAAAACTTTTTTCCAGACTATCCCATTGATAGTTTAAAAAAAGAGGCACGGGAACTATACGCCAAAGCGGGTAAAATAATTGCGGTAAAAGAAATGAAAGCAATTAATCAATTGCGTGGTTCATTTGAGTTGGAATGTGAAAAAACAAACCTTGAAATATTTTTTACACTTTCGCCGGAAAATCCTCCGTTGATACAGGAATACCACATATCGGAATTGCGCAAACAAAGAAAATAGCTTTAATTATTTTGCCACTCTTGCTCAAGGGAAAATCCGAGTGGTAAAATAATTTGCTTTGATAAAGTAGAATACCAGCCTGGACTTTATCGAACAAAAGTGGTTTATATCCCAGGAGAAAAATGTGCTTTGCGGCTATGTATTTTTCAAGGTTGTGTCTATTTCCGGTTAAATGTTTTCACTGCTTTTTTTAATTCATTGATATTGTTATCAAAGTCCTGATTTGTAGAGCCATAAAAAATGTAATAAAGGCTGTCGCTAAATAAAATTACCTGATAACTTTTTTCAGGGTTACCCGTTTTTTGTCTTTACCAATTGCTATTATTTCATAACCTGAGATATTATCAATAGTTATTTGTTGGGTGGATTCAATTTTTGATATCTCAATTGTCAATTGCTTTAGCCTGTTCAACGCAAATAATTTCTTGTCTTAAATCGCAGTTTTTGAGAATGATTTTGCGACTATTAGTGTTGTTTTGTCCGCTGAATTAGTCGGTAATTTTCCATCCGTTGTGTACATCAAAGAATGGGATGCGCTTTTTGCAAAGATTAACTTCCCGGACGATACATCCAATTCATAATCTACAGCATCAAATGGATTTATTTTCTTATCCCCATCATAAAAACAAGTAAGCATTGCAGTTTTTATTTCCTTAGCTATTTCCTGTAAGTTGTTTGGTGATGCTCCATTAACCAGGATGGTTTCGTTTGCTGTGCCAAAAACCAATACAAATTTTGTGTAGATATTCCCATGAGCATTTTGTTCTCCGGTAACAAAAAAGGCAGGTAGTCCATTCAGTTCAATTTTTTCAATGGTTTTCACTTCTACTCCCTGGCTTAGAAAACCTTCTTTAGTAACCGCTTTTGAAGTTTCAGCAAAAGTCCCGGGAATATCCATTACAATTATTGTAGCGCCACTTTGCGTTTGCTGGAAGCCCAAAAAATTGGCGGCTTTTTCAAATCCTTTCGGAGCGATTAAACTGATTTTTGTTCCGCTAACATTTTGATGGTCGGGTGTCA
>Ga0105045_10002313_pt1 | contig 16054 bp, 13 predicted proteins | sample MAT02_FD_78089 | JGI IMG/M metagenome (GOLD analysis project Ga0105045, IMG submission 78089) | Freshwater microbial communities from Lake Fryxell liftoff mats and glacier meltwater in Antarctica - MAT-02 (megahit assembly) | ecosystem: Environmental > Aquatic > Freshwater > Ice > Liftoff...
CCTTTAATGATTATATTAAAACTGAGCTCAAATGGCAACCAACCGAAGAATATAAAATTTTGACTTCAGTTAGCCCATGGAACTATGGAAAAGCCGCAACAAACCAATACTTAAATGTTGGTGAGACTCTTCGGGAAGTAATGACCAAAAATCCTAGCATCCATGTTTTTGTTGGAAGTGGTTATTATGATTTGGCAACGCCCTATTTTGCAACGGACTACACATTGAGTCATTTGAATCTTGACCCTTCGTTAAGATCGCATATTACCAAAAAGTATTATAACGGGGGGCATATGATGTATGTTCAAAAAGAATCTTTGATCAAACTCAAAAAGGACCTTGCCGAATTCTTCAAAAAATAAAAAAATATAAGGCAGGCCTACAGCCTGCAATCGTAACATACTCATACCTAGGGCGTTGCCCAATGTCATCAACTTAAGGATTTTGCAATACAAAACTTTGCGGTTTTTTGGAGTGCGGTGACTCGTCACCGCTCTGCTGCTCAAATCGACTTGTCGATTTGCTATTAATTCTGAATTTTAATTTAAATTCAGAATTAATGGACCCGACAAGTCGGGTTTAGAGTAGAGCGGTGACGAGTCACCGCACTCCAAATGAGCGAATTTTCTTAAGTTGATGACATTGGGCACCGCCCTAGGTATGGTGAGGAATAATAACGTAGGCTGTAGGCCTGCTTTATAATCAATCTTAAGATCTTTTATTTAAGCAATTTGAAGCTTTAGCTTAATGCGTATGCGCATCCGCGACTAAGCAGCATTGACAATTTCTGGTTCTATTGAAGGTAGAACTAGTATATATTTTCATTTAGTAGTTTATAAAATTTGTAGGTTGGGGTAGTGCTATGAATTCTTGGAAGGTGTTGGAAAGCGGTGTTGATAGTGCGCTAAATCATATGCAAATGGATGCTGATCTTTTAAAAGATTTAGAGAATCATCAACAGCCCATTTTGCATTTTTATGATTTTCGAACCCCTAGTGCCACATATGGTTATTTTGTAAAACCAGAACAGTTCCTTCATCTTGAAAACGCAAAAAAATATGGCCTTGAAATTGCAAGGCGGCCAACAGGTGGGGGGATTGTATTTCATCTTACTGATTTTGCATTTTCCGTTCTTCTTCCAAGAACACATCAAGGCTTTTCTTTAAATACCATGAACAACTACGCTTTTATCAACGCCATAGTGAAAACGGCTATAATTGAAATGATTGGTAAAAGTTACGACATTAAGCTTCTGAAATCTGAAATAGATGAGCCTGTTAAAGAGGCCTCATATTTTTGTATGGCAAAGCCTACAAAATATGATGTGATCATCAATGAAAAAAAAATTGGTGGCGCTGCCATTCGATTAACAAAATCGGGCCTTTTGTATCAGGGGACCATTTCGCTTGGTCTTCCAGAGGAGAATTTTTTAAAAGAAATTTTAATTTCAAAAGATGTTTTAAACTGTATGAAAAATAATAGTTGTCTTCTATTAAATCAATTTAGCAGCCCCACCACAAAACTTAAGCTCAAATCCCTTTTAGCAGAAGCCTTTTGCTGTAATTAACGTTTCTTAAAGTGAATGGAGTTAAGAATGCGTTTTAATGTACCATCATCCTCTTCATCGTAAATGTCTCCAATAATTTCTTCAAAAATAGCTTCCATTGTTACAATCCCTATTTTAGTATTTCCAATATAGACAATTGCCATGTGAGCTCGATTCTCTTGCATCACTTGTAAAGCTGAAAGCACAGGCATATTGCTTGGGATTCTAATAGGTTGTCTTATGAGGGTAGGCCAATTAGTCTGTCCTGTTTTTTGAAAAGCTAAAAATTCTTTAGCATTGATTATTCCAATAACTTCATTATTTTTGACCACCGGTAAACGAGTATGAGCAGAAGATAAGATAACATTTTCGACTTGGCTCAGCTGTTGATTATCTTCTATATAGATTACTTCAGACCATCCAACTAAAACGTCTTTAACAGTAGTCTTTTCAATTTTAAAGAGATTAAGAACATACTGTCTACTAGAAGCAGACAGTACATTTAACTCAATTGAAGATTCTTGGTTAAGCGATTCTTCATGTACCAGGTGCTCTGCAGGGAATAAATGTACTATCTTTTTGGTGGACCATTCAAGAATGCTGACAATAGGATCTATTAATCTACTTATCAAATGTAGCCAGGGACTTGTTTTGAACGCCAAATAAAGAGGTCGTCTTAAAGCAAACGTTTTAGGAACTAATTCCCCAAGAACAACGCTAACGTAAGTTAATGGAATGACTACTGCTAACATAGCTAGAATTTCTGCAAAAGACTCATTTATCTCAAAATAAGCTACTAACCATGGCGAAATTGTTTCTTCAGCTCCGGCACCACCCACTGCTGCAGCTAGTGCACCGACAAATGTGATTCCAACTTGAATAACAGATAATGTTCTTTCTGGATTTTCACGAAGCGTATAAAGGATTTTGGCTTTTTCATTACCTTGTCTTACAAGCTCTCTTAAGTCTGGGCGACTAACAGCAATGAAAGCTGTTTCTGAGCCGGCTAAAAGAGCGTTTATAATAAGACAGATGATAATAATAATAAATTCAAACATGCTTCCTCGTTGTTGAAAAATACAATTAGTAGGATGCAACGAGGTTGGCAGTTTTTTAAAACTCCAGTGCATCAATAGTATGGCTAACCTCTCTTCAATCCAAAGTACGGAAGTAGACATTTTTCCAGCAAATATATTTTCATGTATGACTTCAGTTCTACTCAAAAAAAAGTAATTTAGGACCTTCGGTTTGGAGGAACAAAAAGTCCATATCGTCGAATTAAAAAAAATTCTTAACTTCGAAAATATAAACTCTAGAAAATCAAATCGTTGCATGTGAGAACAAACTATTGCAAAAATAATCATTTAATTGCATGATAGCGATAAAAAATAGATGGTTTTTAAAAATGTTAAACTTTTATCCTAAGCTTTGGTTATTGTCTCGTTTATCCTTACTTCTTTTAATTTGCTTATTTCTAAATTGCTCTTCTTTAGAATCAAAAGAAAATGATGTCAGATCAAATTATGTTCTAGTCAGTGTCGCTCCTCATCGCTTTTTTGTCGAAAAAATAGCCGCAGATACTATTAAAGTAGGTTTAATGGTACCGGCAGGTGCCAGCGCTCATACTTATGAGCCTACGCCAAAACAGACGATGGCTGCAGCAAAAGCTGATATCTGGTTTAGAATTGGAGAAATCTTTGAAACAAAAGCCCTTAACGCTTTAACATCTCATAATATGTTCCTGAAAGTTGTGGATTTAAGGGACAATTTAGACTTGATTACCGACAAAACACACATTTGCTCTCATCATAAGAATGGTTCTGAAGATCTCCATTTTTGGCTCAGTCCAAGACTTGCAAAAATACAGGCTGAAACTATAACGAATGCTTTAATTGCTACTTATCCTGAACATCGCGAATTGTATTTAAAGAATTTAGCAGTTTTCAAAAACGAACTTGACGCCATTGACATGAAAATTGCAGATCAGTTAAAAAATTTAAAAAATCGAACTATTATGGTTTCACATCCGGCCTATGGATATTTTGTAAGAGATTACGGATTAAAACAATTCTCCATAGAATTTGAAGGCAAAGATCCAACGCCAAAACTACTTACAAGAATATTAGAAGAAGCTCGTAAAGAAAATGTTAAAATAATTTTTACGCAACCTCAATATAGTGATAAGGGTTCTCTTTTGATTGCAGAACAAATTGGGGCAAAAGTTGTTAGCTTAAATCCTTATTCTGAAGACTATTTTGAATCTCTTCTTACGATTACGAAACAAATTGCTGATCAATAGCTTAAAAAACTTGAGATAAGAAGATATGAATAAATCTGTTGTAAACTTTGAGCATGTTAATTTTTCTTATCAGGATAATCCCGTATTAAGAGATGTTTCTTTTACTGTCCAAGAAAAAGAATTTGTTGGAATCATTGGCCCTAATGGGGGTGGAAAGACCACCATGCTAAAACTTATTATGGGATTTTTAAAACCTAATTTTGGAAAAATTCAGGTTTTTGGCAAACATCCAAAGAATGCTTTAAGCTCAATTGCCTATGTTCCACAAACAGCACGTTTTGATAAACAATTTCCAATTTCTGTGATAGAGCTTGTTTTGTCAGGGCGTTTGTCTTGTCTTCCCTGGCATGGACAGTATAGTAGCCTTGACAAAGCAAAAGCCCTCGATGCTTTAAGCAAAGTTTCGCTTTTAGAATTAAAGAATCAAGCTTTTGGGATGCTTTCAGGTGGACAAGCACAACGCGCTTTAATTGCAAGGGCGATTGTTTCGGAGCCAAAATTATTATTACTGGATGAGCCAACGGCAAGTGTGGATGCTCAGGCAGAAGCTGATATTTATAATATTTTGACAAGCTTAAATGAGCAGATGACAATCATGATGGTGACTCATGACTTAGGAGCTGTTGTCAATAAACTCGATAAAGTTATTTTAGTTCAAGGGGGTGTTACAACACTCACTCCAAAAGAAGTTTGCGAGCATTTTGCCGTAGGTCTTTATCATGGCCCATTAATTAAGATAAAGGATTGATGCATGTTTTCTTTTTTTGAGGCTCTACGAACAAATCCCTTACTCTTGTCTGCCATGCTTGCAGGATTAGCTGCCTCAGTTGTCAGTGGAATTATTGGTTCTTATGTTGTCGTTAAGCGTATTGTTTTTATATGTGGCAGTATTGCCCATTCAGTTCTTGGCGGCATCGGTTTTTGCCTTTGGCTTGAACGATCAAAAGGTGTTGCATGGGCATCCCCATTGCTAGGCGCTTTAGTATCTGCCGTTTTATCGGCCTTGTTAATTGGATGGATACGCATTTACTATAAGCAACGCGAAGATTCTGTGATTGCAGCTTTATGGTCTGTCGGAATGGCTGCGGGGGTTTTATTTATTTCAGAAACTCCGGGGTTTAATGTTGAATTGACCAATTTTTTGATTGGAAATATTTTGTGGGTCTCTAATACGGACCTTTACGTTTTATTTGGGTTGGACATTACTGTTTTAATTTTGGTTGCCTGCTTGCATAAGAAGTTTCTTGCGATTTGTTTTGACGAGGAGCAAGCGCGCCTTCAAGGATTGCATGTCAATGCACTCTATTTGCTGTTACTTGTGTTAACAGCCGTTTCCATTGTTTTACTTATTCAGGTGGTGGGCATTATTTTAGTAATGACCATGTTAACAATCCCTGCTGCAATTGCCAACCTGTACACTTATAAACTTTCGCACATGATGGCCATAGGCGTTGTTTTAAGCTCGATATTTTGTCTTTTAGGGATGATGACGGCTTATCATTTTGATTGGCCGGGAGGGGCAACGATTGCACTAATTGCAGGCTTAAGCTACGTTGTGTTGCTTATGCTTCCGAAAAAAAGTTATTAAATGAGATATAAGAAAAATACGGAAAGGGAGGTATTCGAACCCTCGATACCCTCACGAGTATGCATCCTTAGCAGGGATGTGCTATCGGCCACTCAGCCACCTTTCCAGAACACGTTGAAAAAAAAGCTTAACTGATATTCCAATTTTTATGCAAGAAATTTAATAATTAAAGGAAAATAAATTTTGAATACCGAATTACCCCCAATGAATATGAATGGAAGTTTTATCTTGATGGACTCACAAAATGATGTAGAACCTCAATTTGTTTTTCAAAATCTACCAAAGGATGAGGGTTGGTTATACGAAACCGGGACAGGTCCTGCCATTGATAAAAAAGTTTATAGTTTTATAAATACAAGTTATCAGTGTTTTAAGGGATTAATCACCCCCTCATATCCGTATGAGCCAAGTCAAGACCCCTTCACTAAGAAGATGCAAGCAAGAGTTGCAAATCCCGGATCGCAACTTGGAGGTTATGATATCTATCAATTTATTTCAGGCATTGAAAAATCACATAAGCTTAATCATATTTCCTATTTTTATTTCCCCTATAGTATTAACAATTATACATTTGAAGCAATTAAAGATAAAATTGATGAATTTTCAGTAAATTTTAATTTAGATTTACCGATAGTAATTCCAATCAATTTTGAAGCTTATGGCTTTTTAGAAAGGAATCATATCGAAAGCATTATCATTAAAGATCGCGTTGTGGATTATTATGATTCAAAAGGTGCTTTAAGCGAATTTAAAGTGTTAAAATGCTCACGAACACTTAAAAGTGTGTTAAATTACTGCCTTGAAAAATTTAATTGCACAGCAATAGCAGAAAATTCTTATATCCACCAATATGATGCTCACAATTGCGGCGTCTTTGTGTGTCGCCATATTTATTCAAAAATTTGTGAAAATGAGCTTATGGGGACTGTTACAGTCAAGGGGCCTCTGACCTACGAAATTCAAAATTTCAGGGAAACCATTAACCAAATCGCTTACACCTCGTAACCCTGGAGTTTTTTTAACAGAAGAGAAGACGTGATGAGCAAAAAAACAACGCATTCATGAAATTTTTTAAAATCTAAAATTTCCAATCTTAAACTTAGTTTTTTTCTTGTAAAAATTGAAAATTTAAACGAAGATCATTTACTTTGTTTCTACCAATTTTAACAGGAGAAGATTTATGGGACCTATTGAAAGTCATGAAAATGATTATCGTCAAAATAATGTAAAAATGCATCAGCAATCATTTGCACCTTTGCTTGCCTTAGGAGCTGTCGTTTCTGTAGCACTTGTTGGTGCAGGCGTATTTGTTAATTTAAGATATAAAGTTTCAAAGCCTTCACAGTATGTTGTTAGAACAGGTTGGTTGATTAAAGATGTTCAAATTTCCAAAAATGCTTTACAACTCCCTTTTCAAACAATTAAAACCTTCTCGATCGAACCAAACATTTATTCAATTAAATTTAATTCAATGTCCAAGGAAAGAATTCCTTTTAAATTACCTTCTGTTTGGACGATCGGCCCAGATATTAGTCCTGAAAGCTTGAAAAATGGCTCATTAGAAAAATTTGTAAAAACAATTATGGAAAAAACTGAGGAGGAAAGACATATTTTGATAGATGGAATTATTCAAGGGGAAATGCGTCTTGAAGTAGCAAACATGGCGCATGATGAAATTTTTAATGGAAGGGAAAAATTTCAAACAGATGTTAAACCAAGTATTGCTAAACTGTTAGATCCTTATGGTTTGTTTGTCTATGGTGTTAATATAGAAGAACTTGCAGATCTTGATAAAGAGAATAGTTATTTTGAAGAACAAAAAAAACGAGCTTTACAAGAAGTTAATCAAAAAGCGCGTGTCAATGTTGCACAATCTATCAGGGATGGAGAAATAGGTGAAAAGGTACAGCTTGGTGAAACGCGTAAAAATATCGCCAATATTGAATCTGAAGTTACAATTGTTGAAAATGAAAGAAGAAAAGAAATTGCTGAATCCAAAATGATTTTACAAATTGCAGAAGCTAATTTTTCAAAAGAAACAAACATAGCACTTGCCGAATCTAAAGCTGCTGCAGAAAACAGAGCACTAGAATTGCAGCACGCAGTAGAAACAAGTCGCGGAAAGCAAGAAGTTGAACGATTAAGAGCAAAAGATTATTCAATAGCCAACTTAGCTGCTGAAATCGCCATTAGAAAAGCAGATGGTGAGGCGCAATCAAAAAGACTTAGCGCAGATGCAACTCTTTATAGTATGCAAAAAGAAGCAGAAGCCGCACTTTATAATAAGCAAAAAGCAGCAGATGCGACTCTTTATAACATGCAAAAAGAAGCTGATGGCAAAATTGCTTTCTCAGATGCCGCTCTTTATAATAAGCAAAAAGAATCCGATGCTAATCTTTATAACATGCAGAAAGAAGCTGATGGAAAAATAGCCCTTGCAGATGCTACTCTTTACACTATGCAAAAAGAAGCCGAAGGAAATTTAGCCCTTGCTGAAGCACAAGCAATCGGCTTAAGAAGGCTTATAGAGTCAGCAGGCAGTGTAGAAAGCTTGGTTCAATACGAACTGATCAATAAGAATGTCCTTCCTCAATTGGCAGCTGAACAAGCGAAAGCTGTTTTGGGTATGCAACCAAATATTTCAATTTGGAATACAGGTAACAATGATTCAACGGCAAGTTCTGCCTTGACAGATCTATTTAAAACAGGGATGCCTCTTTTTGATGGTATTAAGCAGCAGACCGGCATTGATTTTCTAAAATCAGTCGGCGTGCAAAAAAACGACCGCGAATAAAAATCCTCAAGAACCGGCTTAACGCCGGTTCACTACCTTAACTTACTTCAATCTCGTTCTACTAAAATCTAAAAAAAACTCTGCCAGTCTATATCTCTTGGCTTTAGTGTCTCTTAAGCCTCTCAAGTTGAAGATGCACATGCCATTGCATGTTATTATGGGATTGGAACTCTAAAATACTTATAGGATCTAATAGAGATTTTAATGATTTTGTTATTGAATTGTGTTTAAACCTAAAAAATTTTATTTTTGGGTTGTTAAACGGCCAAAAAAGTGAGCTAGGCAAGTTGGTAAGACTTATGCTATTTATGCTACTCAACTGACAGATGTTTATTGGTAATTTTTCATGTAAAAATTGAAAATTTAATCTCTCTGTGGTAAAAAATAGCTACACTTGACTTTGTTACAGGCCGGATTGAAGGATATCGTGCAGCCTGATTAATCCGACAAGTTTCTTGCCGTTTTCAAGAACGGGTAAAACGGTGATGGCTTTTTTCTGATCGATTTCCATGATTTTTAAGGCATCGACAGCAAGTTTTTCATGGTCAATCCATTTTGGATTAGCTGTCATAAGATCTGACATGGATTTTTCAAGCACTTCTGCTCCATGATTTTGTAATGAGCGTCTTAGGTCACCATCGGTGAAAATGCCTTGAAGATGATCTTCCACGTTAACAATTAGCACACAGCCCGACTTTTTATCTGAAAGCTCAACAAGTACGGTAACAAGTTTGTCTTCTGGACTACAAAGGGGAAGCTCCGCGCCTTGCACCATTAAGTCTTTGACTTTGAGGTGAATACGTTTTCCGATGCGACCTGCAGGATGATTTTCTGCAAATTGTTGTAAGGAAAATTGCTTCTTATTCATGAGTGCTACAGCCAAAAGATCTCCAAAGATCATTTGTATGGTTGTAGAAATCGTTGGGGCCATATCAAAGGGGCAAAGTTCATTTTTGCAAGGCAGGTAAATGGTCAAATCAGACCCTTTTGCCAATCTGCTTGATAGATTCGAAACGATGGCAACGGTTTTAGCTTGTCTATTTCTTAAAGCAGGCAGTAAATTTAAAAGCTCGTCACTTTCACCACTTTTGCTAAAGAGAAAAAAAACGTCTTTTTCTGTCACAATTCCTATGTCACCATGCAATGCATCAAGTGGTGAAATATAAAGAGCTCTTGTACCGGTGGATGTCAGGGTTTGTGCAATTTTTTTTGCAATAAGACCGCTTTTTCCAACACCTGTAAGAAATATGACTCCTCGATTTTCAAGGATTGTTTCAAGCAGGGATTCCATTTGCTTGGTATCGAATGTATCGAAAAAGTCGTTTAAACTTGTCCGTTCTTTTTTTATAAGTTCGTCTAACATATAATTAGATTTTAAATCAGAAAATGATTAATCTCAAGTTATAAGTAGCGGACAAAAGGAAAAAACATGGCTCAATCAAATATTCCAATTACAGTAGCGTTCGGTGACGGAATCGGTCCTGAAATTATGAAAGCAACATTGGAAATTCTTAAAAGAGCCGGTGCACCTCTTGACATTAAAACGGTTGAAGTCGGGGAAAAAGTTTATTTAAGAGGCGAATCTTCAGGAATTGAGGCCTCTACCTGGGAAACCATCCGTCAGACAAAAGCCTTTTTAAAAGCTCCTATGAATACCCCTCAGGGTGGTGGCTTTAAAAGCTTAAACGTAACGATTAGAACAAGTATGGGCCTTTATGCAAACGTCAGGCCTTGCATTTCTTATTATCCATTCGTTCAAACAAAACATCCAAAAATGGATCTTGTGATCATCCGTGAAAATGAAGAAGATCTTTACACAGGAATTGAATACAGACAAACACCCGACACTTTTCATGCATTAAAAGTGATCACACGCCCGGGATGTGAAAAAATTATTCATTATGCGTTTCAGTATGCAAGAGCAAATGGCAGAAAAAAAGTAACTTGTTTTACAAAAGATAACATTTTAAAACTTTCTGATGGCCTCTTCCATAAAATTTTTGATGAGATAGCTCCACTCTACCCTGAAATTGAAACAGAGCATTGGATTGTTGATATTGGAGCTGCAAAAATTGCCGACACCCCTGAAAATTTTGATGTCGTCGTTTTAGCAAATCTTTATGGAGATATTTTATCTGATGTTGCAGCTCAAATTGCAGGCTCAGTTGGTTTAGCCGGAAGTTCAAACATCGGGCAACATGGTGCCATGTTTGAGGCAATTCATGGATCGGCCCCAAGAAGAGCAGGGCAAAACGTAGCTAATCCTTCAGGACTTATCTTGGCATCGATCATGATGCTTGTGCATCTTGGCCTTGTCGATATCGCTTCCACAGTTCATAATGCTTGGCTTAAAACGATAGAAGATGGCATTCATACTTATGATATTTTTAAGGAAGGAATTAGTAAACAAGTTGTTGGTACTAAAGAGTTTGCAGAAGCAGTTATTGCAAGACTTGGGACTAAGCCTGTTAATTTAAAACAAGCTCATTATCAGAAAAGTACACAAGTTTTGCATCATGAACTTAAAAACACAAGTCAAATCAAAACAGAGATTGTAGGTGTTGATGTATTTGTTGAGCATAATAAGTCTGTCAATGAGCTTTACCAAAAAATAAATCAGTTTAGTAATGAAAGAATTCATCTATCAATGATTGCTAATCGAGGCACAAAAGTTTGGCCAAACTCAATGAGTGAAACCTCATGCGGAGATAACTGGCGTTGTAGGTTTATTGTAAAAGACAAAATGTCAAGTCTTAAGATGCAAGAAATTGTTGAATTGCTAGAAAAATTTGCAAAGTCGGGTCTTGAATTTAACCAGACCGAGCTATTAAGAACTTACGATGGGACACCTGGCTACACCCTCAGTCAGGACGAACAATAACTTATGATAAACTATAGAAGACCGAACGTTCTTCTAAGTCTTCGTGTTTAAAAAATCACAACGCTATAAATAATAGCGATCTTTTAAGCTTTGTATTAAACAAAACCGGAGAGGGGGTAGCGTTAGTGTTTTAATCGGTTTCGATTTCGACAAGCTCTCTGTGATAATATTGTTTCTCATCAAATTCACCCTCTTGTTTTGAAATGCAAACAGCACAAACGCCATCTCCCAAAACATTCAAAACGGTTGAACCCATTTCGCGGATACGATCGATTCCGGCAATTAGGGCAAGGCCCTCAATTGGCAGTCCGACAGAAGCAAAAACAACAGAAAGCATAATCAAACCCGTTCCAGGGATTCCGGCAGCACCAACGGCCGATAAGGTCCCCGTTACGACAATTGTAATAAGGCTTGGTAAATCAAGAACAATGCCGTAGGCATTAGCTACAAAGACTGATGCCATTCCTTGAAAAAGCGCTGCACCATTCATGTTAATAGTACATCCAAGGGGTAGCATGAAGTTTGTGACATTTTTTGAAACACCTAAGTTTTTTTGCACGCAATGCATGGAAACAGGTAGGGTAGCTGTACTGCTTGAAGTTGAAAAAGCAATCATAATAGCATCGCTCATGCCTCTAAAAAAGGGCCAGGGATTCAATTTTGCAATAAGTGTAAGCATTCCGCAATAGACAAAGATAAGGTGAACAAAACAGGCAAGGTAATAGATTCCAAGAAATTTTAGTAACGGCAAAAGCACAGTTACTCCAAATGTTCCTGCAACCCATGCCATAATGGCAAAAACTCCAATTGGTGAAAATTCCATAATAATTGAAGTCAATCGATACATGACATCTGCCAAAGATTCTAAAACTTGAAGTAGAGGCTTGCCTTTCTCCCCTGAAAAATTAATCGCAAATCCAAGAAATAAGGAGAAGACAATAATTTGTAAAATGTTACCTTCCGCAAGTGAGGCAACAGGATTGGTAGGAATAACCGATAATAAAATTTCACCAAGCGATGGGGTTGCATGATCTTTGATTGTACCTGTAAATGTAAAATCAAGACCGCTGCCCAATGCAAAAAATTTAGAAAAGACAAGTCCTAAAACAATAGCAACGATAGTTGTTGTCAGGTAATAGATAATTGATTTTGTGCCAATCTTACTTAATTTTTTTGGGTCGTGAATGCTTGTAACACCAATTGTCATGGTCGATAAAACAAGCAGAACGATGATCATATTGATCAAACTTAAAAAAATTGTACCGATCGGCTTGAAAACGACGGCTGTTGGTCCTAAAGCAATGCCGGTGATCACCCCTAATACTAATGCAATTAAAATTTTTACCCAAAGTTTCATATCTGTAGTCCTTTTTTCAGTTCTATTATTGGCAAATTAAAATTAAAACTCACTTTATGCAAAATGATATTTTGCGTAAGATAAGTTAAAAAGAAATTCTTTTTTTTAGTCATGGCTAGATTTAATGAATGATAGCTTTTTTTGCATTCTGAATAAAGCTTTTCCATTCTTCAACACCATAATTAACTTTAAAATTAACTTTAATAACGAAAATAGGTAATGAAAGTTCCAAATATTTTGGGAGTTTGACGCGGTCCTTTTCAGTGCAGAGTAAAATGTCAGCACCTTGTTGTTTACAATGTTCTGAAAATTCTTTTAATTTGGCTATTTCAAAGCTTGTGTGATCGGCAATATTATATTCAGCCAAAATTTCGGCTTTTTCATCAAGAATTGTTCTTTCAAATTTGTCAGGTTTTGCAATGGCACAAAAAAGGCCGACCTTTTTTCCTTCAATTGTTTCAATTTTTACGTCAAAAAGATCGTAAATATCAGTGACTACAAGTTGACAGCCAATGATAGGTGCTTTGATAAAATCAGGTAATTGGTTTTTGATTTCTTCAAATTGTCTCAAGCTGTCGATGGGATTCAAAATAATAAGATTAGCTCTTGATAATGCAGTTATTTCTTCACGAAGGAACCCCCGAGGTAAAAAATGATGATGTCCAAACGGATCTTTTGCATCCATGACTACAACCTCCAAATCTCTTGCAAGATGTCTATGTTGCATGCCATCATCAATCAATATAAGATCGGCACCCATTTTTGCAGCAAGGTTTGATGCTTCGTGCTTGTTTTTTCCTACGATGCAAATAGCTTTTGGCAAGGTTTCTGAAATCAAATAAGGCTCATCACCACAGTAGGAGGCGGGATGAAGGGGTCCTGCTCCCTTACTTAAGAAGGTAGGAAAAGATTCTTTTTCAGAAGAGGATCTATAGCCACGCGATAAAATCGCAATTTTAAAATCATCATAAAACTGTTCGGCAATTAAAATGGTAGCAGGCGTTTTTCCGGCCCCACCCGCAACAATATTGCCGATGCTAATGATTAGAGGGACGGGTGGACGGTATTTGCTCAATAAGCCGCAATCATATGCCTTGTTTCTAACGGCTACGCCTAAGCGGTAAAGTAGGCTTAAAAAAAAGAGGGGCAATTTTATAAAAGAGGCAAATAATCCCTTTTTTTTAGCTTGGATTACATCAATAATATAAAGCTCTAATTTACTCATTAAAAAGCCGATACTCAATGAGTTCTATGATGATATGCATAGCTGCCATATGAACTTCTTGAATGCGATCAGAGGTTTTAAATGTCTCAATAATCCATTCAAGATCAGCTTTACCTTTTAATGCTCCACCGCCTTTACCCAAAAAACAAATTGATTTAAGTTTTTTTTTGGAAGCCTCTTCAATTGCATGAATCATGTTTGGAGAATTTCCGCTTGTTGTTAAGGCAATAAAAATATCACCTTCATTACCGAAAGCTTCAATGCTCCTTGAAAAGATAAATTCAAAGCCCATGTCATTACCAACGCAGGTGATGTGACTTGCATCTGAAAGAGCAAGAGCCGGTAATGCTTTTCTTTTTTTGCGAAAAAAACCGGTCAATTCCTCTGCAAAGTGTGAGGCATCGCAAAGGCTTCCGCCGTTACCTGCAATTAAAACTTTGTTTCCATTTTTAAAACAATCGGCAATCATAATCGCTGCTTGTTCCATAAAACTTAATGAGGTTTCGTTTTTAAGTTGATTTGCCGCTAAAATGACCTCATTGACAGAATTTAACAAGATATTTTTCATCTAATCTAACCTTATTTACGCGATATGTAGTTCTGTTGATTGTAGGTTAAAACCTAAAAAAATATCAATTAGAATTGCAAAGCTTTCATAGGAGACCACTTCTATCCGCAAAATTTATACAATTATTTTTTTTGAAAGTTATAGTGAGTGAAAATGCTGGGTTGTGCTATGTGTTATTTAAATTATAAAGGTGATTTATGTACGGAACTTTATTTGCTTTAATTTTTGCTGGCTTCATTTTTTTTCAGCCGGTTGAGCTTGAAAAATTTGGATTTTTTAATATTCTCATTCCATTCTTTATTACGATTTCTTTGATTCTTATTTTTATTGAAAATGTTGCCTTTGCCTTTGCATGGACACCTCTTCAAAAAGCAAGTAAATCCATCACCCCCCACCTATTAAATAATTTCAAGAAGGATCGTGTTTTTAAGCTTGTTAACATATGGCTTTTTGTTTTTGTGTTGATTACTTTATTTATCGCTATGGAGATCACTTCAAACATTTACTATCAAAATAGTTTAATTGCTATTTGGATTGTTTTATTTGGATTTTCCTATGATTCTCTTCAGTATAGCTTAAAACATGTTTTAAGTTATTTAAACCCTTTTGCAGTCCTTGATCTATTTGAAAAAGAGGGGATTAAAAATATTCAAGACCAGCTAGAAATTGATCTTTGCGATAAAATTGATGCTATTTCAGAAACTGCCATCAAAGGAATAGATAATAAAACACCCCTTTTGGCTAATTATGCCTTAAATGTCATTCAAAACATCGACAATGTATTTTTAGAAAGCTCTAAAAGCATGTCTCATAAAGCGACCGATACCCAAACTGAAAATCTTGGCATTCATGATAAAATCACTTATACTCTCTCTTATATTTATCAAAGAACAGAATTAATTTTTCTACAAGCTTTAGATGCAAAATTGGAAACTGTTTTAAATGCTTCAATCACAAGAATGGGTAAAATGGCAATATCTGCATCAAAATGCGATATAAGTTTGGCCCTACATCCTTTGATATTTCTTGGAAAGTTTGCTGGGAAAGCTGTCGAAAATAAATTTCATAATGTTGGCATTCTGGCTATTTGTACACTTTTAGAAGTTGCAAAGCAGATAGTATCAAGCCAAGATTTAACATACCTTGAGATCCAAGAGGCTTTTCTTTGTCTTATTGGGCAACTGGAAAATATTTCAAAAGAGTTATTTCGGCAAGACAAGCAAATCAAGATCATGATTTTGATGGAGCCTTTTCTTGAATTAAAGCAGCTATTCAGCACTGAAAAAATGGTTAATCATCAAGATACAACCGTCATCATGAAAGATCTGGACAGAGTGATTGCCGAACTACAAATATTAGAAAATGTAATGCGCACAATGCCACCTGTAATGTCCTTTACCGAACCAAAGGGGGTCTAAAAAAAGTGACATTGGGGACAATTTATTGTTGCTTTAAGATTTTATCAAGTTAGTTATTTTATCTCAAAGTTGATTTTATATTGACAATAGGGTAGAAGGGGTAAAAAACTGTCCCTGCTGTCCCTGCTGTCCCTGCTGTCCCTGCTGTTTGCTCATACCCTTCTTATCCTCCCGAATACTTATTACCTTTGTTGTAAGAGCCACACTGAGGGCACTTTGTTACTTTTTTGGCATGGTCCGCAAGATAAGCAAAGTGGCAATATTCGCAACGAAATAGCTCTTCTTCTGAAACTATTACCTTTTTTTTTCTTAAAGCGTAATGCTGGTATCCCCATAAGCTAAAAAGAACGATTAATGTTAAAAGCAAATATAGCATCA
>Ga0105045_10002314_pt1 | contig 16042 bp, 12 predicted proteins | sample MAT02_FD_78089 | JGI IMG/M metagenome (GOLD analysis project Ga0105045, IMG submission 78089) | Freshwater microbial communities from Lake Fryxell liftoff mats and glacier meltwater in Antarctica - MAT-02 (megahit assembly) | ecosystem: Environmental > Aquatic > Freshwater > Ice > Liftoff...
GCCGATTCGGCCTACGCTTTTGTGGAGCGGCAGGTGGCTTTCGGGCCGCGTGTACCCAATACCAAGGCGCACGAAGCGGCGGGAGATTATCTGGTAAAGACTTTGGCGCAATACGGCTTCACGGTGACGGAGCAGAAATTCACCGTCACGACCTACGACGGCCAGCGTCTCAACGCCCGCAACATCATCGGCACTTACCAGCCGCAGGCCGCCAAGCGCATCATGCTGGCGGCACACTGGGATTCGCGCCCCTATTCCGACCAGGATTCTACCCGCAAAACCCTGCCCGTACTGGGCGCCAATGACGGCGGCAGCGGCGTGGGCGTTCTGCTGGAAGTGGCACGGACGCTGCACGAGAGCCCAAACAAACCCGACTTGGGCGTGGACATCTTTTTCTTCGATGCCGAGGACTGGGGAGCCGCCGGGCCGTCCGACGCAAAATATGCGGGCTTTTGCCTGGGATCGAGCTATTGGGCTGCCAACAAACACATTCCGGGCTATTCGGCATATTTTGGGATTTTACTGGATATGGTCGGGGCCAAGGGGGCTACTTTTTTGAAGGAGGGTTATTCGACCCAATACGCCAGCGAGGTTGTGCGCACCGTTTGGCACACGGCCAGTCAACTCGGCTACAGCAATTTTTTCATCGATCAGCCGGGACCAAGCATTACCGACGACCACGTTCCGGTCAACGAGGTGGCCAAGATCCCCATGATCGACATCATCCACACGCGCCTGAACGACCCCAACCGTACTTTCTTTGACGACTGGCACACCGCAGGGGACGATATGGAAAATATCGACGTCAATGCATTGAAGGCCGTGGGGCAGACGTTGATGCAGGTACTTTATAATGAAAGTTCTTTAGAGTCTATAAGTTTATGACGGGGAAGCCCGTGCTTTTCAAAGTTTATGAGTTTTCGTAGATGTGTTCATTTAATCACTATACCCTTTTTAGTTATCTTCTTGATCGCTTGCTCTTCGGGGCCCGAGAAGTTGGGGCGGTTGGACTTGGTGAAGTGGCGGCAGGATCGGGCGGCCTGTGCGGGCATTCGTCCGGAGCTGGTAGCTGACTTCAAGATCGAGCAGGCCAACCTGATGGGGAAGTTTGCCGACGACGTGGGCAACATCCTCGGTAAGCCGGACATTCACCAGCTCGGCAGCCGGAACCAAAAGTTTTACGTGTATTTCTTGGAAAAAGGAATTCAGTGCGAGGACATTACCAAACCATCACCGGCCTTGAAAGTGATTCTGCGATTCAATGCGGTCGGCTTACTTTCAGAGATTACTTACCAGAATGATCTGCCGGAATGAGTTGAGGTTATTTTACCAAATCACCGCTGCCAAGTGGCTCTCCCTAAGGCGAGGCCATTCGTCAGTTGCTTGTTCTGTAGCACATTTGTCCTCCAAGCCATTGATTTTGAAGCCGTCGGAGATATGACTAACTTACGCCCCGGTTTGGCCAGTTGGGACGAATTAGTCTTGGTTATTGAGCAATTGAGTTATAGGGTGGCTTTTTGCTCAGACGGGCTGGAAGCCCGTACCACATATTTGTTAAAAAAAGTTAATCTCGGGTCTGCGGAATGAAGGAACTCATTGACTTGAGCAATCTGCCCAAACACATCGCCGTTATCATGGACGGCAATGGCCGCTGGGCCAAAAACCAAGGCGCGGCCCGTATTTTCGGCCACAAAAGTGCCATTAAAGCCGTGCGGGAGGTCACAGAAGGCTGCGCTGAACTCGGGGTTGGGTACTTGACGCTCTACGCTTTTTCGACCGAAAACTGGGGCCGTCCGAAACTGGAAGTGCAGGCCCTGATGGAACTGCTCGTGCAGACGATTCGCAACGAGATGCCGACTTTGCAAGAAAACAACGTGCGACTCGACTCGATCGGCGACCTGAACAGCTTGCCCGATCGCTGCCGCCGCCAACTGGCCGAAGCCATTGAGCAGACCCGCCAAAACAACGGCCTGAATTTGGTTTTGGCCCTCGGGTACAGCGGCAAATGGGACATCGTGCAAGCCACCCAACAGCTCGCCCGCGAAATAAAATCGGGCGCGTTACAACCCGAAGACATCACGGAGGGTCTATTGAACGATCGGCTGGCCACGCGGGGCCGCCCCGACGTGGATTTGATGCTGCGCACGGGCGGCGACCACCGGATCAGCAATTTTCTTTTGTGGCAGTTGGCTTACGCCGAACTCTATATTTATGACGATGTTTACTGGCCCGATTTCCGCAAGCCGCACCTCTACGAGGGCATTTTGTCGTACCAGAAAAGGGAACGGCGGTTTGGGAAAACGAGTGAACAGGTCAGTGGTTGACAGAGGACAATTATTGATGAGTGAATTAAGTTGTAAAATTGCCAATATGAGCTTAGCCCTGAAAGGGCGGCTTCCAACAGCGCAGGGTGTAGCCCTGCGATTTATAAATGAAAATAATATGACGAAATTTACCGGAATGCACAGCTCACTAAAGGTTTTGATGTTAGTGCTGGCTTGTTCAGTAGCTGGACAGGCGCAGCGCATTGGCGTGGGTGGTGGCATTCCCGCCAAGCCCGCCGCCGAAAAACAGGGGGCTGCGCTGGATTACACCGATCCCAAGGAATACGAGATCATGGACGTGACAGTTTCGGGAACCCAGTTCCTTGATCCCAACAGCATGGTTTCCATTTCGGGCTTGCAAAAGGGCGACAAGATTCGGATACCCGGCCCGGCGGTTTCGTCGTCCATCAAGCGGATGATGGACTTTGGTACCCTGGATGATGTCGAGATCCTTTACACCAAAATCGAGAGTGGTAAAATCTGGCTCAATGTCAACATCAAGGAGCGGCCCCGTCTGTACAAAGTGACGTTCTCCGGTCTACGGAAGGGCGAGAAGGAGACGCTGAACGACAAGGTGAAGCTCATCAAAGGCCGGGTCATTACGCCGACGGTGATCAAGAACACACAGCTTCTGATCAAGAAGCACTTCATGGACAAAGGCTTTTACAATATCACCGTGAAAGCCCTACAGATTCCCGACACCACGCGCGGCCAGGCCACGCTCAACTTCACCGTCGATAAGGGCAAAAAAGTCAAGATTGAAAAGATCGACATCATTGGCAACGAGGCTGTTAGTGACGCCACCCTGAAAAAGAAGCTGAAGAAAACCAAGGAAAAGAAACTTTATCACCTCTTCACGCCGTCGAAGTACATTCCGAAGCTCTACGACGAGGACAAGGACAAGCTCATCGCCTACTACCGCAAGAGCGGCTACCGCGACGCGACCATCGTGTACGACAGCATTCAGGGCAAAGGTGGCGAGACGATCAGTATCGTGATGAAAATCGACGAAGGGCCGAAATACTACTACCGTAACATAGCCTGGGCGGGCAACTTCCTGCACAAGACCGAATTACTCGATAAAATCCTCGGCTTGAACAAGGGAGATGTATATAATCCCGAGGAGCTGGATAAAAAAATTAACGGTATTCCCGGCGCGGACGTCAGCTCGTTGTACATGGACGACGGCTACCTGTATTTCAGCGCCCTACCCGTCGAAATCTCTGTCGTGGGTGATTCGATCGACATTGAAATCCGACTCCGCGAGGGCAAGCAGGCCACCATCAACCGCATTATCCTGAACGGAAACACCAAAACCAGCGACCGCGTGGTGCTGCGGGAATTATTTACGCTGCCAGGCCAGAAATTCAGCAAGACCGAGCTCATCAACACCAACCGCCAACTGGCGCAAATGGGCTACTTCGATCCCGAAAAGATCAAGATCAACCCCATTCCGAACCAGTCGGACGGCACGGTGGACATCGAATACACGGTAGAAGAAAAACCCTCCGACCAGATAGAACTCTCCGGGGGCTGGGGCGGCTTTATTGGGTTTGTGGGTACACTAGGGCTGGTTTTCAATAACTTTTCCCTGCGCAATATCCCCAACCGCTCGTCCTGGAGACCGCTGCCCTCGGGCGACGGGCAAAAGCTCTCGGTACGTTTTCAGGCCAACGGAAAGCAGTTCCAGACTTACTCGCTGTCGTTCAGCGAACCGTGGCTGGGTGGCAAGAAGCCCATCAACTTTGGGGTGTCTTTGACTAAAACTGTCTTCCGGCAGTTGGCCGGCTTCGGTGGTGGAGGTTTCGGCGGCGGCGGCTTCGGCGGCGGTGGCTTCGGCGGCGGTGGCTTCGGTGGTGGAGGTTTCGGCGGCGGTGGCTTCGGTGGTGGCGGCGGCGGTTTTGGTCCGCAAGTACCCATCAATCAACAGACTTTTCTTGGCTCCTACATCAACGACGGCATCACGTTCTCGCTGGGTCGCCGTTTAAAGGTTCCCGATCGTTTTTTGGTTCTGACCCATTCGCTATCGTTGCAGCAGTACCGCCTCGACAACTGGGACTTCTTCCGTATCGGCTATGATAATGGCAAATCGTACAACGTGACTTTCAATACGACGCTCTCGCGGAACACCTTGAGCGACAACCAGTACCCGCGCTCGGGTTCGTCGCTCTCCTTGGCAGCCACCTTCACCCCGCCCTACTCAGCCTTCCGCGAGCAGGAGTTTAGTGATCTGCAAGACCGGTTCAGGTTCGTAGAGTACCATAAATGGATGTTCGACGGTAGTTGGTTCGCCACCGTCACGGGTAAGCTCGTGGTGAGTGCCCGCGCGCACATGGGCTTTCTGGGTAACTATAATAGTGCGTTGGGAATCAGTCCGTTTGGCCGCTTCATCGTGGGCGGAGCGGGCTTGGCCGGCCAAGGTACTTTTGCCCTGGCCGATCAGGACATCATTGGTCTGCGTGGCTACCGCGACCGTAGCGTGGGGCCCATCGACCAGCAGAGCGGTCAGCCGCAGGGCGGTGGCGGGGTAGTTTATAATAAGTTTGTAACGGAGCTGCGCTATCCGGTGTCGCTCAACCCGCAGGCGACCATCTTCCTGCTCACGTTTCTGGAAGGCGGCAACAACTGGAGCAACTATCAAGAATACAACCCCTTCGATATCAAGCGCTCGGCGGGCGGCGGGGCCCGCATATTCATGCCCGCCTTCGGTTTGCTGGGCATCGACTGGGCTTATGGCTTCGATAAGCTCCAAGGCTCGAACACCCGCAGCGGCTCGCAGTTCCACTTCACCATCGGGCAGCAAATACGGTAATAAAGGCCAAGCCGTTTCGTTATAAAGCGCAAAAAAATAGTGCCTTTGCATGAAGAAGATCGTATTTTCATTACTTTTGTCGTCCGTTTTGCCGCTAGGGGTTCAAGCTCAGAAGTTTGGCTACGTGGACATGGAGTACATTACCAGCAAAATCCCCGAATACCAGAAAGCTCAGAGCGATATGAACCAATTCTCGGAGCGCTGGGCTAGGGAAATTCAGGAAAAGAGCGCGGAAATTGACCGTTTGCAACGCTCCTACATGGCCGAAGAGGTACTTTTGACGGACGAGCTTAAACGCAAGCGGCAAAATGAAATCAGAGAGAAAGAGCTGGAAGCCCGCGAGTACAACAACAAGGTCTTCGGCGTGGACGGCATGATGTTTCAGAAGAAAAAAGAATTACTGAAACCCGTCATGGAACGCGTCCAGCGATCGGTCGAAAAAGTTTGTGCGCAACGAAGGCTCGATTTTCTTTTTGATAAGTCCAGTGATTTTGTGATGGTTTTTACCAACCCCAAGCACGACTACACGGACTACGTCATGGAGGACTTGGGCATCGACACGAAACCCGTTGCCGCGTCGGGTATCGCACCAGTTTCTACCACCAATAACCCAACCAGTACAACCAAAAAACCTAAATAAACACGAACAACCAATGAAAAAACAGTTGATTACTCTGATGATGCTAGTTGCCATGGCCTGCACGCCCCTCTTTGCGCAGACTACCGCTTCGGCACCTCGCACCAAGATAGGCTATACGAACGTCGATTTTATTCTGGGTCAACTCCCCGAATCCAAAAAAATTGAGAATGAGCTTTCCATCACGAAGGCACAACTTGATAAAGCACTGCAAGACAAATACAAAGAGTTCCAGGAGAAGCTGGACAATTACAACAAGAATGGAACCAGTATGGCCGATGTAATTCGCGCCGACAAAGAAAAGGAATTGCAGAGCTTGCAAACTTCCACCCAAGAATTGCAGCGTAACTCCGAAACGTCTTTGCAAACCAAATACCAGCAACTGATCGAGCCTGTGCTGTTAAAAATCAACAACGCCATCAAGGCGGTGGGGGAGGCCAATGGCTTCCTGTACATCCTCAACTCGGATGCGGGCCAGAACACGACCCCGATTTTACTGTACGTAGGTTCGGAGGAAAACAACGTGTCTGACCTCGTCTTTAAGGAATTGGGCGTAGATCCCACCAAAGTGGTGGCTCCCGAGACACCCGCTGCTCCATCGCCCGCTCCAAAAGCCGCTCCATCAACCGTCCCAAAAGCCGGTACGACGCCGCCCAAGAAATAAGGGAAGCCTTTTTTCGATAAAAAAGCGAAGCATCCGATGCTTCGCTTTTTTTATAGGTAAATTTTCAAAAAGTCGCATTCCATACGGGAATCGCTATTTTTGCGTTTAGAATAAAGAATTTTTCCTAAATATTGAATACCAAGGTCTAGTTCTTTGCCAGATATCCGTTCAATAATTGTATTGACCAATGAAAGCACAACCAATTGAAAATCAGTTAAATTTTAAGGCTGGATTCTTCCGTTTTGATTTTTCATTCCTTACTTCTCTGAGCTTTATAGTAATTGCTCTTCTTGGAATAATCACAAACTCAGCTTTTGCCCAAGATTCAGCCAGCGAAGCCATTCCCCTGCAAATTGTCCTGCCCACCGAGCCGGGTTGGAATGTTCTGGAGGAAGGTAAGGAAATCGCTTTCAAGCTCGAGGCCCAGGGCGGTAAGTCCGCTGGGATTTCGTTCTCCATTGCGGAAGGACAACAGAAAGACATGATTTTCGATTCGCTGGGGCGCTTCGTCTGGACGCCTTCTTATGAAATAGCCGACCGCATCAACACGCTACGTTTGCTGCCCGTGGTGTTTGAAGCCACCAATACCGCCGGAGAGAGTGTAATCAAGCAGGTATCTTTTAAAATCATCCACGTCAATCGCCCGCCGGAAGTAGATGAGTTGCGGCCTTTCTACGTACAGAACAAGACGCAAAACACCTACCAAATTGATATGAAGGCGGTTCGCGATCCCGATAGTGACCCGGTGGTGATCGTTCCGGCAGCCGAGCAGATGCCCCAAGGAATGAAGATTTCAGCCAACGGGGAAGTGACCTGGGAGCCCACATCCTCGCAGTTCAAATTTCTGAACCAGGGTGCCCGCTACATTGAGTTTTACGTCGAGGATCAACCCGCCAAAGCCCGCACCAAGGGCCGCATCAAACTGGAAGCCACGCAGACGGACTTGCCGCCCGAGATTACGGTTATACCCAACGTCACTCGGGTGAAAAGCAAGGAAAACTCAGCTATCAACGTCAAGTTTTTCCTTTCCGACCCTAATGGCGATGATGATATTTCAACCTTCTCTTTCGTTTCCGATAACCGTGACATCCCCCAAACTGCCATTATCAAGAACGCCCCGACACAGTACGAGTTCACTTGGATTCCAGGCTACGATTTTGTGAAAGATCCCTACGATTCCTTGGCTTTTGACATCACATTTTATGTCTTGGACAAGTCTCGCAACCGCGCCGAGCGCAAAATCCGCTTCAACATTGAGAACACCGTCAACGAAGACGAGCGCGACGCCTACAATTATGCCCTCTACCGCAGCGGTCTGGTGAACGCTTGGGGCTTACTGGAACAGATGAAGGAGAAAGAAGAAGAATTGAAGAAATCGTACCGTCGCGCCAAAAAAGGCAAGAAAAACCGCTCGGTTCTAAACGCCTCGCTGGGTGCTACCACGGGCCTGGCCCCAGTCATTGCGGGGCCCAAGAACCCCAGCTTAAGAACAGGCATCACCACGGTGGGTGGCACCTCCGTCATGACCATCGGCACGCTGGAAGCCACCGAGGTGATTGGGCGTTCGACCAAAGACTTGTTGGATCGCTTCAATTACGTGATGGAGAAAAAGAGCGAGCTGCAAAACAAGGGGGACATCTTTGCCCGCGAATACTCGCTCAGGTCGGCTCGCCGCACCAATGATTTCATAAGGAGGCTGGACGAATTCCGGGCTTTAATGAATCTGAGGGGGTTGGTTGCCATGGAGCTGGACGCCAACTGGGAGAATAAGAAAGAGGCGACGGATAAAGCGTTAAAACGCGCTTTCAAGGATTTTTCGCCTTTGGATACGACGCAGTAGATTTTAGGGGAGCAAAGTGATATAACCACAGAGCGACAAAGGGGGGAGATAAAATCGTTATTGCTGTCTTACTCAGCGGCTTTATCCGGCTCGGCGTTCTGACTTTGTGGCTTTGTCGTTTTGTCACTTATTGGCTCTATGGCGTCTTCGCTCTGAAACTCTGTCGCTTCAATGTCCTCCTCCACCTCGTGCGTTTGGCTAAAGAAAGCGCTCTGGAAGATTAATATCGTACACACACCAACAAATATACACGCATCGGCAAAGTTGAAAATAGGGGTGGAATAGTATTGCCCGCCCCAAAGCGGTACCCAGTCGGCTACGAAGCCCTCCCAGAAATCAACAAAAACCATGTCGATGACCTGACCGTGAAACCAGGGCGTCGAGGAACCGTAGGGGGCGTTGCCCAGCAGCACACCGTAGAAAGTGCTGTCGATCACATTGCCCACCGCCCCAGCCAGAATCATCGCCAGGGCCCACAATAAGCCGGAAGCCGCGCCGCGCCGCGCTAGGTCGATCAAGTACCAGGCTATTGCCACCATGGCCACCAGCCGGAAGAGTGTCAGGAAGAGTTTGCCGTATTCATGGCCCAGTTCCATCCCAAACGCCATGCCGGGATTCAGGACGTAATGGAGCTTGAACCAATCGCCGATCAGCGCGATTTGTCCCGAAAATCCTGGCTCCATGTATTTATGAACCAATATCTTGGAGGTCTGATCAATCACGATAAGTAACAGACTGAGCAGAAGGTATTTGGCGGGATTTTTTTGTTGAATCATCATCGGTAGATTTGCGGGGGACACGAATGCGCAATTTGGCGGAAAAGCCGTGAAGCGGCGATAGAAAAGCAAAAATAAGCCTTTTTTCGGGCCTCACACCGCTCCCAAGTTGCGGCGTTCCATTTCGCGTTTCACCAGCAAGAATTCCCGGCTACTTTGTCCGGCAATGGATTTGTTTTCCTCGGCCCGGCGAAACAGGTAGGGCATTACCGAGTCGATGGGGCCGTAGGGTACATACTTGGCGACGTTGTAGCCCAGATTCGCCAGGTTGTAAGATAAATTATCGCTCATACCCAGCAACTGCGCAAACCACACGCGGGCATCTCCGGGTTTCAGGCTGAGTTTTTGCATTTTTTCGGCGCAATGCAGGCAACTGTCTTCATTGTGGGTACCCAGGCAAAACTCAATGCAGTCGATGTGTTCCAGCGAAAAGTCGACGGCAGCGTCATAATCACGGTCGGTTTCGGCCTTAGTCAATTGAATCGGGCTGCGGTAGTTGTTCTCCCGCGCCCTAACGCGTTCTTTCTCCATGTAGGCGCCCCGCACCAGCTTGCCGCCGAGATGGTAATTATTCTTTCGGGCATTTAAATACGCATTTTTGTAGACTTCCAGCACATCGTGTCGATACAGTTGGTAGGTATTGAACACAATGGCCTGACGGCTGTTGTAGCAGGCCATCATGGTGTAAGCCAAATCGTCGATCACTTCCTGAATCCAACTTTCTTCACCGTCGAAGAATATCCGCACCGAGCGCAGGTGCGCCTGGCTGCACAGTCGCTCGACCCGATCCACCACCCGGGCGTAGGCCTGGGTTTCGGCTGGGGACAAGACCGCCTTCCTTTGCACTTTTTCAAGAAGATCATTAGGCGCAATCCCCGACACTTTGAATACAGTGAAAGGAATGTCCTTCGACATGGCCGCGCGGTCGATGGTGCGCAGGATTTCGGCGGTCGTTTCCTCGAAAACGGCTTCCTCCTCTTCCCCCTCAATGGAGTAGTCGAGGATGGTACCGATGCCCGACTCGCTCAGGTGGCAGATGGTGCTTTCGCATTCCCGAATCGTTTCACCGCCGCAAAACTGTTCGTAAATCGTGTAGCGAATGAGTTTTTTTATGGGTAAATGCAGCCTTAGCGCGAGTTTTATAAAAAAAGTCCCTAAATTTACAAGTCTAGTGCGGTTCATCATCGCAAAAAGCCAATAGGTCTTGCGCAGTTGGTGGTCGGTCTTGGCGGCAAAAGCCACGGAGGTATCTTCAAATACAGCGGGTGAAACAGCTGGTTGGGTTGTGGGGAACATTCTAAGTGGTCTGTTGGGTTAAAATCGCTTAATCCGCTATAATAAACGAAAAAAAACGGGTTTTCTTTTTAAGAGTAAAAGACAAAAACGGGTGAGCGGCCAGTATGATTTTTTTTAGAATCACACCAATAGTTGACATCCCAGCAGTTGTTTGGGCAACAAAGATACGCAAAGCTCCGCAATACCCTGTTTCATAAAGATTTTTACCAAGTCCTTTTTTTATTTTTCATTAGGTTAAGTATTTGAATATGAATGCCACATTAGACGTCCTACCTCTTAGTAGCTGGATCAATACCGATGGTAAACCCCTGGTGATTGCCGGGCCGTGCAGTGCCGAAACCGAGGAGCAAATGGTGGAGTCCGCCATGCAGATCAAGAACGAAGGCTACGCGCACGTGATTCGGGCGGGCGTTTGGAAGCCGCGCACCCGACCCGGCTCTTTTGAAGGAATGGGCGAGGCGGCACTGCCCTGGTTGCAAACGGTCAAAAAGGAAACCGGAATGCCCGTGGCCATCGAAGTGGCCAACCCCAACCACATCGAGCTGGCGCTGAAATACGGCGTGGACATCTTGTGGGTGGGTGCCCGCACCACGGTGAACCCCTTCAACGTGCAGGAATTGGCCGACGCCCTGAAAGGCGTGGACGTGCCGCTGCTGGTGAAGAATCCCGTGAACCCCGACCTACAACTGTGGATCGGGGCACTGGAGCGTTTTAACCGGGCGGGCGTCAAGAAGTTGGGCGCTATCCACCGGGGTTTTTCCAACGCCCAGGAAAGCAAGTTCCGCAATTCGCCGATGTGGCCGATTGCCATTGAGCTGAAAACGCTTTTCCCTCAACTGCCCATCATCGGCGACCCCAGCCACATGGCCGGCAAGCGTTCCCTGCTGTTTGAGCTCACGCAACGCGCGATGGACTTGAATTACGACGGCCTCATCATCGAGTCACACCGCGACCCCGAGAAGGCTTGGTCTGACGCGGCGCAACAACTCACGCCGGCGGCCTTGGGCGAAATGCTTCACGAATTGCACGTACGCAAGAAATCCTACGGCGACGAATACCAGACTCAATTGGAGATTATCCGCGAGAAGCTCGACCACCTCGACCGCGAGCTGCTCGAGACGCTGGCCGCCCGGATGTCGCTGGTCGAGAAAATCGCCGAGTACAAGCGCGACAACAACGTGTCGGCCTACCAAGTGGACCGCTTCCGCGAAATCCTGAACACCCGCGCCGAATGGGGCAACAGCCTGAATCTGTTCCCGAACCTAGTGGACGAACTCTTCAAACTCGTTCACATGGAGTCGATCCGCAAGCAGACGGAAGTGATGAATCAGGTGAGTGCGTAATTTTTCGCCCTATTTAAAATGTAAAAGGCCACCCACAGGTGGTCTTTTTTTGTTTCAGCATAGACTCGATTTGGGACAGCAAAAGCAATCCCTTAGATTTGTCTGAGACCTCTCATAATTAATATCTCATATCTCATATCTGAATTACTAATGCAAAAATACCTTCAAGACAACAAAGACCGCTTCCTCAACGAACTGCTCGACTTGCTCCGCATCCCATCCGTGAGCGCTGATTCTAAGTTCAAAGACGACACCCGTCGCGCCGCCGAGTTTGTGCGCCAAAGCATCGAAGACGCCGGAGCCGACTGGGTCAAGATTTTTGAAACCCCCGGCCACCCGATCGTGTACGGCGAAAAAATAGTCAACTCCGCCGCCCCGACGGTGCTGATTTACGGCCACTACGACGTGCAGCCCGCTGACCCCTATGAGCTCTGGGATTCGCCACCCTTTGAACCCGTCATCAAAAACGAGCGGATTTACGCGCGTGGGGCCTGCGACGACAAGGGGCAGTTTTATATGCACGTGAAGGCACTGGAAATGATGATCGCCACCAAATCGCTGCCCTGCAACGTCAAAATCATGATCGAGGGCGAGGAGGAAGTCGGCTCCGACCACCTCGGCGAGTTTGTAAAGTCCCACCACGATATGCTGGCCTGCGATACCATCCTGATTTCCGACACCAGCATCATTGCCAACGATGTGCCGTCTATTGAGGTCGGTCTGCGCGGCCTTACCTACCTTGAAGTGGAGGTAGTCGGGGCCAACCGGGACTTGCACTCGGGAGTTTATGGCGGTGCGGTGGCCAATCCCATCAACGTGCTGTGTGAAATGATCGCCTCGCTGCACGACGAAAACGGCCACATTACCATTCCCGGCTTCTACGACAACGTAGAGGAACTTTCCGGCGATGAACGCACGGCGATGAACGAAGCGCCGTTCGACTTGGCAGAATACCAGCGGGATTTACTGATCGAAGACGTCCGCGGCGAAGCGGGCTACACGACCATCGAGCGCACTTCCATTCGGCCCACGCTGGACGTGAACGGTATTTGGGGCGGCTACATTGGCGAAGGGGCCAAGACCGTGCTGCCCTCCAAGGCCCACGCCAAAATCTCGATGCGCTTGGTTCCTAACCAAACCGACAAGGAAATCGAAGAGAAATTCACCAGACACTTCCTGTCCATCGCCCCGCCTTCGGTGAAGGTGAGCGTGAAGCCCCACCACGGCGGATTACCTTACGTCAATCCCACCGATTCGGTGGAGTACGAAGCGGCCTCGCGGGCGATGGAGGCGTCTTTCGGTAAAAGACCCATCCCCACGCGCGGGGGGGGCAGCATTCCCATCGTGGCGCTCTTCGAGCAGGAACTGGGCCGCAAGAGTATCCTAATGGGTTTCGGCCTGGACATCGACGCGCTGCACTCCCCGAACGAGAGTTATGGACTGTTCAATTATTATAAGGGCATCGAGACCATTCCGTTGTTTTTTAAGCATTATGCGGCTTTGAAAAAGGCGGAGTGAGACTTTCATTCTTATTGGCTTAATACAATGAAACTTACATGACACCACCACTTGAATCCACCTCTTTCTAATTCCAAATCGAAGATTGGATCTCTGAATTCCATCGCTCTTTAAAAATTGACTGGCTCTCCCGTAAGTATTGTAAGGTCCCAATCAGAATCTTCTCTTTCATCAACGCGCGCGCGGGAGCCGTAGAGAATCACCTCTGCCTTATCATCCACTTGGTTGATGGCTTGGCGAATAAGTTGAGTGATTTTTTTGGTGGTTGGCTCCGTGAGTAGCGTATTTTTTCTAATTGATTAGCAGCATTGTGCTTGGGTTTAAGGGGGGTCAGGTTACGGAACAACAGATGAACAGGCCTTTTCGCGGATCGCGTTGCAAACGCGAGGTGATGCAACACCGATTGCAAATCGGTGTTAGCGGGAGGGGAAGAGGAGGGTATATTTTTGCATGGGGAGGTTGATTTAATATTTCTGGTAGGAGGAATAAACTGTAAGTAGTTTGCTCAAATCGCTTCAAGCCTTGTTATCCACGCATTAAAATGGCTGCAAGTATCTCTCAGATGTTCCAAACCTATCCTCGCTGCTGTTGTCACGCCCGCGCTGGTTTTCTGATGCTTGTAGGTTGGTATATGCTTTATTATCCGCTTCGAAGGCGCACCCTCCGGCGTTTCGTTTATATCTTCCGGCAGCAATCCTTGTATTTCTTTAATCAGGGCTTGAATCTCTTTTCCTTTATCGGTATAGAACACGCTAAGTTCGGTAGGTTTTGAAAGCAGTAACGCTTCGAACTCGTGTAGTTGAACATAGGGAACAAAGTTTTTATTCGAAAATCTATTCCACATTTTCCTCTGTAAAAGAACGGCCTTGTCTTTTCCGGTATTGATTCTCAATACATCATCATCATAAATTGTATTTCCCTGTCTGGGGAATTTATACAAATCTATCATTACCGAAAAGAAAACACTTTCATCATTTTTATATCTGGACATCAGCCTGCGCAAGTGATTTTCGATCAAGTCAAAGCTGCTCCCTCCGCCGGACGTACCTAATTTTCGGTTGGTGATCCAAGATTGGGCTTCCATATGAATGCCGAGATTTATAAAATGCGGATAAATAACTGTTCGTAAAAATCTTTCCTCTGTTTCGCCTTCTACTAAGATGAATAGTCTTTTCATGGCTTTCCTCCAATAATATTTTGATGCCACAAATCTGACAGACTATATACTCCTACCCATTCTGATAAATCTTCGTCTTTCAAGCTACTGAAGACTGATCTCCTTCCTTCCCTAGCTACTACGACGACGTTGTCAGATTCAAATTCATTCAGCATATCAGCATCTTGCGTTGCTATGAAAATCTGGCAGTGTTCCGACGCTCCCTGAATAAGTTCGCAAATTATTTTAACCGCCGAGGGATGTAATCCTAATTCCGGCTCATCTAAAAACATGACAGCAGGTAATCTTTCGGGTGGCAAGCAGAGTAAGGTCACTAAGGCCATCGCCCTGAGCATTCCGTCGCTTGCCTGCGTAGCTACGAAGGTCATGGGAGAACCTCTTTCTTTCCAGCGCAAATACGTTTTTCCATACTGATCGATTAAAATAAAATCATCGAAAAATGGAATGATTTGTTGGATAACAGCGATAATTTTTTGATAAATTGGAACTTGGTTTTGGCTCAATTCATACAATAGAGAAGACAAGTTTCTTCCATCCTCTTCCAAAAACCAGTTATTCTCAACTTCTGATTTATTATTCCGAATAGGTGAGTTAAATGTGGTATTATGGAATTGATACGTTATTAATTGTTGAAGTAATTTCTTTACTGTTCCTTGGGTTTTTCCCGTTGCTTCGGAATTGATTAAAGCTGACTCTTTGTGACCAGCACCTAAGTCATACCATTGTTGAACTGGGCCTCCGTTTTTTGACGTATACCGAAACTTTTCCTCGGTGTAAATAAAAGTATCGGACGAGGCTTGGGCCAGTCTAAAACTGTACTCGTTTGTTCCGGCAAGCGTTTTTAAGCAAACGTAGCCCGTTATTTGGGAGGTAGTTTCAGGGCCATCAAATAGGAAGATAGAAGCTCCACCTTGTCTGCCAACGTAATCTTGTAAATTGCCAATTCCGCTCAGCATATTCGATAAAAACTTAAAAAAGCCGATGAAATTAGATTTTCCTGCTCCGTTTTGTCCTATGAATACGTTTATATTTCTGGGTTTGAACCCGGTCAAAGATTGGATGCTTTTAAAGCCCTTTATGTCAATATTGGATATTTCTATTTTTCTCATCGTGTTGGGTTTAGCTCAAATTAGCTCATCCAATTGAATTGCTTGTTAGTGGCATTGTGACAAGGTCTAGGGAGACTCAGACCAAGAAGTAGCTGACAACCAAGCCTTTTCTCGGATCGCGTTGCAAACGCGAGGTGATGCAACACCGATTGCAAATCGGTGTTAGCGGGTAAGCTTTCCATCAATTTAGTTGGACTATCAAGTTTTGCATTTCAATCCATCCATGACTTGTCTGGCCATTGTCATTAGTAAATTCAACATAGCCGTATCCATTTTCTATCTTTTGAATATAGATTTTCTCTTGTGAACTAAAATAAGCTTTTCTTTTTGTGGATGGATCAGGAGCATTATGAAAATAAATCTTCAAATTTTCGCTTCCATTTACCATATAATAGCCAGGCTGAAACTGGTAAGCGCTAATCTCATTACTTGTATCGGAAGATAACTTTTCTTCATTGTTAAAGTTTGGAATATCTATCTTTTCATTTCTGCCAGACTGTTCTTTTATTTTAACTCTAGAAAATATGGCACCTTTGCTGTTAGTTA
>Ga0105045_10002315_pt1 | contig 16041 bp, 12 predicted proteins | sample MAT02_FD_78089 | JGI IMG/M metagenome (GOLD analysis project Ga0105045, IMG submission 78089) | Freshwater microbial communities from Lake Fryxell liftoff mats and glacier meltwater in Antarctica - MAT-02 (megahit assembly) | ecosystem: Environmental > Aquatic > Freshwater > Ice > Liftoff...
AGCAACGCCTGAATCCTTCCGGGATTTTCTACACTCAGGTTTCGGGCATTTGGCAAACCGTGTGGGCCGAGCAGGTGCCGAAGTTGTTCATCGACGATTTTAAAATCAGCACCGATGCGACCAAGGGTTCCATCGCCGTCAAATGCGATGCGTTTCAAAAATTCGCCGACGGCTCGCAGCTTCGCTTGATCGTCAAAGACGCGGACTCACAGGTCGCGATGGTGATGGGGGCGATTTCGAATCTTTCGGTGGCGCTGGATAACCCCAAGCTTTGGTCGCCGACGAATCCGCACCTTTATGATCTCAAGATCGCGGTGCTGGGTCGTGACGGCAAAGTGATCGACGAAGTCGGTTCGTACACGGGCATTCGCACGGTCGGCAAAGATCGTGACAAAAATGGCGACCTGCGGTTTACGCTCAACGGACAACCCATTTTTCACTGGGGGCCGCTCGATCAGGGTTGGTGGCCAGACGGATTGTTGACACCGCCATCGGAGGCAGCGATGGTGTTTGACGTCGACTACCTCAAAGCCGCCGGATTCAACATGATCCGCAAGCACATCAAGGTCGAGCCGCGGCGGTATTACCATCACTGCGACAAGGTCGGCATGTTGGTTTGGCAGGATCAAGTCAGCGGCGGCCCCGGGCCCCCATGGACGCGGCTGGATCCGAACCCCGTCGATGCCGATTGGAGCGATGCCAATCACGGGCAATTCATGACCGAGTTTGAGGCCATGGTCGATGAGCTGGAAAACCACCCCTCGATCGTCGTCTGGACGCCGTTCAACGAAGCTTGGGGCCAGCACCGCACGGTCGAAGTGGGCAACTGGATGGCCAAACGCGACCCGTCGCGATCGGTCAACGTTGCCAGCGGCGGAAATTTTTGGCCCGTTGGTGACGTTGTCGACGAGCATGCGTACCCACATCCCAATTTTCCGTTTCGCCCCGAGTATGAAAATTACATCAAGGTGGTCGGCGAATTTGGCGGTCACGGTCTGCCCAGCGAAGGGCACCTGTGGGACACCAAAGCTGACAATTGGGGATACGGTGGCTTGCCCAAAGATGCCGCGGAGTACCAGGACCGCTATCGTGAATCAATTCGCCGCTTGATCGAGTTGAAAAACAAGGGCATCGCGGCGGGTGTCTACACCCAAACGACCGACGTCGAAGGCGAAATCAACGGGTTAATCAGTTACGACCGGAAAGTCATCAAGATCAGCGCCGAGGAACTGATCAAGATCCACGCACCGTTGATGAAGTAGTTAATACCCTGCCCGCGCAGCTGTCGTGCTGTTTTTAAGGTTGCTATTCAGCGGGCATTTCACCCTGCCCGCGCAGCGGGAGGGTCGGACGTTAGTCCGGGGAGTCGCGGGTGCAAAAAATCTGCTGGGCAGTAAAATTTACCCGACGGCGACGGACTCGCTAATTTTGACTGGGTACGATGCGTTGCTCGTTCGCTCGAGCACGACGAGGCACATGTCGTCTTCCTGAACGCCGTCACCGACAAACTCTTTGACGGCATCAACGATCCGCTGGGTGATCGCCTTGGCCCCACCGCCCAGCGCGACCAATTCGCGAACTCGCGCGATCGAGAACAATTCATCGAGCGTATTCATCGACTCGTTAATCCCGTCGGTATAGAGGACCGCCACGTCGCCGGCCCGCATGACGCAACCGACCGATTCGTAGGACATGCCACTATCGATCGCGATCGGTAATCCCGATTCGTCTTCGCCCGGCTCGGAGATCGTTTTGGCCTCCGCGTTCCAGACGACAGGACACATGTGACCGGCGTTGACGATTTGCACTTCATCATTGGTGGGGTCGATCACCATCAACAGGAACGTCACGAATCGCTCGATTTGCAGCGCGCTCATGCGATCATTCAATCGCTCCACGGCGCGAGCGATGTTCGCATCCGCGGCGAGACAGAATCGCGTCTCGGCAGACAGCTTTGCCATGAACATCGCCGCGGCGACGCCGTGGCCGACGACATCGGCGACAACGATCGCCCATCGCCCCCCGGGCAACGGGATGTAATCAAAGTAATCGCCACCGATGTACTGGGCGGCGAGGTAGTGGCTGCTGATTTCGAAGCCCACGACATCGGGCGATTCGCGGGGCAGGAACGCGGCCTGAACCTCGATCGCAAGCCGCAGGTCTTGTTCGACCTCCTGCTGCTGCAGGGCCCGTTCGTGCAATTGCGCGTTGCGGATCACGATCGCGGCTTGCCCGGCGACGCCGGATAGCAGATCGACATCTTCTTCGCGAAACTGGCCACGACCCTCGATCGAATCGATCTGAAGCGCCCCGAACGCGACTCCGTTGGCGTCGATCAACGGGGCACACATCATGCTTTTGATGCTGAAGTCAGCGATCGATTGGCTGCTGTCGAATCGCTGGTCGTTGGACGCGTCAAGAGACAGTATCGCGGTCGCGGTCGTCATCGCCTCGTGAATGATCGTGCGGCTGATGCGAACGGTTTGCGTCTCGTCGTGCATTCGCCGCGTTTTCACCCAACGTGGCATCAACATTCCCGAGGCGTCTTTCATGACCACGAAGCCGCGATCCGCCTGCGGAAAAATTTCAAACAGGCTGACCAGGACTTTTGGCAGAACCGCATCAAGCGACAACGCTTGGCCGAGGTTTTGATTGATCTTCATCAGCGCCGCCAGCTTCGCTTCGGCGGTCGCCGAAATCTTCAACCCATCACCGGTGCTGCGAAATTCCACCCGTGAAATGACGGAGCTTTCCTGCGGCTCATCGTCGATCATCGCGACGCCGAAATTGCTGCCGGCAAAACTCATCGACGAACTGTCATCGCCGATGAACGCGGGCCTGGCGTCCGTGTGAAACGTCAGCTCGACTTCGCAAATCCTGACGCGGTCGCCTTCGCGGAGAATCTGTTCTCCGGAGACCAATTGGCCGTTCAGGAACGTACCGTTTCGGCTGCCCTGGTCTTCGAGGACGTACTCGTTTGCCCGCTTATTGATCTTCGCGTGGAACCGGCTGACCGCGCCGACTTCGACCACGATGTCACAATCCGGATGTCTGCCAATGACGGTTTCGCCTTCGGTGATCTCAAACCGGTGGGAGCCCGTCATATCGTCGTGCGTCGACATAAACGCCATAAGACATCCACCCATCCGACAAGAACGCAGAGAAAACAAATCGCGTAACGCGGGTCAGTGTAGAAAGGATCACGGATTGGCTCAATCGGTCACGACGACGCCGCTTTTATGTGGTTGCTCAGCGGGCACTTCACCCGGCCTGCGCAGCGGGAGGGTCGGACGTCAGTCCGGGGAGGGCTCGGCGCGGTCTCCCTCTCCTCGCTTAGGCTCGACTCTCCCGGAGGGAGAGTGAAAGAAACCATGCGGAACAACCACTTAAAAGCCGCACGAACTCCTTAGCGAAAAGACGAATTCTCTTGAGTCTCTACCTCTTGAGTCTCTACTTTGCGGATTTGTGTCTTCGCATCGCTTCGACGACGGCTTCGCCCATCTTTGCGGGACTGGGGGCGACGGTGATTCCGGCGGCTTCGAGGGCGGCGACTTTTTCCGTCGCGGTGCCTTTCCCGCCGCTGATGATCGCCCCGGCGTGGCCCATGCGTTTGCCCGGCGGGGCGGTTCGTCCGGCGATGAATGCGGCGACGGGCTTGGTCACATTCTCGGCGACGAAGGCGGCAGCTTCTTCTTCGGCCGAGCCGCCAATTTCACCGATCATCAGGATGACTTCAGTTTGATCGTCGTCCTCGAACCGAGCCAGCAGGTCGATGAATGACGTGCCAACGATCGGGTCACCACCAAGACCGACGCAGGTGCTCTGTCCAAGCTTCAAATTGCTGGTTTGCCAAACCGCTTCGTAGGTCAACGTGCCGCTGCGGCTCATGATGGCGACTTTGCCCGGATTGTGGATATATCCTGGCATGATGCCGATCTTGCACTGGCCCGGGGTGATCACGCCGGGACAATTGGGACCGATCAAAACCGAACCGCTCGCTCGAACCGTCCGATAGACTCGCACCATGTCGAGCACGGGGACGCCTTCGGTGATCGCGCAGATAACTTTGATGCCCGCGTCGATCGCTTCAAGGATCGCGTCGGCGGTGAACGGCGGTGGAACGAAGATCATCGACGCGTCGGCACCGGTTTGTTTGACGGCTTCCTCGACGGTGTCAAATACCGGCAGCCCATCAAAATCTTGGCCGCCTTTACCCGGCGTGACGCCGCCGACCATTTTGGTGCCATAATCGCGGCATCCGCGAGTGTGAAAGGCACCGGCATTTCCGGTGATCCCTTGGCAAATGACGCGAGTGTTCTTGTCGACTAAAATTGACATGTTGGTTCGGTGGGGTACGACAGGCGGTGGGCCTGCCAGGGTGACTTTTGACGGATGGCTTTAAAGAGGTGACTGGAGACAGGCTGGAAAGCCTGTCTCACGCTGGTTCAGTGAGCGGCGGCAGCGGCGACAATTTTTTCCGCTGCGTCGGTCAGGTCGGCGGCATTGATAATGTCGATGTCACAGTTAGCCAGCATTCTGCGTCCCTCCTCGACCTCCGTGCCTTCCAAACGCACGACCAGGGGCACGTTAAAACCGACTTCCTTGCCCGCTTCGATGATCGCCGTCGCGATCGTGGTGCAACGGGCGATGCCGCCGAAGATGTTGACCAGCACACCCTTGCAATTCGGGTCCGAAAGCAGAATGCGGAACGCTTCGGTCACCTGCTGGGTGTTGGCACCGCCGCCAACGTCAAGAAAGTTTGCCGGTTGGCCGCCGTGATATTTGATGATGTCCATCGTCGACATCGCTAAACCGGCACCGTTGACGAGGCAACCGATATTGCCTTCCAGTTTGACGTAGCTGAGTCCGGAGTCGGCGGCGCGGACTTCGGTCGGTTCCTCTTCATCGAGGTCACGCAGCGCCTTGAGGTCTGGATGGCGATACATCGCGTTGTCATCAAACGTGATCTTCGCGTCCAGCGCGATCATTTCGCCGTCTTCGGTGATGACAAGCGGGTTGACCTCGCACAACGAGCAATCGGTAGCGACAAAGAACCGACAGATCGCCTTCATGAACGCGTCGGCGGCTTTGGCGGCTTTGCCCTCGATGCCGAGGCCCTTGCAGAGCTTGCGGACCTGGTATCCCTCCAGTCCGACGGCGGGATCAAAGTGTTCTTTGAGAATCTTGTCCGGGGTTTCTTCGGCGACCTTTTCGATCTCGACGCCGCCCTCGGTGCTGGCCATCAGGACTGGCATCGCGACGGCACGGTCCACGACGATCCCAAGGTACAATTCGCGAGCGATGCGGCAGCCCTGTTCGATGAAAACTTGGTTCACCGTTTGGCCTTCGGGACCGGTTTGGATCGTTACCAATTTTTTGCCGAGCAAACCCGCGGCAACCTGCTTGGCTTCGTCGGCCGATCGCACCAGGACGACGCCTTTTTGTGCCGGGTTATCGATGATGCTGCCCTTGCCGCGACCACCAGCATGGATTTGTGCCTTGACGACGCAAACCGGTGTGCCGAGTTTCGGGAACGCATCCGCCGCTTCCTGGGGCGTTCGAGCAACGTAGCCTTGAAGTACCGGCACACCCGCTTCGCGGAACAGGTCCTTGCCTTGATATTCGTGTATTTTCATGCTCTTCGGCGGTCTCGCGAATCACTCGTGGAAACGATCGGTCCAAACGTCAGCCGGAAGTATAGGAGCGATAGAAAACCGTCGGAAGGTGACAGGAGTGGGTGATTAAAGCGATCTAAATTTTTCACGGGCGGTCGTCGATCATGACCGGTGCCCAGCCGGTCAGGCCGGGGCGAGCGGATCGCGTGGACGCACCGTCATCGACCGTCGGTTCGGGTTTGTCGATCGGCTCGGGCCTCGTTTGGTCAGACGCAGCGGGCTGCGACATTCCGGTTTCGCCGAAGGGGCCGTCGAGGAACGTGCCGTTTCCACCAAAGCTGTTAGGGGTTGTATCTTGCGGAGCGGCCGGATTGAAGGGACCGACCGTGAAGGGACGCGGTTTCGAGACGGCTTCGGGAGACGGAACGGTCGTCAATTGTCGACCGACTTCGTACGCATCGCGATACGCACCTGTGGCCCATGGCCCTTCGGACATGCCGACGTCGTTGTAAGCCAGCAGCGTTCCTTTTTCTCGGTGAAAATCGCGGATTGCGAGATTGTAATCGGCGATCGAACGGTAGAAGTTCGCTTCGCTGGTAACGACTTGCCGCTGAGCCTGTAGAAGGAAATTGATGTTATCCGTGCCGTCGCGGTATCGCCGGCGCAGCACGTCGACTTGACGCAGGTCCGAGAGGAAGCCGTTGTAATTCGTTTCCAGCAAGCTGTGCGTCAGCGCGATTTGACGCGATGCATTCCCGAGCGTGTGGCTGATCCGCAATTCGGTTTCGTCGAGCACCGCACGCTCGCGGCTGAGGTTCAAGCGGGCATTGGCCACCGCGGCGCTGGCCAGACGCAATCCGACGGGGAAACTTAATTCCATCCCGGCGAGCCATTCCTGGTATTCGCCACCGGTGATCGATTGGGCAAGGTTGTCAAATTGTCCGCCGTCACGATTGCCGATCAGGTTGTCGCCCAGTCCGCGGACGCGATACGTGCCGAGGAAGTCGAGTTGTGGGCGGCGATTAAGCCGGGCGGCGATCAGTTCCATTTCGCGACGTTTCATGTTGAAACGTTGCCGACGAATTTCGACGCGGCGTTCGAGCGCCTGAACGACGGCGCTGTCCCAATCAAACACCACGCGGATGTCGCTGGGGGGCGTCGAGGGCCGGATCAATCGACCATCCGCAGGTGGCAATCCCAGCAGATATCGAAGTCGTTGTTCGAACGCGTAAAGACCTGTCGGGCCGGATAGCGCCGATTCGACCTGGGCCTGAAATTGATAAAATTGTGACTGGGCTTGTGCCTCTTCGTCGCTGCGACCGGCACCGACCTTTAATCGTACCTCTTGATATTGGAACGTTTGCAGCGCCGATTCGCGTCCCTTCAGCGTCGCCTCGAGCACACGGTACGAGGTGCTGAGGTCCCAATACGCCTGCTCGACATCGTTCACGAGGACGATCACCGAGCTTTCGAAATCCGCCAACGCGACGTCTTCATTCACCCGCGCGATCAGGATCCCGTTGTATTGGCCGACGAAGCTGTTGGGACCGGCGATTCGGTTGAACGTCGTGCCCGCGCCACGCATCAACGGTTGACGCCATTCGGCTTCAACGAAGCCGTTGAAATCGCTGGGGAACTCACGAAACGGTCGATTGTTGCGGTCATAAATGGTGACTTGACGCAACGCGAATCGACCGCCCTGAGCTGTCCGTTTGTTGACTTCGGCCTGGAAATTGGCTCCCGCGCCGGTTAACACCGTGGGCGTAAAAAGTCCGCCAAGGCCCGCAGTTGCAATATTTTGAGGAAGGTCAACCTTATTCCAACTCAGCTGGCTGACCCACTGGGCATCGAACGCTGACAACGCCGCGTCGACACCGAAATTGGGGTCCGTGTGGACTAGCGAGGGGTCATAAACGGTTCGCACCGTTCCGGGTTGAGTAACGACCGCGCCACCGATATTACGAATCACGGGACTTTGCCGGACCGCTAAATTCACCGCTTCCGCCAACGTCATGTCGAGCGTCGGAATCTTGGCCGGATCCTCCACCGTAAACGGCGCGAGGCTGGTTCTTGCCGCCACGACCGGTTCGCTCATGCACTGAGCAACCTCGGGGTACGAAATCGTCATCCCGACCGTGTCGTGATAGGACGTTTTGGTGTCGTGTGGGCCCGGGGCTGGATGCAATTTGTTTGGAATGCCACAACCGGTGAACAGAGTCGACCCGAGGGCAATCCAAGAAATGGCCTTGGATTGGCGGCGAAATAATCGGAGCAGCATCGCAACATCCGCAATCGTCAGCAGTCTCACGACGGTCCGCACCAGCATCATTCTTATTGCTAGCAGCAACGAACCGACCCCGAGCATCCTCGCCCGAGGCACAACTGTCATCGGCCGCATTGCCGTTACGACTGGACGCTGCGGGACAGGTTTTGATGACGTTGACGATCGAGCCCGCCGCAAAACCGTTACAACCGCGCGACGAGGAATTTAGAAAGCGGCTTAACGGCGATCGACGAGGAAAGAGCCGTTATCGGCGACGTCGAAAAGAGGCCGACAGTAGCGACCACAGACCTGCCGGCCGCCGGGCCGGAACATGATGCCCATCGACAGGTTCCAGCTCTCGTGCTCGTTTCCGCCCTGCAAACGGCTTTCGTTGGGGATCAGGTACGTTGTTCCAGCTTGGAACGCGAAACCACGACGCACCGGCGACGAGGCGATCGCGCCGAGCAGCCCGTCGCTCTGGTCCGTGCCGCCGGCGAACAGGGTACACATCCCGCCGCCGCCAAGCGAACCGCGTAGAAAGACGCGGTGCTGGTTGACGCCGCGAAACGTGACGGTGTCCGAAAACGCCACACCGCTAGCATCAAAGACCTCAGTCCTGGACGTTGAACTGGACATTGCGGATGCGAACTGATAACCGATTTCGAGGTTTTTCCCGGTGTTCCAACTCAGTTCACCTCGCAATTGCGTCAGGTCGCTGCGGTAGTACCAATCATCATTTAAGTAATCGAAGACAACGCCGTACTGCAGCCCATAGTCAACGCGGCGAAATAAACCCCCGGTCACAAAGATTTGGTTACGGCGGCTCATCGAAAATTCCGTCCCCGAAAGGCTGGACTGTGTCGCGCGAACGCCCAATTGGGCCGCAAGGTCGATCCCCAGCAATCGTTTGAGCGATCGCCCTTCGTTCAACCCTTCGTAAAACCCGAAACTGGTTGCCCCGGCGCGAGCGGGTGACGGATTGGCGGTTGAAGCGGGCGCGACGTTGGCGTAATTGGCGGGTCCAGTAAAAGACGCCGTGCCAGCGAAGAACTCGAAACGCTTCCAATCAATACGAAGGATCGGCAGGCAGAAATTGTAGGTGTCGATGGTGCCGTTCCCGCTACAGGAATCGGAACCCGAAGTCATGCCGCACGCGTCGCAACCACCGGCTCCGCAGGTCTCAAAACCAAGCGACCCGTCGACAAATGACTCGCTGCCGCAACTGGGTTCACACCCATCACAGCCCACCACGCTACAACTTTCTGCCCCGCATCCGACCTCAAAACCGCAAGACGGCTCAGCAACGCAATCCCCGCACTGGCAATCGCCGCTGGCCTGGATGACCGCAGACCGACGAACCAGCCGCGGTGGCATTTCATCCATGGTCTCGACATGTGCCGCTTGGCGAACCATCGACTGCGACGGCACCTTGGGGGCATTTTGACCACGGTGCGGCGTTCCCGCGATCGTGATCGTCGCGACGATCAACGATGCGGCGAATCCGATCGCAGATCGGAAAATTTGGTTCATCCATGCAGACCCATTGGGTTTCACGCGTCGACGGCCACCGGAGGACGCCGCTCGCGGAAACTGAAATCAATCATGCAAGACGTATCGGCGCGTTAAAGTCCGCCCCGTTAGCAAATCTTGCGCAATCGTTAATGTCGGTCCAGAAAGACCAACGGCCGACGGTTTTGCGCGAGGTGTTCGTATTTGGTAAAGTTTCCGTGACGACGGAACGTCGTACAACTCTCTCAACACTCGTGGAACGACAGGCAAAGCATGACTTGGATATTGGTGGGTGACGCAAGGCAGGAAAAATCAATCGGTGATGACGTGGAGGTGCGCGGCTGGGTGCGAACGCGACGTGACTCCAAAGGCGGGTTCAGCTTCATCGAAATCAACGACGGCAGTTCCTTCGGCAACCTTCAAGTCGTTGCACCGGGGGAGCTAGCCAATTACGCCAGCGAAGTCCAGCGGTTGACCGTCGGTTGCAGCGTCGTGGTCCGTGGCGAGCTAAAAAAGTCTCCCGCGGCGGGCCAAGCGACCGAATTGCACGCCAGTGACATTCGCGTCATCGGTTGGTGCGATGCCGAGGAATATCCACTGCAAAAGAAACGACATACGTTCGAAAAACTCCGCGAGTGGGCTCACCTCCGTGGACGCACCAACACGTTCGGTGCGGTGATGAGGGTTCGCAACCAAATCTGCGACTCCATCCACCGGTTCTTTCAAGAGCAGCGATTTCTTTATCTGCAAACGCCCATCATCACGGCCAGCGATTGCGAGGGTGCGGGCGAAATGTTCCGCGTCACGACGTTGAATCTGGAACGTTTGGCCGCTGGCTCGCGACCGCTCGACCCGTCGCAAGATTTCTTTGGCAAACCGACTTTTCTAACCGTCAGCGGGCAATTGGAGGGTGAGACGTATGCGACGGCCCTAGGTCGCATCTACACATTCGGACCCACGTTTCGCGCCGAAAACAGCAACACGTCGCGGCACTTGGCGGAGTTCTGGATGGTCGAACCCGAAGCCTCGTTTTTCGATCTGGCCGATGACATGAAATTGGCCGAAGCGTTTCTGAAACGAATCTTTGGCGATTGCTTGAACAAGTGCGGCGAAGACATGAGTTTCTTTAACGAGCACATCCAGAAAGGCGTTATCGACCAGTTGCAAAAAGTCGTCGAAACACCGTTCGCTCACATGACGTACACCGATGCCGTCGCGGTGCTGGAAAAAGCCAGCGAGAAATTTGATTACCCGGTCACCTGGGGCATCGACTTGCAAGCCGAGCACGAACGTTACCTGACCGAAAAGCATGTCGGCGGTCCCTTGATCCTGACCGATTACCCATCATCGATCAAACCGTTTTATATGAAGCTGAGCGATGATGGGCGGACCGTCGGCGCGATGGACGTTTTGGTTCCCGGCGTGGGTGAGATCATCGGCGGCAGCCAGCGGGAGGATCGACTGGATACGTTGCTGGCGCGAATGGAATCCGCGGGGCTGAATCAAGCGGATTATTGGTGGTACGTCGACCTGCGGAAATTCGGCAGCGTGCCGCACGCGGGGTTCGGCTTGGGCCTCGAGCGAGCGGTGCAGTATGTCACCGGAATGGCGAACATCCGTGACGTGATTCCATTTCCGCGAACACCGGGAAATGCGGAATTTTGAGGTGACGCGAAACCCGCTTCCAACCGGTCGCCTGGCACCCTCACCGACCGGAGCCCAACACCTCGGCAACGCACGAACGTACCTGCTGGCGTGGTTGTCGATGCGAAGCCAGCGTGGACGCGTGGTGCTGCGGATCGAGGACATCGATTCACCGCGAGTGAAACCGTGGGCAGTCGACCAAGCGATCGATGATCTGCGCTGGCTGGGGCTCGATTGGGACGAAGGACCTGACGTCGGCGGCACGCACGAACCCTACATCCAAACGGCTCGAACGCACCTTTATAACCAAGCGTTGCACCGGTTGATCGAATCGGGTTGCTCTTATCCGTGCGTGTGCACGCGAACGGATATCGAATCGGCGTCCAGCGCACCTCATGAATCGATCGACGGACCCATTTATCCTGGGACTTGTGCGGGGTGGCGATATGGCGATCGGGTGCCCCTTGCCGGTACGTTTTGCTGGCGTTTTCGGGCCAGCGACTCGCCAACCACGATCGCTGACCGGCTACTGGGCCAACGAACGATGAATGTGGCACAGCAACTCGGTGATTTTCCGTTGACAAGAAAAAGTCTCGATGCGTCCTACCAGCTCGCCGTCGTGGTCGATGACGAAACGATGGGCGTGACCGAAGTGGTCCGGGGCAACGATTTGTTATGCAGCGCATTTCGACAAGCGAACTTGCAAGCGGTGCTGGATTTCTCGCCCGTGATTTACGCTCACGTCGGGTTGGTCGTTGGACACGACGGACGACGATTGGCAAAGCGGCACGGGGATACGCGATTGAGCCAGTATCGCGAGGCGGGCGCGACGCCGGAGACGATCATCGGCTGGGCCGCTCACTCCGCCGGTTTGATCAACGATCATCAACCCGTGCGAGCGATGGATCTTGTCGATAGGTTTTGCTGGAACGAGGCGGCCGCGAAAAACGTGCTCGGGTCGGGTCTGTTTCCTTAACCCACTACTGCGAGGTCGAGCAGTTGCTAAGTGGTTGTTTACAGGCTTTTACTTTATTCTCCGTCCAGGAGATTCGAGCCTAAGCGGAGAGACGGCGACCGCGCCGACATGTTTCGGTAGGGTGGGTTGGGCGGTTCCCGCGTTGTCTAACCATTTCGCCGGAGTTCGGTGGGCCTGCGTCGAGGACTCCTTGTCCCACCTTACGTTGCAAGCGATCTCTAACACGGGACGTTACTTCGAGACGATTCCTTAAAAGCCGCTCGACCTCTGCGCAAGCGGGGTGAAACGCGCGCTGGACAATCACTTAGAAACTGTGGGTTTTCTGCGCTGGATGGGGGAAAGGCCGACTGCCGATTGGCTTTTGTTATGATGATTGTTTGATGTTTTCAATTCTTATTGCGGGTTTTGATGGCTGGTCAAGATGTTCTCGCGGTTTCGCGAATGATCGATGCGTCGTCCAATCGGGCGGCCGAGGGGTTGAGGACGGTTGAGGAGTATTGCCGTTTCGTGCTTGAGGATCGCTTTCTTAGCGAATTTGCGAAACAGCTTCGACACGATTTGCGGGCCGCAATCGCGGTGCTGGGCGTCAAGGATTTGCTGACCGCGCGGTCGGTGGCGAGCGACTGCGGCACGACGATCACGACGGCAAGCGAACAACAACGCGCGGACGTGCTCGCGGTGGTTCGAGTGGCCGCGTCTCGCGTCCAAGAGGCATTGCGCTGCATCGAAGAGTATTCAAAAACGATCAAGGGTTTCGACGCAGGAAAAATCGAAGCGATCCGGTACCGGGCCTACACGCTTTTCGCGGCGACGATCCTGATGCCGCCCAGGCGCGAGCGACTGGCCGATGCTCGGCTGTACCTGCTGATGCCGACGGACGCCGATGAAGCTGCGTTCGCGGCCCGTGTCGAAGCGATGTTCCGCGTGGGCGTCGACATCATCCAGCTTCGTGACAAAATGGCCAACGACCGGTCGCTGTATCGTTGTTCGCGGATCGCGTCGGACATCGCGCGGCGGTTGGGAGCAATCTTCATCGTCAACGATCGCGCCGATATCGCGGCCGCGACGGCCGCGTCTGGGGTGCATGTGGGCCAGGATGAATTGCCGGTCGAGGCCGCGCGGCGAATCGTGGGTCCGGATGCTTTGATCGGTGTGTCGACGCATGATCTTGTGCAAGCCCGAGCGGCGTTAATCGACGGAGCAGACTACATCGGTTGTGGTCCGACGTTCGCCAGTCGCACGAAGTCGTTTGACGATTTCCCCGGTTTACCGTTCCTGAGATCGGTTGCCAGCGAAATGACGCTGCCCGCTTATGGGATTGGGGGAATCGATGAAACCAACGTTGATGATGTCATCGGTACGGGCATCCATGGTGCGGCGGTATCGTCAGCAATCCTGATGGCGAGCGATCCGATGGCGGCCGCGTCATTGTTAAAAGCTCGGTTCGGCGCCGTGTCCGCAGGGTGAGTTACGCGTCTGAGCAGTGTCCGTTAAACTGCCGCCGCCCACCTTGCCGTCCCCCTCACGTTCTTGATCTTGCTCATGACCAACGCGACGAATGACCAACCGGTCCACGATCCGTTCACCTTCACCAAGTGGATGGTGTGCATCATCGCGGCGATCGGGTTTGCGTTTGATATTTATGAACTTTTGATGTTGCCGTTGATCATCAAGCCCGCGGTTGCATCGCTCAGTGCGCCGATTATCGACCAGATGGTTGCCGGCGGGATGACACGTCCCGAAGCGATGGCGTTGTGGTTGCCGGGCGGCGAGTACTACGTTTATTGGGCACGGTTGCTGTTCTTTTTCCCAGCGGTTGTTGGCGGTCTTTTTGGATTGTGGGGCGGGTGGCTGACCGATCGACTGGGCCGTCGCCGCGTGTTGACGTTCAGCATTTTGTTGTACGCGTTTGGTGCGTTCGCTGCCGGTTTCTCGACGACATTCGAGCAATTATTGTTCTTTCGTTGTTTGGTATTCATCGGCGTGTGCGTCGAATTTGTCGCTGCGGTCGCTTGGTTGGCGGAGCTGTTTCCGATTCCTGAACAACGCGAGCGAGTGCTCGGTTGGACGCAGGCGTTTTCGTCGTTTGGTGGTTTGATGGTCGCGGGCATGAACCTGTTGGCCGGAACGTTTGCGATGAGTTTGCCGGCGATCCATGGCGGTAACGAGGCATGGCGGTATACGTTGATCTCTGGGGTCATTCCGGCATTGCCGCTGATCTTGATTCGTCCGTTTTTGCCCGAGTCGCCTGTATGGCAAAAGAAGAAGAATGCGGGCACGCTGCGTCGACCGTCGATCGCGGAGTTGTTCAGCCCTGGGTTACGCACGACCACTATCGTGACCACGTTGATGTTTGCGGCCAGCTATGGGATGGCGTTTGGTGCGATCCAGCAATTGCCACAAATCATTGGTGCGCGGGCGTTGGGTACCCCGGTTGAAAACGGACACAGCGAAGTCATCCGCGCGGTGAAAGCAAGCATCGGTGAACCTGCAGGCGTCAACAAGACAACGGGCAAACCGGAGTACACGCCGGCACAAAAAAGCCAAGCGGGAAATGAGAGTGACGCGATCGTTGCGGGCGTCACGTTGTGGCAGGAGATGGGCGGGTTGCTCGGTCGGGCATTGCTCGCGATTCTGGCCGTGCGAATTTTGAGTCGCCGGACTCTGTTTCGCGTCTTCCAATTGCCTGCACTGATTTTTATCCCGGCGTTTTTCTACTGGGTCGGCGGATCGTTGCAGACCGATTCGTTGGCGATGACCAAATTGGGTATCTTCATCGCCGGTGTGTTCGTGGTGTCGCAGTTCAGTTTTTGGGGCAATTACATTCCGCTGGTTTTTCCCGTGCATTTGCGGGGGACCGGCGAGAGCTTCGCGGCAAACATTGGCGGACGCATCCTGGGAACGGCGGCCGCGTTCTTCACGATCACGTTCTCGACGGGACCGGCACAGATGGCCGTCGTCGGTGCGATCGTCGCCGGCATTTATGCGATCGTGGGAACGGTGCTGACGCACTGGTTGCCCGAACCGTCCACACTGGATCACTCGGCGGATTGAGCCCCCGTCGGTGCGCTGGCCCAAGAAAGTGGTCCATTTGGGTTTACCGTGGACTGTCCCAAATTCGGGGTTGGGGGGGGGTTAAAATTATTTCAATTTGCGTCCTCCCAACGATCCCTGCGGGATGCGTATGGAATCGAATACGCGGACTGATATGCCCAATGGACGGTCTCTGACGCGTTGCGGCCGACAAAGTTCAACGCACGTTCAATTCGTTATCCGACTGAAACCTTCCCCAGGCGAACGATGTTTACTGTATGGCTATAAGCGTTTACAGTGGTTTCAGGAGAATAAAAATGACCGATTTGCTCGACCGAGCGTTTCAACATGCTTCTGCGCTTCCACCACAGCAACAAGACGCCATCGCTGCATGGATTCTTGCCGAAATGGAGGACGATGCGAGATGGGATGAATCATTCGCGAAGAAGCCAAGCGTCCTTGCGATGCTCGCAGATGAGGCTAGGGCTGAACACGCTGCGGGCCAGACACGGCCCCTGATTACGATAAGCTACTAGACGTTATGTAGCCCAAACCTGCGGATAACACATGAAGGGTTACGAAGCTGCGTCGCTGGCCGATTGGTGGTCCGTCGGTGTTGGTTTGTCCGAAGCAAGGGACTTTGATAGGCCGTTGGTCGGCGAGCATTCAAGCCCCTGTTCAAAAGGACCCGCGGCGGGTTGAGTGGAGCCGTACGCGGCGGCTCTTGAATGCCGGTCTAGGGGATGGCTTCGGTAGTGCCGCGCTTTTCGGGTTTATCGTGATTAGGCGGGAATGGCTGACTGGCTTTTCCACCAGCGTTACGTTCGCCAATCGAGGCCCTCGTGCAATCGATTGAGATTGCGGGCGGTTGATTCGGTCGCGACGTACATGTCCTCGACGCGGACACCGCCACAACGTCGACCGTATAAACCGGGTTCGATTGTCATCACCTCGCCGACCAGCAGCTCGCCGCCGCCATCGTCGAGCAGGATCGGCTCGTG
>Ga0105045_10002316_pt1 | contig 16035 bp, 12 predicted proteins | sample MAT02_FD_78089 | JGI IMG/M metagenome (GOLD analysis project Ga0105045, IMG submission 78089) | Freshwater microbial communities from Lake Fryxell liftoff mats and glacier meltwater in Antarctica - MAT-02 (megahit assembly) | ecosystem: Environmental > Aquatic > Freshwater > Ice > Liftoff...
AAGTGCTGGAAGTGAGTCTGATAGATGCTTTGGGCAAGGAAGTACGTTCTTACAAGGAAGGCTTCGCTCAAAGCGAAGCCTTCCTTAACATTCGAGGTGTAAAACCTGGTTTGTATTGGGTAAAAATTAAAACAGCCAGCAGAGTAGCCGTGGAAAGGTTGGTGAAGAAGTAGGGGCAATTAATCCCGCTCATTCAGGTGAAATAAATGGAGCAAGTGAAAGGCTGGCGGTGTAAGCACTACTCATTTAATTGCCAAAATAATAATGCCTTTCAAGGCATAACTCGCTTTGAAACATTTGTCAAAAAGTGGATAAAAAAAATATCCAGGTTTCAAGGTTTACCTGGAGCCTCGTAGTAAATTGTATTTCAACTACTTCAACTACATCTAGGGTATAAGAAGGACGTTCTAAACCACCACCTGGATAGAGCGTTTGAACCGGAACTATAAACGGCCTTTGCAGATGAAAACATCAATGAACCCTTCAGGCGGTTGAAAACCTCTGAAGCTGTTCAACAGGAGTAATGTCAATGAAAGCCATCCTGATCATCCTTAAATCCTGGCTATCCTGATTCAGACAAAATGCAACCGGCTGAATCAGGTTCCCGCCAAGGTGTTACATGTTACAAGGATGAAAGGATTAACAGGATAGGTCTGGCAAATTCATAAAGAAAATAGAGAACAACCTCCCCAATACCATATTGTTGAAAACACCAACATGGGCACAACTTTTAATTCTAAACCCTTAATCCTTAACTCTCTAAACCGTCATTATCTCCTTTTCCTTATCCGCAATCATGCCTTCTATGCGTTGGCTATGGCTGTCGGTCATAAGCTGCACTTTTTCCTCTGCTAGTTTTACATCGTCTTCAGATGCACCTTCTTTTAGTAGTTTTTTAAGCTCCTCGTTGGTTTCTTTTCTAATGGATCGAATACTCACTTTTCCAGCTTCGCCTTCGTTTTTAACCTGTTTTACAAGGTCTCGGCGTCTTTCTTCTGTCATCGGTGGCACTATAAGGCGAATCACCTCCCCATCGCTTTGCGGGTTCAGGCCCAGATCGCTGTTGATGATCGCCCGTTCAATATTCGGTATCAGTTTTTTCTCAAACGGGCGTACAATTATCGTCCGGGCATCGGTGGTGTTCACGGTCGCTGCCTGGTTCAACGGGGTGGGTATGCCATAATATTCCACCACCAATCCATCCAACATAGAAGGATTGGCTTTGCCTGCCCGTATTTTGTTGAATTCAATTCCTGTGTGTTTCAGGGCCTTTTCCATCAGTTCTTTGGCCTCGTCCAGAAACATATTGATCTCTTCCATTGTAAAAAAAAGCTAACGAAATGTGTTGTTTTAATTGGTTACCAGGGTTCCGATTTCTTCTCCCTGAATTAGTTTTAAAAGATTGTCCGGTTTGTTCATATCAAAAACAATAATGGGCAGATTGTTTTCCTTACAAAGCGTAATTGCTGTCATGTCCATCACATTTAGACCCATGTTATACACCTGGTCAAAAGAAATATTCTTAAATCTTGTTGCAGTTGTATCTTTTTCAGGGTCAGCTGTATAAATACCATCCACTCTTGTGCCTTTTAAAACGACATCTGCCTCTATTTCTATTGCCCGAAGGCTGGCAGCAGAGTCTGTAGTGAAATAAGGACGGCCAATGCCCGCTCCCAATATTACCACCCTATCTTTTTCCATGTGACGGATAGCTCTCCTACGGATAAATGGCTCACAAACTTCCTCTATTCGGATGGCAGACATCAGTCTGGTAAATAAACCCTCATTTTCGCAGGCACCCTGTATGGCCATAGCATTTATGAGCGTGGCAAGCATGCCCATATAATCACCTGTTGCCTTTTCAATACCGGTTCCAGCCGCATCTTCACCTCTGAAAATATTGCCACCCCCAATTACTACCGCTATTTGCACCCCTAATTTTGACACTTTAGAGATTTCAGAAGCATAGAGTTTAAGCATTTCCGGATCAATTCCATAACCCTTTTTGCCTAAAAGTGCCTCTCCACTAAGCTTGAGCAGTATGCGTTTGTATTTCATTTTTGGTGTGTTTATGCCCAAAGGCAGCGCAAATATATAGGTTTGACTTTTTGTGCCTAATGTTGGATTGATTTTACTTGATTTCTACCCGATATTTCCAATCGTATTTTCCAGGTTTTATTCTGTAAGGTTCTAAGGGTAAGGTCATCCAGCTATCCACACCGGCTAGTCCACATTGTTTATAATCTATGTGAATGTTTGAAAATGGCGAAGGCTCCAATTCCAGAGAGTGGTATTGTTTTTTCTCAATGTTTGGATCCAACTGCTGCAAACTATATGGAATGGCCGAACAGCTTAAATCCATGCCATAAGATGAAAAATATAAACCACTTTTATCTTTGTTGTAAATGGAAAACTGCCTCACATCTACATGGTTTCCAGATTCCTGAGGTCGAATGTAGGGGTGATATTCTTTAGAAACCAAATTCTTAAAGAGGGCAACCGTACCCGTAGATTTTCTGTCGGAATAGGTTTCTTCAGGCCCTCTTCCATAATATTCCAGGGAGTCGTGGTCGGCTGATAATTTCCAATCGTCTCCAAGGCGGAACATAAACGGAAGCGAATCTGGCATGCTCACATTGTTTTCTATGATAAAAGTACCTTTCCCTCTATATATATATGTAGCAGTATGTTGAAATCCGGCAAGTTTTCCAGTGTTTATTTTCCTGTTTACAACAAACTTCAATTGTCCTGCCTCAACATTTTCAACTTTTTTTACATCCGTTTGGAAGAAATATGGTGGGCGCCATGCTCTCCATTTTTTCTGAAGCCATGACCCAAAATCGTTGTCCGTAGGTGCTCTCCAAAAGTCTGGTTCCGGCCCAAGTATTTCTCTTTTGCCATTTTGTATTGTAGAAATCAGACCCGTTTTTCTGTTAATTCCGATTTGCCGATTCCCTTCCTCTATCAGAAACAGCGAATCATTTTCTGTTACCTGAACAGTTTTAACCCGATCCATCGGTATGTCCGCAAGTCTGTCAGATTCAGTATGTACTTCATCAAAGGTTTGATAAACAAGGTGTTTTGCAGGAACAGAAGAATCAGCCAAAATTGTAAATGCCTCAAATTCCAATCCGCAGCCTTCCAAAGGTTTTCCTATAATGGCACTTAAAAACTTCTTAGGATATTTAATCGCTATCGTTTGATTTTCACCTGGCTTTAGTTTGTTAAAAGCCACTTTTTGACTTCCAAAAAGTATTCCTTTTTTATAAAACTTTATGTTGCCCGTTAAATTCCCAAAGTCCTTAAATTCAAACTTGTTTTCTATGTATAAGTTGGCCTCGTCATTTTTTAAACTCAGTTTTGCCTGAACAGGCGAATACCAATGTTTTACTTCCAAAGCATGTGGATGTATTTCCCTATCTGGATTTACGAGTCCATTGCAAAGGAAATTGTTATCCGAATTCACATTTTCAGGACCCCAATCGCCTCCATAACCAAAAATCATTTTGCCATTTTTATACGTCCTGAAACCTTGGTCAACCCAATCCCAGATAAAACCACCTTGTAGCTGTGGTTTGGCATAAATCAACTCCCAATATTCCTTAAAATTTCCAATAGAATTGCCCATAGCGTGGGCATATTCACACATTATATAAGGTCTGTCTTTTTTCGTTGATGCATAAGCTGCCAGATCTTTCGGCAGAGGATACATTGGGCAAACTATGTCTGTATTCTTATCAAGATCTGCTCTTTCATATTGCACTGGCCTTGTTTTATCTCTTAGTTTAACCAAATCATAAGTAGATTCAAAGTTTCCGCCTTGTCCTGCCTCATTTCCCAGACTCCAGATCACAATACAAGGTTGGTTTTTATCCCGTTCTACCATACGTGTAGTTCTGTCAATATGTGCTTTCCTCCATTCCGGTTTGTTGGCCAATGTAAATTCTTTGGAATAACCCATACCATGACTTTCTATATTGGCTTCATCAATGATATACAGGCCATATTGGTTGCAAAGCTCATACCAGCGTTCATCATTTGGATAATGACAGGTTCTAACTGCATTGATATTGAGTGCTTTCATCAGTTTTATGTCTTTTATCATCGAGGCTTCCGAAATTACATGTGCATTATCAGGATCATGTTCATGGCGGTTCACTCCTTTAAACTTAATGGGCTTTCCGTTTAACAAAAAGAGGCCATCTTTAATCTCCGAAGTTCGAAAACCAACTTGTTGACGGGTAACCTGTACCACTTTTCCGGCACTATTTTTAAGCTGGAGTTCCAAATGATATAAATTGGGTGTTTCTGCAGACCAGGGCAAAACGTTGGCAATTTTTCCTTCCAATGCCTTCGTTTTTCCATTATCCTGCATAGCTCTGCTTTCCAATTGGGCACTGGCTTTCCAAACGGTTTTTGCATTTGCATCGTTTAAAATTGCATCAATGGTGAAAACCTCAGTTTTAGATTGAAACGATTTGAGACTGGCATCTATTTCAATAATTCCATTTTTATAATCCTGGTCCAAAGGCGATCTGACAAAAAAATCTTTTAGCCAAACAGGTTCAGTAGCAAACAGATACACGTCTCGTTCTATACCCGAAATGCGCCAGAAATCCTGGCATTCCAGATAAGATGCATCCGAATACCGCAGAACCTGAAGTGTAATTAAGTTGTTGCCTTCTATCAGATATTTGGTCAATTCAAACTCCGCCGGCAGCTTGCTATCTTCGCTGTATCCAACCAATTGATTGTTGCACCAGATATAAAAAACCGATTTTACAGCGCCCAAATGAATAAAAACCTGTTTTTCCTTCCATCCTTTTGGCAATAAAAATTTGCGGCGATAGAGCCCAACCGGATTGTCATTTTCCGGCACATTTGGAGGAATTGGTCTTAGCATATTGCCTTTCTCATCCTGGGCAGAAAATTCATAGGGAATGTTTGTATAAATAGGTATCCCATAACCTTTAAACTCCCAATTGGAGGGCACCTGAATATTATCCCATTCAAAATCTTCAAACAAGCCATCTGTAAAGCCCATTGGTAAATCGGCTGGTTTTGGCAGCCATTTGAATTTCCAAAGCCCGTTTAAACTTTCAAAATTGCTGGCTTTATCCAAACCTTTATTGGCCTCTGATACAGATCGATACGGAAAACCACTTGCCCGCATGGTTTCCCTGTTTCTTTCAACAATTTCCGGATTTTTCCATTCAGGAACTTGTGCAAAAACGGATAAACTAAAATTTAAAATGAAAAGAATCTTAAAAACGAATTGGTTCATACCGGCAAAATAGAATAGAAATCTGCATTCGTCCCAAAGTATGTTTCCATTATCTTTGCCCCATGCTCGAAAAGATCCAGGAAATTAAAGGTGATATAGAATCATTTATCATAGATACCACTGCAAAACTTGAGGAATTCAGATTGGCCTATCTTTCCAAAAAAGGTGTGATCACCGATTTGATGACTGGCCTGAAAGATGCAGCTCAGGAAGATAAAAAGGCTTTGGGTCTGGCTTTGAATGCGTTGAAGAATCTTGCCTGGGAAAAGTTCGAGTTTACTCAAAGCAGTTTGGGAGATTCAAAATCGGAAATAGATGTGCCCGATATGAACCTTCCGGTGCAGGTTTTTCCAATGGGTTCGCGTCATCCTCTTTCTATCGTGCGCCAGGAAATGATTGAAATATTTGAGCAAATGGGCTTCGCATTGGCAGATGGACCAGAAATTGAAGATGATTGGCACAACTTTTCTGCCCTTAATTTTCCTCAAAATCACCCTGCAAGAGACATGCAGGACACTTTTTTTATATCCAAAAATCCCGATGTGTTGCTGCGTACGCATACATCTACGGTTCAGGTTAGGTTAATGGAAAAGCAAAAACCCCCTATTCGGGCCATTATGCCAGGGCGGGTTTACCGCAACGAAGCCATTTCAGCAAGGGCACATTGTCTTTTTCATCAAATAGAAGGTTTATATATTGATAAAAATGTAGGGTTTAAAGATCTGAAACAGACGGTTTATCATTTTGTAAAAGAAATGTTTGGCAAGGACCAGAAGATTCGTTTTCGGCCTTCCTTTTTTCCCTTCACAGAGCCTAGTGCTGAGATTGATATTTCATGTCTTATTTGTCATGGAGCAGGTTGTAATATTTGCAAACACACAGGTTGGGTAGAAATAGGCGGTTCAGGCATGGTAGATCCCAATGTACTTACGGCCAATGGCATAGATCCAGAAGATTTTACAGGTTTTGCATTTGGAATGGGCATAGAACGCATCACCATGTTGCGCTACGGCATCAAAGACCTGCGCCTTTTCACCGAAAACGACGTTCGGTTTGTGAGCCAGTTTGCTGGGTTGAGTTGATAGCTTATTAGTTGTAGATTTTTTATTAAATCTCAGGAATAATATTAGCTAATTGATATAGGGAGCAAGATTTACGCTTTAAATCATCTGTTCCCGAATATATATTATTAAAAAATATGCTGCATTTTGCTTTTCTAGCATCAGTTCAACAACTTCTTATAAACAATAACTTAGCTTTTTCTGAGTCTAAAATAAGAACTGAATCAGGGGCTGTCCCGATGCGGGTCGGGCTATCCGCTTCAATCTTTTGCACCGATGCGGATGCAAAAGGATTTCCGCTCCTATCCCTCAGCCAGCAGCAGTTTACCCATGGTTTAAAATTTGGCTGGTTTCCAAAACCATGAACATATTTATCTCATTACCAGAATTCTAAAAATACTTTTCCTAAGTTTTTCTGGTAACCTACTAATCGCCTGTTTTTTTTGGCCTTAATTAACTGAAAACTATAGGCATTGCAACAGGTACCTTGCCCATTGCCGCACAAACGATTGTCATTACGGCATTTATATTACTTGTTGCGGCATAAACAATGGTCATTTCGCAATAAATTTTTCTCCTGTTTTCGGAAAATATTTTGAAATAGGATTTAAAATTTACTGCTTCGCAGTCGCCCTTTTTAAAATAATGCCAGAGCTGGCATTTTTGGAAGAAGTCAGCGTTAAAGTATATCGCTTATCTCCTGTAAAAATGGTTACTTCCGCTGTATTTGGTGGCATACGGCCTTCATTTTCAGCATGTAGTATAAATGATGAGCCTTCGGAGCCAAAAGAAACTGGCAGGAAAAGCCTCAATGGATGTTTGGTTACCTGGATATTTTTACCAATCCATTCTCTGTCATAATATAAGGAAACGATGTCCCCATCTTCTTCCTGATCGTCCTTCAGTTCCAGAAAAACAGTATCACTTTCTATGAGAATATCTCTGATATAAGTAACCGGCCTTCCTCCAAGTTCTTTTAATAATACGTTTTGTTTTAGATATTTAAGTTCGAAATTGAACTCATTTTGATTGGGGTCTGCTATAAATTGAAGTACGTTTCTGTTGAGCGTCCACGTTCCTTTTTTATTGCATTTGTAACTTACCGGTTTCATAGAAGCTGGAAAAATCCAGGCCCTTGAATAATTTTTGAAATTTCCAGGATGTGTCCAATCAAATCTTTTGTTATAAGGATTTTTTGCTGGACTGCTATCAAAAGGAATAATTAATGTATCGCCTTTCCTTTTGATAACCTTAGTCCAGTTAAATGCTGATAAAATATTTTCTCCTCCTGGTGGATAAAACGAAATTTTTCCATTGTGGGCTTTATCAATCGAGTCTTTTACGGGTTTTGGAAATTCATACAGGTAACCCATGGTGTCATTTTCAGCTTTCCAGAATGCATCACTTTCAAAGGATGTTTTTTTGCTGGTTTCTAATTCATAACCAGTTAATCCATCGTCATTTATGAATTTAACGCGTTGGTGGTAGTCAAATTTTCCAAAAATATCCTTTATCTGTTTAATCATTTCCAGTGGGGTTTGTTTCGAATTTGCCGTTTGGGCAGGCTTTTGGAGTTGGGCTTGTAAGTTGTTGACAAACAGCATAAAAAAAGATAAAGCAATTAGGTGCATAGTAATTTTACCCATTCTTGGGGCCGTAAATATGGAAAAGATTTTCAGATTTGATATTTTGAGAGTTTAATTGATCAGGATGCAAATTTGAAAGATGTGTGAACGAATCATTAATAAAATACACAATCGCCATCGCCATCCTGAAAGTCTAAATCTGAAATCTGAGGCAAATCTTTCGAAATTACATAAGCTTTTTTAATTGTTTTTTTGAAAATGAATGGAAGTTTTGCCTTTTCGAAACCTTCAACCAGTTCAGGTAAGAATACAGTTAAAATATCTATTTTGTTGTTTTGAAGCCACTTACCTATAAAAGCAATCGCTTGATCTTTAAAAGGATCGTTTACATAAAAATAGGGAATTGACAACGCTCTGTCTCTTATTTTCAAAAGAAAAAAACCAACAAAACGCTGATCTGCATCCAGAACTTTAAATAGTTTATAGTAAAAAACTGAACTAACAGAAGAGAAATAATACTGTTTGCTCCTGTCATCCTGCGCTTGTTGAAGCATCCATGGATAGCTCAAGGCCCATTCCAGATCTTCTTTTTTTCTATTGCTGACATTCGATTTTTTCACCAAAAGATTTCCAATTTCTTCATCTATTTCGTTGATTTCTAAAAAGTTAAGCCCGTTTATAACACCTGGTTTTCTTGCCAGAAAAAATGGAGCGATTAAAGTATTCAATAACCAATCGCCAAGTTTAAGGATAGGTTTAATTTGATCAAAAAATTTCTTTTTAGGCGGTAATAATTCTGAAAAATTAAATCTATAGTAACATCGAAGTCCCGTTTTATACTGTGTAGGTTGGAAAATTTTTGTTTTTTGATAGGTTGGAATAAGTGATGGAACAATATTGGTAATCATAATCTTTTTGTTCCATGCTTTAATGATTCTCAGGTAAAGGCTTGCCGCTATATTTTTAGACTTGTAGTTTTCATCCACCCAAAAGCATGAGAACCACCCAATTTTTTGTTTTTCATTGTTAAAAAAAATATAATCTGGCATAACACCCAGGTAGCCAACCGTTTTATTCCCATCAAAAGTTGCTACCAGTAAAAGGTCATTGTCGTCTGCTCTTGGGTTATGGATTTGTGAAATGGCTCTGTGATAACTAATAGGCAGATTGCTCAGGTTTTTATAGGCATCGGAATTTATAAATTCCAGAAGTGTTTTTCGGTTAAAGGATAAAGTTTCCATCAGTTCCTTCTATTGATTTGATTGGTGCCGGCCATATTTCGGAGCAAATGTTTAAAGCATTCAAATTTCATGATTTTATCTGCTGATAAACTACCAATTTCCATTGGTATTCTGTGTAAATGTCTTGTAAATTCGTCTGATTTTAAGCCTGATACGCCAAAACTTAAACAAATTTCCGCTTCTTTAAACAGGTAATTGAATAGCTCCTTTTTAAGTTGATCGTCCCCAAACGGAAATGAAAAATAGATGGTTTCAACATTAAAATTTTCTTTAAGTAATTTGCTGGTGAGTGCTACCTGGTTTTTCTGCTCTTCAAATGGAATGTTTTTGAAGTTTGGGTGATCTTTGCTGTGGTTCCCAATCGTAAACCCATTTGATTGAATCTCAGATATTTGTGTACTGCTTAAATACGGTTTATAAAAATCCAGATATTGACGGAAACTAAGTCCAAGAATTTCTGCAACCTGATCTAGTTTTGACGTTTCGTTATATCCCGATTGCCAGATTGCATCTTTAACAGATTCTTGTTTAATATTCAGAAATTCAGCAACTCTCTTTTCATTTGGGTTTGTTTTCAGATCTTCTAGAATTAAAGAAACTTTATGTCTGTAAAACAGGGCTTTATTGTCAATAAAATCGGAATTTACAAAAACTGCACCTGTCAATTTTTTTTCCAGTAAGTATGGAATGGCATTGTGATAGATTTCGGAAAGGCCATCATCAAAACTTATAAAAAATCCCTTCTTTTTTTGGGGCTCACTAAGTTCCGAAATGGATAATGGATTAAAGTTCTGCTTAAAAAAGTCAACGTCAGCTTTGAAATTAATAATGCTTCTGAAATATTCCAGATTACGGATATGCGCTCCAGGTGTATCGGTAATAGAATGATAAAATGGCAATACTAGTTTGAGATTCACCATTTTATCATATATAGCCATAGGAATTACATTTAAAAATTCATTAATGATATTTCTAAATATTAAATTCATAGGTAGCAGTCAGATTATTCTACATACAATAATAATCCTTTTAAATAATCTCCCTCTGGATGAAAAATATTGATAGGATGATCTGCAGTCTGGGCCAAGGGCTGTACAATTCTTACCATTCTGCCAGCATCTACAGCTGCCGCAAATACTATTTTTTGAAATAAGTCTCTGTCTATATGTTGTGAACAAGAAAATGTTGCAAGCAGGCCTCCTTTTTTTATTTTCCGCAGTGTTGAAAGATTTATCTCTTTATATCCCCGCGATGCCTTATCCACAGAAACTTTATTTTTTGCAAATGCAGGTGGATCTAAGATTACTAAGTCAAAATCTTCATCCATTTCTTTTAAATAGTCAAAACAATCAGCGGAAATAGAACTGTGTTTTTTAAATTTTGGAAAGTTTAATGCTACATTTCTGTCGCCCATATTGCAGGCATCTTTTGAAATATCCACAGACAAAACCTCGGTAGCCCCACCAGCTATGGCATAAACCGAAAAGCCAGCGGTATAGGAAAAGGCGTTTAATACTTTTCTGCCACTGCTTAAATTTTTAATTAATTGGCGATTATCTCTTTGATCTATAAAAAAGCCTGTTTTCTGTCCTTTTTCCAGATCAACCAGAAATTTCAAACCATTTTCTAATCCAGTTACTTCATTTTCAGGTTTTTCTGTGAGCCATTTGCCTTCCTTATCATGGCTATGTTTGTGGTAAATATGGGTGTAGCCCATTTCTAATAAAATATCCTGCCATGTTTTGGTCCATTGTTTGGTTGCATCTATAAGTGTGTGCAGAAATACTGTTGTGCCTCCATATACGTCAATAATTAAACCTGGAAAAAAGTCTCCTTCAGCATGAAGCAGGCGATAAGTATCTGTTTTAGGGTCTATTACCAAGCTAGTCCTCAAAGCCAGAGCCGACTGAAATTTTGATTTCCAGAATGTTAGATTAAACCCTGCTTCCGGCTTAGGTCCAAAATGAAAAATACGGCAAACTATCTGACTTTCAGGGTCTGAAAAACCATAACCAAGCACTTTTCCTGCCTCGTCTATCACTTCAGCAATGCCCACTGATTTGCTAACCACGCCTTCTATCGCTCCGGAAAAAATCCAGGCATGTCGTTGTAAAAAAGGTTTTACCCTATCTTTTTTGATTTGTATTTGTTGCATCTTCTTTTGGAATCGGGTAAAAGTAGATAAGATTGAGAAGGCTTAGCTGTAATCTTTTTAGTTTTTGCGAAAATGCACCCAATATTTTCGAAATATTTTTACTTCAGCTTAAAAAGTATTTACATAACTCTTCTTTTTACCAGCCTGATAGCAAACACTTTAGACCAGTTTTTGCCCGTTACATAAAAGAGGTTTTCGTCAGCTTTAAACGCAATTCCATTCAACACATCCTCTTCACCCGTCCGGTCTTCATCTTTTAATATTCCTGATAGATCCGCATAAGCCAGCACTTTTCCAGTTTTTGGATCGATTTTGACAAGACTGTCCGTTTGGTATTTATTTGCCCAGATATTGCCTTCTACTTCTTCCAGCTCGTTTATGTTTTCAATCGGATTTTTATTATCCCACACTTCAATTTTGTGGGTTTGCTTAAATTTTTCTGGCTCATAAAAATAAATAGAATTGCTTCCGTTGCTCATTGCCAGCTCATTACCAACATGGCAAAGGCCCCAGCCATCCGTTGGGTAGCTGAACTCTCTTATTTTTTTCAATTCGGGCAGATTGTAAACAAAGCCTTTCCTGTTTTGCCACGTAATCTGAAAAAGTTGCTTATTCCAAATGGTTATGCCTTCTCCAAAGTATTGATTATCAAGGTTTAGCTTTTGAATTGCCTTTCCGGTTTGCAGCTCCGTTTCCATCAGAGTTGATTTTCCGTTCAGACCAGTTCCTTCCCAAAGTTTACCATCATACCATTCCAGTCCTTGTGTAAATGATTGAGGATCATGAGGAAAGATCTTTATTATTTCAAAAGTGTAGGATTCAGGGATGATGTCTGATTTCAGATAAAAAGACTGTGTTGCTGTTTCTACAATGTTTCCTCCCTGGTAGCCTTCTATCTTAAAAGTGTAGCTGCCGCTATTTCTATTGGCAGAATTCCACACAAACGTTTGTTGATTAAGACCAGGACTGGCAATTCTGCCAACTTTTTTACCATTCAGACTGTAAACCAGTGAATCCATTTTCCTGGTGGAGTCTAATATTTCAAAACTTAATTCTACATTTTCTCCAATCGCAATAGGCTTTGTAATGGCTTGAATTGAAAAATAAGCCCTTTGGCTAAGCAAATCTTCTGCGATGGTTTTTTCTTTTTCTGGCCCACAAGATTGGAGAATTAAAATGCTGATCAAGAGGAGGTATGTCCTTTTTTTTATATTTTGAAGCATTTGGCTATTTTAATATTTGTTTTCTGAAAGATGTTCCCTTTTTGGAAAGGCTGTATTTTTGACGCGGGTGGTTTGGACTTCCAGGGTATTTCATTTCGATTAATTCTGCTACAAGTGCTGGTGATAAATAGTTATTTCTAAAGTTTCCCCTGTGTTTCAGATCTAGTGCTGTTTGTAATTCCTGACCGTTCATTTCATCCTTTAATACAGTCAAAATACTCTTCATTTCTTCGGAAATATTGCTTAATTCCAGCGGTAATTTTGATTGAACTTGGTCGGTAGCTTGTACGGTAGCTTGTACGGTAACTTGGTCGGTAGCTTGTACGGTTTCAGGTGCTAAAATTATTTTTCTTGAGCTATAAGATTGCCCTATTTTTTTAAGCAATTCGATTCCTTTTAAAGTTAACCGATATTGTTGATTTGGGTTTTTGGGATTTTCCGGATCAGTCATTTCTATATAATCATCTTCTAATGAAGGGTTTATGTAGTTTGTTCTAAAAAAGTCATCGTGTTTTAACTGAAGCACTTTTTGAATATCTGATCGTTTCATCTCTCCGTTCAAAACCAAAATCACCTTTTGAATTTCTCCTGGAACTTGTACACTAGCTTCCCCACTAGCTTCCCCACTAGCTTCCCCACTAGCTTGTACGGTGGCATCTTCAAAGGCATCTGGCCGATACAAAATTGTTCTGAAATCTTCATCCTGAATAAAGCGGGGTTCCTGCAATTTGTACTCTGCTGAAATGCGCATCATATCGGCAGTTCCAGTGCCAAGTCTTTCAATATAACCAGCCAAATACATTGGTTCTGCCAGAAGCGGATTTGCCGGAACTGAAGTGTGCAGTTGCTTCAGTTTTTCCGTTGTCCAGCCAAGTGGGAGAGAGCCAGGATTCCAGATTTCGAGCCTGTCAGGAAACAACATTACCTGCACGCTGCCATTGCTGGTGTAGTCCCGATGTGCTATTGCATTTACAATTGCCTCTGCCACAATTTCTTTTGGAATCTCATAGCCACCTGGAATCTGTATTTCCCTTTCTCTGGTTCCTATGGCGTAGTCTAGTTTGGATAAAACAAAATCTACAGCCTGATCTACCAATTCAAAAACAGAACCTTTAAATACTTTATATGATTGGATTGGCTTGGAAACGATTTTCTTATAGTATGAAACGCATCGTATTTCTGAATTAACAAAGTAGCGTTGTGGCTGTTTGCCAAAAAGAAGAATAGCGGCATTGCTCACTTTATTATGTTGAATCAGATTCAAATGACTTAGTATTTTTTCTGTTCCCGCTTCTTCTGAAAGGGAAAAACCTCTCCTGGATCTTGCAATTCTAACAAAAAGTTTTAATTTATCTTCATCAATATCTTCAATTCCTGCATTTGGATGGTTGCTCACATCAAAAGGTGAAACCCGAATGATTTCTTTATCTTCCAGATACCGTACCAAGGCTGCATACACACCTGACTTTAACTCCTCTACAGTAGAAAATCGTTTTCTTACAACCAGTTCCTGTACTTTTTTTATAAAAGCAATTTCTTTTGGATGTCGTTCTTTTTCAGTATGGTTTGTAAGAAAAATAAAACGGGTTTTGTGGTGTTTTGTTGCAAAGTCGAATTCGGTTTCAGTGGGCGATACACCTGATGCGAGTCCTTCGTAGCCATATTCTCTACCCAACAGACCCTTATATATATCATTGGATACTACCTCATGTAGAAAAACTTCTTGAGCACTTTGGTTTAAAGCTGGTAGATGTTCAAATAAAAACGGATCGAAAAATTTTCCCAATAATGGATCGGCAAGAATGTAATCAAAAAGGGCTTGCCGTTCACTTGCAAACTCTATTTGTACACTACTGATGAAGATTTTTTTTCTGGCCATTTCTGGTTTTAATATTTCTGAGTCTGCTTATAAATGATCCAAATTTCAATATTAGTTAAAATGGAACCCCCAAAATGAGCCATAAATTTCGCTTTTTTAAAATTGTTATCGGTTTTCAGGTGCGAAATATGGTTTTTCCTTTCAATTTTTGCAGCGCTAAAAAATATTTTTAACAAATCATTCAAATCAAAAACATACTAATAAGTTGGCTATCAATAGAAATGAACTAAGTACAGACCAGTTTGACTACCTTTTGCCGGAGGAGTCCATTGCTAAATTTCCACTCGCAGAACGGGATCAATCTAAATTGCTTGTCTGGAAGGATGGACAAATTCAGCATAAAAAATTTACAGATATTGGGAATGAATTGCCTCAAAATACACTTCTGATTTTTAACAATACCAAAGTGGTGCCAGCCAGACTTCATTTTCAAAAAGCTACGGGTGCCTGGATAGAACTTTTAGTGGTTGAGAAAAAGGATGTAGAACCAGGCGTTCAAAAAAACAATGTTTGGGTTTGGGAGTGCATGATTGGTAATAAGAAAAAATGGGCTGAAAACGAGGTGCTTGAACTTTCAAATCAAATTGATAATGAGTTGGTTGGTTTGAAGGCACATTTTTTTGACAAAGAAAAAAATCTGGTAAACCTGGAATGGTTTCCTGAAAAGTACAGCTTTTATGAGGTTTTGGCCCAATTGGGAGAAATGCCCATTCCACCGTATTTGAATCGTGCTTCTGTGGAAAGCGATAAACAAAGCTATCAAACTGTTTATGCCAAAGTGGAAGGTGCAATTGCTGCGCCAACTGCAGGTTTGCATTTTACGGATGGCGTATTCAACGATTTGGAAGCCAGAGCGATAGAAACGGAATCGCTTACGCTACATGTAGGTTTGGGAACTTTCAAGCCGATGAAATCTGAAAAGGTAACCGCACATGAAATGCATGCTGAAAAAGTGGTGATTTCCAGAAAACTAATTCAAAAATTGGCAGTGCACCAAGGACCTATTGTAGCAGTTGGAACCACTTCTATTCGTTCATTAGAGTCTTTGTATTGGCTTGGTACAGAGTTTATTGTGAATGGCATTTTTCCCAAATATCTGTTTTCAGAAGATCCATATAACTGGGCTGAAAGAGATTTTTCTATCCAAAATATTGCCGAAGCTTTGATGCGTATGTTGGAAGAAAACGACTTGGAAGAATTGCAGTTTGCAACCCAGCTTTATTTAATGCCCGGCTATCAGTTTCGTGTTGTTAAAGGGTTGATTACCAATTTTCATCAACCAAAATCTACATTACTTGTATTGATTTCTGCTTTTATTGGCGATAACTGGAAGCAGATTTATGAGGAAGCACTTGCGAAAAATTATAGGTTTCTAAGTTATGGTGACAGCTCTTTTTTGATGATCTAGAAAGGTTGTAACTATGGTTTGTTTCAAAATTTCCCATTTAAAACTCATAACTCAAGCCCCATGGTTCGGTTTTGTGAAAAATTTGCTTTACTCGTAACTCGTAATTCATAACTCATAATTAAGAAAAATGGCTGGTTCAAAACAAAAATGGTATGTAGTTTTAAAGGGCAGAAAATCAGGTATATATACCAGTTGGGA
>Ga0105045_10002318_pt1 | contig 16020 bp, 15 predicted proteins | sample MAT02_FD_78089 | JGI IMG/M metagenome (GOLD analysis project Ga0105045, IMG submission 78089) | Freshwater microbial communities from Lake Fryxell liftoff mats and glacier meltwater in Antarctica - MAT-02 (megahit assembly) | ecosystem: Environmental > Aquatic > Freshwater > Ice > Liftoff...
ACGGCATCGAGCTTCATGTGAGTTCAACCAGGATATTGCCGGAATCGAGCACGGTGAAGCGCCCGCCCGCGCCGATGACGAGGGTGGAGCCGGCTTCCTCGATGAGGGCTGGTCCCGGTGCGGAACAGCCGGGAATGAGGCCGTTGCGCGCGTAGATGTCGGCCATGGCGCGTACGCCATCGCTGAGCACTTCGCGCTGATGGGTCTCGGCCGGGCCTTCCCAGCGCGGCTTGGGGCTGCTGCCCAACTCTCTGCTTGTGCCGCGCAGAACGACCCGTGCATGCACGAGGTCAATCGCGACGGCCGGCGGCGGGCGGCGGAAGCGTTGCAGATAGGCGGCGTGGTAGGCCTCGCTGATGAGCACATGCAAGGCGGAATCCTCTGTCGGCCAGGGGGTGGGCGGCAGGGGCACTGGCATGTGCGCGCCCTGGCCCGCGCAGCGCGCATCCACGACGCGCTCCACCGGTGTGGCGTCATCGCCCCAGCCGCCGCGGGCCAGCACGTCGCGCGCATCGGCTTCGAGTTCGGCGAATGCGGCTTCCAGCTCGGCGGCCTTCCAGGCCAGCAGGCGCCGGCCAAGTGTGGCCACGCGATCCACGCGCGGGGGCGCGGTCAGCAGTCCGATGGCTGAGGCCACGCCTGCCTCGGGGGGGATGATCATGCGCTTGATGCCAAGCTTGCGCGCCAGGTGATAGCCATGCACCGGACCGCCGCCGCCGGTGCAAACGAGGGTAAAGCCCGAAGCGTCGCGCCCGCGCTCGGCCAGGTGGGTGCGCGCGGCCCCGGCCATGGCTTCGGTCACCACGTCATGAATGCCCCAGGCGGCGGCTTCGGCCGTGATGCCGAGTTGTGCGGCGAGGCGTTCCATCGCGGCCTGGGCGGCCGCGCGGTCGAGCGGCAGGCGCCCGCCCGCGAAGCGCGAAGGGTCGAGGTAGCCTAGCAACAGGTTTGCATCCGTCACGGTGGCTTGCTGACCCCCACGGACATAGCAGGCCGGGCCAGGCTCCGAGCCCGCGCTGTCGGGGCCAACTTTGAGCAGGCCGATCGCGTCCCGCCGCGCGATGCTGCCGCCGCCTGCACCGATCTCCATCAGGTCCACAGCCGAGATGCGGATGGGCAGGCCACTGCCCTCGATGAAGCGCGCCTGGCGCGCAGCCTCGAAGCCGAAGATGATTTCCGGCTCGCCATGCTCGACGACGCTGAGCTTGGCGGTGGTGCCGCCCATGTCGAAAGCGAGGATGCGCGGCTCATGCGCTCCGGCCAAATGCGCGGCGGCCAGTGCGCCGGCGGCAGGGCCGGATTCCAGCAATTGCACCGGCGTTCGCAGGGCTTCGGCCAGATGGGTCATGCCGCCATTGGAAAGCATGAGCAGCAGGGGGGCGGAAATACCCATCACCCGCAACTCTTCGCCCATCCGTGCCAGGTAGCGCCCAGCCATGGGGGCCACATAGGCATTGGCGCTGGCCGTCGAGCCGCGCTCATACTCGCGGACTTCGCGCACGATGGCGTGGGAGGCGGTGACGGAAAGGTCGGGGTGCCGGGCGGCGATGCGCTGCGCTGCCTGCACTTCATGCGCTGGGTAAAGGTCACTGTGCAGGAACAGGATGGCCACGGCCTCCGCCCCTGCCGCGACGGCCTGGTCCGCCGCCGCATCCAATGCGGCGAGGTCCAGCGGAATGAGCACAGTGCCATCCGCCTTCACGCGCTCGGGCACTTCCAGGCGCAAGGCATCGGGCATCAGCGGCGCGGGCGGGCGCAGCGAGAGGTCGAAAAGCTCGTAGCGGCGCTCACGGCCGATCTTGAGGATGTCGCGGAAGCCCTCGGTGGTAATCAGGGCGATCAGCGCGCCCTTGCGTTCGATCAGCGCGTTGGTGAAGAGCGTGGTGGCATGCACCACCCGGCCGATCTCGCCAGGCTCCGCATCGCATTCCGCCAGGACGCGCCTGATGCCCTCAAGGATGCCCTGCAAGGGATCAGCATGGGTGGTCAGCACCTTCAGATTGCACGAGCGGATGCCCTCAGGGTCATGCAAAACCAAGTCAGTGAAAGTGCCGCCAATGTCGATACCAAGGGAGAGTGCCGTCAATGCATGCCATCCTTCGCTACCGGGACAATGTTACGGGGCCGGCCTGATCGCGGAGCCGGCCTGGCGAAGCCCCCGCGCTGCTGGCGAGACGCATTCTGGGGCCATCAGAAATCTCGGGGGAATTTAGCAACCATGCCGTGTGCAGATCCTTGCGAAAGGTATTTCGAACTGATCCAAAATGGATTGGCGTGCCAAACAGTGGAACGGTTTGAGGCACAGTGCAATCCGGCGCAGACCATTTGGTCGTGGCAGGGCATCGCCATTGACCAGCGTAGGGTATCTGCAACTATTATCAGAGAATGCAACCCAAAGATGATTCGCAGGCGCTGACGCCCAAAGCCATGCCCGCGCGAAATCCCTCGGGCGTAGCCGCCCTGGAGCGAGGCTTGGCTATTCTGGACGCCTTTCTGTCGCCGGCTAATTCTCGCGGCCTCGCCGAACTGACACGGGCGACCGGCCTGCCGAAATCCACCGTCCTGCGCAGCCTGGGCTCGCTCGAACGCGCAGGCTGCGTGGTGCGGCTTGCGACCGGGGGTTACCAACTCGGTGCCCGGGTGATGCTCCTCGGCGATGCGTATCGTGCCAGTTTCCGCATGGAGGATCATGTTCTGCCCGTGCTGCGGGCGGTGGCCGAGATGACGGGCGAAAGCGCAGCCTTCCAGATTCGCGAACACGACCAACGGCTGACGCTGTTTCGCGTGGACAGCCCGCAAGCGGTTCGGGCTGTGTTGGCCTTTGCCAATCTGCTGCCGCTGGGCTCCACGTCAGCGGGCCTGGTTCTCACCCAAACCCGATGGGAGGAGGAGGTCGCACGTGGCCGTGCGCGGGTTTATGCCACCGCTGGCCAATTCAACGTCCAGACCGCCTCCATGGCCACGGCCATTTTCGGGCTGGAGGGGAGGCTGATGGGGTGTCTTACCGTCAGCGGCCCGATCGAGCGCATGGTCAGCGCCGATCACGTGACCAGGGCGGCCCAGATGGCTGAGGCTGCCACACGGCTGTCTGTGGCGCTGGGTGCGCCGTTGCCGCTTGAGCGGCCTGCGCCGGAGTTGATCCGGCCTTGAAGGGGTGCGTGGCTTCTGCCGCGAACCGGTCCATGATGGTATTGATCCTGCCACTCCAAGGAAAAATTCATGGCCCATCAGCGCTTCCGCCGTTTCAACACCGGCCTTTACTACAAGGATCAGGACATCAAGAACGAGATGTGCATGGCCGTGCGCGCCGGCAATCTCATCTTCCTGCGTGGACAGACGGGCTTCACGCTGGATGGCGGCTTCGTGGGTCATGGCGATGCGGCCGCCCAGGCAGACCAGGCGATGCGCAACGTGAAAATCCTGCTGGAGGAAGCAGGCTCCAGGATGGCGCATATCTGCAAGATCACGACCTACATCACCGACCGCGCCTATCGCGAGAGCGTCTATCAGGTGGTGGGGCGGCATCTTGGCGACATCGCCCCGGTCGGCACGGGGCTGATCGTCAACGGCCTGGCGCTTCCCGAAATGCTGGTCGAAATTGACATCGACGCCGTGATTCCTGAGGACGAGGCGTGATCCATCTCGCCGGCATCACGGCGGGCCATGCTGCACCGCTGCACACCGAAGAAGCGGCCGCCATTCAGGCCGAAGCGGTGTTCGACGCGCTGGAACCACGCATCGCCGAACAGGGGGGCAAGCTGACCGATCTGTGCAAGATCACCATGCAGATCACGGACCGCGCCTATCGCCAGGCGGTCTATAGCGTGATGGGGCGGCGGTTGATGGGCGTGCGGCCGGTCAGCACCGGGTTGATCATCAAGACGCTGGAAGATCCGGCCGCGCTGTTCCAGCTTGATGCTTTCGCGGTGCCGGGCGGGCCGCATCGGCGCATCCGTCCCTACCGCTCCACCTCCATGCCCTATGGGCTGGAGAAACAGGCCTTCGAGGCGGAGTTCTGCATGGCCGTGGTGGCCGGCCGCCGTGTCTTTCTACGCGGGCAGACTGGCCTGACGCTCACAGGCGGATTTTCCACGCTGGGCGATGCGGGTGGCCAGGCGCGCATCGCCATCGCCAATGTGGAGGCGCTGCTGGCGGATGCTGGCGCAACCCTGGCCGATGCCGTTCACGCCACCATATATGTGACGGACCGCGCGCATATCACGCCCGTCATGGCGGCGTTGATGCCGCGGCTTTCGGCGCATCCCATCCCGCATTCGCTCTTTGTGGTGAAGGGTCTCGCCGCGCCCGAAATCCTGATGGAGATTGATCTTCACGCAGTGCTGCGCGATGCAGGGTAAGCGTCCATTTGTGGGCAGATCGTCAGTCAGACCGCCATAGCTGAGGGCATTGCGGCGAGCTCCTCGGCAGGTATGTGGCAAGCGATGCGGTGCGCCGTGCCGAATTCACGCACCGGTGGCGTGAGTGTATCGCAGATGTTGCCCATGCGGCGTGGGCAGCGATGTGCGAAGCGGCAGCCGCCCTCCCCAGGTGCGGTGGAGACATCGCCCTTCAGGCGAATGCGGCTCTCCGCCCGGCTTTGTGCGCCGACTACCGGCACGGCAGAAAGCAGCGCCTCCGTATAGGGGTGATAGGGCGGTGCCAGTACGGCGGCTGCCGGCCCTTCCTCGACAATGGCGCCGCGATACATCACCGCGATGCGGTCGGCGATATGCGCCACCACGCCGATATCGTGCGAGATGAAAAGATAGGCGACACCCAGCCGGTCGCGCAGATCGGTCAGCAGGTTCAGCACCGCCGCCTGGACGGAGACATCCAGCGCGGAGACGGCTTCGTCGCACACCAGGAAATCCGGCCGGCTGGCCAGCGCGCGCGCGATGCCGATGCGCTGCTTCTCGCCGCCCGACATCTGATGCGGGTAGCGGCTGCGATAGCTCGCCGGCAGGCGCACCAGTTCCAGAAGGCGCTCCACCTCGCGCGTGGCCTTTGCACCGGAGGCGATGCCAAAGCGCGTGAGCGGCCTGCGCAGCGCCTCGTCCACAGTTTGGCGCGGGTTGAGGGAACTGTCGGGGTTTTGGAAGACAATCTGCGCGCGGCGGCGGAATTCGCTGGAGGCCTCGGCAGGGATGTTCTTGCCATCGAAGTCGATGCGGCCGGAATCGGCGCCGAGCAGGCGCAGCACAAGCCGGCCCAGCGTGGATTTTCCGCAGCCCGATTCGCCGACAAGGCCCAGCACCTCGCCACGGCCTATCTGGAGGGAGACGCCATCCACCGCACGGATGCCAGCGCGTTTGTTGAAGAGGCCACCGCCGCCGAAGCTGCGCGTCAGGCCCTCGGCCTGCAAAAGGGCCTCCGGCACAGGGCGCACAACCGATTCCCCCAACTCAGGGATGGGCCAGGGCTGACCCGCGATCTCCGCCGCGCGGTGGCAGCGCACACCATCCAACAGGGGCTGCGGCGTTGCGCAGGCTTCCACGGCAAAGGGGCAGCGCGGCTGGAAATTGCAGCCTGGCGTGGGCTGCTTCAGGTCCGGCAGCCCGCCCGGGATGGGCGCCAGCCGCGCCATGCGGCCGCGATCCACGCGCGGCAGGGCGGCCAGCAGCCCGCGCGTATAGGGGTGGCGCGGCGTGCTGAGCGTCTCCGCGCAAGGTCCCTGCTCCACCACACGGCCCGCATAAAGCACGGTCAGTTCATCGCAGAGCCGGTCCACGATGCCCAGATTGTGACTGACCAGCAGCATGGACACGCCGCGCTCGTGCCGCAGCTTTTCCAGCAGGTCCAGGATTTGCGCTTCCACGGTGACATCGAGCGCTGTGGTCGGCTCGTCCAGCAGCAGCAATTCCGGTTCACAGGCCAGCGCGGTGGCAATCACAGCGCGCTGCTTCATCCCGCCTGAGAGCTGGTGCGGATAGGCGCGCGCGACCTCGGCCGCGCGGGTGATGCCCATTTCGCCCAGCAGGGATTCCGCGCGCGCAAGGGCGGCCTCACGCGCGAGGCCGCGATGCTGGATCAGCGGCTCTGCCACCTGAAAGCCGATGGTCAGCGAGGGGTTGAGGGCGGCGGCGGGGTCCTGGAAGACCACGCCGATGCGACGGCCGCGCAAGCGTTCGGCCGCCTGGCGCAAATCCTTGCCGTCGAAATCCAGCTTGTCGCTGGTGAGAGCGGCACCCTCGCCGAGCAGGCCCAGCAGCGCCAGCACCACCGACGATTTGCCCGAGCCACTCTCGCCCACCAACCCCATGGCGCCACCGCGAGGGATGCGCAGTGAGACATCTTGTAACGCATGCACCGCACCGCGCTGGGTGGCATAGCTGAGCGACAGACCCTGAATGTTCAGCAGGCTCAATGCCCCCGCCCCCTCAGCCGCGGGTCCAGCAGATCGCGCAAACCCTCTCCCACCACATTCACAGCGATCAGCAGCAGGCAAAGGCACAGACCGGGCGCGAGGCCGATCCAAGGTGCCTCACTGATGAAGGGGCGGCTTTCGGCGATCATCAGCCCCCATTCGCTGTCCGGCGGCTGCGGCCCAAGGCCGAGGAAGCTGAGCGCTGAACCCAGCAGAATGGCGAAGGTCACGCGCAACGAGGTCTCCACGATCAGCGGCGGCCAGGCATTGGGCAGGATTTCGCGGGCGAGGATGTGAAAACCCCCTTCGCCGCGCGCGCGCGCGGCCTCGACGAAATCCTCGGCCAGGAGATCAAGCCCGACGGCACGGGCCACGCGCGTCATGATCGGCACGTAAACGAGACCCACCGCCAGCATGGTCTTGAGCAGCCCGGGCTCCGTCACGGCGAGGATCAGCAGGCCAAGCAGAACGGGTGGGATGGAGATCATGAGGTCCACGCCGCGCATGATGGCCTCCTCTGTCCATCCCCGGCGGAAGGCGGCGATTAGGCCAAGCGGCACGCCGATGACGAGCGAGATGATCGTGGCGCCAAACCCCATCAGCAGCGAGTGATGCGCCCCCGCCAGCACGCGCGAGAAGACATCGCGGCCGAATTCGTCCGTGCCAAACCAATAGGTGGTGGAGGGTGGTTGCAGCCGCGCGCGCATGTTGAAGGCGTCGGGCTCAAAGGGCGCGATCCAGGGGCCGAGCGCGGCCAGAATACAGATCACGCCGACGATCACGCCGCCGACCAGCAACGTCCGGGGGATGCGGTTCATCCGGCCGAGCCACTCACGCGAATGCGCGGGTTAAGCACGGCATAGAGGATATCGGCGGCGAGATTGGCCAGCGCGTAGATCGCCGTGATAACGATCATGCCGCCCATCATCAGGGGGATGTCCTGGTTATCGATTGCATAGATCAGCATCCGCCCGAGACCGGGAAAGGCGAAGACGCTCTCCACCACCACGATCCCGCCGATGAGAATCCCCACATCCACCGCCAGCACGGTGATGGCGGGCAGCAGCGCATTTGGCAGGGCGTGACGGCGTAGCACGATGCGCTCTGGGATGCCCTTGGCACGGGCTGCCAGCACGTAGCGGCTCTCGATAGCCTCCAGCATGGAGGAGCGCACGAGGCGCGAGACATGCGCGATCAACCCCAGCACCAGCGTCGAGACCGGCAGGATCAGATGCTGCGCCCAGCGCCAGAATCCTGCCTCGTGCAGTGGCGCATAGCCCGTGGCCGGCAGCCAGCCGAGCCAGACGGCGAAGAAGATGATGACCAGGATGCACCAGAAGAATTCCGGCACGGCGATGAAGAAATACTGCATCAGCGTGAGTCCGCGATCCGACCAGGTGCCCACATGCGTCGCCGAATGAATGCCAAGCCCAATGCCCAGGATCGCCACCAGCACGATGCTGATGGAAGCAAGAATGGCCGAACGGCCCAGTGCCTCCAGGATTACCGGTCCGGCGGGCCGCTCCATGGTGAGCGACATGCCGAAATCTCCGCGCAGCAGCCCGGTGAACCACGTCCAGTATTGCACGTAGAGCGGCTGGTTCAGCCCCAGCCGCTCCTCTAATGCAGCGATGGCGTCAGTGGTCGCGAATTCGCCCAGGATCATGTGCGCCACACTGCCAGGCAGGACATGGACGATGGCAAAGACCAGGACCGTCATCGCCCAGAGGACGAAGATGACCGAGGCGAAGCGCCGCGCAAGGAAACTCGTCATCAGGAGAGATAGGTCGTCCTGAGGTCAAACCAGCGCATGGGATGCGTCTGGATGTCTCGCACCGAGTTGCGATAGGCGCAGGCGAATCTCTGCGCATAGGCGATGTAGCCTGGCGGGTTCTCCACCATGGCGCGCTGCATGGCCACGTAGTGGGTCTTTTGGACTTCCGTGTCACCGCTCAGGCGTGCGGCCTCCAGCGCGGCATCCACACGCGGGTCGCTGTATTTCCACAGCCGCTCATTCTGGCTGCCGCGCGAGTGCAGGAAGGGGAAGGTGGCGGTATCCACGGTGGGTCGGGCGAAATACCCGTCGATATAGGCCGGCGCCTTGCCTGCAACCTCGGCCGAATAGCGCGAAAACGGAACGCGCTGGATGTCGAAGTCAAAGCCGGCCGTGCGCGCCATCTGCTGCAAGGTCACACCCAGGCGTTCGCGCACGGGACGGCCCACGGGGATGATGAGCGGCACGCGGATATTGCCCGAGTGGCCGGCCTCGCGAAGCAGGCGGCGCGCCCGGGTCAGGTCGGCACGGGCAGGGATGATGATGTCGCTGGCGAAAAAGGGATGGTTGGGCGCGATGGGGCTGTGCGTGGGGCTGCCTTCGCCAAAGAGCACGGCTTCCGCCACATCCGCCTTGGAGACAGCCAGGTTCAGTGCAAGGCGGACTCGCACGTCGTTGAAAGGCGGAATGGAGTTGTTGAGAATTGCCCCATCCCACGAGGCGGTCTCCACGCTGTCCACGCGCACATTTCGCGCCTCACGCAGGGCACGGATGTTCTCCGGCCCCAGATCCCAGACGACGTCGAGGTCACCGGCCTGGATCGCTGCGATGCGCACCGACATCTCAGGCAGGATGCGCATTTCGACGCCGTCCAGCTTGGTCGGCGCCTCCCAGGAATTGGGGTTGCGCGCATAGACGATGCGATCACCCGGCGCGTAGCTGCGAAACACAAATGGCCCCGTTCCGATGGGATTGGTGGCAAGATCATCAATGCGATCGGCGGCGATGATCTTCACCTGACGATCGGAGAGGATGTCGGCAAAGCCTCCATAGGCGTAGGAGAGGCGGAAGATGACGGTGTAGGGATCAGGCGCTTCCATCCGCTCGATCATGTCGTAATTCGTGCGGCTGACGGCACCCGTGGCGGGGTCGAGGATGCGGCGATAGGTGGCGATGACATCATTGGCCACCATCTCTCGTCCGTGATGGAACTTCACGCCGCGGCGCAGCTTGAACTCCCATGTTTTGAGGTCGGGTGAGAAGGTCCAGGATTCCGCCAATTCCGGCTCGATGGACTGGTCCGCGCGCATGCGCGTAAGGCCGTTGAAGACGAAGACCACATGGGCGAATTCCTCGCCGATGGTGACCTTGGCGGGGTCGAGGTTGCGCAGATTGGTGCTCATCGCGATGCGCAGCACGCCGCTGGACTGGGCAGAGGCGATGTCCGGCATGGCGGTCAGCAGGGCAGGAAGGGCGAGAGCAGCGCGGCGGGGGATCAGCATGGGGGGTCTCCTGGATCAGATAACACCTGGTGCGCCGTCGGGATCGACGGCACGCGTGACGAATTCTTCGACCAAAGGCGCATAGGCGTTCCACAGCGTGCGCAGCGCAGAGATGGCCTCGGGGGCCAAATCCACGCGCAAATCCACGAGCGGGAAGACTTCGCGTTCCATCACAAGCAGGGCGGCCGAGAGGACGGGCTTGCCCTCGCCGCCGGCTGCTTCGCCTGCTTCCATGGCGCGCACTAGGCGCTCGGCCAATGGCTGGTCGGCGGATTGCGCGAAGGCTTCGGCCATGGCGCCGGGGACGCGGTCATTGGCGAGGATGTTGCCCATGGCCACACAGTTGGTGACATGCACTGCGCCAAGCGCGGGCTTTACCGCGGCCCCGTGGAAATGCGCCGTGCGGCCGTGGGCATCCATCACGGCCAATTGCCGCCATTTGTGGTGTGGTGTGCTGGCGACCAGCGCGGCCATGGTCTCTTCGGCAGAGCAGCCGCTGCGCAGCAATTCCAGCCCGCGTGGACCCAGGCGTGGATCGGTGCGGTGCTGCGTCAGAACGCCACCGATCCTCGGCGCCACATGCGACACGCGCGAGCCGACGGCGATGCTGGAGGTCGTCACCGCAGCACCAAACTGGCCAGTGCGGGCGCAGTGGCCCAAAAGCGAATATGTCATGGAGGCAAGCTACTCCGGTTCAGAGGCATGTCAGGGGGCGTTGCGCTCGAATGTCCAGAAAAAACGCGGGCTGTGCCCAGGGGGGCAGCACGATGCACAGTGTTCAACCACCTGTGATGCGCCTGGCGGTCTCGGCATCCAGGCGCGGCACCGGCGTACCCTCGCTGGCGCAGGCTTGCAGAACCAGCAGGGCTGCGACGCTCGCCGCCAATTTAAGTTGATGCGGTTGCACCTTGTCGGGCGTATCGGCCGGCGTCAGCAGGAAGCGCATGTTCGAGAGCGGCCGGTCGAAGCCCGCGCAAAGCCGCAGCGCCGGGATTCCGTGCCGCAGATAGTTGGCGTGGTCGGAATTGCCCATGAAGGGCTCGCTGATGCCGATGGAAAGCCCCGCCGGCCCGAGCGCAGCCTGGATGAATTCCGCCATGCCCGGCACGCCGCTGGTCAGCGCGGTCAGCCCTTCGGCGCCGGCCAGGCTGTCAAGATTGATGTTGATGACGCGCCTTGCGCGCTGCGCATCGGCCATGCGCGCCAAATGCGCGGCCGAGCCCAGCAGCGCCCATTCCTCAATGTTGAACATCCCCACCTGTACGCCGCGGGCGAGGCCTGGCACCACGTCACGGATGGCCTCGATGATGGCGAGCGCACAGGCCAATCCGCTCGCATTGTCAATGGCTGAACAGGCGAGGTCATGGCCGTCAATATGCGCCGACAGCACCACCAGTTCATCGCTCAGGCCAGGTAGGGTGGCAAGAAGGTTTTCCGCCTCGCGATCCTCGAATTCACCCTCCACAAACATGCGGATGCGTTGGCCCGATTGTGTGGCCAGCGCGGCCCCCACTTCAAAGGACAAGCCCGCGCACGGAATATTCCCCGCCGCGCCGTCTCCGGCTGAGCCGCTTACGGGCAACAGCCCCGGCTCATGGCAGGCAATGAGGAAGCCCGCCGCACCAGCACCGCGCGCGCATTCGTATTTCTTCCGCCGGTGCATATGCCCGGTGCCGATCATGAACTCGTGCCGCACGAGGATGATGGCACCGCGCACGGCGTCGCCTGCGGCGAGAATTTGCTCGGGCGTGCCGCGGCCCAGATCGAGCAGCTTGGCCTCCAGCCCGCCGGCCGGCGTGGATGGCGAGCGCCCCAACGCCTCGGCTGGAAAGAGGCGGCCCGCGCTGTCCACCAGCTTGGCACCGATGCGCGTCCAGCCGCGATAAGCGATGGCCTCGCGCTCGACCGGGACGCCGCTGGCTTCGGCCAGGCGTTTAGCGAGGAATTCAACGGCGGCCCTCTCGCTCGCCGTGCCGGAAAACCGACCGCCCGTGGCACATATGGCCGCGAAATCCTCGGCGACGCGCGGCGAGGCCCAAATGCGGCCCAATACTTTTTCCGTGATCCCTGGATTGAGCATCGCCGCCTCCCTTTGCTGCCCGCAGCGTGACTCGCCGCTCGGCATGGGTCTAGGCTTGGACGGGAAACGTAAGGACCCGCCCGATGACCGACATCAAGCGCCACGCCGCCGGAATGGAGGCAGCCTTGCCCGAAATCCTCGCCATGAGCGAGCGCACGGTGAACATCGACAGCGGCAGCTACATGGCCGCTGGCGTGAATGCCGTGATTGATATCTGGGCTGGCATGCTGGCGCAGATGGGCTTCACGGTGGAACGCAATCCCCTGCCCGGCTTCGGCGACCAGATGACGGCGCGACTGGCCCTCGGCGGCAATGGCCCGCGCCTGCTGGTGCTGGGCCACGCCGATACGGTCTGGCCCGCCGGGATCGCCGCCGAATGGCCCTTTCACCGCGAGGGTGAGCGCATCACTGGCCCCGGCGTGGGCGACATGAAGACGAACGTGGTCATGGCATTGCACGCCATCCGCATGCTGCTGGCAGAATCCGCACTCAGCCACCTGGCCTCCCTCACCGTCTGCATCGTGCCCGATGAGGAAATCGGCAGCCCCGGCAGCCGCGCCTGGGTGGAAGCCGAGGCGCGCGTGGCCGATCTCTGCCTCACCCTGGAACCGTGCCGGCCCGAGGGCGGCATGGTGGTGGGCCGTGGCGCGGTTGGCGCCTTCTACCTGACAGCGACGGGCATCACCGCGCATATCGGCTCGGCGCGCGAGAAGGGGGCAAGTGCCGTGGCCGCGCTCGCCGCCCTAGTCGGCCCGCTGGAAGCGTTGAGCGAACCCCAACGCGGCCTCACCGCCACAGTCGGCATTCTGCGCGGTGGGGATGCGCGGCAGGTGGTCCCCGGCTTGGCCGAATTGCATCTGGATTTGCGCGCGCCCGATGATGCGTCGGGCGAAGGGCTTCTTGCGCAGGTTCGCGCGCTCGCCTCGCGCCCGCCGGCCGATCCGCGCGTGTCCATCGTCCAGCGCGGCGGCTTCACGCGGCCCGCCTTCCCCACACTTGAAGGCACACGAGAACTCTACGGCTTGGCTGAGGGATTTTGCGCTACGCTGGGCATCCCGGTGCACCAGGTGGTCTCACGTGGGGGCTCGGATGGCAGCTTTGCCGCACGGCTGGGCGTGCCCACGCTGGATGGGCTGGGCCCCATCACGCACGAGACCTGCAGCCGGCGCGAATGGGTGGAGGTACCCTCCATCATCACGCGCGGCGCGGTGCTGGCGGGGCTGATGGCTTCGGCGCGGAGTTGACCGATCCGCTGGACAGTTTGCGGGCAGAGATCGAGGCATGCCGCGTCTGTGCGGCCGCACTGCCAGCCGGCTGCCGCCCAGTGGTTCGCCTGGGGGCGGCCGCCCAATTGCTCATCATCAGCCAGGCGCCGGGCACCCGTGCGCATGCCTCCGGCGTGCCCTTTGACGACCCGAGCGGCAACCGCCTGCGGCTATGGACCGGCCTCTCGAATGAGGTCTTCTATGACACGGCGCGCGTGGCCATCATGCCGATGGGTTTGTGCTTTCCAGGCACGGGCAAAAGCGGCGACTTGCCGCCGCGCCTGGAATGCGCGCCGCTCTGGCATGAACGCGTGTTGGCGCAACTGCCTGCCCGCCGCCTGACGCTGCTGGTCGGTGCCTATGCCCAGAAGCGCTACCTGCCGGCGGCGCGCAAGCTGCCCATGACGGAGATTGTGCGGGGCTTCGCCGACCATGGGCCGGAGTTCTTTCCGCTGCCGCATCCCTCCTGGCGCAGCAACGTCTGGATGATGCGAAACCCGTGGTTCGAAGTGGAGGTCCTGCCAGCCCTGCGCGCGCGGTTGAAAACCATGGAGTGCCTGAAGCTCTGAGCACGCCCCTCGTTAGGCTGCCGGCACACGGGCGAGGCGGTTTTCCAGTTGGTCGGCCGCGCGGCCAATGGAGTTTGCCGAGGCCCGCGCCTTGATTTCCTCCGGGCGCAGTTGCGGCACGGATTGCGAAGTGCCGGCCAGGCGGTCCGCGAAGTTCTGCGCACCATTTTGCTCGTTGCGCATCAGGTCAACATCGTCCTGCATGGAGCGCGCTTGGTTGGCATAGGAAGCAGAGGAAATCTGCCCGCGCCGGTACTGCGCCTCCAATTGGTCCAGCCGGCGAAGATTGTCGCTCGTCAGGTCATTGGCGGTTTGGGCCGAGCGCTGTACCTCCTGCGTGCGTTGGCGTGCATCGGCGATGCGGTCCCGCAGCGGCATTTCCTGGTTTTCAAAGGCCAGGTTGCGGTTGGCGACCATCGCGCCAGCGGCCAGCCCCCCCAACGCGCCGATGCCAGCGCCGATCAGCGCCGCAGTGCCGCGATTGCGTCCACCCACCGCCGCGCCGAGTGCCGCGCCACTGGCAGCCCCCACCAGCGTGCCGGTCGCGACCGTCGCATTCCAACGCCCGGCCTGCTGGCGCATGGCGTTCTGCTGCGGGCTGAGGCTTGGATCATAGGCATTCATTGCGCAGCCGGCCAAGCCGAAGCCAGCGACCAAGGCGAGCATTGCCGCACGGATGGGTCTCAAACGGGTCATGCTTGGCTCCTGGCTGATCTACATGGCGCCGAAACGGCGCACATCTTCATTGAGTTCGCGTGAACGCTGTTCGAGCCGCTGCGTCTGATCGGAACTGGCAGCGCGGCGCTCGCGCTCCAGCGCGCTCAATTCCTGGTCCAGCCGGTTTGCCTCCACCGCGCGCGGCGTTCCCGCCTGTAGCTCCCCGCGCAGCCGCGCGATCGTGGCGCGATTGCGAGCGATGTCCCTCTGAACGGCAACGAGGCGCCGTTCGGCCGCACTCACCTGTCGGCCGGACAGGTTCGCCTCCTGCATGGCGCTATCCTGTCGGCGCTGGGCCAAGCGGACTTCCAGTTCGGATTGCTGGGCGTTGGATTCCAGGCGTTGAACATTGCGAAAATCGGCGCCGGTCATGGCGGCACCCATGCCGGTGAAGAACCCGCGCTGGTCGGCATTCTGGCCCTCAACGGCACAGCCGGTGAGCAGGAGGCACAGCAAGCCGAGGGGCGCGCGACGGAGGGGTTTGCACATGCGAGGCATGATGTCCTGCATCACCGGACCGGGCAATCCAGGGCGTAGCGCCAGACCGTGGTGGCGGAGCCTGGCCGCCCGGTCACCCGCACCTCCACCACATAGTCCTCGGCCGTGCCGTTGGCTGGCGGGTTCCAGTCGAAGCTGAAGGCGCCAGTGCCGGATCGGAATCCCTCCGAGGAACCCAATTGCCGGCCGCGATAGAGCACCTCGAACCGATCCGGCTCCATCCGCGCGTCAAATTTCAGCGTCACCCGGCCGCGTTGAGGTCCAAGATAATGCCGCGTCACAGTCACGCCCTGGCCGCCACTATTGGTGTCCTGATCGCACGGCGTGGCATTGGCCGGACGCTGCGGCGGCGGGCGCGGCGGTGGCTCAGGTGGTGGCGGTTGCTGCCTGGAGGGCTCACGGAGGGGTGGGAGCACGACCTCCCGCAGCGGACATTGCGTCTGGCGCAGGGCCACTTCGCCGATGAGCCGGGCGATCTCCGCACGCAGCGCCTGCTCGCGATCCCGCTCCTGCTCAAGGCGCAGCAGGGCGCCAAGATCGCCTTCTTCGATCACACACACCCGTTCGCCAGGATGAAACAGCAAGGGCGTGGCCACAGCCCCCAAGCCAGCCAGCGCTGCCAAGCCTAGCGTGCCCAGGGCCAACGCCAGCAACGGCGCCGGGCCGCGATGCGTTGCGGGCCTGCCGTCATCCAGCGGACGCAACAATCCCGCCCCTTGCGGCAGGTTGCGCGGGGTCAGGCCCCAACCCGCCAGCACTGGCCGGCCTCCCTGGGCAAAGACATGCTCGAAGGATGGCACGTCGAGCGCGCCCGCGACCACAGCGGGCAGGCCGCCATGGGCCGCTGGGTCCGCCCGCGCAGCGACCTCGGCCGTGCGGCGCAGCAGGCTGGCCAGGCGGCCGATCTCGGCGCGCAGACGCGTGCGGCCTTCGGCGTCGAGCTGGTCGAAACGCGCAACGCGGCCCATGGGTGCGAGGAAGGCGAAACCCTCGGGTGTCTCCTGCACGGCGGGAAAAAGGCCGGCCGTCTCCTCGCCCGCATGGGTCGCCAACATGCCCGAAAGCGTCGCCAGCGCTGCCGCGTGGGAGACACCCTCCGGCAGCAGAGAGAGATGCGTGCTGGCCGGGAATTGGCTCAGTTGCTGCATGGCGTGCCCCCGCTCATGGCACGGTGAAGGTGGTGACGGTCACTGCCTCACCCGTCGCCACGCTCCCCGAGAACGTCTCCTCCGGCCGGCCCGCGCGGCGCAG
>Ga0105045_10002319_pt1 | contig 16016 bp, 19 predicted proteins | sample MAT02_FD_78089 | JGI IMG/M metagenome (GOLD analysis project Ga0105045, IMG submission 78089) | Freshwater microbial communities from Lake Fryxell liftoff mats and glacier meltwater in Antarctica - MAT-02 (megahit assembly) | ecosystem: Environmental > Aquatic > Freshwater > Ice > Liftoff...
AAACACCAGGATCGTCCATCTAGTGCTTTGCCCGGGATTAGCACTTCGGTTGACAATTTAGCGGAAGTCGTGATGACTTTCGGTAACTTCCAGACAACTCGAAAATTTTGATGTTTTCCGCTACCCTCAAATTAAGATGTATGAGACGGTTCGCAGTCACCTTATATTGCAGAACCAGCCGTGAAGCACATCGTCTGCGATTCACGGCTTGGTTTCGTTAGCAGGGGTAGGCCTTTTTTTCAGCAACTAAGCATCTACTTGTTCAGTCCATTTCGGACTCGATTAACATTATAACGCTGGTCCAATTCCATAGCGAATTTTTTATCCGCCATGTCGGGCCAGTGGTCCTGATCGAATCCTTGCGCCCCTTCGAGTTGCTCCTTTGTCACATTGAGCACCAAAACATGTTTACCAGCGTCTCGAAGATCTGTCTTCGTCTTGATCGCGTCGAATGGTACGGCAAACATCTTATTGCCCATACCGAGAAACCCGCCGTAGGTAACGGCAGCGTAGCTTACTTTGCCCGTGCGACTGTCAAGCACCAGATCGTTGATCTGGCCAACGCTGTCGCTTTGGTCGTTTTGCAAATTGGCTCCGATGAGTTGGCTAACCCGGATATTAGGGCCAGAAGTCTTTGAATCCAGTTTACCTGCATTCGCATCACGAACTTCAGTCGCCGTCGTCTGAGCGGAAACTGGGATCGCAGTTGACGCAAAAGCAATCGCAATCATAGCGGCTACGAGCGTAGTGAGTTTCATTATATTGTTCCTTTGAAAAGTTATGTATTGTGTTGATAGTTGCGAAACAGGTTATCCCGTTTGGCACACGGTTTAACGCGATGGAAATAATACCGCTTAACAGTTGCAAGACGACTCGAATTCTTTGACTTGATTTTCTGCTTCTTCCTTCGCGATACCATAGCGATTTTGGACCTTACCGACCAGCTCTTCGCGTTTGCCGTTGACGACATCAATGTCATCCTCAGTTAATTTGCCCCACTTTTGTTGAGCCTGGCCCTTAATCTGCTTCCACTTACCTTCGATTTGATCCCAGTTCATTTTATAGTTCCTTTGTAGTGAATAGGAGTTTAAACATTGCAAACACCCAAAGCATATGGCGTGCCATATTTGCCGAGTTGTTTTAACTTATCAAGATGCTGTTGGACTTTGGTATTGTTGCGGCATACGGCTATAAGCTACCGGGCTTGCCACTAACTTGGTCGTTTATCGACCGGTCCGTAGCCATATCAACCTAGCCACATCACACGACGTTTTCTGGTGACAATCGACATGCCTAAACAACCCGAATCGAGGTCGTATCGAGATAGATATCCTCAAGCAAACGCTGCCCTTCAAAGTGTGTTTAATGAGGCGCGGCGTTTGCACCTAAAAATGAGGTAGTAGTGTATAAGAACTCAGTGTGAACCATCCGTTTGCGAATCATCATCGCCAAGGAATTAAACTGTCATGGGAAAATGCGAAACTTGTGGGAACGATTATGATAAGTCCTTTCAAATCTTAAAGGATGGAGCGACGCATACCTTCGATAGCTTCGAGTGTGCGATTCAGGTGCTGGCGCCATCATGTGAATGTTGTGGCTGTCGAATCATCGGGCATGGACTCGAAAGTCAAGGAGTGTTTTATTGCTGCGATCATTGCGCGGAGAAGTCAGGCGTGAGCGGTCTACGTGATCGTACATAGCCCAGCTTTAGGCACGCGACGTGCAATGGTTCCTATTACGCATTCACCGAGACGTCACGCGACTTCACGCTTGAGCGGTAGTGCAGCAAACCTAGTGCAGTAAACAAGGAATCACCTTCATGGCTATCAAGAACGTTCAAACCCAAACGAAAGAAGAACTTCGTAACGAGGATTCAATTACAGGTCAGGCGGGTGCGCATCCAGTGGGAAGTGGTATTGGTGCCGCACTCGGTGGTGCCGCGACTGGCGCGGTGGCAGGTCTGGTGGCTGGCCCGGTTGGTACTGTTGCTGGAGCGATCATCGGCGGCGTGGCCGGTGGGCTTGCGGGTAAAGCGGTCGCCGAGAGCTATGATCCGACTGTTGAAACTACGTATTGGCAAGGCGAATACCGCAATCGACCCTACTACAACAACGCCTACGAATACGACCACTACTCGGCGGCCTATCAAGCAGGTTGGGAATCGTCTGACGAAGACGTCAGCGAAGACTGGGCCACGAGACAAGCAACTGCACGTCAGCGTTGGGAAAACGAAGGGGGAGCGCAGCACATGACTTGGGATGAGGCGCAACCTGCGGCTCAAGATGCATACACTCGAGTTGTCGAATCGCGAAAGAACGTTAAGCCTCGCTAGTGTAGGTTTGCCAATTCCCATCATTATAATTTATTTCTTGCTGGTACGTGCGATTTCTAACTCAACCCGTTTCAGAGCCGAGGTCGCCCGCCAATGTTTTTTGACCTTCGTCTTGCGGTTTTTTTCGTCATTTTCTATTGCTGTCTGTATGGCGTCGGTAGCACGGTGCTCGATGCCCAAGATGCTGCCCCACCTGCAAAAGTCACTGCCGAGACCGCAGCCGAAGACACAAATAGCGCTGCGCCAGCCGCGCCCAAGGGCGTTGGAATCGATCCGTTAGCTGAAGATGATGAGATTGCAGATCGATTGACCAAGATCTTGATAGCAACGACTTGGTTCGAGAAGCCAGAGGTGAAAGTAAATGAAGGCGTAGTGTTTCTTACAGGAACATCGCATCAAACAGACTATCGAAGTTGGGCCGGTGACTTGGCACGTAGTACTCAAGATGTGGTCGCAGTTGTCAATCGCATTGAAGTCATCGAACGATCGATGTGGGATCTTTCGCCTGCTTGGATCGAGCTTCGGAAACTTAGCCGCGATACCATTCAGATGCTACCGCTGATATGCCTTGCGATTGTCTTGCTGATCACGACATGGTTTTCCGCAAGCATATCGACGGCAGTATCGCGAGCTGTCCTCGGACGCCGCATCAAAAACAACTTACTTGTCGGGGTTATCTCACGAGCGATTGCGATTCCGGTTTTCCTTCTGGGATTGTATCTTGCGTTGAGAGTCTCTGGTCTGACACAGATGGCGGCAACCGTCCTTGGCGGAACTGGTCTGATTGGACTCGTTCTCGGTATCGCGTTTCGCGACATCGCCGAGAATTTTCTTGCGAGCGTGCTCATCAGCGTGCAGCATCCGTTTGCCCTAGGCGACTTGATTGAGGTCGATGGAAATATAGGCATTGTCCAAAGTGTTACGGCGCGGGGGACACTGCTGATGACACTCGATGGCAACCACGTTCAGATCCCGAACTCAATCATTTACAAAAGCATTATTCACAACACGACAGCCAACCCTAACATCCGTTGCAATTTTGTAGTCGGCATTGATTACGCCGATCCCATTTCAACCGCTCAGGAGACTGTAATCGACGTATTGCGAAGACATGAAGCCGTCTTGAAGACGCCCGAGCCAATGGTCTTGGTGGACGAACTCGGGCCATCGACCGTCAATCTGCGCATATACTTCTGGATCAATGGACATACAAATAGCCAGTTAAAAGTCCGATCGTCTGTGATCCGATTAACAAAACTGGCCATCGAGGAAGCTGGATTAACCATGCCCGACGAATCGCGGGAGGTTATCTTCCCGAAAGGGGTTCCGGTGCATATGATCGAGTCTACGGCGTTGGTCAATGCGTCAGATAGTGATAGAAGTCCAGTGATAACGCCAAACAAAACGAAAAAATCTTGGGAACCGCTGAAACCAGCCGATCGATCGGAATCCACTTCGGCTGAAAATGGATTAAAGAGCGAGCAAGGTGCGCTTGAAGAACAAGCTCGCAATGCCCGCAAGCCCGAGAGCGGTGAAAACTTGCTAGAACCCAGATGACAACAAAGGTATACGGGTGATGAGGATACGTTTATTGCCGTGGCTTTATGAACAGGATCGTTAAGTTATTCCAAAGGATCGGGACAATGGTCCCAATCTACTTTCTAATCGAAACCCGCAAACGATTACTAAACTTCTAACCGCGAAGTTTCCAGCCAACGATCAGCCCTAGCCCGAAGCACCACATAGCTGCGACATCGGGCTTATCGTGAGCGTAATCTTTCAAAACGCCGAAAAGATCACGAGCAGGCTCGGCTACGAAATGGTTCCCGGCTTGCTGTAACTTCTCAGAAGCCATACTCGCCGTTTGTGAAATTTTCTCGGACGTATTTTCCGATGTCGATGATTTTTTATTTGTTGCTGTGCTCATATTCTTATTTCCGTGGTAAAAGGCTTGTTGACATAACATCAAAAATTCACTGATCTAACGCAGTCGTTACGTGATGTAGGCGACAGGTTAGAAAAAAATCGAAGCTGTTGGCGGATTCCTGGGTAGGATTTAGCCGCGCCATGCATTACGCCATGTGGGTTCGGGGCGGCGATGGTCGGCCATACACATCCCGATCGCGATGCCTGTAATCATACCAACCGCCAGCGCCGTCAAGACTGACTCGGTTGGTCGTTTTGAGATCACGTCGGTCGAATACTCGTATCCCGCTTGGGCACTGTTTGTGACCTGCTCGTAGCCCTTCTGGATCGCTTGTCCGGTAGCTTGCACGTATTCTGAGGTCGCTTCATACGCATTGCTAACCTGGATTCCAGATTTTTCATACAAATCGTGAACGAAGGCTTCAATCTGTTCACGAGCTTGCCCCGTTTTTTCTTGAATCATTCCGATGAGTTGCTGGGTATCGCCTTTCACCCGCGTCCACTCTTCTTCTGTGAATTGACCATACTTTTCTTTCACTTTGCCAGCGACCTGATTCCAGTCACCTTTTAATTTTTGTTCAGTAGCCATTATTTCTCCTTCATACTTCCAGTGTCCGAAACAATTCGCATCGCTTGAGGATACGTCGGGAGTACAGATTAGCACTTATCGTGCCAGGGACGCCTTGTTCGTGGTTTGAACTGCCGTGAATGTTGCGGTCGTTTCTTTACCGCCGAAAGCCGCAATGGCTCGCTTTCCGCGAACGACCATATCGCTGATGAACGCGAATTGGTCACGCATTTCGAATGGATAAGCTTTCAGTTTGTAGTGCGTTCCGTATGGCGTTTGCGTCAACATGACGACAACCGGTTTGGCATATTCAAGGTAAGCACTTGTCAGCGCAACATCCAACAACGCGCCGCGAATCTTCTCGGCGTCGTGATCTGGAGTTAAGTAGAATTCGGCAATACACATAAGCGTTCGCGCGCCATCATTGGCGTTAGAAATATTGTTGGTCCAAAGTTTATCATGAGGAACGGTGATGACATCGTCGGCGGCAGTCACTAACTGCAAAGCTCGCATTCCAACGCTGCGGACTTCGCCATAATCGCCTCCAATTTCCACCCAATCACCGGCTCGATACGGACGTTCCAAAATAGAAACGATCCCCGCGATCAGACTCGACAAGTAGTCCTTGAATGCGAAACCAACCGCGACGCTTGCTGCTCCAGCGAACACTAAAACATTTTGGAACGTGATATGAAAAACCATCGGAACGATCCAATACGAAGCCACCACAATGACAAAAAGCCTGATAATCGGCACGCCAGCGAGTACAAGTAATCGCAGTTGGCTCGGACCCCGTTCTGCGAGAAATGGAAGCGTTTTGGTGACTAGATAAATAATGCCCCATGCGACTGCGACCACGAATAAGACTGCGAAAAAGTTGATGTCCTGCAAATCGTTTACTAGCTTCATCGTATCGTTTTGTAGTTCAGCTGAATCGGGCATCGTGGTGACTTTCGTAAGCGTCTCGCGGAAAGTAAAAGTCCTAAGTACGTCAGGCTTTCGAGCCTGACCTGAAGCACTGTGTACGTCAGGCTTTCGAGCCTGACCTGAAGCACTGTGCGAGTCAGGCTGGAAAGCCTGACGTACGGTTTTTCAAAGATCTGGGTGTGGAAAGCCATCGCTAACTAGTTCGCGTCGGATCTCCGGATAAGCGGTCGGAACAATCTGTAAACCGCAGTCGTCGCGACGAACGAATCCCGCGCGAATGAGCGAACTAACGACTCGTAACTCACCAACGATTGGCACTGTCATCCGCAGTTCGTCAACGGTTAAGCCTCCGTGAATCATCAGAGATTGCAGAACCAAAGTTGCCTGTTCAATATGTTCCGACGGCAATTTGAGCGTCGGCATCGGTGCAACCCATAGCGTCCGTTCGTCTTCAGGGATTTTCTTTCGCGACTTGAGTGCGTGTTCGCCGCGATCCGTCTGCTTTTCGATGCGGAGGCTGTTACGCCAACGATGCCATGCGACCCAAGCGATCCCTAAGCTCTCGGCGGCGAGTCCTTCGAAGTAGTGCGATTTCGATGCGTCTTCAGAAAAAACGTCAAGGCCGCTGCTAGCAAGGCGAATCTTCCAAGCAACCTCGCCTTCCGCCTCCAAAGTTTGAAACCAATCACGTAGCTCGGTCGCTCCGAATGGGCGAAGTGTGAGACCAGGCGGCAAGACAAGATCCGATTGAGTTGCTTTGCAGAGGAAGTCCCAAGCCCAGGTGTTGCATCCGACAATGACATGGCGGTCGGAGTTATCCAGCCGATCAAACAATCGTCGAACGTAAGTAAGTCCATTTTCATTGCGGAGAAACCACCGTTGCAAGTTCGGAATGACCAACAAATCGGTAGGGGAAGTCGTCAAGACTTTCGAAGTCTGAGTGTTGAAACTCTTAACGAGTTCCGCTGTGTCTAGTGCGGGTTTTAATAGCTCTCGACGGTCGGGTGGAGCGAGCACCTCAAGCCCGTTTTGTTGCGCCCAGTTCCCAAGCAAATCGTTTCGATCGCCGGGCGGAAAAAGCACCAGTTGCAGTCGCGGACCAGAGCCTGGGTGGGCGAGTTGTGGTTGAAAGTAAGTGTCGAAATCTTTGAGTAACGGACCACAAGCAGGCGGTGCGACAACATCTTCGAGCGTTCGTCTCGTCAGTTCGTCGAGGTCGGAAACGCCGATGAAAGGCTCTGACTCACTAGGTTCGTTGAACTGTTGCCACACCCACCCAATCATCCGTTTCGTCGCAATGTCCGTTGGCATTGCGGGTGTATGGTAGTCGGCGATCGGTGAAAGCGTTCTTTGTTCATTTTTCAAATCGTTATTCATATTCACATCATTCTAGTTTTGATTCCCGCACGCCTCTTACCGGAAGCATTCGTCGAGAGGGAAGACACATGAACCGGTAAAAGCTCGTCGCAAGTTGCTTTTACGTGGCATAGCGTTTGCTTCGGGATGTTTCAGTATGCGATCCTACGAAACGTTTTTCCTAGTAAAATCCTAAAAATTTACAGTTCTTATTTGAGAGTCAACTATGGATATCCTACAAATCGTGTCAAAGTCCAATGCCATGACGGGCGAGATGGGGCAAACCTATCTGGCCTCGGGAAAGCAAGTCGCGCTCCGCTGTTGGGACGAATCGCCAGGCGAATTTAGCGAGATGCGTGCACGAGATTATGAGACTGTTGGATATATGATCAGTGGCGAGTTAAAGATCGACCTCGATGGGCAGATTACCGAACTCGAAGCGGGCGACTCCTGGCTTGTCCCGGAAGGCTCTCAACATCGATACCAAATCACGAAGTCAATCGTGGCCATCGAAGCCACCAGTCCTCCGGCAAGATTCAATGGAAAAGACGATCCAATCAAGTAGATATGGATAGCTGTAATAGTGAGCGGCGAATGCTTCCAGCTTGCGGCTAGTTCAAGTCGCACGCTGGAAGGATACGCCACGCTGACAGCAGCAGCAACTGTTCCGGCAGTTTGATGGACATGGCACTTTACTACGGATCAGACGTGAATGATAAAGACAAGAACAGATCTTTCGACGATTTCCTCTGTTGCACAGTTGCTTGCCGTTGTGCTGATGGTGACTGCATTATTTTTCGCACGCGATGTCTTTATCCCTCTCGCACTTGGTCTGCTTTTGTCTTTTCTTCTTAGTCCTATCGTCAATTGGCTGCAGCGCTTGCGGATTCCCAATGTGATTGCAGTCGTCATGACAGCCGCACTCACGTTTCTTATATTAGCAGGCGGTTTCACGCTTCTTGGTCGTGAACTGACCAGTTTGGTTGGCGAACTACCACAGCACAAGGACGAATTGATTGCGAAAGCCCGCAGCATTTCTGGCATGACCACTGGCGTTGGAGGATCGCTTGACAAACTCGCCAATGAAATGAGCGAAGTCATGGTGAAAAGTGAGGATCAAGCGAACTCTGAAGCGGTCACCTCCGAAGCGAGTGAGCAAACCGCGTTTCAAGAGTGGACCAACAAGCTGTTTCCAGCAAACGCAAACGCTGAAGCAAAGCTTCTCCCAAATAATGGCGCTTCTGCTAAAACACCGTTGTATGTAAAGAGCGTCCAGGACGACCTCCCGCTCGCATCTTGGGCAATGACCGCAGGTACGGTTCTCGGTCCGCTGGCTACCGCCGGACTGGTGACGGTCTTTGCATTGTTCATGTTGATTCATCGCGAAGACCTACGCGACCGAATCATTGCAGTCGTCAGTCACGGCAATTATGTAACTACTACCGAAGCTATGGACGAGGCCGCTCACCGGATCAGTCGATATTTGATCGCTCAAACCATCATCAATACGTCCTACGGTTTCGTGCTGACGATCGGCCTTGTCGTTATCGGGTTGACCATGACAGAAGAAGGTGTATTTCCCAACGCAATTCTTTGGGGCGTTCTAGCGGCATGTTTGCGCTTCGTACCATATCTTGGCCCTACCGCTGCAGCCATCTTTCCGTCTGCGATTGCGCTATCGGTGTTCCCCGGTTATGGCGTTTTCGTTGCCGTTGTTGCAATGATCGCCATTATGGAACTGTCTTGCAACAATATTTTTGAACCCTGGCTTTATGGATCAAGCACTGGTATCTCGGCGGTCGCAGTAATTATGGCCGCACTATTTTGGGGTTGGCTGTGGGGGCCTGTCGGTTTGCTGCTATCGACGCCATTGACAGTGTGTTTGGTTGTACTGGGCCGTTACGTTCCGCGTTTCAAGATGTTTTCTACGCTACTGGGTGAAGACGTCGAAATTAAAGAATCAATGCGTTTCTATCAAAGGCTCTTGGCCAGCGACGAACGTCGTGCGGGTCAGATGCTGAGTGAGCACATCGCGCAAAACGACTTCGACAAGACATGCGATGAAGTCCTCATACCGGCCCTCAAACACATCCGGTCCGATCACGATGCCGAGCATCTCAGTGATTCGGACGCCAACCGTCTGTTCGCGATCGTCGGTGGACTGATTGCTGAAATAAAAAGTAGCCAAAGTCGTCAGACTTTGGACGAGGATGCTGATAGTGATCCGAATTCTATTGAGTCAGATTGCGAAGGACTCGTTCGCATTATTGGCTGCACGTCGCATCATCTTAGCGAAACGCTCGTCTTAAATTTACTACGAGTCAGTGGTGAGGGTATCTATGAAATAGATACGTTCGAAGACGATATCATGCCTTTGGAAATCGCCCATCAAATCGCCAGTGAAAACCCACCGGTTGTGGTCATCGTCGTACTGCCTAAAGGGGGCTTCGCTCAGGCACGTTACCTGTGCAAATCGATTCGATCTGAAGGCTACTCAGGTTCGGTGGTGATCGCCTGTCTTGGCAAGTTCAAGAACTATGACAATCTGTTTATAAAGTTCCGCAAAAATGGAGCGACCAGCATGACAACTTCTTATTCGCAGACTAGGTCTAAGATCGAAAGTATTTTGAAACGTAGCGATCGACCCAAGCCGCTGATGACAGGGGCGAGCGCGGTAATCGCGTGAAACGCATTTGTCATCTGTCAGCTTCGAGACATGACCAAACGCTCATCACGGGCAAATCACTTTAATAAATGACAAAAGTAAAAATCTTTACAGTCAGCCTCTTTGTAAACTTTTATTTCGCACCTTACCTTTCATGGACGACCAAATGACCACAATTCTTCTCGTCGAAGACAACGACGATATCCGCGACATGATGACCATCCAACTGCAAAAGAAGGGTTTTTCGGTTGTTGCAGCCAATAATGGACACGAAGCCGTACAACAAACCGTTCAATGCGCACCGGCATTAATTCTCATGGACATCAACATGCCCGAATTGGATGGCATACAGGCGACCGTTCAAATCCGCGCCGCAGATCCAGAGTACCGGATCCCAGTGATTGCGATCACGGCCTATGCGTTGCCCGGTGATGCCGCCCGAGCGAAATCCGCTGGGTGCGACGCGTTTCATGCAAAGCCGGTGGATTTCGATAAGTTGTTTGCACAGATCAATGAATTGATTGGCGAAGTATCGGGGGGTGGGTCAAGTGCCGCCCGACCAATTGGTTGACCATCTGTTCCTCGTGGCATGATCTTTGCTGTTTGTAATCTGAGCCGACCAGCAGAGCAACCGATAATACTGATTTCTCGAGTCCGCCGGACCGACTCAATTGCTGATGAGATTTTCTTATCGATAGAAAATTGATACGGGATAAATTAACACATGGGAAGATTAAACAACGATCAGCGCATTCGATTTGCGGGAGCGCTACAGCGGGTCGGCTACGATGACGATTTGCTTGCGTCCCTTGCACAGATTGCTGCTGAAGATGCACCGCTGCTGATGGCGCAACTGGAACGCAATGTGGCTGCGAGTAACTTGGAAGCGGTCGCCGCAACTGGTCATGCGCTGAAAGGCTTGCTGAGTACTTATGAAACCGGTTCGCCGGTTGGGGAGTTGCAGCTTCTGATTGATGCGGCACGTGCGGGCGATCAATTCGAAGTAGAAAAGGTGTTGTCCCACCAATGGCCAAGATTGCAAAAGTTCATCGGAGAGATCCAGAAACTGGCTGAATGCACAACAGCGTAGAAACGTAATGGAAATCGTTAAGACTTTCGGAACCGAACGAATTCGTTTCTACATCATAGGGTAGATTATTATCCCGACCGCCTCGCTCGAGATTTCGTTCGTAAAATACAACCTGTATTCAGTCAGCGAGAAACATTTACGTTCTGAGTGATACACCGCTTTCTAGTACGATTCCAAAGGTGTTGATCCGATCACGAAGTTTGCCTCGCGTAATACCGAGGATCTCCGCCGCTTGGCTTTGATTTCCGTCAGTCGCTTGGAGAACCGTGAACAAAACGTAACGCTCCATGTACTCCATCGCTTCCGAATAAACGTTGGTCGACTTTTCATTTAACAGCCGCTGGACTAATTCTGGTAGTTCGCGACCGACCTGCTCCTGGATAGTTTCGTCAATTGGCTCGTTCGGTCTTTCGATTGCACTGTTGGTACCGAGCCGACGAATTTCTGCAGGCAGTGTGTCCGCGAAAATAACGGACATTGATGCGTCCAAGACGCAGCGGCGAATCACCGCTCGCAGCTGTCGGACATTGCCAGGCCAATCGTAGCGCATCAGTAGGTCGAGCGTCTCTGGTGCCAAACCTTCCAAGTCGGGTTTATTAAGTTCAATCTTTGCTCGACTCAAGAAATGTTGAATCAAGAGCTTGATGTCATCCTTCCGCTCGCGGAGTGGCGGCAACTCGATCGTGACTCCATTAAGTCGATATAACAAGTCTTCGCGATACTCGCCATCCTTGACCATCTGTTCCAGTGGACGGTTAGTCGCTGTGATGATTCGTACGTCAGTCTTCAATTCGTTATTACCGCCGACACGCTCGAACCGTTGATCCTGTAGTACTCGCAAAACCTTCGCCTGCACCATCGGAGCCATGTCGCCGATTTCGTCCAAGAACAACGTACCACCGTTGCACTGTTCGAACTTCCCGATCCGCCGCGACTCTGCGCCCGTGAAGGCTCCTTTCTCATGTCCGAATAATTCGCTCTCTAGTAGATTGTCGGGCAGAGCTGCGCAGTTCACCGCCAGGAAAGGTTTGTTGTATCGATGACTATGTTGGAAGATTGCGCGGGCGACCAACTCTTTACCGGTCCCGCTTTCACCACGTATTAAAATCGGAACGTCTTGCTTACTGATGCGTCCAATGTCTTTAAATACTTCCAGCATCGGTTCGCTGCGACCAATGAACAGATCTCCGGACTTGGAGGCGCCGTCTTGGTCTACTGACAGCGCAACCGGTACCGAGACTCGTTGACGTTGCTCGATCGCCTTTTCCACCAAATCGCGGAGTGGATCAACGGCCAATGGCTTGGCAAGATAGTCGAAGGCCCCGAGTTGCATCGCTTCGATTGCCGTGCTACTGGCTGCTTCAACAGTCATGAAAATCACCGGCAGCTTACTATCGATCTCGCGAATCTCACAATACGCGGCTAGGCCGCTACGATCAGGAAGTTGAATGTCGAGCAGCACGACATCAAACTGGCCAGCCCGAACCGCTGCGATCCCGGCCTCCGCGCTGAGCGCAGTTACAACATCAGCTATTGGTGAAAGCGTTCGCTGGGCAAGTAGTAAAATCGTTCGATCGTCGTCAACGACGAGTATGGATGGCATCGAGAATAGATTCTCCATGGAAATAGCTTTGACTCAGCCCGATAGTATAGCAGAGTATGATCGAGGAAAAAATTGTTTTTTTATCCGCCTTGAGGATTGGACGATTTCCTGTCTAATAATTTTCGGCCACTTTCTTGCCCAATTCGATTCACTTGCAATCTTCTGCCTGTGGATGATCGCCGACCTGCTTGGACGATTTTGGACCGTCTCGCGTGAATCGCATCGTTTAACCGTTAGCCGTAGTGGCACGCTTAAGTTACCGAGTACGCGTCGGCTGGGTGTTAAACGAAAGATTGAACGAAAAAATTATTGCTTTCCGCTATAAAGCATTCTGTGTACCCGATTTCAACGGCTCCTCTAAATTGGCACAGCAAGTGCTTTCCAAGATCTTACGTCTAAGTAACTTCCGACCAAACTCAAAATATTAAGGATTAAACCATGATTACGCGCGAAGAACTTAAGGGACATTGGAATGAAGTTGCGGGCCGCCTAAAACAACAATGGAAACAACTCACCGATGACGATCTGCGACGTGTGGAAGGCTCTGCCGAGCGTCTAGTGGGCGTTGTGCAGCAGAAGACAGGTGCAACTCGACGCGAGATCGAGAGTTTCCTCACCAACGTTTTAGGCTCCAATAATCCCTGGACAGCTCAGGTCGCGGAAGCGGCGCAGCGATATGCCGAAGACGCGACAGAATATCTACAAGAGAACTATCAAAAGGTGGCCTCTCAAACCAGCGACTATTCAGCAAAGGTCCAGAAAACCATTACCGCGCGACCCGCCGAATCTATAGCGATCGCGTTCGGACTTGGAATCGCTGCGGGTGCGTTCTTCTTCCTTGGCCGTCGTCGGTAAGATAAACTTTTTTGATAGAAAGCTTATTTGATAGAAAGATCGATCACATGGTTCAAACGCTTTCCACACGTCAACAGTCCGAAGCGATCCGCGCAGAAATGTGCCGGATTCGCAGCCAACTCCCGTACGATGTAGACGCGGCGCGTGCCCAAGTGAAACAAATGACGGATTGGAAGTATCACCTCCGTCAACATCCGCTGCCAATCTTGGGAGCTGTTGCGCTTATCGGCTATTTGGTTGTGCCATCGAAACCGACGTCACACACCGTGTTCGTCACGAGTGATGGCTCACAACCGATGACCGAAACAGCAACATTGAAATCAGCAACATTCAAAGGAGGATCCAAAGAAGGCATCTTTGCCGGACTGCTCGCGACGGCTGGAAGCATAGCTCTGCGTTCGGGTACGTCTTTGATCATGAGGCACTTTTCACAACAACTCATGGGTAGCTTCAATTCAGCGAAAGAGCCTAGTTCAGACGACAACCCGTTCTATGCTGATCAGGCGGACTTATCAAGCGAAAGCAAAACAATATGATCGCTCCCGTGCAAGCCTACGATCGTGGTACACACCACTCAAGTCAGACACACATCGGCCCAACCGACGTCACGCCCGAGCCTACTCGGGAATTGACCGGAATGACGCCCTCCACGTTGATCGGTGAGAATCCAATCATCGCAGTCGTCTCTGCAATCACGTTGGGTGTCCTGGTGGGTTGGTTGGTGAAAAGGAAGCTAGGTTAATAATATGACAACCTCGACAGAAGAACCGACAACTGGTTTTGAAAAAGTTTTAAGCGATATTTTCGACTTGGCAGAACTGCAGATGCAACTGCTCGCCGTCGACTCCCAAGAAGCTCGACGCAAGTTATCAAAAGCAGTTGTGATTGCCTCGATAGCGGTTCCGCTATCAACGGCTATGTTCACCGTCGCGTTATTCGGAACTGGCTACATCCTCCACGAAACACTCGAATGGTCGGTTGGCGCGTCGATGTTAGCCGCGAGTGGAATCACTGCACTTGTCGTATTTATTCTCGGACTCGTCACATACAACTTGATAAGAACTGCCGCATCCGCCATGCAGGAAACCAAATCCGAATTTGCGGAGAGCCTTCGCTGGATCAAGGCGACCATCATCTCGCCCAAGACATCTGCGCGAAATCAACTTCGTCGCGAGTCATTCTCTCTCAATCCTGCGAACGGCAAAGCTTTCGATAACTGAATGGTCTTAGATTCGCCATTGCTCTGAGCGAAATTCAACTATTGTGAATCCGACTCGTCGATCTTCAAGAACTGGCACACTACTTGCGTTACTAGATATCAAGAAAGCCATTCTCGTGCATTGGCTGTTTAATCTCAATATACGTGGGTGTCAAAAATGAAAATCTATTTTAATTCAGTTCTTCCTTTGCTTGTTTGTATCTCCGCTGTTGGTTGCAACGAAGGTCCTTACGACAAAGCTGCCGACAATGTACGCGATCAAACGCAAATTAAAGCCGAAAATGTCAGGGATGCTACGCAGACTGAAGCAGATCGCGTCCGCGAAGCAACTCAGGCCAAGGCCGAGATGGTCCGAGATCGCTCCGCCAACATCAGCAAGAATGCAGAAGCGACCGCCGATACACTCGAGAGTCAAGGCGAAGTTGTAGCAGACAAACTCGAGAACCAAGGCGAAGTGAAAGCAGACAACCTTGAAACTGCCGGCGAACGCAAGGCAGACGCACTTGAAAAAATTGGGAACAACAAGAAATAGATCACTTATCGTTTTTTCCGTCTGTATAATTACATGCAGATAGGTAAATTAATTTTCGATAAACGAATGTAGGACAAACGAATCTATTGAATTGGGACGCCGTAACCGTCCGTTCCGGTAAACCTATTCGCTTGTCCAACATTCGCTTGTCCATCTTTACCACCCTCTCCATGCAGTCCCGAACCGTCGTGCGTTAGTCTCATGGCTTCTCTCTGACGCTATCACGTCGCGATGATCGCGTCGACTTATGTTATTTTGGCTTAGAATGGCGGAAACTCTCGTCGGTAATCCATTTGATCCCAACAAGTTACCGAATAGGTTGGCTCATAATTTTGATGTTGACGAGGCACTAGTACGATAGAGAAACGCATCGGAGGTGAGCAGGGAGACTAAAAGCGATTTCATGCTGCCTTCATTATCTCTGTATGCATGATAAGCTTCCTGGAGCACTATCGCATCGTTAAGCGTTTCGTTACGGCCCATCCAGAAACGAAACGCATGGCGGACGAAGACTTGTTCAACGCGTTCGCTTTCGGCGAGCTTGCGAATCATCTCAATTGCGTTGACAACTTTTCCGTCGAGCGCCACTTCGCCGGAATTGATGATCTCGCCTGACGCATCCACGGGCTTGTCAAGTTCGGTAAGCCGATACAGCCCTGCGTGGTTGTACATTTCAAATGGCAATCCAAGCGGATCCATCTTCTTATGACACGTCCAGCAGTAATCTTCTCGCGTCACCCGCATCCGCTCGCGCAGAGTGTTATTGGGTTCATCGGGAAGCATCGCGTCGACGGTGATTGGCACATCTGGAACGCCTCCGCCCAGCAGCCGTTCGCGAATCCATCGACCGCGGCGAATCGCATGGTTGTCCATCGCATCGGAATGCGAAACGAGCCAACTGGGATGGGTCAGGATGCCAAGACGTTCGCCTTCGGGGGCCGTT
>Ga0105045_10002321_pt1 | contig 16007 bp, 19 predicted proteins | sample MAT02_FD_78089 | JGI IMG/M metagenome (GOLD analysis project Ga0105045, IMG submission 78089) | Freshwater microbial communities from Lake Fryxell liftoff mats and glacier meltwater in Antarctica - MAT-02 (megahit assembly) | ecosystem: Environmental > Aquatic > Freshwater > Ice > Liftoff...
GACGGCATTGGCGCTGTCCATCGCCTCGCCCGCTGCCTCGGATGCGGCTCGGCCCTCGGCCCCTGCGCGATCGGCGGCCGAGCTGACCTCGGTGGCGCCGAGCAGAACCTGCTCCATCTGCCGATTCATCATCGCGATGCCATCGCGCGTTTCGTTCTCCACCCTGTCCGCCATGTCGCGCAGTGCCGCGGATTGGGCGGCCATGGCGTCCTCCCCTGCTTTCGCCGCCGCTGCGCGGTCGACCGTGGCGCTGAGCAGCGACAGACGGAAACCCTCCACCGCGCGCGCCAGTTCGCCGATCTCATGCCGCCGGGCCAAGTCGCCAATCGGCTGCTCAAGCATGCCCGACCGCATACGCTGCACATCGGCCACCACGCCCGCCAGCGGCCGCAGAAATGCGCGCCAGAGATGCCAGATCAGTAATGCCACCACGCCGATGGCCAGCAGCAGCAGCGCCATTGACCGACCGACGATCCATTCCTGCGTGCCGATGATATGCGTGTTTTCGCGCAGGATCGCCTCCGAGGCGACGCGCTGGGCGCTGAGCATCACATCGATGGCGGCGGTTGCGGCGGCGAACCATTGCGCCGTCGTCAGCGGCCAGGCCGCCGCGTTGTCGGAGGCCGCCAGCACGCGGGTCCGCACCGGTTCGAATTCCTGCAGATAGGCGCGCCCCGCCTGACGTGCGGCTGCCACCACGGCTTCGTCATCAAGCCTGGGAAGCAGGACGTCGATGATGCCCAAGGCGCCGTCGATCCGGCCGCGATAGCTGCCCAGCATGCGCAGCTCCCCGGCATCCAGCGCCGAGCCGCGAGCGATGGCGCCGCTCACCAACCCCCGCTCCCGCCCCGTGAACTCCGCCGCCTCCGCCAGCGCATGGCGCAGCGCGACCAGATCCTGGAGCGGGTTGCGGCCTGCCTCGCCGCTGGCCTCTATGATGCGGCGCAGTGCGGTGATGGCTTCGATCTCGGCCGAGGCGGCGGCGAACCATTCCGAGGGCCGGACCGCGGCCGCACCTTGGGCCGCACCTGGGGCCGCACCCCCGGCCGCACCAGGGGCCGCACCAGGCGCCGCACCCCCGGCCGCAGCAGGCGCCGGCTGGTCAAGCCGCGCGCGCAGGGCCTGGCCAGCGGCGCGCGTCGTTTGCACAGCCTCCTGCGCCGCGGTCACGCCAGGCGCGCCCGCCAGCCAGGGTAGAGCAGAAATCCCTGCCTGCGCCGCGCGCAGCGCCGCATCGGCCTCCGCCCGCCGCGTGCGGGCATTCTGCCAGGCGGCGGGCGACGCGGCAGCCGGATTGGCCGCGATCGCGTTGGTCAGCCCGCGCTCCGCCGCAAGCGCGAAGCTGGCGGCGAGCAGTTCCGCCGCATGGCCCTGCATCACCGCCGCAGCACGGGCCTGACTGGCCTGTTGTTGCGCCGTCCACATATCCAGGGCGAGCCTGCCACTGATCAGCGTGCCGAAAGCCAGAAAGATCGCCAGGAGTTGTGCGCGCAATGACATGGTCGCGGGGCTGCCCTCAGATGTGGCGCGCAGAACGCGCGCTGCGACATCTGACGCTGTGGCGGCTAACCCACGGTTAATCGCACTCGATCAGGCCTCGCCAGCCAGCAGCATCCGGCTGGCATCGCCGGCCCACACGGTATTGTAGAGGTGCAGCGCACGGTCGGCCTGGGTCAGGCCGCTGGCCACGATCTCGTCCAGCGGCGCGAGGTAGAGCTCCTCGCCCAGGCCGCGGGCACGCAGGCCGTCGCGGGCGATGGCCAGCACATCCTGGGCTACCTCGCGCAGGCTGCGCCCCGCGATCTCGGCGCGCAGCCCTTGGCGGGGCGCCTCCATCCGCAGCGCGCGCACCTGCTCCAGCGACCATTCACGGGTCAGCGCGGCGGCCGCCTTCTGCGCCGCGTCGTCATACAGCAGGCCGACCCAGAGTGCCGGCTGGGCTTGCAGCATGGCGGGCGAGCCTGCATCCGCGCCACGCATTTCCAGGAAGCGCTTGAGGCGGACTTCGGTGAAGACGGTGGTCACGTGGTCCGCCCAGTCGCCCATGGTGGCGTGATGGCCGTGCAGGCCATGGGCCATGAAGTCGCGGAACGAGGCACCGGCGACGTCGATCAGCACGCCGTCGCGGGCCAGGAAGTACATCGGCACATCCAGCACGAACTGGGTGAATTGCTCGAAGCCGAAGCCCGGTTCGAATGCGCAGGCGGGGATGCCGGTGCGGTCCGGGTCGGTATCCGTCCAGGCCCAGGCGCGGCCCGAGAGATAGCCGGAGGGGCGGCCCTCGATGAAGGGCGAATTGGCGAACAGCGCGGTGGCCAGCGGCTGCAGCGCCAGGGAAAGGCGCAGCTTCTCGGCCATGTCCGCCTCGTCTCCGAAATCGAGGTTCACCTGCACGGTGCAGGTGCGCAGCATCATATCGAGCCCACGGCCGCCGCGTGTCGGCATGTAGCGGCGCATGATGGCGTAGCGGCTCTTGGGCATCCAGGGCATGTCCTCGCGCCGCGCCACCGGGTGGAAGCCGATGGGCGAGAAGCCCAGGCCCAGCGGCCCCGCCACCTCATGCACATCGCGCAGATGGGCGCGCAGCTCCTCATCGGCCGCGTGCAGATCAGACATCATCCCGCCCGAGAGTTCGAGCTGGCCGCCCGGCTCCAGGCTGACCGAGGCGCCCAAGCCCTTCAGGCCAATGACCTGGCCGGCATCCAGAATCGGCTCCCATCCCTTGGCCTGGATGCCTTCCAGCACCGCCCGGATGCCGCGATCGGCGTAGTTCGGCGGCGCCATGCCGTCCCGCCGGAAGCCGAATTTCTCGTGCTCGGTGACGGTGGGCCAGGCGTAGCGGGGCCTTCCGCCGGCGCCAACCCACTCGGCCAATTGGCGCACATTCTCGATAGGCGTGGGATCCGCCTCACCGGGGTTGGACATGGCTGGCCTTTATTGTCGAAAGCGTTGCTACTCGGCCCAGTCCCCGGCCAGCGCCTGAAGCGCCGCCAGCCCCGCCACCGCCGCCGTTTCGGCCCGCAGGATGCGGGGGCCGAGCCGGCAGGGCGATACAAAGGGCCGCGCTGCGAGATCGTCAAGCTCCTGGGGGGTGAAGCCGCCCTCGGGGCCTACCAGCAATGCGCGTGCCTGGGCGGCCACGGCGCGCATGGGCGGCGCGGCACTACGCTCGGCCGCCACCAGCAGCGGCGCGTCGCCCCAGCCCGCCAGCACCGCATGCAGGGGCAGCAAAGCGTCCATGCGCGGCACGCCCAGCCGTTCGCATTGCTCGGCCGCGCCGCGGGCGATGGTTTGCAGGCGTTCCAGATTGAGCTGGCCCACCACGGTGCGCCTGGTCTGCACGAGCTGTATCCTGGTGACGCCCAACTCGGTGGCCTTCTCGACCACCCAATCCATGGCATCGCGCTTGATGGCGGCTATCAGCAGCGTGAGGTCGGGCTCGGGCGCTGGCCAACGCAGCCTCTCCCGCAGGATGAAGCTGCCGCGATCTTTCCGAATGGCGATGATCTCGCCCAGCCATTCGCCATCGCGCTGGTTGAACAGCCGCACGGCATCGCCCGCGCCGCGGCGCAGCACCACGCCCAGGTGATGCGCCTGGGCGGGGGTGGCGGGCAATTCCAGATCCGGCAACAATTGCCCATCGACGTGGATGCGGGGGGTGGACACGCGCCCACCCATCCGCGATTCATCGGCGCCATGCAAGGCCACACCGACATACGCGACAAGGGCTGGGTGGCCCGGCTGCCGCCGGGCTGGCGGCCCTATGCCCTGCTGATGCGCGCCGACCGGCCGATCGGCGCCTGGCTGCTTTTCCTGCCCGGACTCTGGGCCATCGCCATGATCCACCAGGATTGGCGGCAGGGGCTTTGGCTGGTCTTCCTGTTCGGCCTGGGTGCGGTGGTGATGCGCGGCGCGGGCTGCGTGGTGAATGATCTGTGGGACCGCAAGCTGGACGCGATGGTGGAGCGCACGCGCGGCCGCCCGATCGCCTCGGGCGCAGTCTCGCCACGCCAGGCCTTGGCTTTTCTGGCCGGGCTTTGCTGCCTGGGTCTGTTGATCCTGTCGCAGTTGAACTGGCTGTCGGTGGCGCTGGGCGTGCTCTCACTGCTGCCGGTGGTGGTCTATCCGCTGGCCAAGCGGGTGACGGATTACCCGCAGGCGGTGCTGGGCATCACCTTCGGCTGGGCTGCCACGCTGGGCTACGCGGCGGCGGCCGATACCTGGAACCTGACCGCCCTGCTGCTGCACGCCGCGGCCTTCTGCTGGATACTGGGCTATGACACGATCTATGCCCATCAGGACCGCGAGGATGACGCGGCGATCGGCGTGCGCTCCACCGCCCGGCGGTTCGAGGCCACGACCCGTCCCTTCGTGGGCATATGCTATGGCGCCATGCTGGTGCTTCTGTCCGCCGCGGGTTGGGCGGCTGGGCTGGGCTGGCTTTTCTACCCCGCGCTTGTGCTGCCTGCCCTGATGCTGGGCCGGCAGGTGATGGATCTGGACATCGACGACCCGGCCTCGTGCCTGGACCTGTTCAAGTCCAACCGCGATGTCGGGTTGGCCATCGGGCTGGCTGTGCTGCTGGGGCGCTGGTGACGGCAGAGGAGTTTTGCCGCGCCCATACGCGGGTGGCGCACCCGCCCCTGGTGCCCGAGATCACGCTGCATCTGGCGACCGAAATCACCCCGATCTGGCAGGCGACCGAGGCCTGGCTGGCCGAGCAGGGGATGGAGCCGCCCTTCTGGGCCTTCGCCTGGCCCGGCAGCATAGCACTTGCCCGGCTGGTGCTCGATGAGCCCGCGCTGGTGGCCGGGCGGCGGGTGCTGGATTTCGCCGCCGGCTGCGGCCTGGCCGCCATTGCCGCCGCCCGCGCCGGCGCGGCACTGGTCGAGGCCTGCGAGATCGATCCGCTGGCGGTCGCTGCCACCCGGCTCAATGCCGAACTGAACGGCGTGGCGGTCACTGCCCTGCACCAGGACATGGTTGGCGAGACCTGCCGATGGGATGTGATCCTGGCCGGCGATGTCTGCTACGAGGCGCCGATGGCGCGCCATATCCTGCCCTGGTTGCGCGCCATGGCGGGGCAGGGGGCGTTGGTGCTGATGGCCGATCCGGGCCGGGCCTATTTCTCCCGCGAGCATGTCGTGGAGCGCCTGACCCTGCGCGTGCCCACGACGCGCGAGTTGGAGGATCATGACGAACGCGTGGTCACCATCGCCCAAATCCTGCCTTGATGTCAGGCCAGATTGCGGGAATGCTCAAGCTTCTCATCTCCCTTCTTCTGCTTGCCCTGCCAGCCGCTGCGGAGACGAAGACCGTTTACGACGCGCAGGGCCGCTCGACCGGCCGCAGCGAATTCCGCGGCGACACCCGGCGCGATTATGACGCGCAGGGCCGCAGTGTCGGCCGGGCGGAGAGCTCAGGCAGCACCACCCGGCAATATGACGCCCAAGGGCGCAGCGTCGGGCGAAGCGAGACCTCGGGCACGACCACCCGGCAATATGACGCGCAGGGGCGCAGCGCCGGGCGCAGCGAAGTCTCGGGCAGCACCACCCGGCATTATGATGCGCAGGGGCGCAACTCCGGCCGCAGCGAGGTTTCGGGCAACACGGTACGGCATTACGACGCCCAGGGACGGATGACGGGCACGACGCGGCGCTGAGCATGATGCGCTCGCCTCGCTCGCAGCAGCGCCTTTGCTGATCGCGGGATTCGACGTCTGCGGCGATGCGCCGCCAACCTACCCCGCTCTAAACGCCCGCCTGACCGAGCACCCACCCCTCCCAGCGGCGGATCCATGGGTCGGCAGGGATGTGGTCGGCGCGCCGCCCATCCAGAACCTGCAACATGCACAGCAGGCCCAGGACGCAATCCAGCCTGTCCTCGCCCGCCGCATCCTGGCCGAAGCCCGCGATGATGCTGTCCCGCAGCGCGGGTTCGGGCATGGCGCCCAGCCTGTCCAGGCATTCCAGCAGCGCCGGGGCCAGGGCTTGGCGGTCGGCCGCCACGCGCTTGCTGCCGGGCATCTTCAGGCCGAGTTGACGCAGCGCCTCGGCCGGATAGACCTCGGCCAGCACCGCGCGGCCGGGGCGCAGCAGGGCGTGCAGATCGCCCTCGAAGGGCCAGAGCGCGATGGGCGCACCCGCGGCCAGGGCCGGCCCCAGCCAGTCCCGCCAGGCCGAGATCGCGGCCTTGCCGGACTGGTTGGCGCCCAGCGTCCAGAACAGCGGCGCACCGGCGGGGCGCCAGAGCGTGGCCCGGTCACATTGGCGGGAGAGGCCGGCTGCGGTCGCCATGCCCAATGCCTGGGCGTGGGACAGCCGGGTCATGCCCTTCACGCCACGGGCGGGGTAGAAGGGGCGGGCATGGCTGATGGTTTCCAGCCCTTCGTTCACACGGAAAAAATCCGGCCGGGCCGTGCTGTCGCGCAGGAAGGCGGGGAAATCGGCCTGCGGACAATGCGCCGCATAGTCGCGCGGCAGGCCCAGTGGCAGGTCCAGACCCATGGCCACGGCCGGGCCTTCGGCCAGCAGGCTGGCCAGCAGGGCGGCGGGCTGACCCACCAGGGCGGGATTGACCAGCCACCATTTCGCATCCACCCGCCGGGCAAGACTATAGTAGCGTTTGGCCGGATGCATCGACCAGTCGGCATGCAAGGCGATCAAGCAGGGAGTTCCGCATGAGTGGAGAGACAATGGGCCTGAGCCGCCCCGACGGCAGCTACAGCGCGGTGGCCAAGATTTTCCATTGGGTCACTGTGCCGCTGATCGTGCTGGCACTGCTCAGCGGCTTCACCATCGCGCATGTGAAGGACGCCTCGAAGATGGGCTTCTACGCCATCCATGAAAGCCTGGGGCTGACGTTGCTGATCCTGGCGCTGGCGCGGCTGGCCTGGCGCGCCTTCAGCCCGCCGCCGCCATTGCCCGACCATCTGCCGGCGCGGATGCGCCTGGTGGCGAATGGCATGCACTACGCGCTTTATGCCGCGCTGGTCATCCAGCCGCTGCTGGGCTTCTTCACGACCAATGCCTTTGGCTTCCCGCTGGCTGGCCAGACCGCCTATCTGGGCTTCATCGACATGCCGAAATTCATGGAGGCGAATGAGGGCCTGGCCAATCTGCTGCTGTCGATGCATGGCTGGCTGGGCTGGACTTTGCCCGTGCTGATCGCGGCCCATGTCAGTGCTGCCATCTACCATCATTCGATCAGGCGCGACGGCACCTTGATGCGGATGCTCTGAACCCGTCAGAGCGGTTTTTGGGCGCGTTCCAGCAGGCGTGAGAAGAAGCCGGGCTTTTTCGTCACGGCCGGGACTTCGGGGGTGGCTGTCCTGCCCTGGGCGACGGCCTCCTCCTTCGCGCGCTTTTCTTTCTGGCCCAGCCATTTTTCCAGGCTCATGCCTGCTTTTGCGGCGCGTTTGGCCTCATAGGCGCGCTGGCCTTGGGTGAGTTTGCTGGCATCCATCGGGGTTCTCCTGAGCCACTGTTGTGGCGTGCCGGGCCGGCCCTGGCAACGGGGACGGGCTGAGGGCAGAATGGCGCCATGGAACCACGGGTGAAATCGGAAATCTGGGTCAGCATGGCGCTGCGGCTGTCCAACGCGGCGGGCCGACCTGCCATGCAGCTGCGCCGGGGGGACCCCGATAGCGGCGGGTTCCTGTGCGTGTTGCTGGGGCGCGGCGGGATGGTCGTGCTGTCCCAGGCGCGTGATGCGGAGGGGCGGCCGGCCTGGATGCGCGGCACTGGCGCGGCGCCGGTGGACCAGGCGGCGGCCGATGCCTATGTCGAGCGTCAGGTGAAGCGCGACCCGGATCTGTGGGTGCTGGAATTCGAGGCACCGGATTACCTGCCGCCCTTCGAGGCGCGGATTCTCTAAACCGGCAGCGCTATTTAGCCGCCTTGGCGATCGGTAGGATGAACTGCGCTTCCGTGTCCCAGGGGAACAGGATCCACGTGTCCTGCGTCACCTCTGTGATGAAGATGTCGACCAGCGGCTGGCCGGCGGGCTTTGCATACACGGTCGCGAAATAGGCGCCGGGCAGCATCGAGCGCACCACCCGCGACGTGGTGCCGGTATCGACCAGATCGTCCACGATGAGCCAGCCCGTGCCATCCCCCGCGGCCACCGGAGCCTTCACCACCTGGGGCTCGCCTCGGCTTTCCTCGTCATAGGTCACCACGCTGACGGTCTCGATCACCCGGCATTCCAGCTCACGCGCGATGATCGCGGCGGGGATCAGGCCGCCACGGGTGATGGCGACGATACCGGCCCATGGGCCGCGCTCCAGCAGCCGCCAGGCCAGCAGCTTGCTGTCCCGGTGCAACTGGTCCCAGGTCACGGTGAAGTATTTTTGGGCCACTCAGAACATCCTTCCGCCATTCGGCACAATCTGGTCCGGCCGCAGCAGCACCACGGCGCCATCGGCGTCGGGCATGCCCAGGACCAGGATTTCGCTCATGAACTTGCCGATCTGCCGGGGCGGGAAATTCACCACTGCGGCGACCTGGCGGCCGATCAGCTCCTCCGGCACGTAATGGACCGTCAATTGGGCCGAGGTCTTGCGCACCCCGATCGGCTCGCCGAAATCCACCCAGAGCTTGATCGCGGGTTTGCGTGCCTCCGGGTAGGGTTCAGCGCGCAGAATGGTGCCGACGCGGATGTCGACACGCTCGAAATCGGACCAGTTGATTGTCTCCGCCATGCGATGGGCGCTTAGCGGCTGCGCGCGCCGGCGCAAAGGGGGGCGCTTGCCGGCAATTCCCCGCCGTGCAATCGCAATTGCGGCAAAGAGGACCAGAGCATGCGCGATTTCCATCTCCCCGGGCGCAGCCCCGTGATCTCCGGCCGGGGCATGGCCGCCACCTCCATGCCGGCGGCGACGCTGACCGCGCTGGATGTGCTGCGCTCTGGCGGCAATGCCATGGACGCGGCCATCGCCGCCGTGGCCGTGCTGGGGGTGATCGAGCCGCAGAGCACGGGCATCGGCGGTGACTGCTTCTGCCTGTATTCGCCCGCCGGTTCGGGCCGCGTGATCGCCATGAACGGCTCCGGCCGCGCGGCGGGTGCTGCCACGCCCCAGGCGCTGCGCGCCCGCCAGGTCCATGCGCTGGAGCCGACCAGCCCGCATGTCGTGACCATCCCTGGCGCCGTGGGTGCGTGGGAGAAGCTGAACCAGGCGCATGGCCGCCGCGGCCTGGACGAATTGCTCGAACCCGCCGCGCGCTTCGCCGAAGGCGGCTTCCATGTCCATGCCAAGGTCTCGGCCGATTGGCATGACGCGGCGCCCAAGCTGCTCAAGAACGAGGCCGCAACCCGCCACTACCTGCCCGGCGGCGTGGCGCCGAAACATGGCGACAAGATCGCCTTCCCGGCGCTGGCCAAGACGCTGCGCGCCATCGGCAAGAACGGCGCCCGCGCGTTTTATGAGGGCGAGGTGGCGGCAGACATGGTCCGCGCGCTGACCACGCTGGGCGGGCTGCACACCGAGGATGATTTCGCCCGCGGCCGTGACGCGGCCGAATTCGTGTCGCCGATCCACACACGCTGGCGCGGCCTGGATGTGTATCAATGCCCGCCCAATGGTTCGGGCATCGTGGTGCTGGAGCTTCTCAACATTCTCTCGGGCTTCGCCACGCCCGGGCAGGGGCCGCTTTCCACCGAGCGGTTTCATCGCCATATCGAGGCCGCGCGCTTGGCCTATCGCGATCGCGACGCCTTCCTCTCCGACCCCGCCTTCTTCGACATGCCGATGGAAAAGCTGCTCAGCCCCGAATACGGCGAAGCGCTGCGCCGGCTGATCTCGGACGGGATGGCGATGCAGTTCATGCCGCCGGCGGGCGAGAGCGAACTCTCCCGCCACAAGGACACGGTCTATCTCTGCGTGGTGGACGAGGAGGGCAATGCCTGCTCCTTCATCAACTCGCTTTTCGAAGGGTTTGGTTCCGGCATCCTGGCCGAGGGGTCGGGCGTGATGTTGCAGAATCGCGGCTATGGCTTCCGGCTGGAGGAAGGCCATCCCAATTGCATCGCACCGAACAAGCGGCCGATGCACACCATCATTCCCGGGATGGTCATGCAGGATGGTGAGTGCATCATGCCCTATGGCGTCATGGGCGGGCATTTCCAGCCGATGGGGCAGACGCTGTTCCTGTCCAACCATTTCGAGTTCGGCATGGATGTGCAGGAGGCGATCGACGCCCCGCGGCTCTTCCCGCATTTGGGCAAGGTGCAGGTGGAGCGGGGTATCCCGGCCGATGTGGTCAGCCGGCTGAACAGCATGGGCCATGAATGCGAGCCTGTAGCCAAGCCGCAAGGCGGCGGGCAGGCCATCTTCATCGACCGCAAGCGCGGCGCGCTGATGGGTGGCAGCGAGCCGCGCAAGGATGGCTGCGCGATGGGCTACTGACCCCGCGCTTCCTTGTAGGCGCGCAGCACATTGTTGATGCGCGTCTGCCAGCCGCGTCCCTCGGCGCGGAAGAATTCGACGAGGTCGGCATCGAGGCGGATCGACAGCGGTGTCTTGGGCTGCACGAGCCGCGCCGTCAGGTGCCAGTCGCGCGGCAGATCGCTTTCCGCTGGATCGCTCGCGATGGCGGCGTCGATCTGCTCGTCGGTCATTGCCGCCGCGCGCGCCAGATCAGTCTGGCTCTGTCCCCGAAGGGCCCTGAGTTCTTCGCTGGTGTAGCGTGGCATGGAAATGGTTCCGTTCCTTGGCTTTTGCTGGTCGAAGCGACATGATCCGATAGTCGTCGCCCCGCATGGTGAAGACGACCGTGGCAGACAGGCCGAATATCAGTCCGGTTGCTCGGAACCGCGCCTCGCCGGCATCGTCCGGATGGGCGGTGCTGGCGATGTGGTCTCCCTCCAGGATGAGGGGCGCATCAAGGAAGTCCAGGCCATGCTGCTGAAGGTTGCTGTCACGCTTGGTCTCGTCCCAGTCTTAGATTGGCATGTGCCAAGTCTTTGGTAGGCCGATGTAGGCATTGGCATGGTGATTGGACTTGTCATAAGAAAACCAGGGTCCGTTCGGCGCAAATGATTGCGCCTCAGCCGTCTAGCAGGCTCCAGCTGGGGTTGAAATACAATTGTATATACGACCCCCTTATGGCGTTTCCCTGCGCGCTGCGGCAAACAGCCAGCGTGAATTGGAACGCCACATGCCCACCCAACCCTGCGACCTGACCGCAACCCAAGCCCGCCGCCTGATCGGGGCCAAGAAACTCTCCGCGAGCGAATTGCTGGAAAGCTGCATCGCCCGCATCGCCGCGGTGAACCCGGCGGTGAATGCGATGACCGCCATGGACCACGACGCCGCCCGCGCCACCGCGAAGGCCGCCGATGAGAGGATGATGCGCGGCGACCCCTTGCCTTCCCTGCATGGCCTGCCGCTGGGCATCAAGGATCTGGAGGAGACAAAGGGTCTGCGCACGACCTGGGGCAGCCCGATCTTCGCCAACCACGTGCCCACGCGCGACGAGGGCATGGTGGGCCGGTTGCGTGAGGCTGGCGGCAATGTGCTGGGCAAGACCAATGTCCCGGAATTCGGGTTGGGCGCGAACAGCCGCAATACCGTCTGGGGTGCGACCGGCAATGCCTTCAACCCGGAATACAATGCCGCGGGTTCTTCCGGCGGCTCGGCGGTTGCATTGGCCACCAATATGGTGCCGCTGGCCTCGGGCAGCGACACCGGCGGCAGCTTGCGCAATCCCGCCGCCTTCAACGGCATCGTGGGCTATCGCCCTTCATCGGGGCTGGTGCCGAGTGAGCGGCGTGGCCATGGGTTTTCGCCATTGCCCATGCTGGGGCCGATGGCGCGCAATGTGGCCGACCTGTCCCTGATGCTCGGCGCCATGGCCAGCGATGATGCCGCCGACCCGCTGGCCTACACCTTCCCCGGCCAACGGATGCGCGAGCGGCCGGAGTTGTTCCACCCCGTGCAGCCGGCCGATTTGGCGTCGATGTCGCTGGCCTTCACCGAGGATTTCGGCCTGGCCCCCACCGAGGGCATCGTGCGCCGAAAGTTCCGTCAGGTGGTGGCGGCCCTGGCGCCGATGTTTTCGCGCGCGACCGAAGCGACACCCGATGTGAGCGGCGGCGACGAGGCCTTCGAGGTTCTGCGCTCGGTCAATGTGCTGACCGCGCATGGCGAACGCGTGCGCACGCGGCCGCAGGATTGCGGGCCGAACATGCACGCCAATGTGGAAGAAGCGCTGCGCTACAGCTTCGCCGACAATTCCACCGCGCTGACGCGGCAGACGCAGATCTATCGCGGTTTCCAGGTCTTCTTCGCCGAGCATTCGGTGCTGATCAGCCCGGCGATCTGCTGCTCACCCCGGCCGTGGCGGGAGTTGTATCCGGCGATGATCGACGGCAAGCCCACGCGCACCTACTTCCATTGGCTCAGCCTGGCCTATTACGTGACGCTGACCGGGCATCCGGCGATGAGCCTGCCGGTGGGGCTGGATGAGCGGGGCTTCCCCTTCGGCTTGCAGATCGTGGGGCCGCGCGGCGGCGATGTGCTGGTGATGCAGGTGGCGGCGGCGATCGAGGCGGTCTTCGCGGGCGATACCGAATTCGGCCGGCCGCTGCCCGATCTGGCAGCGCTGGCCCAGGCGCGGCCGATTTCCGAGATGGAGGCCTTCAAGACCTGGGATTGAGCGGGGGGGCAGCCTTCCCGCCACCCAGATCCAGCGGAAGGGAATGGCCTACATCAATCCACCCCGGTCCCACAGCCCGTTCAACCCAAGCGCCAGCTTCAGCGGGCTGCCCTGGCCGACATTGCGTTCGGACACTTGGCCATAATTGCTCGTGGCGCGGATGGCATTGAGCATGAACGGGTTGTCCAGCCCCAGGTGCCGGCAGAACTCGCCGGTCTGGCCCAGCAGGCACTGCAGCTTGGCGTCCGTGCTGGGGCTCGCCTGGGTCACGCCAGCTTCCCCGGCCTCGATCAGCCCATAATGAATGGTGGTGATGATTTTCGCCCAGACGTCATCGCCATTGCGCACGAAGGCGCCCAGCGGCTCCTTGCCGATCGTCTTCAACAGCACCGCGTACTGCGCCGGGTTGGGGGCTGCGGTCATCGGGCCGGCCAGTGCCGAGGCATCCTGCGTCATCGCATCGCCCAGGCCCGCGCAGAAGGCGGCATACATCGCAACGATGCGCTCCGACACGACGGTGGCGAAATGCAGCCGGCGGGCGCGGAAGGTGTTGGCCAGGTTCGGTTCATAAGTCGTGCCCGCGCCACGCGGATGTTGGCGCCACCCAGGTCGGCCATGCGGCGCAATTTGGCGCCGCGCCGCAACGCGAAGCCCTGGCCGTCATCGAAATTCACCGATGGTCGCCACAAGCCGATGCTTTTCCGGTGCAAAATATTCCGGGTGGAGTTGCTGAACAGCTTGCCGGTCACGCCAGATCGCAGGGCAATGCAGCGGTTTTGCGCGGTCAAACCCACAAAGCGAGCCATCGGCGCGTCAACCACCGCGGCAGCGTGGCGGTAATCAGCATCGAGACCGCCCTACTCGCCCCGGCTGTCGGGTGCGGAAAAGGCGGCAAGGCCCTGGCTGATGCCACAGTTCAGCTGGCCGCGGTTTCGGACATTCTAACCTCTGGCAACGCTCGCCACACCTGCCCAGCCAGCGAGCACCGTCACCGCCGCGGTACTGAAACGCGCCATGACCGCAGCCTCCCCGCGGGGGGGCTTTCTGGCCCCTCCGCGCGGGAAATCCAGCTGAGGCGCCGACGCACTACTGGTGTGTACCAGACGGATGAATCCGTCTGGTACACACCAGTAGTTATTGATTTGGCGGGCCGATTCACCCGGCGCTTGGGAACCAAGCGTCAGGATCGGACCACTACCAGCCGCGGCGACCGTAGCCGTAGCCGTGGCTGTATTGCGGCTGATACCGGCGCTGGTAGCCACCGCGGTGATAGCCATGATTCTGGTTGTTGTTGCCGGCCAACGCCACGCCGCCGGCCAGCGCGGCCACGCCGGCGCCAAGCAACAGCGTGCTGCCCAGGTTCACGCTGCCATCGGGGTTCTGGCAGGCACCCAGCAGCAGTGCGGAGGAGAGGGCGGCGGCGGTGAGGAGCTTGCGCATGTGTGTGCGGCCTGGGGGTCGGGGTGTCGGGTGTCACCCCGGGGCACCGAGGGGCCTATCCCCTCAAGACGCATCCTGGCCATGCGGCGTGGCGGCATCGCGCCGGGTTTGGGGCAGGGCGCGGCAAGTTTGTGATCTTGTTGTGGCGGCGAGGCAACCGCGACGGCGTCAGCTGCCGGCGTTGAAAGCGTTGTAGGTCAGCATGGTGTAGGTGTCCTTCACCCCCTCCACCGTCTGCACCTTCTCGACGATGAAAAGCCCGACATCCTGCTCTGGCGCCAGGTAGAACTTCCCCAGCAGGTCATATTGGCCGGAAATCGAATGCATCTCCGACAACTCCTCGATGCTGTCCGCCATGTGGCGCGCGACGCGGTAGGCCGCGCCCATTTCGCATTTGATCTGCACGAAAATCGCTCGCATCGCTCATGCCCCCGGATGGGGCGGAGTTTGCCGCAACTGGCGCTGCGTGCAAGGCACGGTCGCGGCAGGCGCCATGATTGATCCCGGTTCGGGCGGGCGGGGATGGGCAGTGCCCAGGAGCGGGGCACAAGCACCTTGACATGACGCGGTGCGCGCGCGGTGCAAGTTCCACCATGCCAACGAAGCCGGTATTCACAGCCAACGGAACCCAACCAAGATCGTGGCGGCCCCGCCCAGCCCCGCTCGCGCTCAAGGGCCTGACGAAGCATTTCCCGATCAAGGGCGGCCTTTTCGGCAGCACGGTGGCCACCGTGCGCGCAGTGGATGGCGTCAGCTTCGACGTGATGAAGGGCGAGACGCTGGGCATCGTGGGTGAGAGCGGCTGCGGGAAATCCACCACGGCGCGTCTGCTGGTCCTACTGCTGGGTCTCGATGCCGGCACGATGGTCTTCGATGGCGAGGCTGTGGGCGAGCCGCGGGCCAGCGGCCTCTCGCTGCGTGAATACCGCCGCCAGGTGCAGATGGTGTTCCAGGACAGCCACGCCTCCCTCAACCCCGCCTGCCGATCGAAGACAGCATCGCCTTCGCCCCCAGGGTGCATGGGCTGAGCGAGCGCGAGGCTTCGCAGCGCGCGCGCGACCTGCTGGCGGCGGTGGGCCTGGCGCCGGCGCAATTCGCCCGGCGCTATCCGCATGAGCTCTCCGGCGGCCAGCGGCAGCGGGTGAACATCGCCCGCGCGCTGGCGCTGCAGCCCAGGCTGGTGATCCTGGACGAGCCGGTTTCGGCACTCGACAAATCGGTGGAAGCCCAGGTGCTGAACCTGCTGTTGGACCTGAAGGCCGAATTCAACCTGACCTTCGTCTTCATCAGCCATGACCTGAACGTCGTGCAGTTCATCTCCGACCGCGTGCTGGTGATGTATCTGGGCGAGGTGGTGGAGATCGGCCCGGTGGACGCGATCTACGACCGCCCGGCGCATCCCTGTACCCGTGCGCTGCTGGCCAGCCGGCCGAGCATGGACCCGGCGAAGCGCCGCACCGTGCCGCCCCTGGTGGGCGACCCGCCGAACCCGGTGAACCCGCCCAGCGGCTGCCGCTTCCGCACCCGTTGCGGCTTTGCCGAGGATATCTGCGCGGCCACGCCGCCGCTGGCCGCCGATCTGGGCGATGGCCATCTGGCCGCCTGCCACATGGCCACACCCAGCAGCGGCCACACCAAGGCCGGCGCGATCATGGAGGTCGTGGTATGAGCGCCGCACTCGAACCCGCCCCCGCGCCGCTGATGAAGCTGACCGACCTCTCGGTCACCTGCCAGACCCGCGACCGCACCGTGCATGCGGTCAACGGCGTGAACATGGAACTGGCCGAGGGCGAGGTGCTGTGCATCATCGGCGAAAGCGGCTCGGGCAAATCCGTCACCATGCGGGCGCTGATGCGGCTGCTGCCGAAATTCGCCCGGGTGACGGGCAGCATCGAGGTGGCGGGCCAGAAC
>Ga0105045_10002324_pt1 | contig 16002 bp, 15 predicted proteins | sample MAT02_FD_78089 | JGI IMG/M metagenome (GOLD analysis project Ga0105045, IMG submission 78089) | Freshwater microbial communities from Lake Fryxell liftoff mats and glacier meltwater in Antarctica - MAT-02 (megahit assembly) | ecosystem: Environmental > Aquatic > Freshwater > Ice > Liftoff...
GCCGGGCGGTATCCGAGAGTTCGTTCACCTTCATCGATAAATTCTTCGGTCTCTTCTTCATCGCCAATCTCACTCTCCTCGATCTCGTCTTCTTGTATTGCCTTTTCCTTTTCGTCCAATTTAAACTTGGCATAGAGTGGCAAATGGTCGCTTCCCACCTGACCTAAGGTGTGAAATTCCATCATCACAACTTCGGGCGAGTGGAAGAATAGGTCGATTGGGAAGCGTAAAAATCGATATTTGGCATGGAAAGTAGATACGAAACCATGGCCTATGCGGGGGTCGATCAATTGCGAATTGCGCTTGAAGAGTTTGGATGATCGTGACCACGCAACATTGTTAAAGTCGCCTACTACAGCAACTGGCACTTTAGACTCTTTTACTTTTTTAGCCGCTACCATTAATTCCCCATCACGCTCCTTTGAGGTAGCTTCTTCCGTAGGACTTGGTGGTGGTGGGTGCAGGCAAAATATGCGGATCAAATCGCCGTCGGGTGTTTCCACGTCTACTTCAATACAGGGGATATCGTGGGAAATGAGCTGGTGAACCACCCTCTTTCGCAAGGGCAACTTTGAATACAAATGCATGCCATAAGTGTTTTCCTGAGGCACTTTTACATAATGGGCATAGCTGTTTTCAAGCGGCTTTAGAGCGTTTTCCCAAGCCTTGTTTGATTCCATGGTGATTACCAAATCCGGATCCGTCTCAGCGATTGTTTTGAGTAACAGATGGTACTTGGAATTGAACTGATAAACGTTGCATGATACGATGGAGACGGTTGCTTTCCCTCCTTCTGTAGCTTTTTTTACTTTACGGGGATAGAGGCGTGTATAGGGGAAAAGCACCCAGGCGTGGTAAATAACGAGTGCAAAAGTAATTCCAGCCGTTAATATGAACTGCGTGGAATAGCGTGGAATGAAAAACCAGATCCCTATGAGTAGAGCTAGATGGATGAAAAACAATTGAATACGACCAAAATCCCATATTCGAAAATACCAATGCTGGTCTTTGACAAGCGGTAGCAGGCTTACAGTGGCTGCCATTCCTACCAGTATCGTAATGATGATTTCCAATTTGGCTGTTCTCTACGGTAAATCTACATTCTTGATTGATAACCGAGGCAATTATCTCCTTTTTATTGTCGGCGATTGGCCAAAAGCGGTGGCGGTTCACCGTTGAAGGGATTTGACCGACCTATTGTTCGCGCATCCATACCCGTAGCGCGGATGATGGCCCTATCGCCAAAACGGATACGCATCTTGTCCATGGCTTGGTAGAGGTTTACCATTTCTTCGGTATCGTCAAAGAGATTTACCTGGTAGCCTCCGTTTACCAAATGACTGAAACGCACGCCGATGAGCCGCACGAGAATGCGGCGGTTGAATACTTTGTCGAAGAGCTCTTTTACCTTGTCGATAATCACATGATCGGATGCTGTGTAGGGCACGTGCGCCTGCACGGTGCGGGTGTCGAAGTCGCTATAGCGCACCTTTACGGTAATGCAGGCGGTGAGTTTATTGCCCCGGCGAAGCTGAAAAGCGAGGTTTTCGGCCATCGCCACAAGTATGCCTTTTAGCTTGGCTACGTCGGTGGTGTCGCGGTCGAAGGTGCGCTCGGTAGAAATACTTTTGCGCTCATTGAAGGCTACGACGGGCGAATTATCAATGGCATTGGCTTTTTTCCAAATCATTTCTCCGTTTTTGCCCATCACCTTTTCCATCATTTCAAAAGGCATTTGCTGAATGGTGGCAATCTGCTTGATGCCGAGATTGCAGAGTGTTTGATAGGTTTTACTGCCTACCATCGGTATTTTCTTTACGGAAAGTGGAGCCAGGAATGGCTTTTCGTCGCCGCGTGGTATGTAGAGCTGATTATTGGGTTTGGCTTCGCCGGTGGCGATTTTAGATACGGTCTTACTGCTCGAAAGTCCGAACGAAATCGGCAAGCCCGACTCGCGCATAATGGTTTGGCGGAGCTCGGAAGCCAGCTTCACCGAGCCGAAGAATTTTTCGGTACCAGTAAGATCGACATAAAATTCATCGATCGAAGTCTTTTCAAACAGGGGTACATGCTCGCGGATAATCTCGGTAACGATCTTCGAATACTTCATGTAATTGGCCGAATTGCCTCGAATTACGATTGCTTCGGGGCAAAGCGCCCGCGCCATGCGCATAGGCATGGCCGAATGTACGCCGTACTTGCGCGCTTCGTAGCTGCACGATGCCACCACTCCCCTGTCGGTAACCCCGCCAATGAGTACCGGTCTGTTTTTCAGGCGACTATCCATCAAGCGCTCTACCGATACGAAGAAGGTGTCGAGGTCTAAGTGGGCTACGGTTTTTTCTTGCATTTACGTCTTCTTTTAATTTCTTCAACTCCAGATCAGCACTTCACTTAGTTACGCTGGGCATTTGCCCTGCGGGTGTTACTCAACTTTCCAAATATTCTCTTACTCACTTGAACTATCGAATGCTTTGTCATCCTTTTTGCAGTCGTGGATACTTCAAAATCCGGGTCTGAAACGCTTTCCAGGTATCTTGTAAATCTCGCCCAGCAAAGGCAAAAATGCCGCCAAACCCAACCCGTAAATTCATTTTTAGTCACGAGCCAACGCCCGTGGCTAAAGGAATATCACCTCCTCGATGCTGAATTTTCAAAACATGGTAATTAGCGATCACAAACAAATGAGTTCCGCTGGGCATTTGCCCTGCGGTGCTCAATATTCATACGCTACTTAATCCGCTGATCAATGCGCGCTATAGCTTGCAGCACTTTTTTCATATCGTCGCTGGCGTACGATTGGAGCCCATCCAAATCGAAACAGAGCATCCCCTTGGCTTTCCACAGCTCCAGCAACTGATCGGAAGGCAGGGTGTAGGGCTCAAAATCGGGGTTGTCGGAAATAAGCTGGTAGGTATTGGCATTGTCCTGGAGTTTCAGCCGCTTGAATACCACCCCTTCGTCGCGGGTGAGTAGCACGTAGCGGTCGTTGGGCTTTATCTGGGTCCAGTCTTGCACGTATTCGCCAATGACGTAGGAGCTCGAAGGTATGGGGAGCATGCTATCGCCTTCGATTTGGAATACGCGGTAGCTTCGGTCGGCGGGCAACTCGGGGAAGGGCATTGAAAAATGGGGTAAGGAGCCCACAAAATCCATGTCGCCATAGCCTTGAAGGTAGCCGGCGGCAGCTTTTACCGGCACAAGCGTGGCTCGCTCTTGCTGGGCGCTATCTACGGCTATGGGCAAAACCCGAAGCGACTTGCCCACGGCATCGGCTTTGAACTGGCCAGTACTTAAATCTACCTGCAAAAGCTGATCGATGGAATGACCAAAAAATGCCGACATCATCTGCAAAGTTTGGAGGCGTGGCTCTGCCCTACCCTCTTCGTACGCCCCGATTACCGGGCGCTTCAAGCCCAATTGTTCGGCGAGCTCGGCCTGGGTGTAACCGCCTTGCTTTCGCAGATACTTTAAATTTTCGCTCAAATGCATAGCCTGTAATTTCAGGTGCTAATTTAAACATCATTCTCGTATTATTTGCATCGAAGGCGCTAAATCTTACAACCAATATCTTTTACCATGTGACTCTCCAACCGAAAACCATCGAAAAGGAAGGAGCAACGACGGTTTCGAGTTCAGGAATATTTTGAACTGACAGCGATGGCCGCAGTTCGGCGGCGAAATGAATACGCGACCAAAATGGGTTATCGCCCAACCGATAGTCCAGGCCGAAGGGAAGATAGGCGGATGCCGAAAAACTATTCTCATTTCGAAAGCGCTCGAAATCGCTGCGCGTATCCACAAAATCACGATTAGCGAAATTATCACCTATAGAAAGATAAGAATCGCTGTAGCTGCTCACAGTAGTGGTAGCATTGAGTCCCCAACCGAAACGTAGCCCCGCACCGCCAAAAAGAGACCATCGCGAGGGGCCAGCCGTGCGCCAAATAATTGACCCGTCAAGTTGTAGTTGGGTAGCCGAATAATCGGCAAAGACCGACTCGTAATAGACAGAATCCACAGTAGTGATATTACCTGTTTGATTAGAGACCAATGTATCGTAAGGTGTGTTGGTGGTGCGGTTCATACTCAAGCCAATTGCACCTACGTTGCTGAAGGTAATCCCGACTCGGAGAACCGGATTTAGCTTTCTACCCAGTCCTTCCTTATCGCGAAACGAAAAGCCAATTAAGGCGGAAAATACACTGGACGCATTAACCACATTGCCATCGGAGATGGAAAAATCCGAAAAATCGCGCGCAAGAATGGTTGAATTCGGGGAAAGTGTCTTGAAATTTTGCAGACTATTATCAGCAGATGAAAAGCCGGAAAAACCAATTAAAATCGATGCTTCCATAACTTTTACCCTAGGCGTAAGAGGAGCTTCCTGAGCATGCAGGCTACTCGGGAGTATAATAAAGGCAATCCCTGCTAAAAGTGAATTGACCGCGAACGGCAATCGAAATCGGCGTAAATACTTTTGGCGCCGCTTTGCGGGTAATGAAATGTTGGTGTACATAACTCAGATTAGTTTGGTCAATTTTTAAGAAATTACGTAGAAACCTTACTAAAATTGCTTGGACGAAAATAAATCACTAAAATTCGAAGTTCCTGCCCGCACTCGCTGATTGGGAGTGCGCGAGCGACAGCAAACAGAATTGGAGATTTCTCCCCTTGTTCGATATGGCAAATTCCATTCTCCTTACCTTTGCGCCCCATGAGTACCCCTCCCCAGCCGCCGCCAGACGGTAAAACAGTAAACCCGGCACAACCAAAAAAGAAAGTAAGCCTGCAGGAACGACTTTCCGCCTTCCGAAATCTACCGCGCTTCTTCAAACTGATCTGGCAAACCAGCCCGTCCATGACGCTTGGCAATGTTGCCTTGCGCGCCATTAAGGCAGCTATACCGGTGCTTATGCTGTGGGTAGGCAAGCTGATTATCGATGAAATCATAGCCCAGGCCGCTGCTCCAGAAGCCAACTTAACGGATATCTGGATTTACATAGCCATCGAATTTGGGTTGGCCATATTAAGCGACATCATCAATCGGGGCATTACCCTGCTCGACAGCCAACTGGGCGATCTATTCAGCAATCAAACTTCTGTGCGACTTATCAGGCACGCAGCTAACCTTGACCTGGAACAGTTCGAAGACAGTGAGTTTTACGATAAACTCGAGCGCGCCAGGCGGCAAACCACCAGTCGAACGGTGCTTATGAGCCAGGTGCTAACGCAATTTCAAGACATCATCACCATTGGTTTTCTGGCCGTCGGGCTTATTGCCTTCAAACCCATCCTTATTCTGATATTGCTTATAGCAGTAATACCATCTTTTCTTGGTGAAAGTTATTTCAGCGAAGCGGGTTATAGCCTTACCCGGAGTTGGACGCCACAGCGGCGGGAGCTCGACTATCTGCGCTATATAGGAGCAAGTGATCAAACTGCCAAGGAAGTTAAGATTTTTGGCCTCGCCGATTTTCTAGCTTCCAGGTTTGAAGTTTTGGCTAGTGCTTATTACAAGGCTAACCGCAAATTGGCCCTTTCCAGAGCTTTTTGGGGTTCCATTCTGACGTTCGTGGGTACTTCCGCTTATTATGGTGCCTACATTTTCATAGCCTTCGATGCCGTGAAGGGGATAATTACCATTGGGGAACTCACCTTCTTGGCGGGGTCTTTTCTGCAGATGCGCAATATGCTGCAAGGCATTATGAATCGCTTTTCGCAGATTGCCGAAAGTGCATTGTACTTGCAGGATTTATTTGATTTTTTCGAAATAGAGCCGCTCATTTCCAACAAGGGACAAAAACTTTCTTTCCCAAATCCAATCAAAACAGGTTTCCGGTTCGAAAACGTCGGGTTTCACTACCGCGGAAGCGAGACCTGGACGCTTCGAAATTTGACCTTCGATCTACCCGTAGGTCAAAAACTGGCCTTGGTGGGCGAAAACGGAGCCGGCAAAACCACGCTTGTAAAGCTTTTGGCACGGCTCTACGAACCGGGAGAAGGCCGCATACTGCTCGATGGTCGCGATTTGCGCGAATACGACTTAGCCGAAATCCGCCGAAATGTGAGTGTGATTTTCCAAGACTACATGCGTTTTCAGCTCGATGTGAGGGAAAATATTGCAGTGGGCGATATTCAAAAAGTGGGCGACCAACCGCGAATTGTAAACAGCGCGATCAAAAGCTTAGCCGATACCGTGATAGAAAAGCTCCCCCAAGGCTATAGCCAAATGCTCGGAAAGCGCTTTGAAGGAGGCGTGGATTTGAGCGGAGGTGAATGGCAAAAAATTGCGCTCGCCCGTGCCTACATGGCCGATGCCCAACTTATGATTCTCGATGAGCCTACGAGTGCCCTCGATGCCCGAGCCGAAAACGAAGTCTTCATTCGTTTCGCCGAATTGATGAAGGGCCGAACCGCCGTGCTGATTAGCCACCGCTTTAGTACAGTGCGCATGGCCGACCGAATTCTATTCCTCGAAAACGGGCAAGTGCTCGAAATGGGTTCGCACGCCGAACTCATTGCGCTTGATGGGAAATACGCGTCGCTCTTTGCCCTCCAAGCTAAGGGGTATAATTGATATGGCCCAGTGGCCAGAGAATTTTACTTTTGAGAACATGAAATACCTGGCCATTACCCTTCTGGGAATTTTGGGTTTTGCATCATACGGTTTATCCCAAGACTGGAATACTGACACCTTGGAGTGGAGTGTTTTTGATGGCAATTTTTTGGGTCAAGGCTCAACTACCACCTATTCGCTGGGTGCAAATAGCTCCATAAACGACACACTCTATCGCAGCTTACTCAGCAATCCTTGCTTCTCGCAAGAAGAACCGCAAATAATTGGATTTATCCGACAATCCGGGGACTCCATTTTCTATCGTTACTCCATTGACTTCAATGAATTTGTCTTCTACGACTTTTCGCTAGATGTGGGAGATGAATTTGGACCAATGTATTGTGAAAGCTTTAACTCATATCCCGTAAACACGGGTATACTTATGATAGTGGTTGCCATCGACACGATTGAAGTTGCTGGTGAAGAAAGAAGACGATATTACTTCGATTCGGATGTGATATGGTATGAAGGTATAGGTTCGGATCAAGGTTTATTCTCTAATGAACTTTGCGTCACAGACCAGTACCTGGACCTGAACTGTGTGCATCAAAACGCTGAATTTATCTTCGGGAACGCAGATTTTGAAGGATCAAATTGCTGTTTTGTTGCTCTAAGCGCAGACGCCGAAAATGGGAGCACTCGATTTAGCATGTTTCCAAATCCCATTTTTTCGAATGAAATTCTTACAATTGAAGGCTTAGATTCAGGGGCAATTCTCACGCTATTAGACATTTCCGGAAGGGAAATTCAAAAAGTACAGCTCAGTCAAGCAAATCAAATCGAATTGAGTCAAGCTGTCCTTCCGGGAGGTGTCTACCTTCTTTCTCACCCGGCCCTAGGCACAAGGAGATTGATAATTTTAGAACCCTAAAACTTGTAATAGATTCCAACACCGAAATTCGGAGCGGCCAGAATATTCTGACCGGCGAAAGCGCCAGCCGCCGAGATATGAAAACCCAGGCCCGACTTAAATTCGTAGGCCAATTCGAGCGCTGGACTCACGAATTCCGTATTATTCGAAAAAAGGGTTCCGCCCTGTGCCACATCTGCCGTGCCATTATTGAATGATTGAACAACATCGAGCTTGGCAATAGCGAAAAACTGGGGTATGAATTTATATCCAACTTCGCCGCCAAGTCGATATTCATCCGAGAAATCGTTGGTGCGGTTATTGAGACCCGCATAGACCGAAAACCAAGCTTTTTTGGCAAAAGTGCGACTGAGATCGAAACGGATCATTTGATTGAATTCTCCATCGCCCGTTTGCAAAATTCCGGTTTCACCGCCATTAACTTCTCCTGTCGGAATGCCAAATAGCAGACGCCCACTCATCACCCAGGTATCGGTTTTGATGATACCGTATTGGAGGGAAATATCCATGTCGCCGAAAGTATTGAGCTCATCGCCGGGGATTTCTACACCCGATAATCGAAATTGGGTTTTATTCAACGTGTTTCGAGCGAAGAAAGGCACATAAGCAATAGCGGTAAGGCGATCGGTGATACCGTATTCGGCATAAATGGAGGTAGCATAATAGCCTATAGTCGTAATGTCGATTAGCGAACCGTCGGGAGCAAAGTACTGGTTGGCGTAGACGGCATTTTGACCGAGTTTTACATATCCCTTTCCTTTCTCATACGTCCAGCCGCCGCCAGCGAAAAGTGATAAAGAACTGCTCAGCAGGGCGATAACGAAAACTATTCGGATCATAATCATTAGTTTAATGTTGCGAAACCAAAGGTGATTCTTGCAGGTTTGCACAATATAATCACGTTATTGAAATCAGTAATTCCTGTGCTCGGCGAAATGTTTGAGATATTGAAAAGGTGATATCCACCGGTAGTAATTTGCTGCACTTCAAGACCGGTATTGAAAGTACCCGTGCCCGAAGAAGTATTCGATAAATAGATAAAAGTGCCTAAGGCAAAACTGGTTGAAAAATTAGAACTCAATTCGAGCATAAGATTTCCATTGTCCGCAAAAAATAATCGAGCGTTTCCTGATGCATTGTATCCGTTGGCATTTTGGAAGTTTCCCATACGGCTTGTGACGCCCACAATGATGGAAACCGGATTGCTTTCGATTCCCTCGGCGGAAGCATGCACCGTTGCCATACCCGTTGAAACACCTGTGATTACACCCGAAGTATTGACCGAAAGCACGGAAGGAGTAGAAGATGCGAAATCAAAGGCTAGACCTTCGATTGGAACGCCGGCAATGTTGGACGCCTGCACTTCAAGCTGCGCTGTTTGTCCAAGACCAAGCGTGGTTTGCGGAACGGTAATGGCAATTTGAGCCACATCATTGGCATCGGCAACCACTGTGACTAAAATCCCAGAACTTGTGGCTGATCGAAAGGCCGCCGTAATACTAGCTTGCCCTGAAGCTAGAGCCGTAATCAACCCCGTAGGATCGACGGTAGCAATAGATTCATTAGAAGAAGTCCATTCAAAAGCCGCGGACTCGGCTAGACCAATCTGGTTGAAAAAGGTGGCGTTGGCCTGAGCTGTGCCATCTATTAACAAGGGAATTTGTGATGGGCTTATTCTAATCGATTCGCCAACGACTGGGTCGTCTACCAAATCTGTACCAATGCAGGCATTCAGAAATGGAAGAATCAAGAAAATCAAAGAGGCACGGTTCATACATTTTATAATTTATTCAAATGTCACATTTTTCCTTTCTAGTAGCTGTCGCTGTGGCGACAGGATTAAAAGATTGGCAACTAAACTTATTACAAACTCTCGCGGCAATGCACCGACCTTGGCTTCCAGGCTATATCTTTGGCTGGTATGAATGAACAAGCACTGTGGTATTTTGAAGGAGTTGATCTGTTTGGGAAGCTATGCCCGCTAAAATCGAAAGAAAGCGAAGCTGTAATTATGCCTCAACGATTTAACGTAGGAGAAACTATTTATATCCCGAACCAAAAGGCAGAATCTCTGCATATTATCGTAAGCGGACGCGTTAAGATTGGTCGGCATCTTGAGGATGGGCGAGAGACTACGCGAGCAATACTTACGGAAGGAGAAGTATTTGGAGAGATGATTCTTGCCGGAGAAACCATTCGGAAAGATTTTGCGGAAGCTCTCGAAAAAAACACGCAAATATGCAGCCTGAGCCTGGCCGAAATCCAGGGTTTAATGCGCAAAGACAGCGATATGACCATCAAGGTGATAAAGTGGATGGGCTTGCGCATCGAAAAACTGGAACGCAAAATAGAACTGCTAGCTTTTCGCGATGTTCGAACGAGAGTTATTGAATTTCTCAAAGATGCGGCATCCTGGAAAGGTAAACCTGTTGGTGAAGAAATAATGATCAAAACCAAACTTACGCATAGCGAAATAGCAAAACTTACAGCTACTTCCAGGCAAACGGTGAGCGAGGTGCTCAATGAGCTGCGAGAAGAAAATCAGATTTACTTTGAGCGTGGAAAAATTCTCATCCGGAATTTGTCCCAACTTAAGTAAGCCTTTATTTCAAGTCTTCATCGATATCAAACTTGCTCGACTTATCCAGGCGATTGGAAATAATGGGCAGAGCAAAATATTGAAAGAAGCTCACGTCGGCTTTGAAAATGTGCTCGTAGAAACTTTCCAAGCTCTCTTCCATCGACTGCATAATATCTGAATCGAGTTTCTTCAACACTTCTGGCAGCCGCTTTAATTGAGTACGGAGATAGAGATCGCGATCATGCTCATCCTTAGGCAGGCGGGAGTCGAGTTTATCAAAACGCTCTGCAAAATGATCTTCCACTTTGGCATAGTACTCGCGAAGCGACTTGGCCGCGGTGAAGGTGCGCAGGTGGGCCAACTTTACCGCTTCTGCTTTTTCATGCTTGCTTACTTTCCCATCGGCGGTGTAAGCGGCCATAAGCGAAAGCCAAATTGGGGTGTCGAGGAGAAACTTGAAGTCTTCTTCATTCAAGTTTTGAAAAGCTTTTTGAATTGAGATCATTTCTTAAAAATAAGTGGGCAAATCTACATTATAGAGTGGAGTTGGGCAATGCGTTTGGTGAGTTTTTAGGTAAAGAATACCTATGCTCGTGTGAAGCAAGTTGGGGCTGTTGCTGATCAAAGAACTGCGCCGACTAATGTTCCGACAAGTATTTATGCGTGTAAGAAATGGCTATCGCTCCCACCATATACTCCGGCGGCCAAACCAGCTGGACCGGCGCCGATAATCGCCACGTCGTTCAGCTCCTCTTTAGCGTTGGGCTGCAGCCGTGGTTTTGCGGCGATAAGTGCCAGGTTTTCTCCGGTAAAAACCTCGTTATCATCAAATATCACGGCCGGCAAATCCTTGGCTTTGATACCATTGGACGTCATTATCTCCGGAGCAGTGGGATTTGTCTCCACATCAATCCATTTGTACGGAAAGAGATTTCCCGCCAGGAAGTCCTCAATTTTATACGACTTGGGCGAATACGGATAACCCAGTACCCTAATCCCAGCAATTGTTTCGGTATTGTTGGCTTCCCACTCTTCCAATTGGTGATAAAGCACGAGATAAAGTTTCTCCATCGGCGGATCTCAAGGCTTCATTAAGAAATAATCGAGCTGCACTTCATTAATTGCTCGCAAAGCGGCATCGCTATCGCTGTATGCGGTGAGACGCAAGCGCCGCGCATCTGGAAAAATCTCACGTGCCTATGTCAGAAATTCTACTCCGATCATTTCAGGCATGCGCTGGTCGCTTAGGATAAGGGCAACTGCTTCGCCCTGCTTTTTCAGTTCAGCTAAATAACTTAGACCTTCTTTGGCACTTTCGGTACTCAGAATCCGGTACTTCTTACGAAACTCCTGTTTGAGATCTCTTGTGAGAGCGCACAACACTCGCGGATCACGGACTACGGCGAATTAGCTAGCTCGTTTACTCATAGTAGGGTTCAATTGGCATCAACTGCCGGAATGCAAATGTCAAAAATAGTGAAGCCTGGTTTCGATTCTACATCGATTGCCCCTTTGTGATTCGATATGATTTTATTGACGCTGTCGAGACCGAGACCTGTACCCTTCCCAACGTCTTTGGTGGTAAAGAACGGATCAGAAATCTGCTCTTTGATCTCTTCCGGAATTCCATCTCCGGTGTCGCCACTCGAGATGGTGATGAAAGGTTCTCCCCTGGTGGTGCGGATAGTGAGCATACCCCCCGATGGCAAGGCATCGATGGCATTATCGTTAATATTTGTCCACACTTGATTTAAGTCTCCAGGCAAACCCGTCGCTCAAGGAAGTCCTTCATGGAGATGCTCTTCTACTTCAATTTTTCCCGATTTTATTTTACGTCCGAGCGTGCGCAGGGTTGATCGGATGCCAGCATTTATATCGACGGGTTGGCGATCTTGAACCCGATCCATATGGTTGTAATCTTTTAGAGACCATATTAACCCGGCTCTGCGGTGAGCAGAATCGCGAATGTCTCCAACCAATTTTTCGGTAGCCAAATTATTAGCTATTCATCGAAGGGTTGTCTGAAACCCTTCTTCACCCGTAATCGCCTGCATTTTTTCGACGTCAGAAGTTAGCACTTGATAGTCTACCAAAACTTCGGCCAGATCCATACTATCTTCAAAATTCTGATCATCCAGCCAATCCGTCAGTTGGTCTTCCGCCTTCGTTCGCTCGAACAAGTTCACCTTAGGCCTCGGGTTATCTATTATGTCAAAAAGCCAGGTATTCAGATAATCCACCAGCTCAGGTTCAATTTTCGCCGTCATTACCCCTTTGAAAACTTCCGGCACGAGCCGAAGGTGCTTCAGCAAGGCTTCGCTAGTACTCACCATAGCCGATGCCGGATTATTCAGTTCATGAGCAAGACCGGCGGAGAGTTTGCCCAAAGAAATAAGCTTTTCGTTTTGCGCGCACATGGCCGTACAATTACGGATGCGAGATGCCATATGGTGCACGAGCGCTTCCGTAAGAATGGGTTTTTCCTGAATCATTTCCGAAAAATGTTCCAGATGCACAGCAAAAACTTCTGAATGATCCATTGCAACCGCACTTCCGGTTGCATGCGTCATCCGTCCGTAAAAAAGCAAACCACTGATTTCAAGCGGTTCCAGTAGCTTAATCTCGCGCTTTCCGCCATTTTGATCCATAAAAAGCCTGAAGCGCCCTTTAAGGATATAATAAAAGTAATATGCAGGATCACCCTTGGAAAAGAGCGCTTCGCTCTTCACGAAGTTTTTTTAAACTTCCTTTCGAAGCGAGCCATAATAACTCCGTTTTGGGGATCGTGGAGAGACTGGCTTTTCTTAAAAATTCTTCTACCAATTGATTTGGTTCCATATGGTCCAAAATTAAGGCATTAAACTGTTGAATCAGCATTTTGCCGAAAGTCTTGGCGCTGGATTGATAGGGATTATCCGAAAGAAATCAGCGCTCATCGCAGTCGAAACAACTACTTTTGAAAACACCCACTTTAATTACCTTCGCCATCAGAAAAACCCACCTGCATACCAGCTATCAATGAAAAACCACACTGTAAAAGTTTATCCTTCCAAGGCCAATCTCAAAAAAGAAGATCAATTAGCCTGGAAACTGGCCGCCATGGTCACAGACCCTGTCGCGATTAGCCCGGAAGTGACCGACATGGTCATTAACCGCATTATCGACAACGCATCTGTTGCGATCGCTTCTGTAAACCGCACCCCCGTTGTAAATGCTCGCGCGCAAGCCCTGGCTCATAAGCGCGAAGACCGAGGAGCGAGCGTATTCGGCATGCCGCGCGACTTTAAGGTGCACGCCGAATGGGCAGCCTGGGCCAATTGCGTGGCCGTGCGCGAACTCGACTATCACGATACGTTCTTAGCTGCCGATTATTCGCATCCCGGCGACAGTATTCCAGCGGTGATCGCTGTGGCTCAGCAAATGGGGAAATCGGGGAAAGACGTTTTACGCGGCATCGTTGCTGCCTACGAAGTACACGTAAACCTTGTAAAAGCCATTTCGCTGCATAAACACAAGATAGACCACGTAGCTCACCTTTGCCCTGCTCAGGCAGCTGGTGTTTGCGCGCTGCTCGGCCTAGACACCGAAACGACCTACCAGGCGATTCAGCAGGCTTTACACGTGTCCATCAGCACCCGCCAGAGCCGCAAGGGCGAGATTTCGAGCTGGAAAGCATATGTTCCCGGTCACGGAGCAAAGCTCGCCATAGAAGCAGTAGACCGCGCTATGCGGGGAGAGAAAAGCCCTTCGCCCATCTACGAAGGTGAAGACAGTGTGATAGCTTGGGTACTGGACGGGCCCGATGCCAACTACACCATACCGCTTCCAGAAAAAGGTGAAGAAAAAAGGGCGATTCTCGAAACCTACACCAAGGAACACTCAGCAGAATATCAATCGCAGGCACTTATTGACCTCGCTGCTAAAATGCGAAGTCAAATTACCAATATGGCGGATATTGATCGCATCCTGATCGAAACTTCCCACCACACCCATTATGTGATTGGAACGGGTAGCGGCGACCCGCAAAAGTTTGACCCGTACGCGACTCGCGAAACGCTCGACCACAGCATAATGTACATTTTTGCAGTAGCACTCGAAGATGGTACCTGGCATCACGAGAAATCATATGCTCCCGAGCGCGCTCAGCGCCCCGCCACGGTTGCACTTTGGAAAAAGATCGAGACCGTAGAAAAAGAGAAATGGACGAAGCTCTACCACGATCAAGATCCCGAAAAGAAGGCATTTGGCGGTCGGATAATTATCACCATGAAGGATGGAAGCAATGTGACCGACGAATTAGAACGGGCAAACGCTCACCCGGCAGGTGCTCGTCCATTTAAACGCGCCAATTATATCGGCAAGTTTGATATGCTCACCGAAGGGTTGATAAGCGATGCAGAAAGCAAGCGGTTTAAAGAACTCGCCGCTCGACTTCCCGAATTGAGTGCCCCCGAAGTGCTCGCTCTCACCGTGGAAATGGAATTAGGAAGCGTACTGGAAAACAAACCCAATACCAAAGGAATATTCTGATGATTATCGCCGACAAATCGCCTGCCGAAAAACGTGCCGACTTCCGCAAAGCCATCGATAGCGGCCGATTGCTGCAAATGCCTGGAGCTTACAACCCTATGGTTGCTATGCTCATTGAGCAGACCGGATTTGACGGTGTGTATGTGTCGGGAGCAGTTATGGCCAATTCGCTTGGCTTGCCAGATATTGGTATGACTACCTTGACGGAAGTTTCGCAGACGGCGGCATCCATCGCCCGCGTCACCAGCCTGCCGACAATAATGGACATGGACACAGGCTTTGGCGAAACTATGAGTGTGGCTCGTACCATTAAAGAGCTTATTTATCTCGGCCTTGCAGGTTGCCATATCGAAGACCAAGTGAACCCTAAACGCTGTGGACATCTCGACAACAAAGAGCTCGTAAGTACTTCGGACATGGCGAAAAAGGTGAAAGCGGCGGCCGATGCCAAAACCGACCCCAACTTTGTACTGATCGCCCGCACAGATGCGCGGGGCGTTGAAGGGCTCGACGCCGCTATAGACCGTGCTAAAGCTTATGTGGATGCTGGTGCTGATATGATTTTCCCCGAAGCCATGGCCAATGAGAGCGAATTTGAAGCTTTCCGAAAAGCGATCAATGTGCCCTTGCTGGCAAATATGACCGAATTTGGAAAGTCGCGCCTGCTCAACAAATCTGAACTCGAAAACCTGGGCTACAACCTGGTAATCTATCCCGTCACCACCCAACGTCTGGCTATGAAGGCTGTGGAAGATGGGCTTGCTGTAATTAAATCTGCGGGTAGCCAAGAATCTATGCTCGATAAAATGCAGACTCGAAGCAGGCTTTACGAAGTGCTGGATTATGAAGGGTATAATCAATATGATAGCGCGCTTTACAATTTTAAACTTTAACTAATATCCACTGATCAAAATCAATTATTATGTCAGATAAAATAATTGCCCCAAAAGGCCTGGCCGGCGTAGTAACCGACGAAACTTCCATATCTAAAGTAATGCCCGAGAGCAACTCACTCGTGTATCGCGGGTACCGCGTGCAGGACTTATCGGAGCACTGCAGTTTCGAAGAAGTCGCATACCTTCTGGTAAATACGGACCTTCCGACGCAGAGTGAACTTGCAGATTTTCAAAAAGAAGAGCGATCCAAGCGATCTATCAGTCCGGAACTTTTAAAAGCCATTTCCCTTTTCCCGAAAAAGGCACACCCGATGGACACACTTCGCACGGGAGTAAGCTTTTTGGGGATGGAAGACCCGCGTATTTGGGATGATAGCCCGGCAGCGAGCATGGATAAATTCATTGGACTTTTGGCTCGTATTCCTACCCTTATTGCCGCCGCTTACCGCCATCAAAAAGGCTTGGAGTTCATCGCTCCTAAAACGGATTTGGGTATCAGCGAAAA
>Ga0105045_10002325_pt1 | contig 15995 bp, 20 predicted proteins | sample MAT02_FD_78089 | JGI IMG/M metagenome (GOLD analysis project Ga0105045, IMG submission 78089) | Freshwater microbial communities from Lake Fryxell liftoff mats and glacier meltwater in Antarctica - MAT-02 (megahit assembly) | ecosystem: Environmental > Aquatic > Freshwater > Ice > Liftoff...
CCACGCCTGCACGCTCTACGCCTCACCCCACCACCCTCACCACAGAACCCCTCATTAAAAGACCTGCCCGCTACCTATCTATAGCCCACAGCTAACACCGCCTTGCTGCGCTGATTAGACGCCTTCCTGACCCTAACGCCTATTTGTGCCCATTAGCGCACACCCTCATACGCAATATGCGATCCGCATATAACACCCAACCCACCCACCTCTACCCAGTAGGACGCGAACAACCCACCACATAGCCCACTACACAGCGCTTAATAACCGCTCGGCTAGTTGGCTAAGCGCAGGCCACGACACCGCCGCAGAAGCTGCACACACGTTCTACCTGCCAACCAAGCAGACCGCAAAGCGACACTACATCGGTCGACCCCACTTCGCCACCTTACGCAATAGCTCGCTCTGCATGCCAATAGCGTGTGCATGATCGAGTAATGACACACCGGTTACACACCGCTTAGCAGCGTTCGGCTAGTTGGCGTTCGGCTAGTTGGCGTTCGGCTAGTTGGCGTTCGGCTAGTTGGATGAGCGCAGGCCAAGGCACCACCGCAGAAGCTACGCAAGCCTTGGCGGGATAATAACCCGCCAATTTGAGGGTAACTGCTGGAGACAGCCATAGCCTTGGCGGGTGTTGTTACCCACATAATGCCTGAGATAACGCTTGATGCCAACCCACCTAATAAAATGATGGTACTATGTTTTTATTTGCAAACACGGTAAACTCACCACCACCACCACCACCACCACCACCAGGGAATAAAAATGAAAACGACACCCAAAAACCTACTCGTCGATATTACGAATACTGCCCACGGGATGCTTGAGCAAGGTGGCTTTGCCGGTCGCATCGTGAGCTACCCAATAAACGATGCTATGCGCGTCACCGAACTCACCCTAGACCAACTTGAAACATCATCACCAAATCGCATTTTGCGCCCCCACGGCGAGCCAATAACCATAATAGAGGCATTGCAACACCACTTAGGCCCAGGAAAGGTATTCAGAAAAGGCATAAAAATCCAGTAGTTGAAAACCATAGTAAGTATTCTCGCACTAACCCAAACGCAATACCCACACATATTTTTGGAGATGACCATGACAACAAAAGCACGAACCAAAGGACTATCGAATTTTGAGAAGCTGATAATACTCGCCATGCTTTCTGCTTGTATTTTCGTCTATGTGAGCGTGGCAGATTCTGCAACTGCCAGACAATTGAGTAATGGCCAATCGCCAACAAAACTTTGTCAAGACACAATAGCACTCAACATGCCAATAGATACCATTAACAAAATTACGTTAAACGGCACTATTGTCCGCGAGAATGGTAACTCTAAAAAAGACCAAATGGAAAATATAAAAACCGCATGCGCAGCAGACAAAATTGAAATAAAACTACAAGTATTGAAGCCTAAGCTTGCCCCCGAATTGACTAACGAAACGACACCAACAGAACTTTGTTATGAGCAAATAGCACACAGCGCACCAGCGGGCACCGTTGAACAAATAACGCTAAACGACGATCTTATCAGTGATGTTCGCCACCACAGAAAAGACCGACTAGCAACAATACGCGCCACATGCTCAGTAAATAACACCGAAATAACGCTGGAAATTAAAACAAAATCAGTTTCCGGGATCATGCCTTTCCAGTTGCCTTTACGGCATATCGCCCAAGCGGATCGCTCTTTCCAGTTGCCTTTACGGCATATCGCCCAAGCGGATCGCTCTTTCCAGCTGCCTTTACGGCAGTACACCAGACCTGAAATCGCCTAGTTAGAGAAATCCCTGTTAAACAGAAATTTGGAGATTAAAATGATTTCAAAACGGCACATGAAAGGATTTAGTTTTACTGATTTTTTAATTTTTGTAGGTATCGCTGTGACAGTGTTATATATTTTTGTTTCAAAACCACATCGTTTGCCTTTGCCAGAGCGCGACAAATCTAAAGGTTCTGTTGAGCAACTAACGATCAACTTAGCCGTTGAAAAAATAGTGCTTGACGGAAATCTTATCTCCGATAGTGCTAGGCATATCAACCAAGAAGAACTGACACGCGCGGTCAATCTTAAACTAAAGAACCAACGCCAGATGCCTGAAAAACCTCTGCCAGCTAATGTCCAATAAACCACACACCCGCTCAGCCGTCAATCCAGGCCATCCCCAAGCGATCCACGTACCTGCTGGGTTTAATATGGCTCGTCATGGCGACCAAAAAAACACTGCACATTGAGCCCCCAAGCACGAGCTATGACCGACGTAGGAACGTGCGCGGCTTGGGCGCGCACTGGCCCATTTTTCGGATCACTGCAATTGGCGAGATCGAGAAATTAGGCGAGTTGCAGGCACTGCGTCATGGCGCTTATCGGTTTGACACAGCACGGCGCTGCGACTGGCTAACCGGCGAATTCCAAAACGGCTCATTCCCCGATCTACCCTGGTTTCTATCTGACCTGCGACCACAGGGGTTTCTTGGCCGCACGCTGGGCAGGCACATTGCGCCACTAATGCGGTGTAGCTCTGACCCGTGCAATTGGTCTGCCGATCTAGCACTGCATGCTCTGCTGACGCTTGGTAGCGATCTGAGCGGCGATCTAGTCATAGGTGAAGCTGCATTAGAAGCTGCGCAGAACACGAAGCCGGCCATACAGGCAATCAATGCGTTGCCGGAACTTGCCGACCGCGCGCTATCAGGCGAATGGATGGGCTCATTAGTGGCTGGACAACACCCAAAGTTTAGCTGCTGGCTACATCACCAGAACGCTAAGACGGATTTACTAATACCCCACGCATGTTTAGTAAAATTCTCGCCGCCAATGGATTCAAAAGCGGGGCAGCGCTGGGCAGATTTACTAGCGGCTGAAGCGATAGCGGATGGTTTTTTGGGTGGTAACAGCTACACGGTGGATGCTGGCAATCGCCGGTTCTTAATCTCGCCGCGTTTTGATCGCATTGGCGCACGCGGACGCCGAGGCTTAATATCCATTGACTCTGTGGACACCGCTTACTTTGGTGAATTAGATAGCTGGGCTAGTTGCGCCACACGTTTTGAGAACACCGGCTGGCTGAGTAGCGTTGATGCCAACACGCTGCGACTGCGCTATCACTTCGGGCGCGCCATTGCCAACACCGATATGCACTTCGGTAATGCCAGTCTGGTTTTTGACCAAAAATTGCCGATGTCACTAGCGCCGAGTTACGACATGCTGCCGATGAAATTCGCACCACTCCCATCCGGCGAAATAACTGCCCACACGTTCAACTTGCCAGCGCTCAGCGCTGATCCGCTACAGGCAATGGCACATGACCTAGCTAAGCAGTTTTGGAGGGTGGTTGCGAGTGATTCACGGGTTTCGGCAAGCTTTGCAGCCTTAATCGCTGACTTCGGTACGGTGCCGAGATTAGATGGCTAACACCGCCTGTATGCTTAACCCTTTATCCAAAGCACTTCCATTCGATTCGCTTGTTTTTCCACTTTAGGTGGTTTGGTACTGACCTTTTTCCAACCCGTTAACTGCTTGTCATAGATGCTGTTTTCGTAGCCAGATATGACTGCTGGGCCTGGGTGACGCTTAAGAAAGTCCAGCATCTCAAGGTGGTCTTCAACACGCATTTCGTGCGCATACATTTTCTGAGTACGTGTTTCCATCAGATAGGGCGGATCGGCATAGATCAGCGTGTCCTTGGTTGCAAATCGGCGCATTATTTCCAGTGCCGGTCGATTCTCAATTTCTGCATCCTTCAAGCGAATCGCCAGATCAGCAAGCTCAGCAGGCACTCGTTGCCAGCGTACAGACAGTCCCCTCGCGGACTGTTTCGACCCGCGAGTCTTCCATCCGGTTTTCTTCGCCAGGTCTGAGGCATGCGCTTGCCAAATTCGAGTTACAAATCGCCTTGCATCTTCAACGGCTTCACCGGTCACGACATGACTCTGCCCGTACTCGTCACGGCTCCAAGGTGTAGCTTCCAATGCAAACACCAAGTCATCAGTCTGGTCTCGAAGCACTCGGAACAGATTAACTACTAGGCCATTCATGTCGTTAATCAGTTCGTGGGGACTTACTGGCTTGGAAAAAAAAACAGCTCCCGAACCAAAGTAGGGTTCAACGTAGTGATAGTGCTTGCTGAAATGGCTGACTATATCCTGCGCGATAGACCACTTGCTGCCGGGGTAACGCAATGCAGCAGTCTGCCGCCTCGGCGGTTCGAGCGTCAGGCGCTTAACCTCGGCATACTCAGACCTTGCGCAAGACAAACTGCTCCCAGCGCCACTATCCAGACTTGCACGGACTAAATCTGTCGTCACGCTTGTTCCCCTCGGCGCAGGTCGTTTAATGCTTCGTTAGGTGCTATGTCATGCTCAATACGTTGCCGCAACTCTTTAGGCAGCGCGAAGGGTGTGGTTTGAATCGTGGCTTCCCCATTCTCGGAACCCCGTTCCCTAACCGCCTCAAGCACGTCCTCAAGCATGTCACCGCGCAAATACCATTGGCGCTCAAAGCGTTCGGATTGCTCGTTTGCTTTTTGCAGGCATAGCGTCAGGCGCTTAACTTCGGCATACGCCAACCCGGCTGGCTGCTCGCTGTCGATCACTGCTGGCAGTGGACTATGCGCCGGCTTCGCGTCCTGTCTGGCCCGTATCTGCTCCATATTTTTCCAAATTCTAGCCAGTTCGGTTTCCCCCGACTCGTGCATATCCAGCGCTTGTGCGAGGCAAAGCGCAGCGAGCGTCACCATGACGCCGCCAACCTCTTGCTTACGATCACCTATCGGGCGCTTGAAAACGTAGTCCACCAATTGATGCGCCTCACTGTTTGAGCAGCCGCACGCCTGCACCAATTCTAGCGCTTCTTCCAAAAACCGGTGGTTACTCTTTTCTTTGTCGGCGGCAACATCACCACCAAAACACGCATACATCCAGGGGTTAACGCGGCTCTGAAAAGTCCTCTCATCAATCGCGGTTTTGGATACCAAATTTAGCAGCCGTTGCTTCAGCGCAGGCAGTTGATCGGCTGGCACGTACATGCGCAGCATGGCCAAACCCGCTTCTGCACGCCGAATTCTAAGCGCCGCTTCACGTTCCGGCGTATTGGGTGTGCCAGACCTTTTTCGTCTTTTTACCCCGTCATCAGTAGTTGGTTGCATATTGTTTTTCACCCGTACATTCCTTATTATGGTTTCAAGCTCGGCTTCGTTGAAGCTAAATCGCTTAGCCGGACTCAATCGCCGGTATTTTCCGAGCCCAGAAAGCCTCGCTAATCGCGGGGCTTTTTTTATGGGTTAGCGATTAGGCTGGGTGGCTAAATCTCGCGAACCGTAGCTTCACTTCCAGAATGCTGGGAAGCGCCACCCCATTTTTTATTTAGTTTTTTTGCAGCATTTTCAGCGGCACGCCAGGTTTTGTGGGTGCTGTACGTCATTCGTGAGAAGTCGCCTACTACTGCATATTTTTTGATGTTGCTTAAATCTGTGTTTTTGTATTCACTCATGGTCTTACCCTCGTTAATCTGCGGCTGGGTGGTTTTTATGCCACGGCATGGCTTGGCATTGGGAGTCGTGCTGCTGGCAAGGTATAAGTTAATCGGACGCATGGCCCCAACTTACCTCTGCATGGCATTGCAGATTGCATATTCACATCGCCCCCTAGATTTTTTGCCCACGCGAATAAGGCTTCATCGGTCACAGTGCCATCTCCGTAAATGGGTTTAATCGAAGGGATCAAGCTTCAATGTAATATCGTAGCGCGCCATGCGTGGCGCGTCAATACTTTTTATTTGCCTAGGATGGCTCGCACCAGATGTAGTACCTAGGGCCGTCTTGCTCTATGCTTCGGAGTAACCCACGTTTCACAAGGCGACCGGCAAAACCGCCAGCAGCACGCGCGCCGATTCGCGCGCCGCCGTTGCTAGCCCTAACTTTGAGAAAATACGCATCTGGCCACCATTGTTGCGCCATGTACTGGAGCCGCATCGGCTTGTTCGCCGGGTTATTTGCTCGTAGCAATTGGGCCATTTGGCTTAGCGTGGTCATAAATCATCGACGTCCATATTTTGATTTTTCTGGGTAGCGATTTCGGCTAATGATTTTAATAGCAGTCGCTTAAATTTAGGCAGTTGATCCGCTGGCACGTCTAGTTTCAGCGACCCTAAGCCAACTTCGTTGTCCCGTATCGCCCTGAAAGCTTTTTTCTTTCTACTCATTGCGGTGCGCCGACTATCGGCGATACGAGATAACTATTCGTCTGTGTTGATTTCCAGCCAAGCGCTTGATTCATCGCGCTTTTGCTTATCTGGAACAACTCAGCCGTGCTAGCTGTTGGATATTCTTTTTTTGCAGCAGCTTCAATGACATTCCAGCCGTCCATTAAGGTCTTTAGGTCTTGCTGTATTGTTGGCGTTTTCATCAGTTTTCCGTCCTAGTCGATCCAGCAGATGAGCCATATTAGCGCGCAATGCGTGGCGCGTCAAGCATTGCGCAAGCCTCCTTGCTCATTGCTCAATCGACGGGCCGTCGCAATGCGTTATGCACTCGTGTGGCTTTAGGCTCGTGTAGCTGTAGTTGTGCGTCAAACGGCAGTACGACATTAGAACTTTCGTTTCGCTGGCGTTCGTTTCGCTGGCGTTCGTTTCGCTGGCGTTCGTTTCGCTGGCGTTCGTTTTGCTCTCGCTGGCGGATGCAAACAATACTGCCTGTACCATCCATGCTGCCAGCGGGCACAAGGCGCAAATCGGCATTGGGTCGGGTATTAAATCTGGCATGGTCTGCACTATGTTTATTAGCGTCTCGCTTTTCATGTAAAACCTCCTGTAATAGTTGGGCTGCTGCTTGCCGATCAAGCAACCTGGTGGCGCAAGCGATCCGCTGTAAATAGACAAGTCGCTGCACCGCAATAGTCGCGTCAGTGGTCGGGATAATCCTTTCCCACGTCAGACCAAGGCTTGCTTTTTGCTGTAGCGCTTTTAGTTTTTCGTACCTGCGTTTCGCGCTCGGCGCTGCATACCTCAGTACGTCAATCCGTGTAGCCAGCCAGACCCAGTAGGGCTCTGGGAAATAATTGAGAACTTTGACCGCCGCATTGACTGCTTTGGCCTCGATGCGCTGCGGCTTTCGCAACCGTACTGTCGCCAACCGTGGGATGTTTCGCTCAGCGTAGGACAATTCCGACACCCCGGTGTAACCCCTCACATGCAGTATTTCGCGCCACTTTTTGCGAACATCCAGCAAAAAATTCTTGCTTGTCATGTACTGAATCTTTGGGCCTAGCTGTTTGCCAATGAGCGGGCGATCTGTGAACAAAATATGCTGATGTGGATTGTGCTGCTCGATCTCGTCAAAATGCGTGGCCAATTCAACCGCCACCCCGAATTGCTCGACCAGATACAGGCTAATTTGGCGTCCGCAGTCATGATCGGCAACGGTGGGTAGCGATACCACGATCTCTCGGCAAAGCCTCGCGTCGTCGCGCACGTTGCGCAGGTTAGCTTCCACCCATAAAAACTGCGGGTCAGAAAATTCTATGGCTGAACCCTCTGGCGTTAACACTTCGGAGCTTACGACTCCTTGTCTATTCCGATAGTCATGCACCATAGGCGTGCTGAATGGGTCAACTAGCCGCGAGCCTGAGCGGTACGCAGACGCCGCAACGGAATTGTGCCCCTTGGCACGGCTTATCACCTTTAGCTCAAGATGGTAGTTAGACTGCGCCATCGCCGCTGCTACGGAACATCGTCGTAAGGTGCTGCATTAGAAATTTACCAACATGCTTGGTGTAGGCGGGCGGTATCGCTTCGTTCAATTCGCCCTTTTTCATCCATTCAATCCCCATTGCATCGCGCGCCGCTGCAATCGTGCAGTTTCCGCCACCGGTTACTTGTACGAAATCGACCATATCGTGTGTCTTACCATAATGGGATTTTCGCTTGTCAAACGTGTGTACCTTCGGATGTTTTCCGTGCGCGGGTGCGACAATCGTGAAATTTGCCTCAAAGAGCCTATGCCGCAAAACGCGCAATCCAGGAAACATCGTGCCGCATAAGACTACCGGGTTGAGCAATGGGGCACCTTCGACGTTTTCAATTACATAGGGCAGCCCAGATTTTACAAGCATTTCGCGAACTGGATCGACCAGGCGCGGCCACTCGTGGGCATTACGATTACGCTTAGCTAAATCCGAATACGACTGGCACGGTGGGGAAGCGTGGATCGCATCGAATGTAGCCACGAATTCAGCGGTTAGGCTAAACACGTCGGCTTGGATAAATTTGTATGGATAGCGTGGCTGCGGGTCAATATCGACGCCAACCACTTCAAAACCTGCATCCCTATATCCACGACCTGCGCCGCCTGCGCAACAAAAAAGATCAAGCAATCGAAACTGACGTTGCTGAGGTTCAATCGTCATCACTCAAACAACGCACGCGCAGTAATTATCCACTGGTTGCATCGTTATTTTTAGCTCTTTCGGCGGGTCGTCATCTTCGCGGACATACACATGGGTATAGCCTCTGCTCGCAATCCAGTAGTCTGAATTAGCGTCCTCGTGCCATGCCCAGATACACGCTGCATCTGCGTGATCGCACGCCACAAGCCACAATCCATCCGCCATCCGCACGCCTAGCTCGTGGCACCACACTAGATACCATTTCATTCAAAATCATCATTTTGCGCAGGCTGCGATGCCTGCTTCGCCGCGCGCTGACGCATGAAATTCGTTAGATAGGCATGCGCACCCATCACCACAAACAGCAGCACGAAGTTTGTGGCAACAGCGCCAATGGTGACAGCGGTAAAAAAAATCATCATGCCGGCCAGCACCATAATCCAGAGGGTGATCTTATCTTCAGCGCACAGCGCGGGCGCAGATGCCAACACAGCCAGTCGATGCGCATGATGGTAGGTCAATAAAATTAAACTAATACCTAACGTCACCCAGTCTATCTGCCCGCTCGATTGCCGGGTGATGTGGATGACCAAAAAAAACATGCCGGTCAAAAAAACGGCAAGCATGAGCGTCTTATTTGCAATCACGCTCTCGGTGTCAACCCTGCGCGCGACTGCGTTCGTATCGCGCATTAGCGCCAATATGCGAGAAATACGCGCTTTTTTGGCGTTAATGTCGGCAATCGTTTCGCGCAGCGGCAAAAACACATTCGTTGTGCGCTCTGCAAGGCCACCTATCTTTTTAATCACGCTCATGTGTACACCGGCCTCAGCAATGGCTCGTAGCTGTGTTTAGTGGGGCTAGCGACGGGCTCCCGCGATTGGTATGACTGCTGCTGGCCTAGCAACCGATCAAACCGCTGTAAATCTGCCCTAATCGCGCGTGCGGGCTGAGCAGATGCGCAGCGCGTAAACTGTGAGTCATTAAGTTCAGACGCATATTTTAGTGCTTTTTCAGGGCTTGATTTGACCAGTATCGCGAGCATGCGTTTTCGTAATTCGCTGTTTTGAAGTTGTGGACAACACATAACTTTTGCCGTAGCCGTCAAGATGTTTCTTTCCGCCCAAGCGTCTAAATCCACTGGACTGTAAGACGCGTACTGCGCAAAGCCACTGGCTACGGCAATCGGGTAAATAGGATCGTCATCGCTGATTGATAATTTGAACATCCCATTTAGATCGAACATTTTTTTTGCAAGCGGAAAATCGCCAAACCTCAATGCCACTGACACCGCTTTCAGCGGCATGCTGCGCAGGATGTCTTCGATGTGCGCTCGGTCTAATTTTTCGTTGCGTCGTAACGCACCCTCAAGGTACGCCGCTGGAAACACATATTTCCAGGCATTGACTTGGGCGGGAAACAACCGCTCACACAACGCATAGCAGTTTTCCAGCGCAACTTCAGGATGCTTAGCGATGCACATCCGCGCTAGATTATCCCCAATTCGCTTTTCCACATCCACGCACATGAGCGCTGCGCCAGGATCAAGGGTCGCTAAGCGTTTGAGCCCATCGTCGGTTAACGAATTAACGATTTGGCTCAATTGCTCACTCGACATTTTGGCTTTCACGTCGTTCCACCGACCATAGACGATAATTTGTTTTTCGAGCATCAGCTTTATAGACTGGTCGCGGAACACCAGCATTCCGATCTCCGGCGAGAGAAAACACACCGCACGCTGCTGTGTGTCGGAAAAACATTGTAATTTATTACCCAATTCGGGCGATAGTTCGTCAGCACGACCCAATCCCAGCGCAAAACGATTCAGCAATGAATGTTCTGCGCCGTGCAGGTCACTAGCTTCAAACACTTCCGTAGTCGTAGGCGCGAGCGCTTTGAATACCGCCAGCGCCAGCTGCGCATCAGCTAGCGCTCGATGTTGAACTTCAGGAACTGGCACGCCTAACCGGCTAGCGACCGCCGCGAGCTTAGCCGACGCATCAGGCTCGCGCATCTTAGCAATCAGCCGTGTGCAGACCCACGATGCGCGTATACGGGTCAAGGCTGGGAAGGTGGCTTCCAGCATTTTCCGATCAAAGTTTGCGGAGTGGGCCACTACCTCCGCACCATCTAGGATGCGCGCAAGTATTGATTCAACCTCCTGGACGGACATAGCCTTGTCGGACGCCAAATCATCCTCTGTTATTCCGTTGACGAAAAATGCAGTGTTTGCGGGCGCATCATCACTATGAACTAACGTGTTCAACAACACTTCACCATTTTCGCTAACGACCGCAAGCTCAATCACTCTATCGGTATCGTCCAGACCCGTTGTTTCAGTATCTATAAAAACGCGCCGCATTGATGTATTTCCTCATTTTGTTTTGTTGCATGGTATCATAGTTTTTTTCAGGCTTGCCGCCAACATTTGGCTAAGCTAGCGATAAATTCGTTTGGTGGCTTTGGTTTCCAACAGCACTACAGGACGTTAGTTATGCAAAGCAACTCATGGGTTAAGTCGGTTTGGCGAACGATCACGGCGTTAACTGGCGCGATACTATTAGTCAGTGTGGGATTCGGCCAAACGGTTAGGGTTGATGCAAAAGCTGCATCAGACGTACACACAGCGATCAACACGAACGGCTCAACGAGCACAATCCGAATCAATACGCTCACCGGTAATGCCTTCGTCAATACGTCTGACAGCGTCAATAGTTGCAGCAGCGGAACCCCAGGTGGGCGATCAGTAACGGTTACATCGCCAAGCCAAGCTGCCCAAAATTCAACTATTCAGGTGAGCTGGACAGCTAATAATTTTGTAGGTGCAACAACGTGCAACCTCTCGCTAGGCGCTGGCAGCACGGTGCCATCAAGCGGCTGGACTGGCACGGGCTTATCCTATCCCAGCGTCGCTAGTCGAACAGTGGTGTTAGGGCCAAGCCAACCGGCAACCTATCTTTTTTTGGTGCAGTGTTTCGACGCGACGAATGGCCCTACGGGCAGCGCCACTACCATCGTGCAATCTGGTGCAGGTGATACGTGCCTCGATCCTAATATAGGCCAATGGCGTGGCCAGCCGCTTTCAGTGTCTAGTCAGAGAATTTGGGAAACAACGTTCACAAGCGGTACTCCCTCGACGCCTTTTCCGGGTGCGCCAAATTTTCAAATCACTGAGACGTTAGGGCTAGATGCCTATAATTCTATGCGGTTTACAGTGCCGCTAAACGCGCCTGTAAGAGCTAGATACGACCTAGTGAACTTTGTGTCCACAGCATCGCCGGAAGGCGTGTTGGCGGGCAGCGTGTCACCTTGCGAAGGTGATTTTCGAGAATCGGAATTGATAGATGTAAAGTTAAGAAAGTTCTGCATTAGCATGGGTGGCATTGGCGGAATCGCAATCGGTGTGGTGGTTGACGCAGGTGCAGGGCCACACAACGGCGAAACTTGCGAAATTGTTCGTGGTCGCAACTATTACTTTAACACGACGTTTGGCACCAACATTTCGGGCGGCGACGGTGCATATTGCACAGCAGCAGGTGCTGGATGCATCTACAAGTTCGAGTACCGCCTTGCTCGTCGGGCAACTGGCGATGAGTAAGCACACATTAAAACCAACTGGAGAATACAAATGAATAAGACCGAATTGACATTAGCGGAACAAAACTTTAGCGCACGCTTTAATCGGCGCTGGGATTGGGCTTTACCATTTTTGCGCGAAGAGCCAGTTGACCTAGATGCTCTGGTGGACGTCTTCGTAACCCTCAACACCATAGAAGCACTGGTAAAAGACAAAGTACGATGCGTGGCTGTGTTAACCGCCACCCCAGTTAGCGCAGACCGTGCAATTGGCCTAGCTAATTTAATATACGAAATGCACGACAACGCAAACCGAATAGCAGAGAGTGAAGCTGCATTCCGAGAAGCGATCAGGCTCGATCCGTCCCGCGCATACGCGTGGAACGGATTGGGTTGCGTACTAGGCGAAAATCCAAAAGCCCCAATAGATGATTGCTCTGGTCGCGAAGTGCATGAAGCTCGAAGAAAAGAGGCTTTAGCCATCTTCAGCGATGCTGAAGCTGCCTTTCGAGAAGCGATTAGACTTGAACCACGCGACAAGCTATTTTGGAGCAATTTAGCCTGGCTATTTAGCCTAGACCGAAAACGCAGCGTAGATGCCAAAGCCGCCGCCCAAGAGGCGATTAGGCTTGATCCAAGCGACGTAAAGAATTGGGTCAATTTAGGCCACTTACTAGCCGACAAAGACAAACTATGCCATTACGAAGAGGCTGAAGCTGCCTTTCGAGAAGCGATTAGACTTGACCCACGCGACGCAGATAATTGGTATTTTTTAGCTAGGGTGTTAAATAAAAACCCGAATCGGGACGCGGAAGAAACGGCTTACCGAGAGGCCATTAAACTTGATCCAACCGACGTATACCCTTGGACAGGGTTAGGCGATTTACTAAAAAACACCCAAAGTCGGCGCGCAGAAGCTTCTGACGCTTATTTGCAGGCGATTAGCCTTCTGCCAAGTAGGGTGTACCTGTGGAAAAGCTTACATGAGACTTGGAAAGACGAAGGCTCAATTGTCCTAAAACAAACAGCTGAGTCGATACACGCCCTCTTTTCACTAGCATGCAATGGTGGGGAAAAGATTTTATTCTACGTAACCCGGATAACAATACAACTCTGTGAAGCTGGTAAAGCCAATGAATGCTACGTCGCTGCGCTGCAAACTAACATGCTCGACAAACTACGGGCAGAATATACGATTTCGAGGATGTTCGAGGGGATCAACGCATTACAAGCGCCCGTTGAAAACAATCCGCACGTCGAGTTAGCTGCTTGAAATTAGGCAAATCGTGAGAGTTTTAATCGCTTGTGAGTACAGCGGGCAAGTGCGACGTGCCTTTGCTGCTAAAGGGCATTCAGTTATTTCCTGCGACCTGCTGAAAAGCGATGATGACAGCGCTGACCACTTTCAAGGGGATGTTCGCGAGCTGCTTGTCAGCCAGGACTTTGATTTAATGATTTGCCACCCACCTTGTACCTATCTCAGCGTCAGCGGCCTACACTGGAACTACAGAACGCCAGGCCGAGCGGCAAAAACCGAGGAAGCACTTGTTTTTGTTGAAATGTTAATGGGCGCGAAAGTGCATAAAATCGCGCTAGAAAACCCTGTTAGCTGTATAAGTTCTCGCATCCGAAAGCCCGACCAAATGATTCAGCCTTACCAATTTGGACACGACGCTAGCAAAGCCACATGTTTGTGGCTTAAAAATCTCCCAAAGCTTAAAACAACTATTGAATTCCCGCCTAGGCTCGTGTGTTGTGGTATCACACGCCCAAACGGACTAGAGCCATTTAAGTGCCCGAATTGCAATGGAGAAAAGGTTCAAAAACGCCGATGGGGCAATCAAACTAATAATGGCCACAATAAGCTCGCCCCATCACCTGACCGTTGGAAAGAGCGCAGCAGGACGTATCAAGGCATTGCAATCGCAATGGCCGAGCAATGGACAGAATCCAGCACATGATCTAATGCCCTATTCCGTTAACGAACTGAAAAACCAAGGAAAACTATGTACACATTAAAACTCAGCCATGCCTCAAACCCCGACATTGACGGCGGATACTGGCCGGGTTCAAATCGCTCGCCAAATACGACAGTCGACGTTGACTCGATGGCTAATGCTTCTTTGATTTGCCGACAGTACATAGAGGAAAACGGTCTAGGTGATGGGAACTGGACGGGCGGGCAAATTTTCCAAGAGAAGGAACAGGTGGCGCAGGTTTCGTATAACGGCAGAGTATGGTCAATGGATGGTAGCGAAATCCAAGTGAGCGCAGCTAAGACTGTGGCAGAGCGTCAAACTACACATAGCGCTATTATCACCGACTGGCAAGCTCAACAACCCACAGCGCAATTAGCACCGACGCCAAAGTCTCGAATGATGCCAAAAATGTAGATTAAGCAACTGTCGCACTCATGATTCGCCTATTAACGCGGTCTAACGCGGCTCATGAGTGCGTGCCTTAGCGCGAGGCATATTTTCTTCCCACACACCAGCTTCATTGCACAAATATATGCCGCTATTTATTGACTGCACCTCACCTGCTAACTCGCCAGCGGTGTATTCCTGTCCGGGTTGCAAAAAATCCTGCCAGTCCAGCGAGTCACCGGGAACCAAGTCGTCTTCCTCTAGCACGTCTAAGATCAGGGATATGCCTAATTGTGCCGCCGCAGCGATCCTATGCGTGCCTTCCAGCGCCACATAATGATCGCCGCAATCCACTACTCGTATCGTCGGTGCGCCAAGCACTTTCATTTCCTGAACAATACGGGCAAGGTGCTGCTGGTTTGGCGCGTGCATGGTGTACATGGTGGTGAAGTACATCGTAGTTCTTCTTACGAACCAGTTTCCAATGAAGCCTTGGCGGGCAATCCCGACCCTAATCGTTGCAGATTGCGCTGCTTGATCGTTGCAGCAATATCGCCGTTAATCGTATCAGGGGCTTGCCACGATTCCGATTCGAGTTCGGCGTACAACGCACGCACTGCATGCGCCACGCGTGGCTCAATAGATGGGCCGTTTATCTTTTCGTGGAGATACTGCGATCTAATTCCAGCGGCTTCAGTCCACGCCACTTCCATGCCCACGCCGTGGATCGCGTACCACAGTGTGCGGCTGTAATACTTGAGCCACAACACGCCGTTTGGCGGCACCCCGCCGCCGCCTGCGCGAAGTGTTGTTTGAGCCCGATCTAGCGCTGCTGCTACCCGACACACTAGGTAATGATGCTGATTGTCAATAGCCGCTTTAATCCCTAAAATGGCCTCTGTTGTTTCACCAAGTTTTCTCGCATTCATTCTTTTGAAAATATCTTCAAGCGCTGGTGGGAAATCCATTTTAAGTAAAATTGGGCCTGTATATGACACCATCCATTTAAGCTTATTGCTTTCGTATATTCTCTTATCATTGATTCGCTCGGGTTTAACCTCTGGTTCATAGATAATGTTCCGAGCAATTTCATCTAACAACAAATCCCCTAACAACTTCTCGTTTGAATACTTGAATTCAATACTGCCATTGATTGCAACAAAATCGGCAACATACTCTTTCGCGCACATTGACAAGAAAATGTGATATAGCTTTTCACAAATAACAATTAACTCTTTTGGTATTTCAAGCTGTGCCTGAAATGCGGTTTTCGCAGCGTCTGCATCCCAAGATGCTTTGGGATTGATATTGTCTATCACGTTATGCTTAAAACTCCACTCCCAAGGTGTTAGCGCGTAATCAAACGCGCCCCTACCCTTGTTAACCCTATTAACCAACCACATTACCGGGCCAATGCGGGGAAACTGATGGTGTTGCAAATTAAGCAGCTCACGGAAATTTATTTCACCGATATATTTGCTGCGAATGTCGGAGCGCAAAAACAAAACTAAGATGGTTACGCCAAACAATATCACGTAGGGCAGAATAATAAATCCGCTTAAACTTAGGTACTTCATGAACCTTACAAACGACCCTTGCATTTTTTTAACAGCTTTCGGACTACGTGAAATAGTTTGAATAATTTCAGCTCGTTTCCCAACAATGGGGAA
>Ga0105045_10002326_pt1 | contig 15993 bp, 12 predicted proteins | sample MAT02_FD_78089 | JGI IMG/M metagenome (GOLD analysis project Ga0105045, IMG submission 78089) | Freshwater microbial communities from Lake Fryxell liftoff mats and glacier meltwater in Antarctica - MAT-02 (megahit assembly) | ecosystem: Environmental > Aquatic > Freshwater > Ice > Liftoff...
CAAATGCGCTGGGCGCAGCGATCGGTCGGTGTTGGATCGGTTTCAATTCGGTTGGGATCGGCCTATATGCCGCTTTTTGAACTCGGAGGGGTTTTCGTTGGTCAGCTTTTTGAACGATTTATTGAAATACGACAGGTTTTCAAAGCCACTTCCATAGCAAGCTTCGGTCACGTTGTAGTCTTGCAATAACAGTTTTTTGGCTTGGTTGATCCGGTATTGGTTTAGAAATTGGGTAAAGGTCATTTGGGTCATCCGTTTAAAATAACGACAAAAGGCCGCCGTGGAGAGATTGCTCAGGGCCACTATTTCCGACATCGCGATCCGGCGCTGGTAATGCTGGTCAACGAAATGATAGACATTGCGCAGCCGCTGCTGCTCCTTGAGGTTGTAACTTTGCCCAACGGGCTGCACGCCCAGTACCTCGTATTCGTGGCTGCTGGCCAATACTTGAAAAATCTCCAACAGATCAATGAACTGCCGGAAGTGGGTTGCCTGAATGAGCTGCTTTAGCCGCTCGCCCACCAAACGTTTGGTTTCTCCCCGAAACAGGACCACGGTTTTGGCCCGCTCAAAAAGCTGCCGAATCTCCGATAACTCAGGGATTTTTTGTAAACTTTCGCCCAAAAAATCTTCGCTCATTTGCACCACTATTTTTTCGTAGCTGGTGCGGATGCCATAATCAAAGTTGAGGTGGGGCACATTGGGGCCGATAAATGCCAAGTCGCTGCCCTCATATTTGGCCAAGTGCTCGCCAATGTGCCGGGTGCCATCTGAACCGGTGATGAAAATGATCTCATACTCGGGGTGGTAGTGCCAATAAAAGTGATCCTGAAGCTTGGGATTGACCAAGATCCTGAACGAACTGCCCAAGTCGGGCCGGATTTTCTCGAGGGCAATTTTCATAGTATTGGTGTTAATTTATCCCGTTACCCAACCATTCCACCAATTTAAGTCAATGGAGCACAAAAAAACGCAATTGGGGGCGGAGCGCGGGTCAATGTTCCCAATTATCTTTGCCATATAAAGTTAGGTAAAAACTTCTCAAACATGGAAACGAAAACGACTCCGACCATGGCCCCAGCGACCATGCTCCCCAACAATGCCCACACCGAGATCCCGGGCAATCCCTCGACGGCCATGTCGAGCCACCTGAAACTCAACGATCGCGCCAATGGCAAGCCGCTCAAGGTATTGTCGGAGGCGGATTGGGCTTTTTGGGTGCACAATGGCTACATTGTTGTCAAAAATGCAGTGCCCAAAGAAAACTGCCAGCGCATGGTAGATCTGCTGTGGGAATTTGAAGAAAAAAACCCCAACGATCCCACCACTTGGTATGCCCCGCCCCGGGCCGAAATCAAAATGAAGGAGCTGACCAACAGCGGGATGGTGGAAATTTACAACCACCCCCACATGTGGGCCAACCGCCAATGCCAGCGGCTGTACGAAGCCTTCACCGATGTGTGGGGCCATGAGCAGCTCTGGGTAACCATCGACCGGGCCAACCTGAACTTGCCCATGCGGCCCGACCATGTGTTCAAGGGCTTTATCCACTGGGACTACGACCCAGACACCAAGCCCCAGAACGTGCAGGGAGTGCTGGCCCTGGCCGATCAGGATGACGAAAATATGGGCGGGTTCCAGTGTGTGCCCGAGCTGTTCCGCACGTATGACACGTGGAAACTCTCCCAACCCGCAGACCGCGATCATTTCAAGCCCGATGTCACTGGTTTTGAACTGGTGAAAGTCAAAATGGAAGCGGGCGATCTGCTCATTTTCAACAGTTCGCTGGCCCACGGAATCCGCCCAAACCGAACGGAAAACCGGGTACGGATCGCCCAGTATATCTCCATGATGCCCGCCGAGGAAGACAACGAGGCCCTGCGCCAATGGAGGATCAATTCATGGCAGAACCGCGTCGCGCCCGAGGGGTATGCGTTCCCCGGCGACCCGCGCAACTGGGAACAGACCAAATACCAAACGAGCGAGCTGAGCGCACTGGGCAAAAAACTGTTGGGCCTGAAAAAATGGTGACCAACCCCACCACGCTGCTCAACAACGGGATCGAGATGCCGCTCTTGGGCCTTGGCGTGTACGATATGTACCACCAAGAAGCGGAACGAACGGTCAGCCAAGCCCTTGAAATTGGCTATCGGCTCATCGACACTGCCGCCATGTACCGCAACGAAGCCGAAGTGGGCCGGGCGATCGGCGCCAGTGGCCTGCCCCGGCACGATATTTTCGTCACGACCAAAGTCCACGACGCTGATCAGGGATATGACACCACTTTGCGGGCCTTTGAGGTGAGCCGCCAAAAGCTCAACGTTGATTATATCGACCTTTATTTGATCCATTGGCCACTCAAAGCTTCCCGCAAGGCCACGTGGCAAGCCTTGGAGCGGCTGGCCACCGAAAAACAGGTGCGGGCCATTGGCGTGGCCAATTACCTGGGGCCGTTCCTCCACCAACTGGCCGAGTATGCCACCCTCGTTCCGGCGGTCAACCAGGTGGAGTTCAGCCCCTATTTGTTCTTGGCCGATCTACTGGCCCAATGCCAGCAACAACAGATTGTGTTGCAAGCGTATTCGCCCTTGGTGCGCGGGCAGCGGTTTGGCGATCCCAAACTTTTGGCCTTGGCCCAGCGCTACGGCAAGACCCCGGCCCAGATCATTATCCGGTGGGCCATTCAGTTGGGGGTGTCCACCATCCCCAAAACAGCCCAACTGGCGCGGTTGCAAGAAAATTTCGCGGTGTGGGATTTCCACCTTTCCGACCAAGACATGCGGCAGTTGGCGGGGTTCAATGAGGATTTTCGGGTAGTGGACGACCCAATGACCTTGTTTTGACATAGCAACAGCGGTGGGCTGGTTCGTTGGTAAAAGGGCCAAAAAAGGTAAATTTGGTAAAAGAACGGGTGAGCAGTGTTGCTTGATAGCCAGCCTGACTAGCGAGTTGGGCTGGCTACCGACAACATCGCATCGATGTAGCTAAAAAGCAAAAAAATGGAAAATACCTTGGTTGATACCTTGGCCCAATTGCGCCAAGCGGGCTAGGTAGCAGATTTTAACCTGCAACCACAATGCTTGATTGGCGGGAACGGCAAAAACAACCTCTGGCACGATGAATTTGAAGTGGATTAGGTTTTTCGGTTTGAGGGGGACAGCAAGGCTTTGGGGTGATGAGCTGGTCTGCCATTTTCGCTAAAATCCATCTTAAAGCCCAAAGGTGCCAAGTCCAGGCTCTCCACAAAAAGGTTCACGCGCCGAACCACATTGTCGGGCGGTACCAGTTCTTCAAGTGGCTCTGCAAGGCTGTAAGTAGCCCTGTTTTTTCCTATAATAAATTTCATTCCACAAATTGGGGAATTTTCTTGGATTTGTGCTATCTTTGTACTGTATAGTTTTTAGACGGACTGACGTTAGCTGCAAGCGTACAGAACTGCATAAACAACAATAAACTGACCGACTATCGAACAGACAGACGAAATATTTCGACACTTTGAAAAGTATATAAAACTAAGTGGCATTTTAAAAAGTGAGCTTGCTAACAGACTTGTTTTAAAGACTTTTAAAAAGGGCAAACTCGTTCATAATGCTCACACCATTTGCACTAAAAGTTACTTTATCCAAAAAGGACTTTTACGGACTTACTTTATCAAAGACGGAAAAGAAATAAGCGAATACTTTTGCAGTGAAGCTGAATGGATAAATTCGCCACGTAGCTTTATGCAAAGACAACTCGATATTTATTACATTGACGCAATTGAAAATACTAATGTTTTTTGTTTACACATAAACGACCTTGTGTTTCTGTTAGGAAATTTCCCTGAAATGGAACGATATTCTCGTCTTTCAATGGGGACAACATTCGGACATTTAATGGAAAGAATAACATCTTTAAGATTTACAACTGCAAAAGAAAAGTACGAACATTTTTGTTCAACTTATCCAGACATTCATGCTCGTATTCCTTTGGGAATGACAGCAAGTTATTTAGGCATCACACAAGAAACATTAAGCAGGATTAGAGCTGAAAAGTGATTTTTTGATATAGGTCAAAAATTATGAAGATTTTAAATCCCAACTTTGCATTTCAAAATTTAAAAACAATCGAAATGCAAAATTTAAAACACCTCATTTTTGGGCTATTCATGTCAATCTCGTCCAACTCATTTTCTCAAATAACATTAGCAACGCCAAATGTTGAGAGTATATTATATCTCGGAAGCGCTAAAAATCAACCTTTAGTTGTTGGACTTGGTGGCTCGGAAGGCGGCAATGCTTGGACAAGCGACCATTGGAAAAAAACAAGGAACCAATTTATTGAAAAAGGCTATGCCTTTTTAGCAATTGGTTATTTTGGAGCAAATGGAACGCCCGATACGTTACAAAAAATAGCGATTGAAGATGTTCATTATGCCATTGAAGTAGCGACCAAGAACCAAAAGATAAATAAAAGAAAAATTGCGATTGTTGGCGGTTCAAGAGGGGGAGATTTGGCATTACTTTTAGGGAGTTATTATAAAGACATTAAATGCGTTGTTGGTATTGTTTCAAGTAATGTTACCTTCCCAGGCAATACAAATCACTTTACTACATCTACATGGACATATCAAAAAAAGGAATTGCCATTTGTGCCTGTCAATGAAGAAGCAGTTCCATTTTTGATGAAACGAGATTTAAGAGGTACATTTGTTGCAATGCTCAAAGACACAATAGCAGAGGAAAAAGCCTTGATAAAAGTTGAAAATATTAATGGATCAGTTCTATTGGTTTCGGCAACAAAAGATGAGATTTGTCCTTCAACACCAATGGCTGAAAAGATGATTACAAGACTTAAAGCCAACAAGTTTAAATATTCTTTTGAGCACGTTGCTATTGAAGGTGGACACACTGAGCCATTAAAACATTTTGACCTAATTTTTAAGTTTTTGGAAACTAATTTTGTAAAGAAATGAGCGGACGAGAAAAATGCCAGCCTCCAACATTGGGTTTTATACAAGTTGGGCTGACGGAATTACAATCGGCATAACTTGGTAGGGCAAACCAGCTGTCCCAGTAGTCCGCATGTGGCAGTACATGGATTTTATGCTTATTTTTTCCTCTTCCATAGTACAAAACAGGTAAGTGGTAATGATTTTTTAATCGGCGATCTGGTCTTTTAGCCCATTGCTACTGAAAAGTTTAACATTCCACGCCGAATTTTCGTTGTATCAGTCACAGACTTGGTAAAATAGCCGGATGAGTTTTACGCTTTTTGTCATAAATTAGCAAACGCATCTTGCGCCAAGTCTGTTCTATTTCTTTTAACCCCTGATTCGCATTGAATGTAAGAAAGCGAATAAAGGACGATGGGGGCAGTATTGGCAAAACCTTTGGGCAAGAAAAAACATTACCACTTATGACCTTGCCCGGATGAATATGCTTTAGCACGGAATGAAAGGTGCTGATTTTGAGCTATTTCACGGAGACACCCTGCTCAACCAATGGGGAAGGTTCAATGAAATGAATCCGGCCAAAAAAGATCGAATTTGATGGCATTATGGCCAATTCCCGGTTAGTTTGCGTTGGGAACCAAACGATACTTTGGCAAAAGATTTTCGTTTCCAGAGCTACGGTTTAGCCCTCAAATCAGCCGCCGACTTTGCTCTTTTTTATTGTACGGATTTCACTTTCTTGGCAAAGAAGGCACAATGGCAATCATATTGCCGCACAGGGTTTTATTTCGGGGTGGGGCTGAAGAAAGAATCCGCACCAAGTTGCTAAAGGACAACAATATTGATACGGTCATTGGTTTACCGTCCAACTTATTCTACCTCACGGATATTCCAGTTTGTATTTTGGTATTGAAAAAGTGTAAGAAGCAAAACAACGTTTTGTTTATCAATGCGAGCGAGCATTTTGCCAAAGGCAAAAAACAGAACACCCCGAGCGAAGCATACATTGAACGCATTGTAGATACTTATAACTACCGCCAAGACATTGACCGTTACTCGCGCAAGGTTTCAATGGAAGAGATTGAAACGAACGGGTATAACCTCAATATTTTTCATTATGTGGATACCTCGATGGAAGAAGAAGAAATTAACCTTAGTGAGGCAAATGCAAAATTGATTGCCATAAATGAGCGTCTAAAATCGCATACAGACACGCACAATGATTTTTTGCAGGAATTGGGTTTGCCGATCATTTAGAAAAAAGCGTTGGCTGAAATGCCCAAGTGGGTTCCACTGCCGCTGGATAGCGCCAAATAGCTGTTCGGTTTATTTCTGCCGTTGTCGGTAAGGTATTTTATCTTCATAGCGGTTTTAGGCACATAATGCTGCTTGACGCAGATACTCGCTGGGTTCTGTTTCTGATCTATCATCGGCCCAACTTGTGCGTTCGAGGGTTCGGCTCCCCCAAGCGGGGCAACCCATTCCCAAACCTAGTTGATGAATCGCCCAGCGGTTTCATCAACCAACTCCGGCCGCGCCCGTTGGATAGATCCACGACCAGAATTGGTTTTTTTAGTGACCTGCCAATAAAGTTGAACAGGCTATTTGTTCACTAAACCCACTTTTTTAGGCCAATTTCCAGCCATTGTTATATACCCGGCTGACATACTGGTTGGCTTCGTCAAAATTGGTGATTTTCATGTTGGGCCCGTCCCAGATCAATTTTTTGCGGCCCACATATTTGTTGCCCACTTTGAGATTATAGCTCCGCACGGCCAAGTTGCCCATGAGCACCGTTTCGGTGAGCGGCCCGGCAAAACTGAAAGGTGATGTGGTGGCCTTGCGCCCTTCTTCGTACCCCATTTTGCACGCTTTGATCCAGTTCTGTTGGTGGCCTTCGTGCGCCCCCGGGATCCGGGCGAGGGACTTGGCGGGCAGGGTGGTTTCGGCCATTTTGCTAGTGGGCAACAGGCGGGGATTGCTGCCCCACATTTCGGCCACCAGTTTGTTCTTGCTGCCCACGAAGATCATCCCATTGGGTGGCAGGCCCTCCGAAGGGGTCATCTCGTCGGGAGTGGTCGGTTGAAGGCCGCCGTCGTACCAAGTCATGTTCACGGGCTGGCCCTTGGCGTTTTGGTATTTGAAGTGGATAATGCTGGCCGCCGGGCAACTGTCGGGCAGGGTGGCTGCCTCCCAATCTTGGAAAAATACCTGCGACACGCTGGCATGGGCCTCGGTGGGATAGCCAAGGCCCAGCACTTTGAAGGGCACGTCCATGATGTGGCAACCCATGTCGCCCAGGGCCCCGGTGCCATACTCCCACCAGCCGCGCCATTTGAACGGCAGCAGGCCGGGGTGGTAGCTGCGCTTGGGGGCCGGGCCGAGCCAGAGGTCAAAATCCAGTTCTTTGGGGATCGCGTGCTTGCCCGTGAGGGTCTGCAGGCCCTGCGGCCACAGCGGCCGATCAGACCAGACATGGACCTCGTTCACCTCGCCGAGCAGCCCCGAGTCGTACCACTCTTGGACCTGCCGAATGCCCTCGCCCGAGGCTCCTTGGTTGCCCATTTGGGTCACCACCCGGTATTTGACTTCGGCCTGGGTGAGCAGCCGCGCCTCGGCAATGTTGTGGGCGAGGGGTTTTTCCACGTACACATGTTTGCCCAGTTGCATGGCGGGCAGGGCCACCAGCGCGTGCAAATGGTCTGGGGTGGTCACCATTACCGCGTCTATGTTGTTTTTTTCTTTCTCCAACATGACCCGGAAGTCTTTGTAATAAGCGGCCTTGGGGAACTGGCGCCGCATTTCTTTGGCTTGGCGGTCGTCCACGTCGCACAGGGCCACAATGTTGTCCGACCCATTGTTGTACGCTTGGGTGAGGTTGACCACACCCTTGCCACCCACGCCCACGGCGGCAATATTGAGCTTGTCGCTGGGCGCAACAAATCCCCGGCCCAGAACGTGGCGCGGCACGATCATGGCTGCCCCAAGCACTAGTGAACCCGTTTTGATAAAGTCGCGGCGTGAAACCGCCGATTTGTCTGTTGTTTCCATTTTCAGTTTGACTATTGATCCAAAAGCAATTTAGGCCATATCGCGCACAAAATTGCTTTTACAACGTTCCAAATTTTACTCGCACGCACCCACAATTAGTTTATCACTAACTGGCAAAGCAAGTTGTTGAAAATCAAGTTGATAAATTAGAAAACTACTAAAATCGTTGTAATTAATGGATGTAAAACCGTCCCGATCGGGGCCATGGCCCATTGCCGGACAACACTCGTCGCTGGACTGAGTTCGCTGGACGCAACCCGATAAATCTTGGCCAGGGATAAAGGCAAGCTCTTTGGCCACGTGCCTGCCTTTCACAAGCCAAATCAGGAAAATTGACGGGAGCTTGGTTATAGGCTTTGCAGCACGGCCAAAGCATCGGCGCGATCTTGGGCCAGTTGGTCGGTCATGGCCCCCAAGCTGGCAAAAGTGATTTCGTGGCGCAATAGTTTCAATAAATCAACACTGATTTTTTCGCCATAGATAGTCGCCGAAAAATCAAAAATATTGACCTCCACGGCTTTGTGCAAGCCCTCACCGATCGTGGTGCGGTTGCCAATGTACAGCATTCCCCCGTATGAGCGGCCCCGCACGTGTACCTGCACGGCGTAAATCCCATCGGCGGGGATGAGCTTATACGGATCGCCAGTGGCCACATTGGCGGTGGGGTAACCGATGGTCCGCCCGATCTGGTCGCCTTCTACCACCAGCCCGCTGATGGAGTAGGGCCGGCCCAAATACTGGGCGGCAGTGACCATGTCGCCTTGGCCCAAGGCTTGGCGGATTTTGGTGCTGCTCACCCCGATGTGATCCACATCTTGCCGGGGGATTTCTTCTACCTCAAAACCAAATTTTTTTTCATTGGTTTTCAGGTAATTAAAATCTCCTTGGCGTTTCCGCCCAAACCGGTGATCATAACCAACGACCAGCTTTTGGGTGTGCAGGCCACGCACCAGCACCTGCTCCACATAGTCTTGGGGGCTGAGTTCGGCAAATGCTCGGTCGAAGGTGACCACCACCAAGTGATCGATGCCTTGCTGGGCCAATTGTTCCGCTTTCTCTTCGGCAGTGCAGAGGAGGCGGAGGCCCGTGTCGTTGGGTGAAAGTATCAAGCGGGGGTGGGGCGAGAAAGTGACCAAGACCGTTTCCGCCCGCAAGCCGAGTTCTTGGCTCGCCCGGGTGGCCATTTCGCGCAGCCGCTGCAATATTTTTTGATGCCCAACGTGCACCCCGTCGAAAGTTCCCTCGGTGACAAGGGCATAGGGCAGGCGAGGAAAATTTTCTAAACCGTAATGGATCAGCATTCAATCAATTTGTTTTCCGGTTAGGGCAATACTTCACTGTTGGTCTGTGGGTTTTCTTTGATTTGGGCAACTAAGTCATCAATTTGCCACGCATCTTCCAGCCGGTGCTCACCAATCCGGGTACGGCACAGTGCCGTCATGTACGCCCCTACGCCCAAAGCCTGGCCAAAATCATGGACAAGGCTGCGGATGTACGTACCCTTGGCGCACACCACCCGAAAATGCACCTCGGGCAGTTGGATCGCGGTCAGTTCAAAGACAGAAATGTTGACCTTGCGGGCCTTCAGCTCGATGCTTTCTCCCCGCCGGGCTTTTTTGTAGAGCCTTTCGCCCTCCACTTTCACGGCCGAAAACATGGGGGGCAACTGATCAATTTCGCCAATGAACGGGGCCGTGGCGGCTTGGACTTGCGCTTCGGTCAGGTGGCTGGTTTCGGTCTCCGTGTCCACCTCGGTTTCCGAATCATAGGAAGGGGTGGTCTTGCCCAACATCATTGTGCCGGTATATTCTTTCTCCATGCCCTGTAAGCTCTCCAGTTGCTTGGTCAGCTTTCCGGTGCAAAGGATCAACAAACCGGTGGCCAGTGGATCAAGTGTGCCAGCGTGCCCAATTTTTTGCATCCTGATTGCATAACGGATTTTATTAACCACATCAAAAGAGGTCCATTGGTAAGGTTTGTTTACCAATAACATTTCTCCATTCTTGAAATCAAAGGGTTGGGTTGGCATGTTGATTTGTTTATAGGCCCAAAGCTAAGTTTTTTCGAACAGATAACCAGACCGCGCTCGGTCAGGGTCTTTGCGGTCTTTCCCCCTTACCGGGCCGATGGTCAGCGACTTGATAACTAAATGGCTATTTTTGAGTTATTGTCCTGACCTGCTTGCCCGGCTGGGGTTGGGAATTTGACCAATCCAGTTCGGCCCTTAATCCTTGTACCACTCCTTTTCCTTGAAAGATGCGAAAAAAGGTCATGTAACGCAGTATTTTTAATTATCTCTTCCCTCCTATCCTACCAATGATGAACCTGAAAAAAAGTAGCCTCCTTTTTCTTTGCTGTTTGCCCTTGTTTGCGTGGGCCCAAACTGACCGGGCCCCCATTATGCTGGACGACATCCACTATTACATGAGTGACCGCGACTCCACCAATCGCTATTTCATGCAGCATTTTGGGGCCAAACCAATGGCCCAGCAAGCCAACAACCCGTTTGCCTTCATTGATTTCCTACTGGTGCGGCCCGGGCAATCGACGATCAACGTATCGGCCCGGGGGCCGTTTCCGGGGATGCGGGTGCGCGATCCCAAGCGCTGGAACCGCGAGTTGGTGGTGCCAGCAGCCGATCTGCCGCCCATGTACGGGATGCACTGGCTGGCATTTGGCACCAAAAACCTGAAAGCGGCCGTGGCCAAGCTGGAGAAAGAGGGGGTGGTATTTGTGAACAAAAAATGTAAGCTCCCCCACGATCCCCGGGCCAAGGCCGCCCTTTGCTGGGGGCCCGACTATAGCATGATGGTGATAGTGGAGCGCAAAGACGACAGTGGGATTACGCCATTTGCCATCGATCACTTGCAGTATATTGTGGAAAGTACCGATGCCCACATTAAATTTTTTACCGACGTGTATGAGGCCAAATTGATTTCCCGAAAAGGAAAAACCGCCGTCATGGAAGTGGGCAAACACATTTTTGTCATTTCTGAACCGGAAGCGCTGGGCTTTGCCCGGGAAAAAGTGGCCAAGCGCGAGCCGACCACGTTTCGCTATGGGGTGGATCACCTTGGGTTTATGTACCAATCCATCGCGGCGGCCCACCAATACGCGGCGGCCAAGGGCTACCCCTTTGCGCTGGATCCGGTGCGGATGCAGTACAATGACCAGCCAACCGTTTATACTTTTGCCATTACCACAACCCCCGATGGCATGCAAATGGAAATGTACCAAGAAGACGGGCGCACAGCGGCCCGGATCAAGTATTTGGAGAACAAATAAGGCAAGTTCTGGCAAAATCGCTTGCCCAACACCCAGGGACAGTGCCCATTTCACCCGGACGGAATGTACCTAGTGCATTCCGTCCACCCTTGGCAAGGTTGAATCCAGTCTCGCCTTGATCAATCACTTACTTTTTACTTTTGAGTATTGTTTACCGCCCAACTACGCCCCCAGTCGCACGAGTACATGAAAATTGATTGCCCATCCTGTTGCTTGCGGCCCTTCCGGGAGGAAGATGCCGCCTCACTCACCACCCACGCCAATAACCGGGAGATTTGGCTCAACCTGACCGATGACTTCCCGTACCCCTACACCATCGAGGAAGCCCACCGCTGGATCAAATTTACCGCCGATGCCGGCCCCTTGACCGCCCTGGCCATTGCCGTGGCCGACAACGTGGTGGGGGGCATCGGGCTCACTGCCCGCAAAGGGATCAAGCGCTACACCGCCGAGCTCGGGTACTGGCTCGGCGAGGCCCACTGGGGGCGTGGCATTGCCAGCCAAGCCGTGGCCGCCATGAGCCAATATGCTTTCGCCGAACTCGGATTCCTCCGGCTCCAAGCCCTCGTCTATGCCTATAACCCGGCTTCGATGCGGATATTGGAGAAAAACGGCTTCGTGCGGGAAGGCATCCTCCAAAAAGCCGCCTGCAAAGATGGCAAAATGGTGGACGAACATTTGTTTGCCAAAGTGAAAGGATAAAAGGTGCAAACCTGTTCCCGGCGATTGGTCACCGCGTGGCGGCCCGGCGCAACCGGTCATTGATGGCCCGGCCCAGATCCACTTCGGGAAGGGGCTGGGCCACGATCAGATCCAGCCCCAACTGATCCAAGTGCCGCAACCCGGCAAACAGGTTCCGGGCGGCCTCGGCAAAATCGCCACTGGGGGAAAGCTGCACCTGCTGGGCTGCGGGCACCGACGCAAATGGTTGTTGAAAATTCAGCAGCCCCAGGTTTTTCCCCTTGAATTTGACCAATAATTCATCCAGATCGCCCAAGTGCAAGGGCACGCGGGGGGCATAATGGCTGTGCAACATTCCGGGGGCTTGGGGATTGGAGGAGGACAGATCGCGCACTTTCACCATGCCCACTACTTGCTGAATGGCTTCCACCGAAAGCCCCCCTTTGCGGTAGATGACGGTTTCGCCGGCCTCAAAGCCCACAATGGTGGATTCAAGGCCCACTCCGCAAGCCCCGCCATCGAGGATGTAGGCAATGACCGCGCCCAACTGCTGGGCCACATGCTGGGCGGTGGTTGGGCTGATATAACCAAAGGGATTGGCACTGGGAGCGGCCAACGGAAAATCCAATTGGCCAAGCAACTGCAACGCCAATGGGTGCGCGGGCACACGGATGGCCACCCGCGCCGACCCGCTCGTGACCAGATCGGGGATACAGCCGCGCTTGGGCAGCAACAGGGTGAGGGGGCCGGGCATAAACTCATCGGCCAGTTGCTGGGCCAGTGCCGGCACTTCGCTCACATAAGCACCCACATTGGCAAAATCGCGGAGGTGAACGATCAGCGGGTCAAACGAAGGCCGGTTCTTGGCCCGGAAGATTTCAGCTACGGCCTTGGCACTGAGAGCATTGCCTGCCAAACCGTAAACGGTTTCGGTGGGTATGGCCACCAACTGGCCCTGGCGCAATAAGTTGGCCGCTAAGGCGACATCGATCCCAATCATGGTTTTTGTGTTTGCTGCACTCTTTTTGGCGATCCGTTTTTGGGCAATCCTAAAATTTGAAATTATAAGTCACTGCCGGGATAATGGGGAACAAGGACGACTGACGGGCTTCGAAATCAACAACTTGGCCGTTGTCATTGCGTTTGCTGGCCAAATAGATGAAATAGGGATTGCGGCGGTCATACGTGTTGTAAAGACTGAAAGTAAGGTCCGACTCCCCCCAGCGCGGGAAAAACTTCCAGACCAGCCCCAGATCCAGCCGGTGATAGGCGGCCATGCGAAACCCGTTCCGGTCGGTGTAAATGGGAATGATCTGGTTGGGGCTGCCGGGGGCATCTTGCAACAAAAACCGGCCAATGGGCAACGAGACCGCGTTGCCAGTGCCATATACCCAAGTGCCGGTAAAAGAGAGGCGGCGGTTGAAGCGGTGCATCACTACCACCGTTATGTCGTGGCGGCGGTCGTAGCGCGGGTGGAAAGCCCGCCCATCCGTGATTTCGGCAAAGCTCCGCCAAGACCAGGCCAGGGTGTAGCCGATCCAACCAGTGGTACGCCCGCGCCGTTTTTCCAAGTAGATCTCATTGCCATACGCCCAGCCACGACCAAAAATAAACTCATTCTCCAAATTGGGATTGGCGAAAAGTTGGGCCCCATCCCGAAAGTCAATCTGGTTTTGCATCCATTTGTAATACGTCTCGTTGGTGAGCAGCAGTTGGCCGTCCAAGAGCGAGGCACTCAACCCGCCCGCCACTTGCTGCGAGAATTGGGGGCGCACCCGCCCTGTGGATGGGTACCAGATATCGGTGGGGAGGGAGGCCCCTGAATTGGACACCAAGTGGACGTATTGGTACATGCCCGCGTAACTGGCCTTGGCCGATAGGTGCTCGCGCAGTTTTACTGTGGCCGAAACCCGGGGCTCCCAGCCGGTGTAAGTATTTTTGCCATTCTGAAAACCCGAAAACCGGAGGCCCAGATCGAGGCGGATCCGATCATTAACAGTAAAATCGTCGTTGACGTACGCCCCAAATTCAGTGGCCGCGTAATCATTGCCCAATCCAATATTGAGCGATCCATCTTCACTTTCGGCATTTAATCGGCCAATGACAAAACCGTGGTGAGTAACAGTACCGCCAAACTTGACATGGTGGCTGTCCAGGGCGTACCAATCAAAATCAGCCTTGCCCTGAAAATCGCGGATCCGCGAGGCCAAGGTAAAGCTGAAAATGTCAAAACTGTTGGTTATCCGGTAGTTGTAATCAGAAAAAATCAAGGAAGTGTTCAAAAATAGTTTGGGGCTGAACAAGTGGTTCCAGCGAAGGGTGGTGGTGGTGTTGCCCCAGCGGAACCCAAAGCGGAAGTTGTCATTGCGCAGCCCGAACACGTCGCGCCCAAGGTAACTGCTCAAAAACAGTTGATCCTTTTTGCCCAGATCGAAGTTGGCCTTGAAGTTGAAATCATGGAAAAAATAATCGGGCAATGGTTCCCAATTCGACCGGCCTTGATTGGCCCGGTTGGCCGCCCGGGTAAACACGTCGAAGTACGTGCGCCGGGCAGCCAGCAGGAAGGAGGACTTGCCCTTGCGGATCGGCCCCTCCAGCGTGAGCCTGGACGCGATCACCCCCAAACCACCTTGGCCACTCAACTTGGTCCGGTTCCCTTCTTTGAGCTTGATGTTGAGCACCGATGAGAGCCGCCCCCCAAATTGCGCTGGGAAATCGCCCTTGTACAGTTCCACATTTTTGACCACATCGGAGTTGAAAATGCTGAAAAAACCAAACAAGTGGCTGGCATTATAAACGGTGGCCTCGTCCAACAAAATCAAGTTTTGATCCGGGCCACCACCGCGCACATAAAGGCCCGATGTGCCCTCACCGCCCGACTGCACCCCCGGCTTGAGTTGGAGGGTCTTGATGATGTCCACCTCCCCAAAGATGACGGGCAAGATTTTGGCATCTTCCACCCGCACTTCGGTCAGGCTCATCTGTCCCGAGTTTACCTTGTCTTCGTAAGTTTCGCCCTCGATCTCGACCTCATCCAAGGTTTTTTCTAGGGGATCGAGGTTAATGTTGAGCGTTTGAGTGGCACTGAGGGCCATTTTTAGGGCAAAGGCTTGGTAGCCAGTGTAAGAAACCGTGAGCCAGACCGAATCGGCATTGAGTGTGAGCGAATAGAAACCGTATTCGTTGGTGGAGGCTCCCTTGGCCGAGCGGCGGTCAAATACATTGGCGCCGATGAGCCGCTCACCCGATAGGGCATCTTTCACATACCCGCTGAGGGTAAAGCGGCTTTGGGCCAGGGCCAGATCGGAGTACAGTAATAAAAAGGCAAAAAGTAGCGTAATTGCTGGGTGTAGAATTTTCATCCTTTAAAGATACAGCAACTTATGCTTCCTCGACTGTTAATTTATGCAAAAGCTTGGGGTAAATTTGCCCAGTTCAACCAATCGCTGTGAAATATATCGTTCATTACTTGACCAATCACTTGCGAGCGCACGCTGTTTGGCCTTTTTGGGCCCTTTTTGGGATACTGCTGGCGGGGGCCATTTGGTTGCGTTATGGCTATGGTTTTTCGCCCAGTTTTTCGGGGAGCCCACTGCGCCCGTTATGGGGCCTGCTGTTCTGTGCCGGGCCGTATTTCGGGGCCATTTTCCTGTATGCCAGCTTTTTCAACCAGTGGGATTTCGTCCGCCAGCCCGGTTTTTGGGGCTTGAGCGCCGCCATACTGACCGTTTTGTACCTCAACCAATACGGGTATTTCTACAAAACTTGGTACGCAAGCCTACCTTACCCTTGGTGGGAATGGTGCCGCAAAATAGGGTTCAACCTGCACACCAGCCTGTTTTACCTGCTCATTCCCGGGCTGTATTTCTGGTGGGTGACCGATAGCCGCCGCACCCGGTTCTGGGGCTGCACAACCGAAGGGTTTTATTGGCAAACCTATGGGCTGATGCTACTTTTCATGGTTCCTCTGATCGCTTGGGCTTCATTCCGGGCCGATTTTTTGCACACCTACCCGCGCTATCGCCCCGGCGTACTCGAAGCAG
>Ga0105045_10002327_pt1 | contig 15990 bp, 13 predicted proteins | sample MAT02_FD_78089 | JGI IMG/M metagenome (GOLD analysis project Ga0105045, IMG submission 78089) | Freshwater microbial communities from Lake Fryxell liftoff mats and glacier meltwater in Antarctica - MAT-02 (megahit assembly) | ecosystem: Environmental > Aquatic > Freshwater > Ice > Liftoff...
GGTTGCGCCACAGGATGTCGCGGTATTGCAACTCGAAGCAAATCATCCGGGTATTGGTGACACCGAATATATCGAACGTCGGAATCAGCTATTTCAAATGACGCGGAAGCACAGGCTTGAAAGACTCGGCCCTCCGCTCGTTGAGTACACTGCGGAAGAAACCCGGATCTGGAGCGAGGTCGTGCCGAAGTTGCAGGAACTCCACGATCTCCATGCCTGTTCAATGTATCTCCAAGCAAAGAGCGATTTAGCGATCACAGAAACGGAAATCCCGCAACTACGATCCATCAGCGAGCGACTCGAACGCGAGACGCGGATGCACCTCGTTCCCGCAGAAGGCGCGCTGCCCTATCGCACCTTCTACGAATATATTGCGGAGCGCGGTTTCCCCGTTACGCAGTTCATTCGACATGGCTCGCACCCGGAATTTACTCCAGAACCGGATATGATTCACGATTGTTTAGGGCACGTTCCTGCACTGATGAATCAAGATTATGCCGAGCTTCTGACGCTGATTGGCAAAGCGGCCGCAACCACTACCGAAGGCGATCAAGTTTTGGCCTTGAAACGCTTCAGTTGGTTCAGCATCGAGTTTGGTTTGATCGAAGAGCAGGGCGAAGTGAAAGTGTTTGGTGCTGGAATTCTTTCGAGTACAGGTGAGATTCCACACTCGCTGTTCTCGCCTTCCGCACGGCGACAGCCCTTTGTCACGAACAAAGTGATTGAAACAGATTACGACCCTTCGCAGATGCAGGTCGATTTCTTTATTGCACCGTCGCTGCGATTTTTGCGAGACGAGCTTGAGCAACTTGTTCGGCGATTTGGCATTCCCGTTCTGTAATAGTTCAAGTTGGGGCGACTGTTTTACTTCTTCGGCTGAGCGGGTGCGTTCTGAGTATGAGGTGTCGGTTCGGGATGCGCCTTTGGCGAACGGAGCCAGCCCCAGATCGCCAGGATCGTAACAAACGCGGCATAGACCGAGACACCGGCGAGCAAAATCAGTTTCCAATCGATTTGGAATCGTGTTGCTTTCTTATCTTGCTTGGGCGTTGTCCTCTTCGCACGTTTGGGGGCCTCGACGCGAGCTTCTTCGACGGGCAGTTCAAACGGGTTCACTTCAATAGGGATGGGAATCGCTGCTTGAGCTGTCGGAACTTCCGGGGTTTCTGCACGCCGGGGGAAAGGCAATACTCCGCTGGCTTTCTGTGGCGGAGATGGGGGCAGAATCGGTTTCCGCACGGTGGCACTGGAACCAAATAAGCTATCATCAGATTCGTTACTATCGCTGAAGATGCTCTCGGTTGTTTCTTGGCCGGCCTTGCGGGTTTGTGACGGGCGGTGGCTTTTGGGCCGCTGGTTTGCATCGGGAATCGGGGTATCGGTCTGATTCGACTTGAGAACGGCCGTGGGTGTTTCGGGTGAAGCGGGTGTGAGTAGCGGAACATGGACTGTGTGTTCACAAGCGAGACAGACTACCTCCGTACCAGCAGTATCTAGGGAGCAACTGTGGAGATGCGAACAATATGGGCAAAAGAATTGAATCAGAGTCATTGTCACGCATCAGCCAAGCGAGAGTGGGTGGATGGGTTTTATCGGATATCCGTTGTAAAAGAGTAGCGTTTCACTCCTATTCTCTCCACAAATTTTTTGCAGAAAGCACAATTTTAGGAAGAACTCAACAGGAAAAAGTTCCCCAGACAGCGTTTCACGAGCCGAGATGGAACAGAAAGTAAACTGACGGAAACATGCTCGTGATCGAGAAGAAACTTATGCTGCGTTGCGAAAAAGTTTCTGTTTCCACAACGGGCAGCGATTTGCGAGCCAACGATCGACCTGGTGCGCTCTCCATAGTTCCAGGCATTCTATATCCGCTGCGACTTCGGGAAACTTTGGCAATGCTTCCCAGCTCGCTGGGTGAGCAAGTTCGCCCAGCAACAAGACTCGCTCGCCATTTTGCACGAGAAGTGAAGTGGGCGATGCTGTTCCGGGAATCCAACTCGCTGCCGATAAAACACCATTCGGTATCGTGCCATCGCATTGCAGTGCTGCGGGGAGTTGCAATTGGAACACAGCGTGTGCAATGGGTGTCGGTTCAATCAAGCCAGCAGTTCGATACGAATTCATAACTTCGTGCGAATGCGCGCGGAGGCTTCCATCATGCTGACTTTGGCAGAATGCCTCGGCAATGAACACGTGAAGATGATTCATCTCGGCGATGCCGTTGACGAGTAAACGTGCCCCCCAGCGTGCCTGCGGATGAATGACGAGAATCACTTCGTCATCCGCGATCGCCAACAAATCCAAGATTCGGCGACATTCTGGAATGGCTTTTTCGAGTGATTGTAGTGCCGCCGATAAGCCTTTCACAGAGCGCGCACTTTTGCGAGCATGAGGGGAGTTCTCAAGCTGGCAACCAATCCGATTTAACTGTTCCGGCAAGCTCGACCAAGATTGAAACGCAATCGGATTCCGCACCGAGGCATCGCGGATAACTTCATGCGGGAACGATGCCACGGCAGGGGTACTGGCAGCAAGTTCCGCTTGGAGAATGGAATTGAAGAAGAACAGATTCGGCAACTGCGACCGGCGATCCCGTTGGCACAACTGAACAAAATCGTGGGCGTGTTGGAGAATGGGCTGCAAGCGCAGAATATCAACGAGCGCGGCATACCCGACATCGCGGCTCGAAGGCGAAACATCTGGTGAAAAGAATGGCTCAAGGATGCTCAACTCAGCAGGCATAGGGAAACCCTCCTTGGTTTCAGACCCCTATTACCGCACGAGGAAAAACGATTTGCAAGCCGAACTGGAAAATCAATTGCTACTGGACTCTCATGATTCAAACAGAACCGTGCCGAGGCGAATGAACGTCGCTCCTTCTTCAATTGCGATTTCAAAATCGTTACTCATGCCCATCGAAAGTTCGGGGAGTGGCCAGCCTGTGCGTAGTCGGAGTTCATCGCGCAACACCCGCAACTGCGTGAACGTGGGCCGGCACAATTCGGGGTCGTCGTGGTAGGCCGCCATCGTCATCAGGCCACGCAACTCCACGCCACCGAGTGATAGTAGCTTGTCACTCATCGGGAGAATATCATTTGGCGCAAAGCCGCCCTTCGTTTCCTCGGCACTGCAATTTACTTCGAGTAACAATGGCACCGGCTGCCCGCGTTGAGTTCCTGCCGCACTGAGTGCTTCCAGCAACCGCATGCTATCGACAGAATGAAACAGCGAAACACAGGGCAGGGTGCGTGCCAGTTTGTTGCGCTGCAAATGGCCGATGAAGTGCCAGCGGGCAGCGGGAATCGCTTCAGCTTTTTTCCAGAGTTCTTGCGGTCGATTCTCCGCAAGATTCACCACGCCGAGTTCCAGCAAGGCTGTCGCAACCTCGGCATTCACGCTTTTGGTCACGCCGATGAGTGTGATGGAATCGCGCGCGCGACCACATCGCACGCAGGCACGCTGGATGCGTTCTTCTATGGTCGCGAGACGTTCGCGGAGCGTATCGTGAATATCTGGCATGGCAATCATCCCGGAGGCCAAGCGAATTCCCGGCCACCCATGAGGTGCATGTGCAAGTGCGGTACCGTCTGCCCGGCTTGTTCCTCGCAGTTGATGATAAGCCGATAACCTGCTTGCAAGCCAAGTGTCTTCGCCAGTTCGACCGCGACGAGGTGCATATGCCCCAGTAGGGCAGCATCTTCCGGTTGAAGATCGGCGTGCGTGCGGATCACTTTTTTCGGAATGATGAGTACATGAACGGGCGATTTCGGCGCGACATCATGAAACGCGAGGCAGAGATCATCATCGTGAATGATCTGTGCGGGGATCTCGCGGCTGATGATTTTGAGGAAGATATTCGTCGGCAACATTGGCATCCGGTTGATCTCCATGAGTGGATCGAAAAAAGCTTCTGGTTCAATTCCGGACGTATCGGAACGGTTGTGTGGGTTGTAGGTGTGAGAACCACACAGTGAAGCATTCCGCACCAACTCTGGTTTGAGCCACTCGCGTTGGCTATTCGATGATAAGATACGAGATCGACTCGATCAGGATTTTCGACCACCGACGAGGAGCGTCCCGCGTGTCGATCACACAAATTCTACCCGTTCACGCACCGCTAGCCGAAGCACCCACACCTGCACCCCAGAGCCGCTTCGCATTTTTGGCCGACTGGGCCGATGGCTTGGGCGACTGGACGTTGTTTAGCTTGCAAGCGCTGCGCGGCATCGTGTCGCATCATTTGAAGGGCCGCGAACTTTTGCGCGTTTGTGTCGAAGTCGGTGTCAATAGCGTGTGGGTTGTCGCGGTGACGGGTGCATTCATCGGCATGGTTCTCGCGGTGCAGACCTACAACCAGTTTCATACCGTAGGTCTCGAAACGTCCATTGGCGCGATCATCCATATGTCAGTGGTGCGCGAGTTGGGGCCAGTGTTAGCCGCGGTCATGTTGGCGGGACGAGTGGGAACCGCAATGGCCGCACAACTTGCAACCATGCGCGTCACCGAACAAATCGATGCGCTCGCCTGCCTCGGTGTCGATCCCGTGAAGTACCTGGTTTCACCGCGATTCCTCGCCTGTATGCTCATGATTCCGCTGCTCACGGTGTTGGCCGACATCATGGGTATTCTGGGCAGCACCTTCATCTGCTTGAACGTGTTCCACATCGAGAGCTTTCATTATTGGAAGCATACCGCGAACTTCGTGAAGGTCTTCGACATCTTCAACGGCGTGATTAAAGCGATGATCTTCGGCGGGGTTCTCAGCCTCATTTGTTGTCATCGCGGGTTCAATAGCCGTGCGGGTGCGGTCGGCGTGGGTCGTGCGGCCACCGAAGGGTTCGTGATGTCGTTCGTGGCCATTATGATTCTGGATTTTCTGCTCGCAATGTTCTTTAACGCATTGCACGTCATCATCTGGCCGATGAGCGGCACACGCATGGCATGAGGAAGACCATGGCAGACGATGCACCTTTACCCGCTTTCGCAGACGAACCGATGATTCGGCTTCGTGGTGTGAGCATGCGCTTCGGCAAGCATCGCGTTCTGGAAAATGTGCATCTGGATATTCACGCGCGCGAAACTTTGGCCATCATCGGCGAGAGCGGTTGCGGAAAATCGGTGACGTTGAAACTCATCGTGGGTTTGCTGAAGCCAACGGAAGGCGAAGTCTCTTTTGAAGGGCGCTCGCTCGCAGCGATGAAGGAACCGGAACTTACCGCGATGCGCTTGCGCGTGGGCTTTCTGTTTCAAGGTGCGGCACTCTTCGATAGCCTCGATGTGTACCACAATGTTGCATTCGGGTTACGAGCCAAAGGCGGCATCAGTACGGAAGCGATTCGACAAAAAGTGCGCATGCGATTGCAAGATGTCGGCTTGCCGCTCACCGTCGAAACCAAGATGCCTTCGGAGCTTTCCGGGGGCATGCGGAAGCGTCTCGGCCTGGCTCGTGCGTTGGCACTCGATCCAGATGTCATGCTTTACGATGAACCGACCACGGGCCTCGACCCTATCATGACGGACGTGATTAACGACCTGATTTTACAAACGCGGAAGCGCCAACCCGTCACGAGTTTGATCGTTACGCACGAGATGCGCACCGTGATGAAAGCCGCCGATCGCGTGGTGATGTTCTACCCGCTTTCCCGCTTGAACCCCGGCGAGCCGCAAGTGATTTACGATGGCCCTTCGCATGGGCTAACAACTTGCACGGACGAGCGCGTGCGGCAATTCGTCCTCGGCGAAGCCCGCGACCGACTGGGTGAAATTCATGGCGAGTTCATTCCAGAACATTAAGCAGGTGCAACGTGGCAGAACGCAATCTTCGAGTTCGATTAGGGATCTTCGTCGCTGCGACAATGGCTGGCCTTACGGGGTTGGTCGTAATGTTCGGCGGCGCGCCCACGTTCTTTTCCAACCGCACGAATTACGCACTGATTTTCCCCGAAGCACCAGGGATCGTTCCTGGCACGCCTGTGCGGAAATCTGGCGTGCGCGTAGGCCAGGTGACGGGCTTGGAGATTGATGAAATCAACGGCAGCGTGCGCGTCATCATCGAGATGGAAAACAAGTATCGCCCACGCAAGAACGAAGAACCGGTGGTGTCACGCGGCTTGCTCAGCGGCGATACCACCATCGACTTTATGCCGAAGTTCACGACCGAAGGCACACCGTTTCCGCGTGAAGAAACGTACCCGGTCAACGCCGAGATTGTCGGCGTTCCGCCTGTCAATCCTCGGGCATTACTCTCGCAAGCCCAAGGGGCAATCCCGAATGCGCAAGAAGCCATTCAGCGCTTCGGTTCGGCACTCCAACGCTTTGAAGCCGTTGCACCGAAGGTCGAGCGCACCCTCGATGAAATTAGTATGTTGGCTCGCAGTACCCGCGAGGTCGTGCCCGAACTTCGACAAACAAATCTCAAAGTCCAAGAGTTCATTGGGGCGAACGACAACAACGAGCAACCCGCGAATTTGAAGGTGCTAATTCGTGAAGTCCAAGAATTCGTGCGCCTGCTGAAACCGGTCGCCGAGGAACTCAGTTTGCTCGTGAAGGACAATAAATCCGAGTTCGCCAAAACACTGAAAGCCATCCGTGAACTCTCCGAGAAGGGGAACGATTTACTCAACGACGACAACCGAAAATCGCTACAAGGCATTCTCAAAAACGTGAAGGTTGCGAGCGATGAACTCTTGAGTGAAACGAACCGAAAGAACATCGAAGAGATTTTGAAAAACGTGAAAGTGGGTAGTGAAGACCTTACGAAGTCGATCCGGCTCGCGGCGGTACTGGTCGATCGTGCGGAAGGAACGCTGAAAGAAATCAACGCACGCATCGCGGAGGCGAAGGGCGTGTTTACGAATCTGGAAAAAGCGACGAAGCCCGTCGCTGATAACGCGGAACCCGTAATGAAGAACATCGCCTCTTCCGCTGAGCAACTTCAACGGACTCTCGTGGAAGCGAACAAAACCATCGCGGCTATCAACCGCTCCGAGGGAACGCTGAATAAAGTTCTCAACGATCCCGCGTTATATAACGCACTCGTCGAAGCAACGGCATCTTTGAATCGCACACTCATTCGATCTGAAAAGATCGCGCGCGATCTCGAAGTCTTCGCGGATAAAGTCGCGCGCAAGCCTGAAACGATCGGCATCGGCGGAGTCGTGCGGCCCAGCACTGGGTTGAAAGAATCGCCACTGGCTCCGCTCCCGCAATCGACACCGTTCCCACCGCAGTACCCCGCGACCAGCGGTGAAGGTTTACGCCCGACACCGATTGGCCCCGTCTTCGGCGGACGAGTGAATCCGATTCCGCCTGTCTCGAGTTATCGCGTGGACGGCGAGAACTTGCCGCGCATCGCACCGCTACCGATGGGCCAACTCGCGCCGGTGAGACCGCAACCCGTTGGGAATGACCTACCCCGATGATTGAGCTGAAAGAAACGTATGTGAAGAATCGCGGAAATGTTGCCGCGATTCCCACATATTCCCGGCGTTTCCCCGCAATTCCTTGCCACTACCATCACGTCAAGATAGCCTGACTCGGTTGATGCAACCCCTCCTCGTACGGTGCCCAGCTTCCCCATGCACCGCGAACTTGATGCTACAGAAAGCCCATTCGTGGCACGCAGCAATGCCGCGTTGTATCTCTTCACGGCGTTTCTTGCGGCGCTACTCGTTGCCGATCTTTGGCCACTCTTCGCCCGTTGGCTCGATCTTCCGACATGGTTGGCCCGTGAGTATCGTGGTTATCGCTTTGCTCTGATTGCAGCCGTGTTTGGCGGCGCTCGCGTTCTGTTCACATCCCTCGAACGGCTCACGGAAGGTAAAGTTGGTTCCGATCTCGCCATCGCAATCGCCTGTATCGCGGCGATACTCATTGGCGAACCACTGGTCGCTGCGGAAGTGGTCTTCATTGGTCTTGTCGGTGAGTGCCTCGAAGCGCTGACGTTCGACCGCACGCAACGCGCGCTGAGCCAACTGGCAGAACTCTTTCCGAAGCGCTGTTGGGTGCTACGTGATGGCCAAGAACTGCGAGTTCTTACCGCCGACCTCGCACTCGGCGATCATGTTCTCGTGAAGCCCGGCGGAAAGATTCCCGTGGACGGTGTGGTTTTGGATGGCCGTTCTGCAGTCGATACCAGTGCACTCACGGGTGAAAGCTTGCCCATGGAGAAGGGGCCGGGCGATGCGGTTCTCGCGGGGAGCGTGGTACAAAATGGCGCGCTCACAATCGAAGCGAAGAAGCTGGCGAAGCAGACTGTCGCGGGGCAGGTGATCGAACTTACCGCTACCGCGCTGAAAGATAAATCGCCGGGGGAACGCCTCGCCGACCGCCTCGCACGCTACTTTTTGCCTGCCGTTCTTGCGATAGCCTTGCTCACATTCTTCGCAAATGTCGCCTTCCACATCGGCCCGTTTTCTTCAGCATCAAGCAAGATCACATTTGGTGCTGCAAGTCGATTAGCGTTGTACCCCACGCTCGCAGTGTTGGTGGTGGCGTGCCCGTGCCCGCTCGTTCTCGCCACTCCCGCTGCGGTGATCGCGGCACTGGGCAGGTTGGCCGGTACGGGTGTACTCATCAAAGGTGGCTCCGCACTCGAACGGCTGGCAAGCATCAACGCGATTGCGTTCGATAAGACGGGCACCCTCACGGAAGGCAAACTCGAACTCGGTGAACTGCTGCCAAGCGATGGTATTTCAGTCGAAGAAATGCTGCGCATCGCCGCGATTGCCGAGCAGAAAAGCGAACACCCGCTCGCCAAGCTCATCGTCGCGGAAGCGCGATCGCGAAGCGGGAACATCGCGGATGCCCAAGATTTTCAGGCATTTGCTGGCTCCGGCGTTTCCGTTCTTCACGAAGGCCAGCGCATATTAGTTGGCAATCGTCGCTTCATTGCCGAGCAGGGCATCGCCATTCCGGATCGCGTGAATGGCTTCGTTCAACAACTCGATAACCTCGGCCAAACGCATCTTCTTGTTGCGCGCGATAGTGTTGTTCTTGGTGCCATTGGCGCGCGAGATCGGCTTCGCCCCGAAGCGGCTGGAGTGCTTGCGGAGTTGCGAACACTGGGCTTCGTGAACATCCAAATGCTCACGGGGGATCGCGCTGCTGCCGCTCAAGCCGTCTCGAAGCAGTTGCCCGAAATCACGGTGCGAGCCGAGTTACTTCCCACGCAAAAAGCCGAAGTGGTAGCGGGTGATGGAACCGAGATACGCTACGCCTTCATTGGCGATGGCGTGAACGATGCGCCGGCGTTGGCTCGTGCCACAGTGGGAATTGCAATCGGTTCGGGTACGGAAATCGCCGCAGAAGCAGGCGACGTGGTGATGATGGGCGACCCATTGCGTCCGCTGCCATTGCTCATTCGGCTCAGCAGGGAAACTGTAAAAGTCATTCGGCAAAACGTGATCTGGTTCGGCTTCGGCGTGAACATCTTTGGCATCCTTCTTACGGGTTGGCTCTGGCCGCTCTTCGCTACTTCACCCGATTGGTACGAGAAAGCACCACTCGCTGGTGTGATCTATCACCAACTTGGTTCGCTCGCGGTTTTGCTGAACTCGATGCGCCTGCTCGCGTTCGAGCGCAGCGCGAAAAGTTCCACGGCACGTTCGATTCGTGCGGGCTACCGCAGGCTCGATCGCTGGTTCAACACGGTGCATATCGATGATCTTTTTCATGCTGTCGAAGATCGTTGGAAACTGGTGTTCGGCTCGCTAGCGGGTATCGCGTTGATTTGGTGGTTTGCCACTGGCCTCGTGCAGATTCAGCCAAATGAAGTCGCAGTGGTTCAGCGCTTCGGGGCGATTCAATCGGACCTCACGCCGGGCTTACACGTCCGTTGGCCATGGCCCATCGAGACGGTGCTCCGCGTGAAGCCTGCCGAAGTTCGCACTGTGGAGATCGGCTTCCGCATGTTGCCTCGCGATGAAGTGCAACGACTGGATCTGGTGAAGCAAGAACAGGCGAAACTTCGGAGACCCGGGCGCGATTTCCCCACGGAAACAGGGCAAACCTGGAGCAGCGCTCACGCGGAAGGTGTCTCGCGCATGAGCGATGAATCACTGATGATTACCGGCGATGGCGACCTCATCGAACTCCTGGCAACGGTGCGATATACCATCGCCGACCCGCGACAGTTTCTCTTCAACACCCGCGAGATTGACATGCTCATTCGCTCGGTGGCCGAATCAGTGTTTCGGGAATTGGTTGCCAGCCAAGAGTTTCAAAACCTCCTCGGCCCGGCTCGGGTACAATTTGAAATCACTGCGAAAACTCGGCTGATTCAACGCTTGAACGATGCAGCACCTGGCGGCCTCGGCATCTCGATTGATGGCCTGACGATTCACGACCTGCACCCACCGCAGGATGTCGTGGTGGCGTATTATGCCGTCGCCGATGCGATTCAAAAACGCGACAAGTCCATCAACGATGCGAACGCGGAATTCCGACGCATCACGGGCCGCGCGAAAGATGATGCCGTGCGCATGGAACAACAAGCCTTGGCGGACGCGAAGAAGAAACAACTCGAAGCTGAGGCTTCGCGCGATGTCTTCCTGGCTTGGCAACTCGCCCGCACAACATTGCCCAAGGAATTGGACAAAGACCTGACTCCCGAACAACGTGCGGAACTCATCGCCGCACGGCGTTACCTCACCGATTTCCGGCTTACGCTCGAAGCCGCGACTTCAGTTTTGCGATCGCGCGACAAGATTTTGATCGACATGGAACAAGCCCCTGGCACGCGCAAGTTGTTCTTGTTTGATCCCGATTTATTTCCTCGGTTGCCATCCGTGGGCTTCCCGCGTGCCCCCCTCGATCAACGGGAGCCATAACCAATATGAAAAAATTCTTCTTCTATTTCGTGCTGCCCGTGTTGCTCCTCGTGTGGGGGCGAACGGCATTTTATGCCGTGGATTATGCGGAATTTGCTTACATCACACGGTTCGGCGAACCGATTCGCACGCACGATGGCAGCAGCGATGCGGGCTTGTACTTCAAGCTGCCGTGGCCGATCGACTCGGTTCTGCGCGTCGATCGACGCTTGCAAACCTTCGACCTGCCCGCAACGGAATCACTCACGCGCGATGCTGCAACAGGCACCGTGGACAAGACGCTGACCATCGATGCGTACATCACTTGGCGCATTCCCGATGCGAAAGCCGCAGATCAATTCGTGCGTTCCGTGGGCAGCGCCGAGGAAGTTCGGCGCGTGTTGGGACCGCGCATTACGGGTCGGCTCGCGGCGGTTGTCAGCGGTATGTCACTGAACAAACTCATCGCAGTGGTGAATGAGCCGGAGATGGAAGCACGCTCGAATGCGTTGAACGAAATGCTCTTGCTCGATGCGAGCGGTGCTTCGTTGCAACAGAAAGTTCGCGATGAATACGGCATCGAAATCGTCTCGTTGCGTGTGCGCCGGCTGAGTTATCCGGAATCGGTTCGCGCGAGCATTTATGAACGCATCCGCAGCGAACGCGGTGTGCGCGTCGCTGATTACGAGAACCAAGGCCGCGCCCAAGCCGCACTGATCCTGAGCAAAGCCGAGTACGATCGGCGCGTGACCGAAGCTGCCGCGCGTGCGAGTAAGCAGACGATCGAAGGCCAAGCGGATGTGAAAGCCGATGAGATTCGCAACTCCGCGCACGCGAAAGACCCGGACTTCTACGCCTTCTTGCAGAAGCTCAAAGCCTTGCAATCGTCACTCAGCGAAAGCCGCGATGTGCTGCTACTCTCTCTGAAGCATGAGCTTTTTGAACTGCTGCGTGGCCCACCCGCGAAACCGAAGTGATTTGTAAATATCCATTAGGACACACGCCGTTTAATAATCGAAGAAGAATTTGAACCACAAAGGCACAAAGACACAGATAGGGCTTACGTGGTGCAAGTTTTCAACTTGCCAGGAGCGTCTGAGTGGTGCAAGTTTTCAACTTGCCAGGAGCAATGCTGGCAAGTTGGAAACTTGCACCACTCAGCAGAAAACCCCCGACTGCGTAACTCCTATTCTTGTTTCAGCCAGGAATTTATGCGGAAACTGCTCTACTTATTGCCCTTGCTTGTCGCGTACTTCGCCACTGGCATCGCAAAGATTGAATCGCAAGAGCGCGGCGTGGTGCGACGTTTCGGGCGCATCGTCGCGCGGCCTGGCCCCGGTTTGTGGGTCGGTTGGCCGTGGGGAATCGATCGCATTGATCGCGTGCCATTGCTCACGGTTCGGCAAATCAACGTCGGCTATCAACCCGATGTTGGCTATGAATCTGGCCCAACTGCTGGGCAATTACTCACCGGCGATCAGAACCTCGTGAACGTGAAACTCGTGGTGGAATATGCGGTGCGGGACAGCGAATCGAACCTCGAAGATTACATACTGAACCGCGACATGGTGGATGCTGTTCTCGCGCGGGAGGCGGAAACACTCGCCACAGAATGGGCAAGCCGCAACGGCGTGGATGCCGTTCTTGCCGGGCGAACCGAACTCACGCAGTATCTTTTCAAGCATCTGCCGGATCGCCTCGAACGCTACCGTTTTGGCATCGCGGTTCAACGCATCAGTGTCGATTATCTCGCGGCACCGGAAGAAGTGCGCGATGCATTTGAAGCGGTAAATCAGGCCCAAACCAATGTGCAAACCCGCGTGAACCAGGCGAGCCGCGAAGCCGAACGCCTCCGTTCCGAGGCACGCAGTACCGAAGTTCGTTTGCTTTCCGAGGCGAACGGCTACCGCGAAGAGAAGCTTCAACTCGCACGAAGCGAAGCCGATGCATTTTCAAAACGAGTCGAGCAATATCATAAACTGCGTGAGGCCAACCCCGATTTTCTTGCGGCCATCTGGCGCGATGAACTTGGCAAACTCCTCACCGAATTGAAGTCCAAAGGCCGCATCGAAATCCTCGATCATTACCTTGGTGCGGCAGGGCTAGACATCACGCAGTTCCTCCCCGTGAAAAAGCGTTGAACCCCAACATGCCGCAACGGATCGCGATTATCAAACCGAGTGCGCTAGGTGATATTGTTCATGCGTTGCCGGTCCTTTCCGCACTGCGAGAACTCGACCCCACTTCGCACATTTCCTGGATCGTCAACCGTGGCTTTCAAGATCTTCTTGTCGGCCACCCGTATCTCAACGACATCATTCCGTTCGATCGCTCTGCATTTCGGCGAGGAATTGTAGCTTCCGCGCGCTACACCGCGGGTCTCATGAACCGACTGCGACGTGAGCGGTTCGATCTCGTGATTGATCTTCAAGGTCTTCTCCGAACAGGGTTGATGACCGCCGCAACTGGCGCGCCACGTCGGATCGGCTTCGACAATGCCCGTGAAGGAAGCCGATACTTTTACACGGACCGCATCGCGGTGCCAGATGCCGAGGCGATTCATGCGGTCGATCGCTACTGGCGCATCGTCGAGTTTCTCGGCGGCAGCCACCTGCGGAAACAATTCCATGTTCCCGTCAACCCGAGCGAAACCCTAGTGATTCAGCAGGAGCTACACGATGCACCGCGGCCTTGGATCGCCGTTGCCGCTGGCGCGAAGTGGCTCACAAAGCGCTGGCCACCAGAACATTTCGCGGCAATGTTGAACCTCGCCCAGCAGCAATTCGGTGGTTCTGCAATACTGGTTGGCTCCAGCGATGACATACCATTGTCACTTGCAGTTGTACAAGCCACTCGCGGTACTGTGCGAGATTTCACGGGCAAAACTTCGCTTCCCAAGCTCGCGGCTTTGTTCGCGCAATGCGATGTCATGCTCGGGAACGATACGGGGCCGTTGCACCTCGCTGCCGCTTTAGGTATCCCCTGCGTGGCACCATATACCTGCACCAAGATCGTGAAGCATGGGCCGTACAATGGACCATTCGCACGCGAAACCGCAGTACCTTGTGCTGGAAGTTATTTGAAGAAGTGCCCGCACGGCATGATCTGCATGAACGAACTTTCGCCCGAAAAACTCTGGCCCGCAATGCATGAGGTCTTGCAAACATGGCAACGCAAACCGAACTTCCACTGATTCTTGCGAGCGGTTCTCGCGGTCGGCGTGAACTCCTCGAACTCCACGGCTATACCTTTGAAGTTCGGCCCTCCAACATCCCGGAACCAACCGAAGCCCGCCTCGGCGACTGCCGGCATTACGTCAGCGAACTGGCATGGCTCAAGGCTCAGGTCATCGCGGGAACCGTCAACCAAGGCATTGTTCTTGCCGCAGATACTGTGGCTTGGATGCACGGCAAAGTCGTCGGGAAGCCGGAGGATGAAACCGATGCCCGGCGCATCTTAACAATGCTTTCCGGCACGACGCACGAACTCTGGACAGGCGTATGCCTTTGGCACCGCCCCAGCGATTGGCAACTTTGCTGGCAAGAACTGAGCCGAGTTCAGATGAAAGCACTGAGCGAAGAAGAACTCGAAGGCTATATTCAATCCCGGAAGTGGGAGGGGTGCAGCGGTGGCTACACCATTCAAATGCCGAACGACCCGTATCTCACCGTGGTTGAAGGGAGCACCAGCAACGTCATCGGTTTGCCGATGGAATCGCTGGGGCGCGCGTTGAAATGGATGGAGCAAGTTTCGATTGAACTCTGAATTTCCAAGCAAAAAACCCACATCACCCTACGAGTTCGCGGATCGGTTTCGCGTCGCCATCGATGGGGAAGTGGGGTCGGCCGTTCGCATCGTATTCGCGCACGTTGTTCACATCGATTCCCATGTTCTTGTACATCGTCGCGAAGATGTCTTGGTGCGTCACGGGGCGCGAGGTCGCACGTCCGCCGAGGCGATCCGATGCGCCGATGACTTGGCCCGTCTTCATGCCGCCGCCAGCCATCAGGGCACAACTGAGTTGTGGCCAGTGATCGCGCCCGGCATCTTTGTTGATCTTCGGCGTGCGACCGAATTCGCCCCAAACAATCACGGTGACATCGCGTTCCATGCCACGGTCGTAAATGTCTTCAATGAGCGTTGAGACGGCAACATCGAGCAGGGGGAAATCTTTGCGGGCTTGAACGAAGTTCTTGCCATCGGTGCCGTGCCAATCCCAGCGAGTGAAGTTCAACGTCACGACTCGCGCGCCTGCTTCCACGAGCCGACGTGCCACGCAGAAGTTCCGCACCATCCGCGGCGCACCATCGCGTTCAAATTCCGGGTTATCGACACCGTAGCGGGCCAGCACTTTGGGGTCTTCTTTGCTCAAGTCGATCGCATCTTTGAGGCGAGATGTCGTTAGAATATCGAGTGCTTGGCGGTTCAGTGAATCCATACCCGTCATCACGCCATTGCTATCGAGTTTACGATCGAGATCATCGAAGCCTTTCAACAGTTCCACGCGATCATTGAGCCGATCCAAGGTAATGCCGTTCAGCACGAGATTGTCCGACTTCATGCCTGTACCGCGACCGCCGACGAGTTTGAACGGCGCGTGCGGAATGCCGAGGAAGCCACCTTCGCCGGGGAAGCCCCAGCGGCGTTCACCAGTCGGGTACATGAGCGTGACGTGCGCGGGAACGGAGCTATCGGCGGGGCCTTGCGCTTTGGAAACCCACGCGCCGAGTGAAGGCCAGAAGCCATTATTCGCGGGAGTTCGCGGGCGACCCGTCATACACTGGTACGCATCGTGTTCGCCGGAACTGCCGACGAGCGAGCGGATGATGGCGAATTTATCCATCATCGCGGCGATGCGTGGGAAGAGTTCGCAGATTTGAATGCCGGGTACTTTCGTGGCAATCGGCTTGAACTCGCCGCGAATATCGATGGGGGCATCCGGCTTGAGGTCCCACATATCTTGATGCGGTGGGCCACCCGGCAAATAGATGTTGATGATCGAACGATGCGATTTCACACCGGCTTGTGCTTCAGCAGCGAGCAGGTTGGGCAACGCGAGCGCGCCGCCCAGCAGTGTGCCGCCTATCGTGAGGAAGTCGCGGCGGGAGACACCATCGCAAAACCCACCGCGTGCATGCGGTTTCCCGTAAATTGTCAACATGTAGTGCCCCTCAAAGAAAAA
>Ga0105045_10002328_pt1 | contig 15986 bp, 13 predicted proteins | sample MAT02_FD_78089 | JGI IMG/M metagenome (GOLD analysis project Ga0105045, IMG submission 78089) | Freshwater microbial communities from Lake Fryxell liftoff mats and glacier meltwater in Antarctica - MAT-02 (megahit assembly) | ecosystem: Environmental > Aquatic > Freshwater > Ice > Liftoff...
AGCCGCGGGCGCATGGCCAGCGATTTGCGGCGATCCAGCCGTTTGCGAGATGGCAGTGTGAGGGTCGATGCAGGGTTGTCGGCCATCGCTTCCGGCCCACTGAAGCGCAGGTGCTCCATGGCCTCGTTCGGTGCCTGCGCGTGGCTGGCCGCCCGGCCGGCGAACAGCGAGCCGGCCGCCAAGTTGTCGAGCACGCTCATGCGCGGAAAGAGTTGCACGATCTGGAGGCTGCGGTGAAGGGGGAACTGGAATGACAGCGCGACAGCGTGACAGTCGATCAGCGGTGCGAACGCAAACCCATCCGGCGCAGAAGTGGCTGCCAGCGCGATTTCAGGACCTGGACGATGAGGCCGAAGGCACTCAAGGGCGTAACAGGGGCATGCACATCAACGGACGCTGCAGGGCCTGCTTGGTGGGTTGGAGCGCCCGGTGAAGTGGGGGTCGTTACTGTCACTGCCGCAGGTGGCGTCAGGCGTTCGGCCACATTGGCTGCAAACTGCGTCGTCAGCGCACCAGCCAGCTGGCGCACGATGCCACTGCGGCTGAACTGCGCCAAGCTGCCTGTCAGCGTGTAGTCCACGCGCACATGCACTGTCGTCCCCGCCCCGCCGGGCTCCAGCGCAAACGTGGCTGCACCTTTGACACGCGACTGCGTGCGCTTGTCGGCCGCCTGGCCCTCGAAGCGCCCGCTTCGGGAGGCGTCATCGAAGCTCACGCGGCCGGTGCCGGCAAAGGCGGCCGCGATGGGGCCCAGCTTGACGTCAAAGCGCAGCGGCCAATCACCATCCACGGCCGGTCCGGTGAGCGATGCGCCGGGCAGGCAGCCCACCAGCAGTTCAATGTCCTTGAATGCCGGCCAGGCTGTCGCGGGCGGTGCCGGCAATTCGAACTGCTGCTCAAGCTGCATGGCAAGCCTTGGCGGCAGGCGATGCCGTGCGGCGCTCGGCCAGCACACTGGCGATGGCGCGCACGATGCCGCGGTAGCCGGTGCAGCGGCACAGGTTGCCCGCCAGCTCGAGGCGGATGCGAGCCTCGTCGGCCTGCGGCAGCCGAATGACGATATCGCGCGCTGTGATCAGCATGCCCGGCGTGCAGTAGCCGCACTGCAGCGCGTGCTCGGCCGTGAAGGCGTCTCTCAAGCACGCCATCAGTGGATCGTGCTCAAAGCCTTCCAGCGTTCGGATCTTGGCCCCTTCGCAGGTGGCGGCGAAGGTGATGCAAGAGCGCGCAGGCGCGCCGTCGATCTCCAGCGTGCAGGCGCCGCAGACGCCGTGCTCGCAGCCCAGGTGGGTGGCAGTGAGGCCGCAATGCTCACGCAGATGGTCCGCCAGGTGGGTGCGGTCTTCAGAGGCTGCGCTGACGACCTGGCCGTTGACGTGCAGGGCGATGACTTTCATGGCACCGCCCCGCGCCGAGTGTTCAGGTCAGCCAGCGCCTGGCGCAGCATTTCTGCGTGCACCTCGCGCTCGTAAGCGTCGTCCAAACCGGCGTCGTCCAGCATCCGGTCGATGGCAGCGGTCTGGGTGGCCGGGTGTTGCAGTGCGGCCAGTGCCTCTGCACCTTCGACCACGTAGGGCATGCTGCTGAGCGCACCAATCAATGCGCGGGCCTGTCCGTGGACCGGGTCCCACCAGGCGGCACCGATGGCATCAGCGAACTCACCCGGCTTTCGGCACACCTTGCGGTATGCCCAGCGTGCCTGGGGAGAGAAGCGCCGCAACTCGACCGCGAGCACGATCTCGTCTGGCGCCAGCGCGGTGGTGAACGGGCCCAGAAAAAAGTTGCTGGCGGCCATGCGCCGTTCACCGTCTGGGCCCAGCAGCACAAGAGTGGCGTCGAGCAGGCACATCACGGACACCCAGTCGGCAGCCGGGTCGGCGTGCGCCAGGCTGCCGCCCAGGGTGCCGCGGTTGCGCACCGCGCGGTAGGCGATGTTGGCGGCCACGGCCGGCAGCAGCCCGGCCGTGGCGTCCGGCAAGTCGCCATCCTCGATGCGTGCGTGCGTCACAGCGGCACCGATGCGCAGCACATCGCCCGCCATCGCTGCCGTCTTCAGTGACTCGAGGTGACCAACGCCGACCAACTGCGCCACTTGCACCAGGCGCAGGTTCAGCATGGCTCCCAAGGACTGGCTGCCGCCGCAAATCTTGGCGTCGTCGCCTGCCGCCTGCAGGCGCCGCACCGCATCGGTGGCGTCTTGGGCGCGGACAAACTCGAAGCGAGCTGCTTTCACGCGTGCACCCCGGCCGCCCGCAGTGCCGCCCGCAGCTTGCGCGGCGTGACCGGGCACTCGGTCATTTCCACACCCAGCGCCGCCAGCGCATCGTTGATGGCATTGATGATGGCCGCCGGCGGGGCAATGGCCCCACCTTCGCCAATGCCCTTCTGGCCGAAGCGCGTGTGCGGCGACGGCGTTTCCATGTGCTCCAGCCGTGCCATGGGCACCTCGGTGGCGCCGGGCAGCAGGTAGTCGGCCAGGGTCGACGCCAGTGGCTGGCCTTCGCTGTCGTAAGGCATCTCTTCGTATAGCGCGGTGCCGATGCCCTGCGCCAGCCCGCCCAATATCTGGCCGTCCACCACCATCGGATTCAGCAGCGTGCCGCCGTCCTCGCAGATCACGTAGTCCAGCAGTTCGACTGTGCCCAGCTTCGTATCGATGGCCACCGCGCAGGCGTGCGCCGCGTAGCTGAACGTGCCGGTGTCGCGGCCGGCTTTGTAGCCCACAGACACTTCCAGGCCGGCCGGGTCCACGTCGGCCGGCATGCGTTGCGGCTGCCTGTACCAGGCGTGGGCAATGTCGGCCAGTGTCAACCCGCGGCCGCTGGCAGCATGCACGACGCCATCAGGGCAGACCTTGACCGCGTCGGTGGGAACGTTCAGCAAGGCGGCTCCGATGTGCCGCACACGGATAGCCAACGCATCGCAGGCCTGGGCGACTGCGCCGCCGGACATCACCGCGCAACGCGAGCCCCACGTGCCAGTGGAGTAGGGCGACAAGGCCGTATCGCCATGCACCAAGCGCACCCGTGACTCGTCGATGCCCAGCACGGTATAGGCCACCTGCGCCAGCGTGGTCTCCATGCTCTGGCCATGCGAATGGGCGCCGATGCGCAGCTCCAAGATGCCATCGGGCGTGAAGCGTGCGCTGCAACCTTCGTGGCCTGGCACCATGGGGATGCCCCAGCCGTGGTAGACCGAAGTGCCATGTGCCGCTTGCTCGCAATAGATGGCGTGGCCCACGCCGATACGCTTGCCGTCGGCTTCGCTCCGCTTTTGTCGTGCGCGCCAGGCCGGCAGGTCCAGTGAAGCCAGGACGCGGTTCAAGGCTTCAGGATAGTTGCCTGAATCGAAGTGCTTGCCAGTGATGTTCTGAAACGGCATCTGCTCAGGTCCGACCAGATTTGCAAGCCGCACCGCGTGGGGTTCCAGCCCCGCCTCGCGGGCCACGGCGTCGATCAGGATCTCGAGCGCAAAGCAAACCCCGGTGCGGGCCACGCCGCGGTAGGGCAGGATGGGCGGCTTGTTGGTGGCCACCGACCAGGTGCGGCATGCAAATGCATCCATGCGGTAAGGACCCGGCAGGATGGAGCCCACTTGCGCGGCCTCCAGGCAGGCCGAGAACGGGTAGGACGAGTAGGCGCCGGAATCGACCGTGGCATCGCAGTCGATGGCCAACAGGCGGCCGCTGCGCTCAGCGTACAGGGTGATGTCGTAGGCGTGTTCGCGGCAGTTGGTGCTGGCTGTCAGCTGCTCGCGCCGGTCTTCGATCCAGCGCACCGGGCGCCGCAGGTGCATCGCCAGCCAGGCTAGGCAGATCTCTTCTGGCAGCAGGATGCCCTTATAGCCAAAGCCACCGCCCACGTCGGGTGAGATGACGCGGATGCGGCCCTGGTCCAGGTCCAGGCATTCCGACAAGCCGGCGCGGTTGATGTGCGGCATCTGCGCGGCGGTGTACATCACCAACTGGTCCAACCGAGTGTCCCAGTGGCAGACCACGCCGCGTCCCTCCAGGGGCGCCATGCTCTGGCGCGCGGTGCGCACTTGGCGGCGAACGATGATGGGCGCTTCTACCTTGATGCGAGACAGGTCGCCAGGCACGTCGGTGTGCAAGAAGACGTTGTCGCCCCAGTCGTCATGCACCAACTCCGGCGGCGTAGCACTGCGGGCTGCCAGCATGTCCACCACGGCGGGCAGATCCTCAATCTCGACATCGACCAGGGCCACCAGGTCTTCGGCCTGTGCGCGTGTGGGTGCCACGCACATCGCGATCATCTCGCCGACCTGGCGCACCTTGTCGCGCGCCAGCGGCCACTGATCTGACGGCTTGAAGCCGGGCAGAGCCGACACGGCCCGAATGGGTTTGACGCCCACCAGGTCGTCCATGGTGAACACGCTGGCCTCATCACCTGCAGGCTTGGTGATGGCTCCTAGCCGGCCATGCGCAACCGGGCTGCGGACGAAGGCCACATCCAACATGCCGGGCAGGCGGATGTCGCCCACGAATTGGCCCTGCCCCAGCAAGAAGCGCTGGTCTTCCTTGCGGCGCACAGACGCGCCCACGCCGTGCGGCTGGTCGGCTTTCAGGTGTTTGGCCTCGTCGCGGTTCATGCGGCCTCGGTCACTGGCAGGATCTCGGCGTCTGCGTCGAAGCGCACACCGTCGCGCAGGCAGAAGGCTGGGCGCAGCACCCGGTCAGTCACCAGTTGGGTGCCTTCGTTGTCACGCAAGGCAAATCGGCCGCGGTCATCGTGCAGCACGGTCACGTCGGCTGGGTTGCCCACAGCCAGGGTGCCCAACTCTGGCGGCAGGCCAAACACATCCACCACGTTGCAGGTGACCATGCGCACCACCTGCGCCAGCGGCAAGCCCATGGCCAGCATGGCGGTCATCGTGGAGGCCAGCGAGAAGCGCACCTTGCCGAAGAACATGTGGTCGGTGTCGCTGTGCGCGTCGGGCGTGCCGGGAGGCGCAGGCACGTCGGTGTTGTAGCCGTGCATGTCAGCCCCCAGCGTGTCTGGAACGATGCCGGCCTCCAGAGCGATACGCGCCATGCGGTAACTGAAGTGTGAGCCGTGGCCCACATCCACCTTCAGGCCCATGGCCAGCGCTTCGCGCACGATGCCGTGCACTCGGCCCTCGCGGTCGACGAAGCCGCCCGGGTGGCGCGTGAAGGGGTGCGCCAGGATATCGCCTGCCTTCAACAGCGGCACCACCTGGGCCAGGATGGTGTCGGCGTCGACGCCGTTGGCGCCTTCATCCGGCAGCGGCCACAGCTGCCCGAAGTGGATGTACAGCGGCTTGCCGGCGCTGCGTGCAATCTCGGCCGACTGGGCGATGACGTTTGAACCCCAGCGCGCAAAACCGCCAAGCTCCGCGTGAGCCTTGAAGCCCTTGACGATGTCGGCGTTGGCCTGCGCAGACTTGACTGTGGCGGCCACGTCCACGCATTCGGGGGTATACAGCGAAGGGTAAAAGTGTCCTTCCAGGCCGCCCACCAGGTAAGCCGACAGGTAGGCGAAGACGCGGGACTGCTTGGGCTTGACGACAAATTCGCGGAAGGCGGGAAGGGTCATGCAAGACGGCCCGCCTTGGTCGATCAGGGTGGTGACACCCGACCGCACGCCACACAGGTCGGCCTCAAGCCCGAAGCGTCCGGTGACGTGCTGGAACACATGGGCGTGCGAATCGATCATGCCCGGGATCACGAGTTGGCCACGCACGTCGATGCGCTGCCGCGCCTGCGCGGGCGCGCCGCGCGGCAGTACGGCGGCCACCCGCCCGTCATGGACGGCAACGTCCCACTCGCCATCCAGTCCTTGCGCTGGGTCAATCAAGTGCCCGCCGGTCAGCAGGGTGTCGAAAGTCAGGTTTGTTGACGCGGTCATGTCATGTCCTTAAATGCCCAAGCTCAGGCTGAGACCCGCTGCTGGCTCGGCTGCGACGCCAAGGCAAGCCGATGCAGGGTGATGTGGCGTATCTCGGCACGCGACGCCTCGATGTGGGCGCGAATAAGCATCTCGGCGTCGGCACTGCGGCGGGTCAGCAGGGCACGCAGGATCTTGTCGTGCTCGTCGTAGGCAGCCTTGATGCGTGCTGGCTCGATAAAGTCCAGCCGGCGAATGATGCGGATGCGCTCGGTCAGGTCACGGTGGGTGCGCAGCATCTCGGCGTTGCCGGCCAACGCGACGAGGGTGCTGTGCAACTTCTCGTCTTCGCGGGATACGGTGCGGCCATCAAGGTCACGGGCGCGGCGCGGTACCCGCCAGAAGTCACACAACTCGCTGAGGTCAGGCGCCGGGTCCATGGCGCACAGGCGCCGCACAGCAATCAGCTCAATCTGGGTGCGGAAGTCGTAGAGGTCTTCGTAATAGGCCAGGTCAAAGGGCTTGACCTGCCAGCCCGCGTGTCCGTCGACACGGACCAAATACCCCTCGCGGGCCAGCACGTGCAGCGCAAAGCGCGTGGGAGTCCGCGAAACCCCCAGCCGGGTGGCCAGTTCTTGCTCAGAGTAGCGCTGGCCCGGTGCCATGCGGAACTCAAAGATGTCGTCCTTCAAGCGGTCGTAGACGGTGCTGGCCAAGGTGCGGTCTGCGAAACCGGATGCGGTGTCGGGCAAGCCCAGGAGGGATGACATGCAGCGTTTGATGGGTGGGGTTGAAGCGAGGAAAAAGCAGATTGAAGCCGCTCGTCGTTGAGGATCATGCAAGGCTCGTGCCAGTCAGTCCTTCAATCGGCACCCAGGTTGGGATCCCAATGCAAAACCCGATCCATGCACCAGACTGGAATCCGATGGCAACTTGGTGGTGCCTGAGGGCGGCGTCGTGCGCTCTCTAGGGCGTTGCGGTGGTCTCTGCCTTCAGTTGTCCACGGGAGTTTCATGGGTTGGCATATGGCTTGCTTAGTCTTTGCCCACGCAACCAAATCAAGCCCATGGCAGACGTCCGACTCCAACAGGTGTGCAAGTCTTATGACGGTCGATCCATGGCCGTTCAGGCCATGGATTTGCATTGTCCGCAGGGCGAAATGCTGGCGCTGTTGGGTCCGTCAGGCTGCGGCAAGTCATCCACCTTGAAGATGGTGGCCGGCATCGAAGGCGTGACCTCCGGTGAGATCCTGTTTGATGGCGTTGATGTGACACGGCTCGACAGTGCCAGTCGCAATGTGGCGATGGTCTTTGAGGACTATGCGCTGTACCCGCACATGAGTGTGCGAGAGAACATTGCGTTCCCGCTCAAAGTACGCCGCGAAAATCGGTCGGTGATTGTCCAGAAGGTTAATGGCCTGATGGACCTGCTGGGGCTGTCGGCCATGGCCGATGCCACGGTGCAGTCACTCAGCGGCGGCGCTCAGCAGCGCGTGTCGATCGGCCGTGCTCTGGTGCGCGCGCCTGCGCTGGTGATGTTCGATGAGCCGCTGAGCCACTTGGACGCAGACCAGAAAGTGGTGTTGCGGACCGAGATCCGACGCATGCAGACAACGCAAGGCTTGACATCGGTGCTGGTCACACACGACCAGACCGAGGCCATGGCAATGGCCGACCGCATCGCGGTGATGCACCACGGGGTGTTGCAGCAGGTGGGTTCTCCGCAGACCCTGTACGCGCAACCGGCCAACCGCTTTGTGGCCGGTTTCATCGGCGACACGCCGATGAACTTTCTTGATGCCGTGCTGGACGACGACGGTGCCTTGCGCCTGCCTGGCCTCGCGCCGATGGCAGGGCATGCTGTCGAGTTGCCTGCGGGTCTGGGTCGGCCGGGCGATGCAGTTGTGCTGGGCATCCGTCCGGAGGACATCCTGCTGCATCAGGTTCCGAACGGAATGCCAGCCTTGCAGTTGATGGCGCGCTTCGTGGACCGCGAGTGTGGCGGCGACCGCCATGTGTTGCGCCTGTCCAGCGAAGCGGGCCCCCTGCACGTGGAGGTGGCTTCGGTATCGCAACTGCAGGCTGGTGATGCCGTGGTGTGCTGCCTGCCCGTTGAGGCACTGCACTTCTTTGAGGTGTCCAGTGGCCGGGCCATGTTTGCTCGTGGCGGTCACCTGTGGAGTCAGCGGTGAGCTCCGCCGTGACCCCGGTTGCTTCTGTGCTTACTGCCGGTCTGAGTAAGCACTTCGGGGCCAAGCGCGCGCTCGACGACATCTCGCTCCGGATAGAGCAAGGTGAGGTGGTGGCCATCACCGGGCCATCTGGCGCGGGCAAGTCCACGCTGGCGCGCCTGATCAGCGGGCTTGAGGTTCCAACGAGCGGTGATCTTCACCTGGCCGGGCGCGACATGCGCGGCCAGGCGCCGCAGGAGCGGCGCGTCGCCCACATGTTCGAGTCCTTTGCCCTCTACCCGACCCGGACGGTGCGCCAGAACGTGGCCTCGCCGCTGGACGCACCGGGAAATCGGGGTCGCTGGTCTTCGGCCGAGGCAGCGCAGCGCATCGATGATGTGTTGTCACTGACCGAAATGGCGCACCTTCACGAACGTTACCCGTCGCAGTTGTCGGGTGGGCAGAAGCAGCGTGTGGCCTTGTGCAGGGCCTTGGTTCAAGACCCATCGGTGTTTGTGCTGGATGAGCCGATCGGACACCTGGACGCCAAATTGCGCCACCGTTTGCGTGGCGAGATCCGGCGCCGTCAGCGGTCGATGCGACCCGGCACCCTTTGGCTCACCCCCGACGGTCTGGAAGCCATGGCTGTGGCCGACCGCGTGGTGGTGCTGATTGACGGGCGCATCCACCAGATGGGAACACCTGATGAGGTGTTTTCTCGGCCAGCCGACGTACAGGTGGCGCGTCTTATCGGCGACCCTTCCATGAACGTGCTGCCGGTTCTGTGGACCTCTGCTGACAGACCCCGCTGCCAGATCGGCGATGCCGACCCCATGGCGGCTTCACCGGCATTGGTCGAACTGCATCAACGGCACGCAAAGCAGGGCTGCGGGCTACTCGGCTTGCGGCCATCCGAGATCACCGTGATGCCACGGGCTGCGCATGCGTCGGTTGAACCGCCTGCGGCGGGGGCCGACTGCATGCATGGCGCCATCTATGCGGTCGAGCCCCTGGGCAAATCCTGCATTGTTTCGGTCGACGTCGGTGGCCAGCGGCTTCGCGCCCGGCTGCCGGGCGCTCCAGCTTGGCAGCCGGGCCTGCCGGTAACTGTCTTCTTCGATGCTGCCCGCTGCCTGTCCTTCGACCCTGAATCAGGCGCGCTTTGCGCCTGATTCCGACCCTTTCATCACCGTCCACCGCTTGACCCGTCAAGCATTCCAAGGAGCCTGACATGAACCCACAGACTTTTCGTGCACCAACCCGCGCCGCCCTTGCGGTTGTGGCGATGATGCTGATTTCGGCTACGGGCCATGCCCAGAGCTGGAACTACAAGGAGGCGGCCAAGCCATTCGCAGGCACCAAGATCCGTGTGCTCGATGAGATCACGCCGCTGCAAGAGACGATGAAGACGCTGGTGCCCGAGTTCGTCGCGCTCACCGGCATCCAGGTTGAGTACGAATTGCTCAACCACTTCGAGGTCATCAACAAGGGCCAAGCAGACATGTTGTCGCGTCGCGGCTACTACGACGCGGTGATGCTGCACGGCTTTCAGATGGGACAGATGCTGGCCGCCAACGCCATAGAGCCCCTGGACAGCTTCATGAAGGACAAGGCGCTGATGAACCCAGCGCTGGACCTGGGTGACATGATCGAGCCAGCCAACAAGAGCTTCGGTGTCTTCAAGGGTCAGACCTACGGCTTCGTGAACTGGAACTACAACATGGTGTACTGGGCGCGCCAGGACCTGCTGTCCCACCCGGCCGAAAAGACCGCGTTCAAGGCTAAATACGGCTACGAACTGGCGCCTGCCAAAACGTTCAAGGAGTTCCTGGACATTGGCGAGTTCTTCACCCGCAAGAGCGGCCAGATGTTGGCTGGCCAGCCCTTGAAGACCGACTTCTACGGGATCCTGCATGAAGGCATCACCGGTGGCGCCACCCTGGTCTCGGTGTGGGAAAACCTGATGAAGAACTTTGGCGGCGGCCTGTTCGATGCCAAGGGTGCGCCCGCGTTCGACACGCCGGAGAACGTGGCTGCGCTGACGATGTGGGCCAAGATGTGGCAGTACTCACCCCCGGGTCAGGCCGAGTACTCGCTGGTAGACGTGCCCACAGTGATGGGCAACGGCATCGCGGCCCAGGCCATTGCCTACAGCGACTTCGTGCTGGGTGTCGACAAGCCGGGTGGTTCACCCTTGGCTGGCAAGTTCACGTATAGCGGCATCCCCGTGAACGCGGACTTCAAAGGTCCGCGCAGCGCCGGGTCAGAGCCCTCGGGCATCGTCATCAACAAGGCTTCAAAGCAGAAGGCGGCCACCTTCCTGTTCATGCAGTGGATGATTGACAAAGACACCCAGACCAAGCTTATCAACGCAGGCAAGGGCGGTGTACCGATCCGCACATCCAGTTTTGCGATGCCGGTATTAGGCGGTGCCAATGCAGCGTTCTACACCGCCATGAAGAGCACGCTGGCGGTGGCCGAATCCAAGCCCAAGGTACCGAAGATCTTCGAGATCTACGACGCGCTGGGTCCTATCGTGCAGCAGGTGGGTCAGGGCAAGTTGAGCCCGGCCGAAGGCGCCAAGCAAGGCCAGGCGAAGATGACGGCGATCTGCAAGGCTTGTCTGCTGTGACAGGCGCAGCCGTCCGGGCAGGCCAGCCAACCGGTGGCGGGGCTGACCGCCTTGCTATCGTGCCTGCTGGCCTGCCGTCCGGGCGGCGCTGGAGCGATTCAGCCTTCTACCCCTACGCCCTGGTACTGCCGGCCCTTGTGGTGCTGGTGCTCGTGAGCTTGGTTCCGTTCTGCTATGCCGTGTGGTTGAGCGTGCATAGCGTGGAGTTCGGGCAGGTCGGTGATTTCAACGGCTGGGACAACTTTGCCAAGGTGCTGGCCAACGATCGGTTCTGGAACAGCCTGCGTGTGGCGGCGATCTTCATGCTGATCGCCGTGCCGCTGGAGTTTGTGCTGGGGCTGGCCGGCGCGCTGGTGTTGAACCAGCGTGTCTGGGGCCGAAGCCTGTGGCTGCCCTTGCTGTTCATCCCGAGCATGATGGCGCCCATCGTCGTTGGGCTGCTGTGGAAGATCATGCTCGCGGGCTCTTGGGGCCTGCTGTCAGTGAACGTGATCGAGCGTTTCGGCTGGCTGGACGGCACCTCGGTCTTCGCTTCGAGCGACCATGCGCTGATCGCGCTGGCGCTGGTGGATGTGTGGCAGTGGACGCCGTTCATGATGTTGGCTTTCTTCGCGGGCCGCCAGGCCTTGCCCGAGAGCCCGTACCGGGCTGCGGCCGTCGACGGAGCCAACGGCTTCCAGACCTTTTTCCACTTGACACTGCCACTGATGACGCCGCTGCTGGTGGTCATCGGCATGCTGCGCTTCATCGACGCCTTCAAGATCTTCGACTCGATCTTCATCCTCACCGCTGGCGGCCCTGGTGTGTCCACCGAGTCGCCCAGTGTGCTGGCCTACAAGATGACCTTTGAGCAGTGGCGCATTGGTGAATCGGCGGCGCTGGCGGTGATGGTGTGGGTCGCCTTCTTCGTCTTGTGCAGCGTCTTCTATCACCTGGCCCGAAAGCGTCTCAATGCCTTCTGAAGACACGTTGCCAGCCGACTCCGCTGCTGCGCCCGCCGCTGCCGGGGCGGCGATGCACAGGCCACCAGCAATTGCCATCGGCTGGACGCTGCTGACGATCGCGTTGACGGCATTTCTGTTGCTGCCGGTGTTGTGGTTGGCGGCCATGGCGTTCAAGCCCGACGACGTGATGTTCGCGCGGCCCACCCAATGGACCTTCTTGCCGACGCTCGACCACTTTGACTACGTCATCTCTTCCGGTTTCCTGGGTCACCTGTTCACGTCGGTGGTGCTCGGGCTGGTCAGCACCATCCTGGTGGTGCTCATCGGCACGCCAGCGGCCTATGCGTTTGCGCGATTTGAACTGCGGGGCCGTGAGGATCTGTTCCTCTTTATCCTGGGCACGCGGATGGCGCCGCCCATTTGCCTGGTGATCCCGCTCTACCTGATCTTCATCCGCATTGACCTGCTGGACACCTTTCTGGGCCTGACCCTGGCCTACATGACCTTCAACCTGTCGTTCTACATCTGGGTGCTGCGCAGCTTCTGCCGCGACTTGCCGGTGCAACTGGAAGAAGCGGCGATGGTGGAAGGCTGGTCGCGCTTCCAGGTCTTTGTGCGCGTGGTTTTGCCGCTCCTGCGGCCGGGCATCGTGTCCACGGCCACGCTGTGTTTCATCTTTTCCTGGAACGAATTTCTGTTCGCCTTCATGCTGGGTGGGCAAGCCGTCAAGACACTGCCGGTGGCTATTCCATTGCTGATCACCGCCCAGGGCGTGCGTTGGGGCGAGATGGCGGTGGTCGGCATGGTTGCCCTGTTGCCCGTGCTGCTCGCTGTGTTCTTCCTGCAAAAGCACATCGTCCGGGGTTTGACGATGGGCGCCGTCAAGGGCTGAAACCATGGCACATCACCACCTGCCTGCCACCGCCGACACCGTCGCCTGGGGCCACTGGGACGCCGCCAGGCCACCTGTGCTGCGCGTGGCCTCGGGCGACACAGTGACTATCGACACTTTGTCCGGAGAGCCGCAAGACCTGCACCCTGACGAGTCTCTGCTGCTGCCCGAGCACCGCAGCGTACTGGCAGGGGCTGCCCGCGGATCGGGCCCGCACCTGCTGACGGGCCCCATCTGGATCGAAGGGGCCGAACCGGGCGACGTGCTGGAAGTGCGCGTCAAGCGCGTGGAGCTGCGGCAAGACTGGGGCTGGAACATCATCGAGCCCTTGCTTGGCACGCTGCCCGAGGACTTTCCGCTGCAGCGGCGCCTGCACATTCCCATCGATCGCGCTGCCCGCACCGCCCGCCTGCCCTGGGGGCTTACGCTGCCGCTGGACCCGTTCTTCGGCAACTTCGGCGTGGCACCACCGGCAGCATATGGGCGCATCACCTCCATCATTCCGCGCGAACATGGCGGCAACATGGACAACAGGGCATTGACCGAAGGTTGCACCGTCTACTTTCCGGTGTTCAACCGCGGCGCCTTGTTCTCGGCGGGCGATGGCCATGCGGTGCAGGGCGATGGCGAGGTCTGCCTGACTGCCATCGAGACCAGCCTGACGGGCGACTTCGAGCTCATCGTGCGCAAAGATCTGCAACTCAGCTTCCCGCGCGCCGAGACCGCCACCCACCTGGTGGCCATGGGCATGCATGAAGACCTGGACGATGCCGCCCGCCAGGCCCTGCGCCACATGATCGCCTGGATCGTCGAATGCACCGGCCTGGCTGCGGTCGACGCCTACACCCTGTGCAGCATTGCGGCCGACCTGCGCGTTACACAAATGGTCGACCTGAACAAAGGCGTGCACTGCATGTTGCCGAAGACAGCGTTGGCCAAAGACTGAGCCGCGCCGATCCATCTGCACCTGCCCCATTGAGTCTCTGTCGGCGTTGACGAGCCGCCCCCGCAACACAGCGCAACGCCTCACCAACCCGGTCTCACCCATGCCGCTGTATCCCGTGCGCGAACGCGTGCAAGACGAGATCCTTCCGCATTACGACTTCATCGTCTGTGGCGGAGGCACGGCCGGTTGCGTGATGGCGCGCCGCCTGTCCGACGACCCCGACGTCAGCGTGTTGCTGCTTGAAGCCGGCGGAAGTGACCGGGTGCCGACCGTCTTGGACACCACCCTGTGGATGCGCAACATCGGTTCAGAGCGCGACTGGTGCTACAGCGCTGAACCTTCACCTCACCTGGCGGGACGCGCCGCCCCCTTGCCCATGGGCAAGGTACTGGGCGGCGGATCGAGCATCAACGGGTCGATCTGGGCGCGCGGGCACCGGCACGATTTCGACGAATGGGCGCGCATCAGCGGCGACCCTGGGTGGCGCTATGAAGCCGTGTTGCCGCTGTACCGCGAGATCGAGGACTGGCAGGGGCCGCCCGACCCGCTGCGGCGAGGACGTGGCGGCCTGCTGAGCATTCAGCCGCCGCAAGATCCGATACCGCTGGTCGGTGCGCTCATCGAAGCCACCCATGCGCTGGGCATCCCGAAGGTCGACGATATCAATGCCGAGGCGATGGAGGGGGAGAGTGGCTGTGGCGTGCCAAACCTGCTGGTGCGTGACGGCAATGAGCGGGTGTCAATGGCCGCCACCTATCTGCGTCCCGCGCTGCAACGGCTTAATCTGCATGTCTTGTTGTGCGCTGAAGTCACCCGTCTGCGGTTCGACGGCTTGCGGGCCACGGGTGTCGAGTTCGTACAGCGTGGCCGCGTTCACCGGGTGTCGGCGGGTTGCGAAGTGGTGGTGTCGCTCGGCGCCATCAACACGCCCAAGCTGCTGATGCTGTCAGGGCTGGGGCCGCGTGCAGCGCTGCAGACCCTGGGCCTGCCGGTGCTGCAGCACTTGCCTGGCGTGGGCCAGAACTTTCAGGACCATATTCTTATGGCCGGATGCTGCTGGGCTTACGCTACGCCAGAGCCACCCCGCAACAATGCCGCAGAGTTTGTGTTCTATGCCAAAAGCCGGCCCGACCTGCCGGCGCCCGACCTGATGCCGGTGCTGGAAGAAGCTCCCTTTGCCAGCGATGCGGTGGCACGACGGTTCAAGGTGCCTGAGGGGGCGTCGTCGGCCTGGACACTGGCCCCCGGTCTGGCCCAGCCGACCAGCCGTGGCCAGGTGCTGCTGGCCAGCACCGACCCATTGGTGGCGCCACGCATCGAGGCCAACTTTCTGTCGACCGATGAGGATATGCGCGCACTGCTCTACTGCGTGGCGCTGTGCCGGGAGATTGGCAACTCGGAGGTCTGCGCGCCATTTCGCGCGCGCGAGGTGTTTCCCGGTCCGCTGCAGGGTGGCGACCTCGTCCGCTTCGTTCGTGAGGCCGCAGGCACCTACTTCCACCAGAGCTGCACTGCACGCATGGGCACCGACGATGCCGCAGTGGTTGATGGCGCTCTTCTGGTCCGCGGGTTGCAGGGCCTGCGACTGGTGGACGCTTCGATCATGCCGACCATCACGCGCGGCAACACCATGGCGCCCACCGTGCTGATTGCCGAGCGGGCGGCGCGGTTGGTGCGCGCTGCGCATGGGCTGAAGGTTTGAAGTGGGTCAGATCCAGCCGCTGTGACCTTGCCCCCCATAGAAAACTTCCCTTTGATGGGAATTTCATTGCAAGCAGGGAGAACGACACCGACGACGACAGTGCGGGGGCGCAGGGAGCCTGTCGGGCTCTTACGCCTACCGCGATGCGTCGTTGACCGGCACGGTGGCCTGTAGAGACTTGGCACGCGTCCACCCCATGAGCCGTGTCCTCGCTGTCGACCATTGACCTGCGTACTTTTGACGCCGTCGGCAGAGGCATGGCTTCCACAAAATCGTCTGGCGAGCTTCGTGGTGCGGGTGATCGATCAGTTGGACTAGATGGCTAGCCATGCGTCGACAGGTACAGTTAGCCGTCAGCGGGAGCAGTCGCTGGCTCGACTACCATCGTGGAGGGCCTGCTCTGCCGGCGTACGCCAGCAGGCTGGCCACATCTGCCCTCCAAGCCGCGATCTTGCGCTGCTGTGACCGGTATGCGGCCTAGACCGTGCGTTCAGGGCGCGAAAGCAACCCACCGCAGCCGCAGCACTGCGGTCGTTGGAAGCATCCGTGGCTTTACCCGCTATAGGTCGAAACCGACTGCCCAGACCACTGAAGGGACTGCCAGACAGCGGTCAGTCCGGCATGTTGAGCCGCGCGGCGGTGCCCGGCGTCAATCTGCCTCGGCCTGAGGGCAGGCCGTATGCTGCGGCTCGTCGGTCTTGTGAGCAGGCAAGCCCCGATGTCCTTCGACTCTCGCTTCGCCTTCATTTGACATAAGGAGTATCGTCGCGCTGTTCGGCTACAACGCGACTTTCAAGCTCCGATCAAATCCGCCACCTCACCGGCGAATGAACGGG
>Ga0105045_10002330_pt1 | contig 15979 bp, 14 predicted proteins | sample MAT02_FD_78089 | JGI IMG/M metagenome (GOLD analysis project Ga0105045, IMG submission 78089) | Freshwater microbial communities from Lake Fryxell liftoff mats and glacier meltwater in Antarctica - MAT-02 (megahit assembly) | ecosystem: Environmental > Aquatic > Freshwater > Ice > Liftoff...
AAAACTGTTTTTTGCATTGAAGAATAAAAATCCATCATTTAGGTTAGCGTTAGGAATAATAACTTGTTCCCAAAATTTCCCTTGACTTACTTCTGTGGTTATAATCATTCCATTGCTATATATTGATTGGCTTTTTGTAAAGTCACCACCCCAAGTGTCGCTATTTAATTTACTTGTCTTTAGTAAGCCAAATTCTCTACTCGCCCATTCCTGAATTGATTCCACAGCGTAAATATCGGCATTGTTAATAAGCTTTGAAGTGTTAATTTTGATAAAAATCCATCAAAAACAAATCCTGTCTTTCCATCTGAATTGACGCTTATCCAATGACCTTCAAGAGAAAAGCTTGGATACATCTTATTTTCAATAGTGTAGGACTTTATTACTTCTTAAGTATGTGGAAAACGATATGTTGACTCAATATTAAGTTTTTTACCATAAGAAAGCAAACCTATTTTCTTCCCTGAAATATCTAGTGTTTTTCTTAAAATCAAGCCTGATTTTGCCCATATATATTAGTGTTGGTCTGAACTTTGAGCAACAGAAAGATTATTGAAAGTGAAAATTAGAATAATTATCTTGATAAGTTTTACTCTTTGCATTCTTCTATTGGTACTTTATATTCAAAAACATAATTGTAGCATCCACATGCTTTTTTAATTCGATTTGGTTTGTATCAGTCAATTTTTCTGCCATAACTATATGTTTTTTAATAACTTACCTATTCTTCTATCAATATTCCCATTTTCCCCATTTGGTAATCTCGCATGGCTACCATGATTTCTGTTGTGGTATTCATCACAAAAGGACCTTGTTTTACTACAACTTCGTCAATCGGTTTGCCACAAAGCAGGACGAATTCTACAGCGTTTTCAGTACTTATCTCAATATCTCCATCGACACTATTGTCAAAAATGATTAAGTTTTCCTGCCCTACTTTTCCATATCCTTTTACCTGCAAACTTCCCTTGATCAAGTATAGCATGGCATTAAAACCTTGGGGAATTTCAAAGCTTTGTTTACCTGCTGATTTTGATTGACTCCAGATGATTAATAATTCACTTTCGGCCTGAATATTTCCTTTGAAATCACCATAATTGCCTGCGACGAGTTTATTGCTAAATTGGCCATCTGATGACGGGAAAACAGGAATATCTGTCCCTGATTTGTATTGATATTTAGGCTGTTCCATTTTTGCATCAGCTGGTGCATTGATCCACAGTTGGATGATTTCTTGTGTGCCATTTTTGTTTGCTAAGTCGGCAGATGGACGTTCGCTGTGTATAATACCTGCACCTGCAAACATCCATTGTACTTCGCCTTCTTTGGCGATCTGATTATTGCCACGGCTATCTCTATGATGTACTTCGCCGCGGATGACAAAGGTAACAGGCGAAAATCCACGATGGGGATGTGGTCCGATACCTTGCTGTCGAGCAGGTGCATCTTTCGTGTAGGTGAATGTGGCGTGATGCAAAAGTAGGAAAGGATCCAATTGGTCTATTTTCTGGGTAGGCAGCGCTTGTTTTACGATGATGCCACCCATGTCTATGTCTTCGGCGGGAAGGAGGTATTTTACTGATTTATGCATGATATCATTAATTTAGGAGTCCACTTTGAAAAGTAATTACAAAATTATATTTAAATCATTGATATGTACACTAATTTAATAATCATATGATACCATTTATCATTTACTCCTTTAAGTAATTACCCCTTTCTGTTGTCATTCCATTAGGCGCTAGGGATAACCATGGTAGCTTGAGATTAGCAACGGTTGATTATCAAAGAAAGTTGCATTTTGGAGTTGACTCAATTAAAGATCTATTATTTTTCTATTCTATTCCAGTACAACCCGTCAAAAAAGAAGAAGCAATGACGTATCATGTCATAAATCATTAACCCTTCGGCAGGGTCTTTGATGGCTTCCGGTCTTAACGTAGGAATAAGGACAGCACCTGTGGTATCATCGTCTTGTAAGACTGCATTAGGAACTTTTGTCCCGTTGCAGCCCACACAAAATCCTTTTACTACAGCAGGTGTAGCAGTTGATATTGGAATTGAGCTAGCTACTTTTACTAAATTGACCCAATTTCCACCATCAAAATATTGTATGTTTTTGCTTATATTGTTGTATAATAATAAAGATTCAGTTGGGTACTTAATGTTTTTTATTCCTTCATCATTTGTGCTGATATATTTGATAAATCCTAGTTCTTTAAGATGTACAATACCTGATGCATCTGACCCATTATTTTGGCCAAGGATAAACGCACTATTTGACGCTGATGTCCCATTAGGAATATTAAAGATAGGACCAGACTTGAGTATCTGCCAACTGTTGTTAGTAAATAAGATGATCTTTTTTAAATCGCTATGGTAAGCCATCATACCTTCTTGTGGGACACCTACCGATTGTAGGTCCGAAGCATTTAATTTAGGCAAGATAAGACCTTGATTTGTACTGCCAATCCACAATGATACACTTTCACCACCTTCGAGCGTCAGTGCATTTTGGGTTGGAGTCACCATTCGGACTTTGGCAAAGCCTTGGGGATATGCATCTCTCATCAACATAAATTGTCCAAAATTTGTAATTGCATTAGCATCATTTGCTTTTACGCCACCATAATTGCCCGCTGTCGAAGTGAAGTTGTTGTTTATAACTGATACGAAAGCTTGGTCATTCATATTGGTATTCCTCCTGAAGAGTTCAAATCCTGCATTTGTTCCAGTCACTGCTGTACTTACTGTTCCTGTTTTGGTCAATTCTAAGTTGACCAATGGACTGAATGTTTTATTGGTACCATAGTTATTGATGACATAATACCCATTTTCGTGTGGCTTTTTAGGACTTGGAATATTATCTGGTAGATTCTCAATGTGGTTTGCTACAACGACACCGTTTGGTACTGTGCCTTGAAATCGTATTTTGACACCTGGGTCTACAAAATCATATGTGCCGGGACTTGAAACGGTCACTGCTTGAGCTCTTCCTCCACCAAAAGGGCCATCACTCTCCAAGATCTGAATTGCGCCTACAACACTGGCATTTTTACCATTGCCGCTCACATCTGTTACCGTATTATTATTGACTTCATTGTATTGGTAATAGGCTTTCAAACCTGTATCAAATTGGTCTAGATATTTCGGGTTTTGTTTGGTAAGGTGCATCATATTCCTGATTTCAGTAGCAGTCAAACTTTTATTGTAGAATGCTGCTTCATCGATAAAACCTTTGAAGTTGCGATACCAAGTTGCCCCTAAAAAACTTCCTATTGCGCCACTACTTATTAAATTTCTGGCAGGTACAGTGAAACTATGTTTGCTGCCAACGCCATTTTTGTAGATGGTAATGCCATTCGGCTCTACTACCATGGCTAGATGTGTCCATTCATTAGGCTTTAAATAATGACCGCTATTCCACCACCATTGCCCATTCGGGTAGTGATAGCCTATTTGAGTACTATCGGGGTTTTCATTTCTACAATTAAGTACCGCTCTACCACCTTCACTCAAATCGTGTGAAAATATTCCTGCATAATCCACTTGAGTCCCTTCACCTTTTACCCATGCTATAAATGAATAGTTGTTGGTATTGGTCAATCCCATAGAAGGTGTCTGCACATACCTGCTTTGACCATTGGAATATTGCGCAAAACTTGGTAAAGTTTGTGGACCACACCCATTTTCTGCTGTGACAGCCATGAAATTCTCTCTAGTATAAGTAGACGAGTTGCCATTAGCGTCTGTAACGATTAGAGATACGTCAAAGACACCGGGTTCTGTATAGACCACTTTAGGATTCATAGTCTGAGATGTGGATGGTGTGCCTCCTTCGAAAGTCCACTGAAAGGTAACTCCTACACCTGAATAGGAACTATAATCATAAAAATAAGTCGTGTCTAGATAACAGGCTTTGGTATTTCTAGTATCCACAGAGAAGTGCGCACCGACTAAAGATGCTACTGGAAGTGCATGTTCAAATGCGCCACGAGAAGTGCCCATTCTAAATTTGCCACAATCAGGCACGGTATAGATGGACGTTACGTATGATATCATTGGCAAACCAGCACCTAGGGTTTGCCAGTTAGACATAGATAAATCCCTATACCAAATACCACCTTGTCGTTTCATTGTGACGTACACCATGCCATTGGTACCGCGTTGGTAAGTGATATGTTCGAGTGGCAGGCTAGGGAGGTCTCCATTGGTAATATTGGTCCATGTAGTGCCTCCATTATTTGAATGTACTACTTTACAGATAGTTTGTGAATTTCCATATGACAACCAAATGTTATTGCCTGTTTCATCTATTTCGATATCTGTGATTAGGGTTTGTCCGCTAGTAATAGCAGATGATGGCGTAATATTTACAAAACTGACACCACCATTAATAGATTTGTGGATTTTGTTTCTATTTTCTAATACAAAAAGCTTGTTATTGTCTTTTAGAGTTACTTCTACTTTAGTAATATTATTGGTGAAAGTGTGCAAGTCTGTTGATGTTTTCATATTATCAATAGACTTCTTGAGTACATTATTTTTGGAAGGGTAGAAAGCAAAATAAGAATCAGGATCTTGTGACAGATACTTATATTGGGCATCAAGTAGAGCGTCTGAATTTCTAACATAGGTCGTATCGTTTGTTTTGACCGCCATAAATCGAGAATATACATCACGTCCATAAGCAAAGTCTGTATTGCAGTTATTCAGTTGTATTTCCCCTGAATCAGCACCACCTATCGGTACCCAACCTCGATCCACGTCTGCATATCTTATCTCTGATGGGCCATGATCATCGCCACTTGCTACTACATCACCTTTGAATGAAGAAGAAAATCCCCACAAGTCGATGGCAGATATCCATTTGCCCGCAGAATAAAAATTAAATGAGCCATCTGTCGATATATGCAATCCGCCATCTGTGCCTACCAAAACTGTATTGCCCATTACAGCAAAAGATCTCACATCCGGGTGGACATAATCCGTAATACCAGAATCATAATGAGTGTTGTAAAAATTCCATGTAAGTCCATTATCAACAGATTTATGTACAGCACTTGCTGCGTAACCTCCCATATACCAGACTTTTGAATCTGTCTCTGATACTACTACATCATCTACCAACCCTGAAACAGTAATGCCTTGTATAGGGCTAAAACTCACCAAAGCTCCATTAGTATTGTATTTGTAAATGCCATCGTCTGCGGCAGGTGTTTCTACATTGGTAAATAGAGTACCGAAATATACATGTTCAGGATCTGCAGGTGTTATCATCATCTTTAGGAATTTACTTTTGGTCGTGTTCACAAGTAAAGTAAAACTCGCGCCTGCGTTGATAGATTTGTATAGACACACTTGGTTGCTACTATTGAGCGCACTAAGATAGACGATATTTGGATCGGTAGGATGAAAGTCCATTCCTGCAAAATTGTACCGACGCTGATATATGGTGCCATCATTATGTTGATTTTGATTGAAATTGTGAGTTACCGAATTATTATCAAAAACCATAGTCCATGTAGACCCGCCATTGGTAGATCTAAAGATTCGTTTGCCATAACTAGCCAATATTACATTCTCATCGTTAGGTTTTTGAGCTACGAAGTAAGCCCTTTCGCCTGGTTTGTCATCTTGATTTAAAGAGTCTGCCAAAGTCCAAGATTCACCTGCATTGGTAGAAATCAAAACACCCGCATGAGTACCTGCTAAAATTCTATTTGTATTGGCAGGATGGACTTCTATATCTCCGTAATACATGTCTCTATTTGCATATTCATTCGTACCATTTTTGAATGCCCCATCGGTAAGTTTCCAAGTAGATCCGCCATTTTGTGAGGTCCACAATCCCCCATAAGACTGACCTGCAATCATGTTCTGTGGATTGAGCCTATTAATAAATACCCGATCATTAAAACCACCGTACATATTATATACGCCTTCTCTATCACTAATATGGTACGGGCCTATCATTCGCCATGTACCTACGCTATCGTTCCATGTAGCATTAGGTGGGTTTGGGTTGTTTCTTTCTGACAGTTGTGATTTTTGTTGTTTTTGGTAATTTCGGAATCCTTGTTGCTGAGCACGAGTGATGATGTTTTCATCTTCCTTAGTAGTAGTTACGGCCAATACATTTCCATCTTGGTCTTGGGCAGATACTGCAGTCATCAGCCATCTTCTCACCCGATTTTTTTGTTGACTTTTTTCTAAAGGATGTTGCGTAAAGTATTCATTAAAGGACTTCTCTACAAAAGCATAATTAGGTTTTTCCTTCAAAATCTCCATAAACCACGCTTGGTCTGAGTGGTCTTTACGTATAAAAGTTGGCTTTTCTTGGGCCAATATTTCAGTAGAAAATAATAAAACCACAAAAGTAAAAACGAAAAAACGTAATAATCCGGTCATATTCTTTAAAAATTATAAGGCAAAGGTAAACATTATAAGATGTTAAAAAGAAAAATATATGGAAGAATGGTCTATTAGGGTAAGATTTTTTTCCCCCCAAAGTCATAAAGCAATTGAGAATTTATGTTATTTATGATTACCAATCGATCAGAAGCAGTAGGGTATGTGGTTTTTAAAATAAGGTAAGACTTTGACCAATGAAAAGTTATAGGAAATCTTTAATAGTAATGGTGGATTCAAATACCGATTTTTTTGAAATATAAATAAATAAATATACCTTTGGCCTAATATTCAGAAATTTTAAAAATTATTTAAATATGAAAAGTATAATTACGTTATTATTTTGTGCTAGTATTGGGACTTGTGCATTCGCACAATATTTTGGATTTCCCAATGGCGTATATCTTACCCACGAACAATTTAGAAATAGGACGCCTGCATTTAACACAGAGTTAAAAACTATCATCAGATCTTCAACGGATATTTTCGTAAACGGAGGAAATACTTATAAATTTGAGTCGGTTTCCGATTCTTTAGATAAGGACTATATCAAAAAGATAATATATGCTTACGTCAAAAATGATTCGGTTTTTATCAACTGCAAACATCAGAAATTGCAATCTTGGTACGCATTAGCTATTAGTTATGGGAATTTTGTAACGTTTTACTCATGTGTATCTACAGGTAAAATGATATTAAATTCGGCAGCCAACGGAGCCATAGGCGGTGCCATTCTTGCTTCTAAAGGTAATAGTTATCATGATTGGCATGTGTTAAGTTTACGTACTGGAAACGCTAGGGTTTTGAATAAGGACTATATAAAAGGTAGGTTACAAGAACATCCTGATTTATTGGCAGAGTATGAACAGGAAAGAAAACAAAATAATTTTGAAATATTGCTGAAGTACATAGATAAGTTAAATCTTGAAACAAACCCTTTTTCTGAAGCCCCCATAAAGAAAAGAAAATAGCTATTTTATTTGCGAACTTACTGTGGAGCATGATTCTTTATTTTTTTGATCTCAGGAGGTAATCATCTTTGTCTGATGAAATGGATTTTCTCTGTTTTCGGTGATTTTAAGGATACTGAAAGTAATATGTGTTAAATTATTCTAATTTTGCATTTTTAATAAGTTATCATGACCGAACAAATAATAAAATTTAGACAAATCGAAAGGGGCGACAATGCGTATTTGGCAGAAATAATCAGAACGGTTTTTGTCGAATATGATGCTCCTAGGATAGGTACCGTTTATTCTGACCCTACGACTAATGCGCTCTATGAATTGTTTGATCGGGAAAATGCCGTATTGTGGGTCGCTGAAGAGAAGTCCAAAATTATTGGGTGTTGTGGGATTTATCCTACTGATGGATTAGAAGGCGATACGGTGGAGCTCGTAAAATTTTATTTACAATCAAGTTCACGTGGTGTAGGAATAGGCAAAAAGATGTTTGAATTATCTTTAGCTTCAGCAGCAGAACATGGTTTTAAGAAAATATATATAGAAAGCTTACCACATTTTTCAAAAGCCGTGCTTATATATGAAAATTATGGTTTTCAGAGAATACCAAGTGCACTTGCTGATTCTGGTCATACTTCATGTAATATATGGATGATAAAAGATCTTTAATGTAGGGTTTTTATGTTACCGCTTTTCATTAATGGGTAGATGCTCGTTTTTGGTAGCATATTTTGCCAGCTTTGATGTGAAATTCTTTTTTTCTTAAAGTGATGTGTAAATTTCTTTCTGTCCGTCAGTGGTATTTTAAGCTTTTGATTAGTGTCTAATTTGGTTAGGCCTATAAATTATCCAATTTAGGGTGTGTTTAACAAAATGCACCAAACTTAATTCCAAAGGTCATACCCACCTTTATTTTGACAAATATATGAATTAATCTAGACTATGAGATAGAATGTAATACCAATTGGTATTAATTGAAAATAAAGTAGGTTTATTTGGCTTATTAAAGTTTGTCGGAAAATTTCAGTCAAATTCTATTTTAAATCATTGGAAATCAATTATTCTTTAACAATTAGTCTTATTTTATTCTTTATTAAAGTTAATTTTGTTTTATCCTATTTTTTTGTAACTATATTTTGATTTTTTGGTTGTATCCTATAACCAACATTACCATTTTGAAATTGTATATAAAATTTATGGTCTCCATCCGATGCAAGATGGCCGTGAAAGCGGCACTTGTAAGTATGGGATTAAATTATAGAACGATTGAACTTGGGGAAATAGACATCAAAGAAGAACTCAACCTTGATCAATTATCCATTTTGAAAGAAACTTTACTTATGTCGGGTTTGCTATTGATTGATGATAAAAAGGCAATGCTTATTGAAAAGATTAAAAATATCATTATTGAAATGGTTCATTATTCAGATGAAGTGCCTCTTGTCAATTTTTCGGAATACCTAGGAAAAAAACTAAAACATGATTACACGTACATGGCAAGTTTATTTTCTGAGATTACAGGTACGACCATAGAACATTTTATCATCGCCCATAAAATTGAAAAAGTAAAGGAATTGTTATTGTACGATGAGCTCAATTTGTCAGAGATATCTTACAAATTAAATTACAGTAGCGTAGCCCACCTTTCCAATCAGTTCAAAAAGGTGACAGGGCTGACACCTACTTATTTCAAAAATCTAAAAGAATTTAAAAAAAGAATTCATCTTGAAGATATTGGTGGATCTGTTTTTTAAATTCGCTTTTATTCAATAATATGTCCAATATAATTACACTTACTTTCAGTCCTTGTATTGATAAAAGTACAAATGTAGCCGTCTTGTCTCCAGATATCAAAATGAACTGTACTTCTGTGAAAGAAGAACCAGGAGGTGGTGGTATAAATGTAGCAAGGGCCTTGTATAAGCTAGGTTGTGTTGCTAAGGCTATGTATGTTTCTGGTGGTTGTACGGGTAAAAAATTTGATCTATTAATGCAGAATGAAAATATTGCTACTTTAGTTATACCAGGCATTAATGAAACTAGAGAGAACATCACCATTTTGGATGAGTCTAATAATAAACAATATCGCCTGGGAATGCCTATGGCACCTTTAATTAAAAGTGAGTATGAACAGTTTTTGTTCCAACTCGAAGCACTCGATGATGTTACATTTATCATTGTCAGCGGGAGTGTGCCACCAGGAGTCCCTTTGTCTATATACGCAGAAATATCCGCAATAGCCGTCAAGAAAAAAGCAAAATTGATCGTCGATACCAAAGGAGATGCATTAAAACATGCAGTAGAAGCAGGTGTTTTTTTGATCAAACCCAATCTAGGTGAACTTAGTGCGCTCGCAGGCAAGAAGGAATTATTACCACATGAGATTAAAACTGAAGCTAGAGTTTTGATAGAATCAGGAAAGTGCCAAGTAGTTGTGATTTCCATGGGGGCCGAAGGTGCTATGTTGGTGACATCATCCATTTCAAGGCAGATAAAACCTCCCGTAATAGAAAGAAAAAGTACAGTTGGAGCCGGAGACAGCATGGTGGCAGGTATTGTTTATGCATTAAACCAAGGAAATCAACTTACAGAAGCTGTAAAATATGGTGTTGCTTGTGGTACCGCAACCACATTAAATCCTGGAACAGAACTATGTCGTAAAGAAGATGTGGAAAACTTATTGCCGCAAATTACCCTAATAGATTTGGATTAAACGAAAGATATACATTTCGTCTTTTATTTTTATGACAATCTCATGAATTAGGAATTCCTATTGTCATTTGACAAAGATTCACTGCATTTTCATGCTGCTTTGTGTATAATCAGTCAACTATGTAATTAAAATTAGAAATTGTGTAATATTTTAACTATTTGGTTATGCACCTTTGCACTTTTATTTAGAAGTATTATCAGAATGTAGCCGTCATAACAAATGCTGAAGAGCCATAAGCTCTAAATTCGTTTCATCTATTAGTTAAATCATTTCGTTTGATCACTCCAAAGTAGACGATGACATTTTGGAAATATGGTAGTAAAATACAATTATGGTTTTTTAACAATTTCTGATGAGGTTAAATGTATTACCTTAAACTCTGTATAATTTAGATCATAGTAGATGATCATTTTACGCCATGTTTTCACTCCTTAAAAAACGTACTTTTATTGCGCTAAATTAATAGATTGAATGAATTTTAAGTTGACTTTAAAGCATTAAGATGGAATACATTGATTATTATAAAGTACTCGGCATATCAAAATCGGCGGATGAAAGCGCAATAAAATCAGCTTACCGTAAATTGGCGAGAAAGTACCACCCTGACCTAAACCCAAATAGTAAGGAAGCAGAAAAAAAATTTAAAGAAATCAACGAAGCCAATGAAGTTCTCAGTGATCCAGAGAAGAGAAAAAAATATGATAAACATGGTAAAGATTGGCAACATGCTGACGAGATAGAAAAAATGCAACAAAATAGATCTCAGTCACAGCAAAGGTCAGGACAATCATTTGGTCAAGGAAGTTATTCAGGCGATTATTCAGGCGATTATTCTGATTTTTTTGGCTCTATGTTTGGTGGCGAATCAGGCAGCCGTAGCAAGCAAAGCAAATTTAGAGGACAAGATATTCAAGCTTCTTTACAATTGAAGTTGACAGATGTGTACAAAACACAAAAACAAACCATAACCGTTAATGGTAAAAATATTAGACTGACCTTTCCCGCAGGAATCGAAGATGGTCAGGTGATAAAAATAGCTGGTCATGGCGGTGTTGGTGTCAATGGTGGTCCCAATGGTGATTTGTACATAACCTTTTCGATAGAAAATAACACGAGTTTTAAAAGAGAAGGCATCAACTTATACAAAACCATTGATATAGATTTATATAAAGCAGTACTAGGTGGAGATATACTGATTGATACATTTGACGGACAAGTAAAATTAAAGATATCTGAGGACACTCCAACTAATGCCAAGGTAAAATTAAAAGGCAAGGGTTTTCCAATATACAAAAAGGACAAAGAATATGGAGATTTGTATGTATCATATTCAATTAAATTGCCAACTAAGCTGACCCCAAAAGAGAAAGAATTGTTTATTGAACTTCAAAAATTGAGCAAAGATGACAATTGATAATGTAGTCCTTGTACACCAATTCTGTATATACCACCAGGTGGAAATGTCATTTATTGATTCATTAGACGAATATGGTTTGATATCCATTAAAGTTATAAATGAAGATAAATATCTTTTGATGGAAGACCTGAAGGCAATCGAAAAAATGGCGCAGTTTTATTACGATTTGGGTATAAATCTAGAAGGAATAGACGTAATCACTAACCTTTTGATACAAAATGACCATTTGCGGAAGGAATTAGAAGTCGCCCATAATAAATTAAGCCTTTTTGGAGATGGTGTAGTTGGGAAATAGCTTCTTAACCTCAAATGAATTGGTATAAAGTTGTTTAGTTGTGGAATTAAAAATAGGAAAATAATGTTTACTTCAATATAGGTAATGATTGTTTAATAAGTATTAAAATAGAGCATTTTTTTGATGCTTTTGCTCCCCACCAAGTAGGGATGATTTACAAAATCCTTGATTCCCATTTGGTTTCAGGGGAAAAGCAAGTCTCTTTTATTGGATATTAAATTAGTAACGTCTAAATAGTATATATGTAATAATTCCGATTTTTAGATAATATTTCATCTCTTATTATTTTCTATTTTATTAACGCACAAAACCAAAGTTTTTTTATGAAATTATATATAAAATATATGGTGTCTATTCGTTGCAAGATGGCTGTAAAATCAGCCCTTGAAAGTATGGGCTTGCATTATAGATCCGTGGATTTGGGGGAAGCAGATACAAGGGAAGATCTGAGCCCAGACCAAAAAGAAGAATTAAAAGAACGCCTCAAAGTTTTTTCTCTAGAATTGATGGATGATAAAAAAGCTTTGCTTATTGAAAAAATTAAACTTGTTATTATTGAGATGATTCACTATGAAAATGATTTGCCAATGATTAATTTTCCGGATCATCTAAGTACTAGACTGAATCAAGATTACGCACATATGGCGAGTTCATTTTCAGAAGTTACAGGAACTACCATAGAGTATTTTATCATTACCCACAAAATAGAAAAGGTAAAGGAATTATTGCTTTATGATGAAATAAGTTTGACAGAGATATCTTACAAACTCCAATATAGCAGTGTAGCCCACCTTTCAAATCAGTTTAAAAAAGTCACAGGTCTTACACCGACATTTTTCAAAAAGCTTAGAGAAAGTAAAAAACAAAATATGATGATAATCAATAGCGATTTTAATCCTATTTTCAATTAAAATAATAAATAATAATAACCTGATGATAAATGTATTGACATCAAAAATAGTTTTTCATGCTCTAAATGGTTTTATTGTTTCATTATCATTCAGTTCCATCTTTCACTTTGATGTCCTATGCATATAAAATACCCCATTCCCAATCCACATACTTTATCTGTTGATGAGGTTTTAACCGCATTTGATGTAGATATAAAGCAAGGATTGACTACATCCAAGGCCAATCATCGAAATGATCAGTTTGGTTTTAACAGTTTTGTATTAAAACCACTTAAAAGTTTCTGGTTAGTACTATTTAAACAATTTCAAAGTCCGATAGTATATTTATTGGCAGTTGCCGCTTTGGTATCCCTTTATTTTCATAGTAACATCGAAGCCATTGCTATTGGTATTGTGCTTTTGGTAAATGCATTAATTGGTTTTTTTCTAGAGATGCAGGCTCGCAGGTCCATGAATGCCTTAAAGAAAATGGATATCATCACTTGTAAAGTTATCAGAGATGGTAAGCTTCAAGAAATTAATGCTGAACACATTGCTCCTGGAGATCTAGTAGATTTAGAGTCCGGTGATATCATACCTGCAGATGGCCGTTTGGTATTATCAAATCTTTTACAATGTGATGAATCATCTCTGACAGGTGAGTCCATACCAACCCTAAAAACCACAGAGATACTACCTGAAAAAACAGCTTTGGGCGATCAGTTCAATATGGTATTCAAAGGTGTTGGAACCTGAAGTTTGGGTGACTGCAATAATAGCTAGTTTGATTCCTTTGTTAGTGATTCAATTGTACAAGATTTACGCTAATTTCAAAACCAAATAAAAACTTAAAACCAAAATATCATGCTTAAAATCATCTTCGTCATCATCGTTATCCTACACGGTTTGATCCATTTTCTAGGATTTGCAAAAGCTTTCGATTATGCAGATATCTCTGCGATCACTAAGGAAATATCTAAGCCCATCGGTATTTTATGGCTATTAGCTGGAGTGTTGATTCTCATATTTTCGCTATTATTTATCATCAAAAAAGACATTTGGGTTTATTTTGCTATAGCTGCTTTGGTGGTGTCTCAAGGATTAATAATGATATACTGGCAAGAAACAAAGTTTGGTACCATAGTCAATGTACTGATACTAGTTGTATCAATTGTCGGCGTATTTCATTTGAATTTTAAAAATACTTATAAAGGTGATGTAAAAATAGGGTTGGATCAAACTGTTGGTATTCAGGAAACGATTTTGACAAATGAAGATATATCCCATTTGCCTGATGTGGTCCAAAAATACATTCATTATACTGGAAGTATCGGTAAGCCCAAAGTCCGCAATTTTAAAATTGATTTTTCTGGTAAAATAAGGAGTTATGAAGCCAAACAATGGATGGAATTGACATCAGAGCAGTACAATTTTATACCTGTACCTACCAGGTTGTTTTTCCTTGATGCCACCAAAAAACAAATGCCAGTATCTGGATTTCATAGATTCAAATATGGGAAAGCATCCATGGACATTCGCTTATTGTCTATGTTCAAGGTTCAGTATATGGAAGGCAAAGAAATGAATATATCAGAGACGGTCACCTTTTTTAATGACATCTGTTGTATGTCTCCTGCTGTTTTGATAGACGACAGGATAAAATGGCTAGAAACTGAAGGTAATAAGGTGAAAGCTTCCTTTACTTTCAACGATGTCACCATATCAGCGTGGCTTTATTTTAACGAAAAAGGAGAATTGGTCAATTTTGTCTCTGAAGATAGGTATGCGGCTAGTGAAGATGGAACCATCACTCAATTAAAATGGAGTACACCTTTGATGGATTACAAGATTATTAATGGCTATAAATTGGCCCATTATGCCGAAACTATCTATACTTATCCAGATGGAGACTTTACTTACGCTACTTTTACATTAAAAAATATAGCAATTAATGTAGATCGATAGATATATAGAATTTTTATATTGAATAATATAAATTTTATTGAAAATTGTGTAAAGTATTAAGGGATTTTACCACTTACCTTTGCCATTGGAAACACGATAACAAATAGTGGTTTATTTCTTTTTTCTTAATTTATAAAAATCAAAAATCATGGGAAATTTGCTTTATATCATAGCAGTCATTTTAGTCATAGGTTGGCTAGTAGGTTTTGTAGGCTACAACACCGGAGGTATAATTCATATCTTGCTAGTAATAGCAATAATTATGGTCTTACTAAGAATCATCCAAGGAAGGAGGGTTTTGTAGTTTTGATGTCAATATTGTAACTCTACTATCTAATTTTATAACAAATGTGTGAATAATAAGATACACAATTGTATGATGTTTTAGTAACCTTCCTATGTGGGGAAGTTCTAAATGGAACAAAATATGGAAATTCAGGAAGTAGAAAAATCAATATCATTTATTACGGTAGAAATCATCGAGTATGTGCCCAACTCTGTGGTCATTAAAACCATTCTAAAAAAATCTACAGGTAACATTACAGTTATGTCAGTAGATGGCGGTGAAGGTTTGACAGAAAAGATATCACCCTTTGATACATTTGCACAAGTAATAGATGGAAATGCAGAAGTGGTCATCAATGGTAAGTCTAGTATTCTGAAGAGTGGTGATGGCATAATTATTCCTGCTCATACTCCGAATCTAGTTAAATCAAACGTAAGGTTTAAAATGATCTTAACGGTCATAAAAAGTGGTTATGATTAGTAACAAATACAAAATAAGTGTATCAAACAAGTTCTACTTTTTTACGAAATCCGTTTTTTATTCTAATTCTTATTCTCCATTAATTTTGCAATAATGATGGACAATTGTGTAAGATTAATGAAATCAGATTGTAATACCTTTGCGAATAATTTAAAATGTTATGATAATTTTTAACACGAATTTAGTTAGCAAATATTTAAGACTAAGTCGCTTTGTTGCGCTTTTTATTTTTGGGCTTATGTTCACAATGTCTTGTACGCCCAAACTTTCATTTTTGAAGTCAGCGGTAGTACCAGCTGCCAGAGGCACCGTAAGAGTGAAAATGGATGATAATAAAAATCATACCATTGAGATATCTTTAATCAATCTGGCCGAACCTGGACGATTAACATCTGCTAAAGAAATGTACATGGTCTGGATGGAAACGGATAAAGGATTAATTAAGAACCTAGGTCAAGTCACAACAGATAGTGGGACATTTTCAAAAACTTTGAAAGCTGATTTTAAGACAGTAAGCAGTTTTACACCTGTCAAAATATTTATTACTGCCGAAGATGATG
>Ga0105045_10002331_pt1 | contig 15975 bp, 17 predicted proteins | sample MAT02_FD_78089 | JGI IMG/M metagenome (GOLD analysis project Ga0105045, IMG submission 78089) | Freshwater microbial communities from Lake Fryxell liftoff mats and glacier meltwater in Antarctica - MAT-02 (megahit assembly) | ecosystem: Environmental > Aquatic > Freshwater > Ice > Liftoff...
CACCTCGCCGTCTCCGCCCTCAACCATCTCCGACGCGCCCTCGTCAAGCAACTGGATGACCAAGCCGCCATCAAACCCGCCCCAGTCATCATCACCGCCACCCACCACGAGCTCCTCCCCACCATCCCCCATTCGCCAGTGCCCAGCCCCGCTCTCCCCCACCTTGCTGTCCTCTGCCGCACCCTCCAGCAGGTCACCGCAGCCCTCGACTGTGGGGTAGAAACTTTATACTGCGACTTCGAGGACCCGCGTCGCTACTCGCAAGCCGTCGCCCTCGTCAGATCTCAAGATTCAGATCTCAGTCCTCAAATCTATCTCGCCACCCCACGCATCCTCAAGCCCGGTGAAAATGGCTACCTCAAGCTCATCGAGAAAGCACGGCCCCACGGCCTCCTTCTTCGCAACCTCGGTGCCCTTCACTACTATAAAAACCGTAGCGATCTCATTAAAATCGGCGACTTCTCCCTTAACGTCGCCAACCCCATCACCGCCAAGCTCCTCATCGAGCACGCCACCCTCGACCACCTCACTATTTCTTACGATCTCAATATCGGCCAAGTCCTTGAACTCCTCCACAGCGCCCCGCCCGCCTGGTTCGAGCTCACCCTCCACCAACACATGCCCATGTTTCACATGGAGCACTGTGTTTTCTGCACCTTCCTCAGCAGCGGCACCACTTACAAAGACTGCGGCCGACCCTGCGAGACTCACGTCGTCCACCTCCGCGACCGCGTCGGCCAGCTCCACCGTCTCCAAGCCGATGTTGGCTGCCGCAACACCCTTTTCAACGGCAAGGCCCAAACCGGCGCCCGCTACTTCAGCCACCTCCGCGCCGCCGGCCTCACCCGCTTCCGCATCGAGCTGCTCGACGAATCCCAGGACGCCGCCACCACCACCATCCGCGCCTACCAGGACCTCCTCAGCGGCAAGTCCGACTCCTCCCAGCTACTCAACCAAGTCCAAGCACTCGAAAAAGTCGGCGTCACCGAAGGCACTCTTGCCGAGCTTTAACAAAGATGCCCACCACCATTTCCCGGAAATCATGCTGCTTGCCCTCAGAATCGAAATTCGCAAGTGCCTCGCAGCTGTGGCTGCTATCCTCTCAACTTTCCCACCATCCCACTAAGCCCCCCAAGAATTACCATCACCGAGGTCAACCTCGTCGTGAAAAAAAATTTCACCACCATGCTTACCGGAATTGAACTAGGAGGAACCAAGACCGTCATCGCCATCGGCTCGCACGATGGCAGAGTCATCGAGGAATTCCGCTTCCCCACCACCAAGCCAGCCGAGACTCTTGCTACCGCCATTACTTGGCTGCGCGAGCGCGGGCTGCCCACCCACATCGGTATCGCCGCGTTCGGCCCCATCGGCATCGTCCAAGGGCGGGAAAATTTTGGCCAAGTCCTCGCCACCACCAAGGCTGGCTGGACGGGATTTTCCTTGGTCGCCTGCCTTGCCAACGCATTTCCACAAGCCACCCTCACCCTCGACACCGACGTCAATGCCGCAGCTCTCGCCGAGGCCACCATCGGCGCAGGCGCCGGCCTGGAAGATCTCGTTTATATCACCATCGGCACTGGCATCGGCGGTGGGATTCTATCAGGCGGGCGGCTATTGCACGGCGCGATTCACCCCGAGTTCGGCCACCTCAAAGTGCCGCGGCTGGCAGGCGATGACTTTCCCGGCATTTGCCCATTCCACGGCGACTGCCTTGAGGGCCTCGCCAGTGGCCCCGCCATCGCCGCGCGCTGGGGCAGCCCCGCCCACGAACTGGCCGCCTCACACCCCGCATGGGACACTCAAGCATGGTATCTTGCGCACGGTATTCTCGCCCTCGCCGCCATTGTCTCACCCTCGCGCATTATCGTCGGCGGTGGCGTTTCTCAAGCCGCAGGACTGCATCGGAAAATCCATACCCAGTTGATCAAGATCGCCAATGGTTATTTCCCAAATTTATTGGATGCCAACTATGTGTTACCGCCCGCGCTCGGCCAGCAAGCAGGTATCTGTGGTGCCCTTTTACTAGCGTTCCAGTAGAACTTCATTTCCCAATACCACGACATCCACACTGCCCTTCAGCGTGCGATTCACAAATGGAGTGTTCTGGCTCTTGGACTTCATATAGTCCTTGGTGAAGGTGGTTTCACCGTCAGGATCGAAGAGGACCATATCCGCCGCTTGACCAACCTCGATCGAGACCACCGGCAACCCCATCAGCCGCCGCGGAGCCGCAGAATAGCGTTTGATCAACAAATCCCAACCGAACTTGTCCGTCGCGATAAAATAATGATACAGCGAGATCAGCGCGGTTTCCAAGCCGGTGATCCCATTCGGCGCCGAAACGAAATCCTGCGACTTCTCAAACGGCGTGTGCGGCGCGTGATCCGTCGCGATCAGGTCGAAGACTCCTTCGACCAACCCCGCCAACAAGCCCTCGTGGTCCGCCTTTGTCCGCAGTGGCGGATTCATCTTATAGTTTGTATCAAAGTCGCCGATGTCTTCGTCACAAAAAAGCAAATGATGTGGCGTGACCTCCGCAGTCACTCGCACGTCGCCGCGAGACTTCCACCAGCGGATCGTCTCCATGCCGAGTTTGCTCGATACATGTTGAAGGTGGATATGCGCCCCGGCGGCGTGGGCCAGGCGGATGTCGCGGTCGATGATGATTTCCTCCGCGCACGCCGGTGAACCCTTGATGCCTAACCGATAACTCACCAATCCCTCATTAAGAGCACGAAGCCCTGCCAGCTCGAGCACCTCGCAGTGACTCGAAAAAAACATTCCAAACTCGGTCGCATACTGCATCGCCCGTAGTAAAATCGCGGGATCAGCCGTGGTATCACCATCGTCAGTGAGCATCTTCACCCCCAACGCCCGCATCCCGTCGATGCCAGCCATCTCCTTGCCGTGGCGATTCTTGGTAACGCAACCTGATGTATAAATCGGGATTCGAGAAGTGCGTTTGGCAATATCCAGCACCATCGCCACCACCGTCGCAGAGTCAATGTCCGGGCGGGTATTTGGCATCATCACCACCCCGGTCACGCCACCATTGATCGCCGCCTCACTGCCCGTGGCAATCGTCTCCTTGGCCTCTTGACCCGGCTCACGAAAGTGGACATGCGCGTCGAACATGCCCGGCATGAGGATGCGGTGGCGGGCATCGAGCACGCGGCAACCCTCAGGCGCAACAATATTTTCGCCAATTTCTTCAATTTTCCCATCAGAAATTAACACATCGCCGAGCACCAAGGTGGGCGAGTTTTCCGAGGCGATGCGGGCACGGGTGATCAGTAACATTTGCGAGAGTTAAATATAAATTCACGAAGCATCTCCACCAGGTTTCAGCCAGTAAAGCACCGCCATTCGTACAGCGATGCCATTCTCGACTTGGTCATTGATGAGACTGCGTTCATAGTCCATCACCGCGTCGCACAGCTCCACCCCACGGTTCACCGGGCCGGGATGCATCAAATAAAGGCCGCGCTTGCGGATCTCCTCCAACCTCGCCTCCGTGACGCCATAGAGGCGGTGGTATTCGCGCAGGCTGGGGAAAAATTGTGCATCTTGGCGCTCCATCTGGACCCGCAACAAATAAACGAAGTCCGGCGTCCATGCCATCGCATCCCGGTAGTCGGTAAAGCGGCGGATCTGCTCGGGCCCCGTCCGCGGCACCAGCGAGCCGGGACCAAGATAGGCCACCTCGACTCCAAGTTTTTTTAAAATAGTGCTCGTCGAGCGAGCGACCCGCGAGTGAAGTATATCGCCGATGATGAGCACCCGCTTTCCCGTAGGATCGGGGAATTTCTCCTTGATCGTGAAGGCATCCAACAAAGCTTGGGTTGGATGGGCGTGGGCACCATCGCCCGCACTGATCACCGAAGCCTTGGTCTGCCTCGCGATCATCCCGGGCAAGCCGGACCGCCCGTGACGGACAATGATATAGTCGGTCCGCATCGCTTGCAGGGTCTCAACCGTCTCTCTTACCGATTCACCCTTCGTGATCGAAGAATGGCCGACGTCGAAGTTCGTCACATCCGCGGAGAGCCGCTTGGCAGCGACTTCGAATGATGAGTGCGTGCGGGTGCTCGGCTCGTAAAACAGCATCAACACCGACTTGCCCTTGAGAGCGGGCACCTTCTTCACCGAGCGGGTGAAAAGTTCTTTAAAAGGAATGGATTGCGCAAGCAGGTGTTCGATTTCCTCCCGGTCGAGTGCTGAGATGTCTAGCAAATCTTTACGTGCCATACCGGAGTTGAGGGAAGAAATGGAGAGCGGCAAAAACACCCACCAGCAAAGCTATCATTCCGATGAAAGACGCGTGATGGCGGGAGTATGGCTTCGTGATAAATATAGCTCCCGCGATGATCAAAGCCACCGCGAGCAGCCCACCTGTCAGCTGCATTCCAAACTCATAATGATAGTATCCAACACCCGCAGTCACCGCAGCGACGTAACCAGGAACCACTATCCACCATGATGCATCCTGACTCACCCGCCCGCCGCCAACATTCCGCGCAGCAATCGATTCCGCCCGCTTAATTCTGGCAATTTCATCGGGCGAGTGGCGGTGATGAGGCAGGCTGGAGTCCCCTGCGGGCGGGGTGACTTGCCCCAGCGGAATCCGCTCGGATTTCTTAAAGGAATGCACCGTCCGGTGAGTATCAGAAGTGGCGACGCCCGCTAGTTCTGGCAGCGTTGACAATTCACTCCGGGGGCTGGACGCCTGCGCGGATTCCGAGGGCCCCAGCGGCAGTCGCTCAGAGCGCTTGAGCGAACGCACTTGCTTGACGAACGGCTCGGCCAACGGCAAGGGAGCGAGCGCAGCCGAATCCACAACCCCACTCGAGCCGGGGATCTCGCTTGCGGGACGCAAAGTTTCTGCCCCAGCACGTGGCAGCGGCGCAGAAAATGAAGTCGGCTCTGGCACCTCATCTGGCTCAGGTACCGCCGCTCGCACACCCAGCGACTCACGCATTTGGGCGATTTCCTCTGCGGATTTCTTTTTCTGCGGCAGGAGGCTCATTGCATTTTAATTTTCGACGATTTGGACTTGGTCGAGACCGTCCATACCTTCCAACGAGACTAATACATGATCGAGGCGGCGGGTGTCGAGCACGATGCCGACAAAATCTGGCTGAATCGGCATTTCACGGTGACCGCGGTCGATCAACACTGCCAGCTCAACCTTCCCCGGGCGACCATAATCAGATAACGCATCAAGAGCCGCACGGATGGTCCGACCCGTGAACAACACATCATCGACCAAAATAATATGCGCCCCTTCCACCTCAAAGGCGATATCACTTTCCTGCAATCGCGGGTTTTCATGAAGGTGCTCGAAGTCGTCCCGGTAAAGGGAAATGTCGAGCACGCCGAAGCAAAGTTCCCAGCCATCTTCCAGCGAAAGGATCGTCAAAACCCGCTCAGCAACTTCGTCGCCGCGGCTGCGGATGCCCACCAGCGCGATCGGATGCCCTCGGTGTTTTTCCAAAATCGCACCTGCCAAGCGCTCCACTCCAATGGCGATGTCTTCTGCGGTGAGCGTTTTTTCCATAACTTAGAAATTAAGAATACCGATGTCTCGACGGCGTTGCAAGCCATCGAATGCAACAATATCCGCCGCCGCATGCGCCTCGGCGACCGCGATTTCGCGCGTGGCCCCTCCTGCGACCACCGCCAGCACCCGCCCCCCTTGAGTTTCCCAACCGCCTGCTTCGTTCCGTTTGGTCCCAGAATGGTAAATCCGCGCGCCACTCACATCATCGAGGCCGCTGATTCTGTCCCCATGGCGCGCGCTCTCAGGGTAGCCCGCCGAGGCCAACACCACACACACGCTCCAGCCCTCATGGAAGGAAATTAAATCACTCCGCAGCTCACCTTTCGCCCCCGCGAGGCAGAATTCTGCCAAGTCCCCGTCAATCAAAGGCATCACCGCTTGGCACTCAGGATCACCAAAGCGGCAGTTGTACTCGATGACCTGCGGCCCACTCGGCGTTAGCATGATCCCGAAATACAAAAAGCCCCGGTACGGCAAGCCCTCCCTGCGTAGCCCATCCACAGTCGGTTTGACTATTTCACGCTCGATGCGCGCCAGCACTTCTGCCGACACCAGTTGGCGACTCGCGACCGCCCCCATACCACCCGTATTCGCTCCCAAATCATCGTCATGAGCGCGCTTGTAGTCGCGCGCTGGCGTGAAAATCAGCGAGTGCTCATCGACGATCGCCGCGAAGACCGACACCTCCGGCCCCGTAAGGCACTCCTCCACCAAGACCCGCCCCTCGCCGCACCGACATTGCGTAAATACCTCGTTCAAAAACCTGTGTGCCGCCGCCGCATCCTCACAAACCGCCACCCCCTTACCCGCCGCCAAGCCATCGAACTTTAAAACTGTCGGATACTCGCCCGCGATCGCCATCAACGCCGCATCGAGGCTATCCGTCACCGTCGCCCGTGCCGTCGGAATGCCATTTCTCAGCAAAAATTGCTTGGCGAACTCCTTGCTGGCCTCTAGCTGCGCCGACTCCTTTGGCGGCCCCCAACATGGGATCCCATGCTTCGCGCACAAGTTCGCTAACCCCTCACCCTTCACCAAATAACTCTCCTCACCCGCCACACAAAGATCGACCGCGTGCGCCTTCATCCAGCCAATCAGCGACTCCAGGTCATCCGCAGCAACCGGCTTCGCAAGCTCGAAAATCGCATCACTGCCAGGAAAACAAAACATCTCAGGCCGCCCCGGCGATTCTGCCAGCGCTCTCACCAGCGCGTGCTCACGCCCCCCTTTTCCCACAACCAGTATTCTCATCTGAAAAAGTTTTCGTGGAAATCTTGACCCGACTCAATCCCCAAAAAATCAGATTGTAAATTTACCGCCAATATCTCGTAATATCCTGAGTGAAGTCAACATCCAAAGCTCTCATCCCAGCGATCATCACCGTCGCAGTCAGTGCACTCTTCATGGTCGCCCAAAGCCCCAACCTTGAACAAGCCCCCCCCGGTGCCCTCGAAAAAATTACCACCGCCCTTCCCGAGCAAGCTTTCGCCAAACCTGAAAAACCCCGCAAACTTCTCGTTTTTTCGAAAACCAACGGCTTCCGGCACGCCTCGATCGCCACCGGCAAAATCGCCCTCACCGAGATGGGCCTCAAATCGGGTGCCTTCAGCGTCGTCATCAGCGACGATCTCGCAAATTTCGAGGCCGATGTCTTGAAAACCTTCGACGCCGTTTGTTTCCTCAGCACCACCCTCGAAGTTTTTTCTCCCCATCCAGATGTCCTCAAGACCATGACTGAGGAGCAGAAAAATGCCGCCTCAGATGTCGATAGCCGCTTAAAAACCAACTTCATGAACTACATCAAATCCGGCGGCGGCTTCGTGGGCATTCACGCAGCCACCGATACTTTTTACGAGTGGCCTGAGTTCGGAGTCATGGTGAACGGCTACTTCGATGGCCACCCGTGGAATGCCAACGTCCCCGTCAGCATCAAGGTCGAGCCCGGACAAGAAAAACACCCGCTTGTCGCCATGTTCAATGGCTCAAATATCGACTTCCCCGAGGAAATCTATCAGCACAAGGATCCTTACAATTCCAAGTCCGTCCACATGCTCCTACGCCTCGACACCGACAAGACAACCATGAATGTCGAAGGCATCAAGCGCACCGACAACGACTTCGGCGTGTCATGGGCAAGACCCTGGGGGAAGGGCCGGGTCTTCTACTGCTCACTCGGACACAACCATGAAATTTATTGGCATCCAACCGTCCTCCGACACTACCTCGCCGGCATCCAGTGGGCACTCGGAGACTACAAGATCAACATCGAAGATAAGGCCCCGGCCGCCCACTAAAAACGTCTAGTTTCCCGCGCCGCCGCCCGCCCAGCCGCCTCGCCAGTCGCGAAACACGTGCCCATCACCCGGATCGATGCTTGGGCATCGTGATCCGCAGAAATACAACGGCCCGCCACATAAAGATTATCGATTCCCGCAGGCTTTAAACACCTCAGCGGAATCCCCGCCGCGCGATTTCCCTCCGGATAGCGTAGCTTCGGACCACGCGCAGTCTCGCGGAACTCCATCGGCCACGTCGCCAGCGCGACCTCATCTTCATGCCGCCTCCCCGTTACAACATCCTCTCCCGTCAGCACATACTCGCCAATCCAGCGCCGGCTTTCCCGCACCCCGGCGCGCGTCGGCCAATGACTGATATAGGCCCCTTTCCAAAACTCCCTCCTCCCGCCCAACCAGGCCACCACCCGCCCCGCCGTAAGTCGCCCTGTCGTTTCCAATCGAGTCAGACAATAGGGATCAAGCGGGTCATAATCCGCCGCCGTCTCACCGCCTGTCAGGTCCAATGTCCCGAAAATCTCTCCCAACCTACCAGACGGGCGGAACGAAAGTCCCAACGAATCCGCTGGCAAATCCCCGCCGCGCACCCCTTCCACGATCAAGCCCGCCGTATGCAAGCGCACCTCATCTCCGAGCGATTGCGAACCATGCACTCCGAAAACATAGGCCGGACGCTGCAAGCGCGGTGACTCGGTCATCGACGAGTCACAATCCAACAACATCGCCACCATCGCATCCCCCGAGGCGTCCACCAGCGCCCCTGCCTGCAGCCGTTGTGGCCCGGTACTCGTTGCCAATTCCAAGTCCCAAGCCCCTCCACCACCCGCCATCTTTGTCACCTGGGTGTGCAGCCGCAGCTCGATCAATCGCTCCGCCGCGACCAATTCATCCGCGATCCGCACGAACTCTACCGGATGCTGCGGCAGCACATCGAGCCGCCCCATCCGCACCGCCGCGAGGCCCGTTGCCGCCATCATCCGCATCCCAATTTCCGACGCCATGCCCGGATTCGCAAAAACCGCACCCGCCTCTTCCCGCAAAAAATACAATCCGCAAAAGGTATGCACCAGCGAGGCTGTCCCCAAGCCACCCAGATATCCATGCCGCTCCACCAACGCCGTCCGCGCGCCCTCGCGGGCCGCGCTCACTGCCGCAGCAAGACCCGCACTGCCACCACCGATGACTGCGACATCGAAGATTTCAACACTCCGGTCCACTAGATTTTCCCGGCAATCAAGGCCGCGAGCGTCGTAGGAGTCGCCAGATTCACCTTTGTGAGATCTTGAGGTCCCAGCTCCACCCCGAAGCGATCCTCCACTGCCACGACCAGCTGCATCACTGCCATCGAGTCGAGTCCGGCCGCAAACAAATCCCCATCTTCGGGAAAATCCCACTCCAGCTCGATCACACCCTCGTCATTCAGCCAGTCGATCAGCTCGGTCGGTGTCGGTATCTTCTTCTTCGAAACTTCCATGTGGAAAAACGGTGCGATGGGTTTTTAACCGCTTCAAGCGGAAAGGTTGATAAAATTTCATTTTCTCGTTAAAGAGACCCATAATCCATCAAAATTCCACCTCTTGGCCCAACTCCGCCACGTCCACCCCACCGCCCTGCACCTCCAGCAACGCTGCCCTCAAAGCTGCCGCGCTCTCCGCCTCACCATGCACCAGCCAGACCCGCGATTTCGGCCCAGTCATCCTCGCGAAATAGCGCAGCAACTCCGAGTGATCCGCATGCCCGGAGAACGAATCTACAATCTCAATCTTCGCCCGCACCTGATACCGCCCGCCAAGAATCGCCACCTCTCGCTCACCATCACGGATGCGCCGCCCCAACGTATGATCCGCGCAATACCCCACAAACAATACCGTCGTCTTCGGATCGCTGATGTTATTTTTTAAATGATGCAAGATCCGCCCCGCCTCACACATCCCCGATGCGGAAATGATAATCGCCACCCCTTCCAGATCATTGAGCGCCTTCGAGCCATTCACCGAGCGAACCAATGTCAACTTCTCAAACCCGAATGGATTCTCACGCTCAAACAACGATTGATAGACCTCATCATTGAACGCGTCCGGGTGCAGCCGGTAAATCTCCGTCGCACTCACCGCAAGCGGGCTATCAACATATACCGGCACCTCGGGGATCTCACCCCGCTCAAACAACTCGTGCAAGACATAGAGTAACTGCTGAGTCCGCTCCACCGCAAAGGCCGGTATCAGAATCTTACCCCCACGTCCCATCGCCCGCCGGATGATCTCCGCAAAATGCTCTTCCAACCCGGGAGCTGCCTCATGCTCACGCCCGCCGTATGTGCTTTCCATCAACAAAAAATCCACATCTGCAACTGCCACCGGATCACGCAATACCTCATTGCCTCCCCGACCGACATCCCCAGAAAACAAAAATCTCTTCTGCTTCCCATCAGCCTGATCTTTCACTTCCAACAGGACCTGTGCGCTGCCAAGAATATGCCCCGCATCCACGAAAGTCACCGTCACCCCATCCACCACCGCCAGTGGCCTGTCATAACCTATCGTCACAAATTGACGCAGACAGCGCTCGGCATCACGCTCTCGGTATAGCGGCGCCACCGGCTCCAAGCCTTCTTTCTTCCGATGTTTGTTTAGCCAGTCGATGTCACTTTCCTGGATTCTCGCACAATCCGCCAACATCACCTGGCATAGATCCCTAGTCGCATGAGTGGCATAGATATTTCCTGAAAATCCTTTCATACATAAATTCGGTAAATTTCCGCTATGATCGATGTGCGCGTGCGAAAGAATCACCACATCGATCGTCTTCGGGTCAAAGTGCGGGAAACAACAATTCACCTCGTAAGCAAGCTTGCGCGATCCCTGATAGAGTCCACAATCCAAAAGAATACGCTTACCGTTGACCTCCAGCAGATGCTGTGAACCAGTGGTGGTGCCGGCGGCACCGCAGAATTTGAGTTTCATAATTTGGAATATCGTTAATTTTGATGAACCTACCCCTACAGCATACGCGTAAAAACCAAAGAGTCACGCCCACTCGCCTCATATTGTGACCGCCGTATTTCGGGTAAATCGGATGGTGTTGCAGCCGAATAGCCCAGCTTACCGATAAAAAAATCCGCCGCCCGATTGCTCAGTGCAAACACCCGCGGAATCCGCCGCTCTTTCGCCATCGCCTCAGCATGGCGCACAAGCTCGATGCCGTAGCCCCTCCCTTCGTGCGCCTGCTTAACATACAAACACGCCACCTCCGCACAACCCTCCGCCGCATACTCGTGCAATGCCACACAACCCACCACATTATCGTCGATCGCCATCACCCGGAAGTCTTCGATCCTCGACTGGATGTCCTCATAAGTCCGCTCCACCAACTTGGTACGCCTCACCGAACGACCAATCATCCCTAACAACTCAGGAATATCCTCCTCCCGCAACTGCCGGATCACCCGGTAACTATCGGCGTGCACCATCGTTCCCACCCCTTCATTCGAGAAAAGTTCATTGACCAATACCCCCTGTTGGCGCCCGTTTAGCACATGCACCCGCGGCACCCCACGCTTGCACGCTGCCTCCGCAGCTCGTAACAAAGCAGCTCCCGCCTCGTCACTGCGGGCAGCCAACCACTCCGCATCCGCCGCCCGGATCGCATGGGCGGGCGCACCATCGATCAAAATCGCCTCCTCCAGCAGCGCAATGATTTTTGCCACCCCAATCCGCAGCGCAAAGTCCACCACCGGAATATCCAGCGGCCCCGTCGCCGAGGCATCGATCACCGCCGACTGCCCGCGCGCCAAGATTTCCATTACCTCCGTCGCCGCCAGCGGATCAGTGATGGGTCGCGAGACACGCGCCGCCATAATTTCACACTCCAGCGTCCAATCAAAAAGGTCCTTCAAATCTCCACCCAAAACCCCCAGCACTAATTTTACCCCAAGATCTTCCAGCACCGCGAGGTCAAGCAATGTTTCCGCCACCGCCGGCTCTGGCAGCAGCCCCGCCTCAATCAACACGAAAAACACCCTCCCTCGGAACTGAGGGATATACTGGAGAACCTCTCGAAGATCACTTTGCTGCGACACGGCTGATTCCTATCAGCCACCCCCGCCACCCCGCAAGCTGCGATCACCGAAGGTCTTACATTACTGCCCGCGTGACGGCACCCAGTCACCGCAGGGTGCAGGCCATAAGGACTATCACCAACGTTTCCGAGCTAGATTTAAGATCTCCAGACTCTGGATATTCTCTAACAGCTTGAAGCGACCAAGCCAGAAATTCCCGGTCAACCGCGTCCAATCAGTTTTCAAGATTCCTTGATAAATTGAAACCACACCGATGGTCCCTTTCGACCGATGCGAGCCTGTTTAGGCACCAGGGATCTCGATGAAGCCCTCGAGCTTGCGGATGCGGGTAGGGTGCCGCATTTTCCGCAGGGCTTTTGCTTCGATTTGCCGGATCCGCTCGCGAGTGACTTGGAACTGACGTCCAACCTCTTCAAGGGTGCGACTGTAACCGTCCTTGAGCCCGAATCGTTGTTCAAGCACTTCACGCTCACGCTCGGTTAACGTATCGAGCACGTCCTTGATCTTGTCCTTGAGCATGGAGAAACCGGCCTCTTCCATCGGGTTATCGGCGGCTTTGTCTTCGATGAAGTCACCGAATGAGGTATCGTCCGAATCCCCGACAGGAGCTTGCAGCGAAATCGGTTGCTGGGCCATTTTCAGGACGGCGCGGACCCGCTCGACGGGAAGGTGGATCTCTTCTGCAATTTCTTCGGGCGAGGGTTCGCGGCCGTATTCTTGGACGAGCTGCTTTTGCACACGCATCAGCTTGTTGATCGTCTCGATCATATGGACCGGGATGCGGATGGTCCGCGCTTGGTCAGCGATGGAGCGAGTAATCGCTTGGCGGATCCACCACGTGGCATAGGTCGAGAATTTATAGCCGCGGCGATATTCAAATTTTTCCACTGCTTTCATGAGGCCCATGTTGCCTTCCTGGATGAGGTCGAGGAATGAAAGTCCGCGATTGGTATATTTTTTCGCAATTGAAATGACGAGTCGCAGGTTGGCCTCGACCATCTCGGTTTTGGCCTTGAGTGCTTCTTTCAGCCAGTGGAGGAGTTGTTTGTTTGCCTCTTCGTAGGTGGGCAAGGTATGCCAGGTCCGCTGTTGCACTTCGCGCAGCTTGGTCTGGAATTCCTTGTCCTCGGGATCCGCCTGTAGTTTGCGACTGTATTTCCAGAATTTTTGCATATACTCGGCCACTTGTTCGCAGAAGTCTTCGACGACTTTTTGCTTGTAGTAGAAGCGGGTGAATACGCGGTTGAGGGTTTGGATGTTTTTCTGGAATTCTTCTTCGAGCTTCTTCTTGCTGCGTGGGTTCTTGACGGAAAGATGGCGGAATAGCTCGTCGTTTTCGTGATGAAGCTGCTTGAGCTGATCACACAGCTTTGGCAGACCTTTCATGTAACGTTCACGGGATTCGATTTTCTTGTCGAGGATCACGCGGTCGAAGCGCTCTTTGCCTTTGTTAAGCTTCTCGGCGAGTTCGAGGTAGGAATCGGTAACGAAGCCGAAGAGATGGAGATGCTTGGCAACTTCGATCTCGGCGTCCTCGATGCGTTTGGAGATTTCAACTTCCTGTTCGCGGGTGAGCAGTGGGACTTGGCCCATTTGCTTCAGATACATGCGGACCGGATCGTCAAGGATGTCGAGTTTCTGGTCGGCTTTGACATCTTCTTCATCGCTGTCGCCTTCGTCGCGCTTCTTATCTTTGTAACGGTCCACTTCAGAGGCGTCGATGATGTCGAACTCCATGTTGCGCAGCCGCTCCATGATCGCCTCGACGTCGTCAGGATCGACGAGGTCGTTGGGCAAGATTTCGTTGATGTCGTCGTAAGTGAGGTAATCCTGTTCCTTGGCGAGCTTAATGAGTTCGCGAATTTTTTCCTGAATTTCCGGGGTGTCGATCCGGCGCTTGGGCTCGGGGGCCTTGGCGCTGGGCTTCGAGCTGGATTTAATACTTGGCTTGGTTTCGAGCGCGGGTTTGGAAGCTTTTTTCGCAGGCACTGTGGCAGCGGCCTTGGAGGCGGGGCGCGATCTCGCGCCGGCTGGGGCAGGCTTCGCTGCGGTTATGGGCATGCCTTCGTTGACGGATTTCACGGGCGGTTTGACCACAAGGATTGGCTTGGCTGCGGCTTTCGCTGGAGCGGCTGGGGTCTTCACCACCGGGCTCGATTTTTGGGCGTCGGCTGGTGCAGCCGCTTTTTTCGAATCTGTTTTCGGGGTTTCCTTTTCTTGTGGCAATGATTTCTTGGGTGGTAAAACCTTGGGTTTTACGGCGGGTTGCTTGGAAGAAGTTTTGGATAAAGACATGGAATCAGTGCGCGTATTACAGAAATTTGGAGACACCCCACCCATTGCTTGGGCACAGCGAAAATCGCGGGCGGGGCAGAATGAAGAGGCGAAGCGAGTGCGCGTCAAGCCCTATATTTGGAATAAAAATCAAGGTAAATCACTATTTTTTCAGGTTGGGGCGGTGATGCTTGGTAGTTTCTCCAAACCCGGCATTTTCCCTGGTCCAGTGGATCATGCGGCGGGTTCCGCTAGAATTGCAGTTTCAATCTTGTCGAAAAGCGTTAAGCTCTGGCAGCGCACATGATCACTCTTACTTCTAAAGCCGTTGCAGAACTCGGAAAGCTCCTCGCCAGCCGGGCGGAATCACCGTCAGCCGGGCTGCGGCTTGCGGTGCGGCGCGGCGGTTGTGCTGGCTGGCAATACGAGATGAAGGTGGCTGAGGCCGAGCCAGGTGATGAGATGGTGGTGTCTGGCAATGCCCGCGTGATCGTAGCGGCAGATAGCTTCGAGCGGCTGCGCGGCTGCGAGATTGATTATTCGGATGATCTCACCGACGCAGGATTCAAAATCCACAATCCGAAGGCCGCACGGTCTTGTGGCTGTGGAACGTCGTTCGAGACGACCAACGACCCACCAGGAGCCTATGCGGTGCCAGATGGTGAAGCATGTGGAAGTCCCTGAAAAATCTCACTCAATCCATCGTGCCCCGCGTTGTCGATGAACCCCCACCAAGCAAGCCTGCCTATTTTTGGTGGTTGTTGGCCAATGCCTTGGCACTTTGTTTCGCAGTGGTCAGTTGGTTCATCTGTTTATATATTTTTGGTAATCCGGAGTTGCCTCAAAACTATAAAATTCTGGGCAAGCTCAATCGCTTGCCCGAGCTAAGGCACTATTCAATTTTTGATGTGCCGAATGGCAATGCCTGGGCGCCGAAGGAATTGTATGCTCGCTATTTCAGTCTAACGGAGGAGGAGCGGACTCGTGCGAACTCGCTGTTGCTACGAAATTATATCACCAACTTTGATCGACCGCTGCTCCTGACCTACGTCGAAGGGGACTACCAGATCGAGCAGGTGAAAATGCTCGGGCCCACCGATTTTTTCGACCCAGGCATCGCGATCCGGGCGCAAGCTCTGGTCAAGCCGGATGATTTTACCAAAGCGATGCCCTATCCGGTTTTCATCGAGTATCTTTTCCCCACCCAGCATTCTGGGGCAATCAGGCATTTCAAAACAGGGGATGTTTTAACTTTGAAGAAGAACCCGAATTGTGGGGCGGTGGTGCATATTTCAAAGATCATCCATGACGATGATCCCGGGCTTCTGTTAACAGTAGTGCCCATTGCGTATGGAGCACATAAAAGCGGTGAATCGAAGTTGTTTCAAATAGAGCCACCCGCAAGGTTGCGGCCGGCCGCAGGTTTCCCGGTGTTTAAAGACCGGGCCCGAGAGTGATTTCATCCCGACTTCAGGATACTTCGCAGCGGAGGATTTGCTGCCCTTGGCGGATGTAGGCAAAGGCTGACCACAGCGTGAAGAACCCGGCAACGAGGCAAGGATAGGTTGGCGATATTTCCACGACCCGCAACATCACCCAGCCAATGGCAAACATCTGGGTCACGGTGCAGACCTTACCCGTCCAGTGCGGGATGATTTTGACTTCACGGTGATGGCGGTAGAGGATCTTGATGCCGCCGAGAATGATGCAGTCGCGTAGGACCACGATCACCGTGAACCATAGCGGAAGGCGCCAACCGGGTGAAC
>Ga0105045_10002335_pt1 | contig 15961 bp, 9 predicted proteins | sample MAT02_FD_78089 | JGI IMG/M metagenome (GOLD analysis project Ga0105045, IMG submission 78089) | Freshwater microbial communities from Lake Fryxell liftoff mats and glacier meltwater in Antarctica - MAT-02 (megahit assembly) | ecosystem: Environmental > Aquatic > Freshwater > Ice > Liftoff...
GGTGTGGCGGAAGGTGCGCCCCTGACCGACTTGCTCGGCAATCCACATTTGGGCTTGCCCGATCGCGGATGCTACGAATTGGGCATTAATGGGGTGACTTCTCCTAGTTTCCAATTGCTTTCGCTGAAATGTGCGCCCAACCCTGCGCTTGATTTCACCATGATAACGCTTCAAAGCGATCGTTTGGGTGATGCCGAAATTACCGTTTGGAACCAAGCCGGACAGCTCGTCCTCCAACAGCTGGTCCGTAAAACGGCCCCCGAATTTAGTCAGCGACTCGACCTCAACCAACTCCCTGCGGGCGCGTATCGCGTGGCATTCCGCATGGGTTCAGTGCTGCATGAGGGCGGGTTGATTAAGGGGTAGTTTTTTGTTGTTGAGGGGGTTGAGATTGTTGAGGGGGTTGAGGAAGCGGGCTGCGAACTGGGTGTTCGCAGCCCGCTTTTTTTAGGGGTATTTCCGAAACGAGCGGCACACCTGTAGGAGGGGGTAAATAAATTCTTTTGTAGTATTCACGTCAACAAGCGATGGCATTACCCTTCAAAAACGATCAAGACATTCCTTTTGCCACCTAGATTAAAAAAATTTGGTTTTTCAGGGCAAAAGCATCCAGTGGTCTCTAATATCTGGGCCAAAAAAATACAAAACACGCGCCCGTAGCAGACTGCTTTGTGCCTTTTTTCTGAAAGCCAACACAATAGTCTGACAATACCACGCTTAGAAAAAATACAGATTTTGGCTTTTTCCCCGTATTTTTCTGTCTTTTATGAACGAATTGGAGGTTCAGAGGCCCTTTTTAAAATCAACTTTGCGCTTCAACGCCTCGACTTTTTGACTAAAAATGGATTTTTCAAGCATATATCTGGCCTAAACCCCATTTTTTTGCCTCTTGAAACTTTCGACTACATTTTCAGGATTTCCCCGAAATAATTTTTACCATGACCCACAACAAATTCCTAGACATCCTCAAAACGTTAAGCAAGCAGGAGATAGATGCCTTCTATAAGCACCTCAAACTAAACCACTCCCGGGAAAAAATCGGTTTGGGCGTTCTGACACAAATCATCGGTTTTTACCCCGATTTTGAACAAATTAAGGCTCAAAATATCGCGCACATCTATCAAAAGGTGTTCAATGCCCCTTTTGACGAAAAGGGGCGCGCGCTCAAAAATTTTCAAAACACCTGCTTCGACCTCCACAAATGGCTCAAAAACTTCCTAATTGCCGCTAAAGTCCAAGAAAACAAGACGCTCCAACAAGGCATCTGGCTCTCTATTTTGCAGGAACGAAACCTAGAAAAGGCGTTTTCAAAACAAGCAAAGACCTTTTATCATCACACCCGTAGCACGCCTTTTTCCACGCACTCGGATGCGTTTCCCAACTGGGTGGCGAGTTATTTTTTGCGGGAGCAACTTTCGCGAAACAAACCCTTGGTTCACGCCAATATCATACAACAGTGCACCGAAACTATGACAGAATGCTGGGATATCATCCGCCTCAAAATGGCCTGCGAAATGACCTTGTTACATCAAACGACCCAACATTTGCCGGCACAAAAAGTACTGGAAGCCCCCACGTTTCAACAACTCGGACTGTTCATCCTGAAAAAAATCTATGAAACCTTGTGGCGGCTGACTGATACAGAAGAAGACGTGTATTTTGTACAGTTGAACGCGCTGCTCAATGAACATGGCCACCGCCTAGATGGCCATGAATTGCAATGGATTCTGCGCTATGCCTTCAATTTTATCGCTAAGAAAAGCCGCAAAAATCAAGACGAACTCGATTATAAAAAAATGCACCGTCTCAACCAAATTGGCCTGAAATACGGCGTTTTTTCGCGCGATGGCTTTTTGCCCTCCTCCGCTTTTGGCAACATCGTGAACATCGCCTGCCTGTCAAAAGACGTCGCTTGGGCCATTCAATTCATGAACACTAATAATCACATCATTCACCCAGAGAGTCGCGCTAAAGCTCTGTTGCTCGCCCAAGCAATTATCGCTTTCGAAACAGGCAAGTTTCGAGAGGTTATACAGCCTCTAGAAACCAAAAGTTTTCCCGATACCCTCGATAACCTTCGGGCCAAGTCGTTATTGCTGCGGAGTTATTTTGAACTAAAATACGAGCAAGATTTCCTGCTCGACAATTGTGCTTTTTTTGAAAATCTGTTGCGACGCTCTCCCAAAACCGAATCCGTAAAAGCCATGTTAGTGTTCGTGCTAACGCTCAAATTGATTGTCACACAAAAATCAAGCAAATCAGTAATCCTCAAACGCATCCAAAACACCCCTAACATGTATTCCAGAAAATGGCTGCTACAAAAAACCACGGATTACGAGGCGAGGTATGCTGCCCGTGGCATTACCACAACGCAGCACACCTCCACGTTCAAATAATCAAGTCTTCAATTATGATTATCTCTGATAAATCGCCCCCACAAACCGTGGCAAAATAAAAGTGGTAATGCCCCGAAGCAAGCCCTGAGTAGGAAATGCTGGTGCTCTGTGTTTGAGTTTGTGGACTGGTATATTGGTCGCTTTGACGAACGTAAAAAACGACATACTCAGTGGCACCACTCACCGCACTCCAAGAAAAGGAAACCGCTCCTGATGATTGGCTACTGACCGATACCTGTGGGCCGGAGCACGCAACATCGGGATGGCTACGGGTAGGGAGACCAAAAAGGATGGGCATGAGCAGCAACAGCGCAATATTGTAGTAAAACTGCCCTGTTTTTTGACTGTTGTGTTGCATAAAATTCCGTTTTAAGTGAAAAAATGAGGAGGTCATGTGGCAATGTTTTTATAGGTGAAAATTGCAAACACGATTGTTGTGTTATACTCCTTAATGCCGCACAGACTGAGAACGTGAAGTGACACACCGTTTTTTTTCAAAACGCGCGCCATCAAAACATTGCCTTACTCACAAAAATCCATTAACTTCGTATCCTTTTTGCCAAAATCGCCCCAAAAAAAAGCAACCATACTTCTAGTATTCTTTTTTCCAGTCTAAACAGGCTGGTACCAACAAAACAACATGAAACCGACCGTTTGGAAACTAATTGACACCGACGAAGCCGCCGCAGTACAACTACAATCGGTGCTCAATATCCCCCTCATTTTTTGCCGATTATTGGTGCAACGCGGCATTGATTCGCTCGAAGCAGCCCGCGTCTTTTTTCGGCACGATTTGCAGCATACCCACCATCCATTTCTCATGAAAGACATGGATTTGGCCGTACAACGACTCGACGTTGCGCTGCAAAATCAAGAGCGAATTCTCCTGTATGGCGATTATGATGTGGACGGCACGACCAGCGTCGCGCTGATGTACGCTTTTCTTTCGGGCTTTCACGAGTCACTAGACTATTACTTGCCCGACCGACATAAAGAGGGCTACGGCGTAAGTCTGCAAGGCGTTGAATATGCCCGCGAAACGGGTTGCAGCCTCATTATTGCCATGGATTGCGGCATCAAAGCACACAAACCCATCGCGCTGGCCAAGACGTATGGCATTGATTTTATTGTGTGCGACCACCACTTACCCGAGGGCGATTTGCCCGATGCCGTGGCATGTCTCGACCCCAAACGCGCCGATTGCCCCTACCCGTACAAAGAACTGAGCGGCTGCGGCATTGCTTTCAAATTGGCGCAAGCCCTTGCATTACAACACAATACGCCCGCCGAAGAAATTACTCCGTTGCTCGATTTAGTCGCCGTCAGTACCGCCTGCGATATTGTGCCAATGACGGGCGAAAATCGAATTTTTGCCCATTTTGGGCTGCAACGCCTCAATCGCTCGCCTCGACTCGGACTGTGGGCGGTTTGCGAGCGCATCAATCGGCCAAAACCCCTCGACATTTCCGATGTGGTGTTTGGCATTGGCCCACTCATCAATGCCGCCGGAAGGCTGGGGGATGCCCGTGACGCGGTGCGTATGTTGCTCGCCGCCGAAAAGAATAGTGCCCTCGACAACGCCTCACAACTGGTGACGCGCAACAAAGAACGCCGCCTCCTAGACTACGCAACAGCCGAGGAGGCTCAGCGCAACTTCACTAATTTACAAGGCTGGGACGACCGAAAAAGCATGGTGTTATTTGAGCCAACTTGGCACAAAGGCATCATCGGAATCGTAGCCAGTCGAATGGTAGAAAAGTTCCACAAGCCCACCGTCATCCTTACTGAAAGCAACGGAAAAGCCGTGGGTTCGGCCCGTTCGGTGTCGGGTTTTGATTTGTACGGGGCGCTGCAACAATGCGAGGATTTGTTTCAGAATTACGGCGGGCACGCACACGCAGCGGGCATGACACTACCGCTTGAAAATGTACCCGAATTTATAACACGGTTTGAGCAAGTGGTGTCCGAAACCATTGCCCCAGAGATGGAATACCCGCAGGTGGAGGTGTGTACAAAAATCAATTTTTTGGATATTACGCCCGAATTTTGGCAAATGTTGCGCCGTTTTGAGCCATTTGGGCCACAAAATCGCAATCCAGTATTTTGGGCAGAAGGCGTAACCGACACCGGTAGAAGCCGATTATTGGCCAACAACCACGTCAAACTTTCCCTCCGGCAACCGGGAAGTTCGGTCCAGATGGAAGGCATTGGTTTTGGATTGGGCAAGGCGTTTGAGGCCGTGCAAGGCAAGGCCTTTGACTTGCTTTTCAACCTTCGAGAAGATGAATGGCAGGGCCAGCGAACAATTAAGGTGTATGCGAAGGAGATGCGGGGTTGAATTATAGGTAGGATGAAAGCCTGATTCTCTGCGCTTAAAATCGGTGAAAAAACCACTTCCTTCCCCTAAAAATCCATCCGAATCCGAAAGTTTAAGCGCCGCCCCGTCAAGTAATTCGGAATCGCGTACTGGGTATTTTCAATCGTTTTGATCCATACGTTGGAGGCTTCGTTGGCTACTTTTAGGAGGTTAAACACCTCAAGGCTAGCCCAAGTATTGCGCGTAAAACGCAGAAAGTGTTTCGGTTTGCGCTTTTCCCATTGCTTTTTCCAAAGTTGGAAACCAAACCCAATATCCACGCGGTGATAGGGCGCAAACCGATATGGATTGCGATAAATGATGTTGTTGTCCGGTAACCCAAATGGCAACCCAGAGCCTACCGTGAAATTCAAGTGCATCCGGATATTCTGGTTGCCCCGCAAGTAATCCTGAAAAAAGGTCGAAAACGTGAAAAAACGATCCGTCGGGCGCGGTACATCCGCCACATCCTGCCCTTCGCGCTGGCCCACTTTTCGCTCGCGGTGTTGCACATCGTCGAGCCGCTCGCGGGTTCTCAGCAGCGAAAAATTGACCCAACTTTCGGCCCCCTTCACAAATTCGCCATTCAGCCGTATGTCGAACCCCGTGGCGTAACCCCTAGAATTATTCTCTCCCGCATACCGAATCCGCACATTATCCAAATCGAAGGAAACTAAGTCCCACATTTGCTTGTAGTAGGTCTCGGCGATGAGGCGCATCTTGACGGGCCGACTTTTTCCCCATAAAAAATCCCACGTAAATCCGCCCACCACATGCGCCGATTTTTGGGCCTGCAAATCGGTGTTCACCGTTCCGTCTATCCGACGCATTTCTCGATAAAAAGCAGGCTGATAAAACAATCCGCCGCCCAAACGATACGACACATCGCGCTTGGTATTCAAGGGTTTGTACAATAATTGGGCACGCGGCGTCACAAAAAACTCCCGATTCAAATTCCAATACTGCCCCCGCACGCCGGCAATGATTTGCAACTCGCGTACGCCGTCTTTTTTCCAAGTCCAGGTGTCTTGAAAAAAGCCCGAAAAACGATCACTGCTCAAGGTGTTGCGGGTTTTTAACACCCGCCGAACGAACAAGGCCACCGTATCGTACGGAAGAGAATACAAGGCCGAATCGAGTCGCTCCCACTCATTAATTCGGTCATTGACTTGCTCATTTTGCCACTTCACCGACCATTGCAAAAAATGCGTCCGGAGCGGCCCATCTTCTTCGTCGGGGCCTTGTATTTCGATGCCGCCTTTGTATTCCATGTTTCGTACCGCCGCATTCAGGTAATTCCGCACCCAAGTGTGCTGTGTTCCAGTGCCAAGTATGTTGGTGATTTCTCCAAAATTATCCGCACCCAAATTTACCTCTAATTCACCCAAAACATAGTACCCCAAAATGTCAAAACGTTCATTTTCCTGACTTTGCCAAGTAGAGGCTAACAGTTTGTGATACAAAGGATTACGCGCCCTATCGGGCAAATAAGTGAGCGAAATTCCGCCCATTGCCTGCGTAAAATCATCTACCTCCTGCCCTTCAAAAGACGTGCGCAATTGCAAGGCATAATCTATGAGGCCAAATGCCCGCGCCAAACTTTGTGGCTGAAAACGATAGGAGGAACGGTTGTAATTCCCAATCAAACCAACCTGCAAATCGCGGGTCAAATCGTAGGTCAAATATGCCTGCACATCGGTGAAGTTTGGCACGTATTCGCCCTGTACATCTAGGCTACCGAGGAGGGTACGCGTTGTTTTATAGCGCGCGCCAACCAAATACCGAAAGGCACGAAAACTGCCTTTTTGGCGTTTCCAACTGCCCTCCACATGGGCCGATGCCCCCAACAAACTCGCACTAGCACTGGCCCGCAAACTATCCGGGCGCTTGTACTTAATGTCGAGCACGGAGGATAGTTTGTCGCCGTATTTAGCCTGAAAACCACCACTCGAAAACGATAAATCGCGCACCAAATCAATGTTGGGAAAAGTCAGACCTTCTTGCTGTCCGGCTCGAATGAGTTGCGGACGGTAAATCTCAAAATCATTGACGTACACCAGGTTTTCGTCGTAATTCCCACCCCGTACTTGGTACTGCGAACTCAACTCGCCGCCCGTTCCCATGTTGGTTCCGAGGGCGATATGGGGCAGTACACTCTCTAAATTTCCGGTTGTGGAGGGCAAAAGTTTGAGGTCATTGATGTTTCTTTCTTTTATCATACCGCCGTCGTCGAGCCGTCGGCCACTAATTACGACTTCCAAATTGGCCGTGGCAGGCGAGAGTGCTACATCCAGCAGAAATCGAGCACCGGGCTTTAGCGGCAAAACATCTGCTGAGGCATCTTTGTACGCCACTCGCTTGAATGACAAGGTGGTACGTTTGTTGGCGGGTATTTGGATGGCAAAATTGCCCTTTTCATCGGTGCCCACCGCTCGGCCCGCTCCTTTGATATACACACTCACCAACTCCACTGGCTGCTCGTCGGAGGCATCCGTAATTCGCCCATATACCGTGGCCATTTCTTGCGCCGAAATCGAACTAGCAAGGAGCAGCAGCAGACCTGCCAAGATTTTTTGAAAACGCATAGTAAAGCAGTCTTTGGTGGGCGAAGCCGATTAATACATGGTCAAACGTATGCTTAAGGAACGCTTGAGGCGCAAAAGTAGCAAACGCCTTACGACAGTTTGTACAGCAAAACCATATTGCCCACGTACAGCAAAAAAATAATTAAGGTATCCCAAGCCAAAAAGATTCTTTTCATGCGACTCGGGAAAATAAACCCAATAATGGCCACTGCCGACATGAGCAAAACGAAGAAAATAGACACTTGATTCACATCGGAGGCGTCTTTTAAGAGTAGCCCTTTGGTGTAAAATAAGTCGTCAATAAACAAGATAAACACATTGAAAATATTGCTGCCCAGCAGGTTGCCTACGGCCAAATCTGGCGAACCCATGCGAATGGCCGCGAGCGAAACGGCTACTTCTGGTAAGGAGGTCGAAACCGCCAAAAACAACGTACCCACAAAGGATTCTCCCAGCCCCGTGGCTTCGGCAATTTGCTCCGCAAAATGGGGCAATGCCAACGCCGCTGCTACGATAACCAAAGCAAACAATGCATACCGCAAAATGACCTGCCGCAGCGTCATAACGTGCTCCTTCGCCCCTTCTTCGGTGCTGGCCGGATGCGCTATATGGTAATTATAAATGGTTTTCATTGCCACAAAATACATGGCCCCAAAGGCTATGCTGCTCAAGCCAATGGAGGGCGTCAGCACAATGTCTTGCTGCAAAAACAGCCCCAATCCTGCCATCGCAATCAAAATCATCCCAAAAGAAGCCGCCAAAATATGACTCTGCGAAACACTGCTAAACAAGGGACGATTCTTGGGTGTAAAAACATCCATCAAGGATAAAATGCCCAAATTGAAGGCGCAACTGCCCAAGATGTCGCCCACCGCCAAATCAGCCGACTCCACAATCATTGTCGAACTTATGCCGACCATCAACTCCGGCAACGACGTAACAGCCGCCATCAAAATCAATCCAATCCAAGCTTTGCCCATACCCGTTATTTCGGCCAGTAAATCACCATAATAGGAGAGGCGTTTGCCCGCCAAAAAAATAATGGTAGCACAAACGGCAAATCCCGCGAGGCTTTCTAACATGTTGAATGGAATTAATTAAAATCAAAAAAACCCAACTACGGCTGCAGCACCAAAGTGCCCATGCGCAGGTAGATCTCATTTTCTAAACGGTAAACATACAATCCAGCAGGTAAGTCTTTCAGTAAAATCGAGGTTTCTCCCACAAAATGCTGGATACGCACCTGATTTCCTTTAGAATCAAACAATCGGAAGGTGCTAGAAATCTCTGGCGTAGATTGTACCTGTATCCGCCCCTGTGCACCCACCGGATTGGGAAATACCCGCAACGCATCGCTGGTTTGGGCTACCGGCGCTTCCGTGCGTTGGGTTATCGCCTTGCGCGACTCGTATAATCCGGGCAGTTCGAGCCAAAATTGGCTGGCCTGCCAAGTGCCCGGCGTATTCACCCAACCAACAGAGGCTTCTGGGCCTTCACGCAAATCCGTGGCAGAACCCTGCAATTGCCACAGCGGGCCATGCGCTATCGGGCCGCGTCGCCAAAGTTTGCAAGCAGCGGCGGGCAAATCGGCGGGCATGTCGCCAATAGCTGAAAACCAACACTGACTCAATGGCCCAAAAATGGGGTTGGTGCCGTAGTTTTGGACAATCCAATAATCGGTGGACAAATTATGCACGGTGCTGGGCAAGGTATCGGGCGGAACCGTTAAGCGCGACACCACCACTTCGCCATTCGGATAGGCTGCGCCGTTGTCAGCAAATCGCATAATAAGGCCCGTTCCCTCAAAATTGTACCGCTTTTTGCCTGCTGCTAACGGTAAACGCTTACTTACGCCTTTGCCAACCGGTGCTGTAGATTTTTCGCGCCCAATCGTGAGGCCTACCAAGGATGCGTGCCGCACGCCCACACGGTCGAGCGCGGAGCCATTGGCCTCATTAAATTGGTGGTAACTAATTAAGTGGGGAAATTCCTCCGGTGCTTTGGTTAAGTGCATCAACTCCCGAATTTCATCTTGACTCAATGAGCGGTCAAATACACAAACCTCGTCCAAAGAGCCCGCTACATATCGTCCACCCCAACCTTTGTAATTGCCCAATCGCATGCTGGCATCAAACAATACTGGCGCCGCTGCAAAGGATTGTTTAGACCCTACACCATTCACGTACAAGGTAATACCGGTCGGTTCGACCACCATCGCGACGTGACTCCAAACACCCGGCGGGGCAATGCGTCCACTGTTCCACCACCATTGTCCACCAGGCCAGTGGTAGCCAAGAGAGTTGTCGCCCGGACGGAAATTAAAGCCCGCCGCCACGGGGCCATCCAACATTGCAATCGCGCTGTATTCGGGTTGAATCCCTTCGGGCCTAATCCAAGTGGAGAGGGTTAGCGTATTGGTCTCGATATTCAAAGCAGGGAGCGCTACAAAATCCGATGAATTGTTGCCGCGCAAACGAACCGCCGAACCGGGAATGGTATCGGCGCCGCAGCCGTTTGAGACGGACACTTGCAGTGATTTGGCAAACTGACCGTTCAAAGTCAGCGTGGCGGTATAAGTGCCGGGCTGCCCGAATACCACCTTTGGATTCCGAATGTCGGTGACACTCGACCAAACAGGAGCGGGGTCAAATGACCAATCCCAACTGGCTCCGGTATGGTTTACCACCGAATAATCTTCAAAATAAACGGTATCGCGGGCACATTGGGTTGCGAGGGCACTGGCCATGGGTTGCACTACAACGTTAGAGGGTTCAAACAAATCAGCCTCCCAAACCCCAAAACCCCAGGTGCCATTTCTAATTTTTCCAGTTTTGTAAAATGGTTTCAAACGGTTGCACTCTGCCGAAACGGGGAATTCATTGCTGTATGGCTGCCAATCGTTTTGGCTGTTGTTGCGGTAAAAAACCGCGCCATCGCAACCCAGATAAATGCCGCCATCTGTGCCGTATTGAGCCATAATATTGCTGACGCGGAGGTTGTTTAAGGTGGCCGTTGTTAGGTTAATCCAAGTTTGGCCGCCATCGGTGGTTTTGTAAATTTTTCGGCCGTTGGAACCGTAGGTGAGGGCCACCCAAAGGACGTTTTCGTTTTCTGCGCTGAGGGCCAGTTTTACGCGGTCGTTGTTATTGGGCAAAGGTAGCGACGTTAGTTTGGCCCATGTTTGACCGCCGTCACTGGTTTTCCAAATGGAATCATCCACCCCATCCCATTGCGAACAATAGATGACATCCGGGTTGGAGCGGCTCACCTCTATGTCAAATACTTTATTTTCGGCAGTACCCGGAAACGTGTACAAGGCTGTAAATGCACTGCCGCCGTCGGTACTTTTCCATATTTTTTGGTCGTATCCAATATAGACAATATTCCAGCAACGTGGGTCCCACGCCATTTCAGAATTGGCGTAGTAGGCATAACTTTCATTCGGATAAAGACCCGTCGGAAAGGCCTTAACCCCCGCTTGAAATTCGCCGCGCAATTCGTATCCCCCAATATCGGAGTGGTAAACTTTTCGGTTTTCCCCCGGATTGACATAGCCCGTGGGTGATTCAGCACCGCCCATTCGGTAGAATTTGCCTTCGGGAAAACGCTCATACCAAGCCATGTTTCCATTGTGGTAACGGCCTCCTACCAGCACATCTTCATTCCAACCGGAGTCAAAACCCCACATGTCCGACCCCGAAATACCGTTCATGCGCGCTTCCATTGTTTGGCCAAAATTATTGGAGTAATTGATGCCTCCATCGCTGGTAATCCAAAGATCACTTCCGCTCACTAACAAGGCTTGTATGTCGGGGTGACTCCAACTCAAACCACCCACATAGCCGCCCAGTGGCTCCCAAGTTTGTCCGCCATTATTACTCTTAAACCAAGAGCATCCACCTGCAATGAGTTGATTATCATTGGCTGGATTGACCACAATTGCCATGTCGTAAAATCCTTGCGTAAACCAGTCCACCCCATTGGCGTCCATCAAATTGGTGTGATTGGGAATGGAGTAGGGTTGCCCTATGGCGCTGCTGGGGTGGGTGTTCACCCAGTTTCCGCCGCTGTTATTGCTTCTAAAAACACCGATATAACCGCCCAAATTCCCGCCTTCGCCGCATAAATACGCATAGACTTTGGAGGGACTGGATGGGCACACGGCAATCATACCGCCCGTTACGGTTTGGCTGGCGGTGGGTGTCCACCAACCCGTATTGGAATTATTAAAAGTAGCCCCACCGTCGGTCGAAACACGGAAATCGGAGCCGTTCCCGCTTTTTCTGATGCAAAAAACAGTTTGCGGGTCATTGGGCTTGTAGGTTACCGCCCAAGTTTGTTGGGCGTGTATTTTCGTCCAAGCCGCCCCAGCATTGGCGGTGCGCAAGAGGCCTTGGTCGCTGGCAGCCAGCACTACATCCGGCTGATTGGCTTTGATGGCCAGCGCATTGACCCAGAGGTTGTTTTCGCTGTAAACCGTGTTCCAAGTGAGGCCTCCATCGGTGGTTTTGATAATTTTTCCACTGGTGGCCGCATACACAGTATTGGGGTCGGTGGGGTGAATTTTGATGGCACCAAATGCGTTGTGGCGCACATTCAGCGTCAAGAGTTGCCAATGCAGGCCCTTATCGGTGGTTTTCCATACGCCGCCCGTTTCGCCCCCTGCATACAGGATATTAGCGTTAGAAAGCGCAACATCTATGGAATAGATGTTGGTTTGCCAAGTTACCTCGGTTTCTCCGTCGGTATCGAAGGTTTGTTTGGGGCCCAAAAAACGCCAGTTGGTTGCAGCATCTGGGCTTGCACCGGAGCGGCGTAGGTCGAGTAGTCGGCGTTCTTGAGCGGCTATATCAGCGGGAGTGGGTAATTGGAGCGTCCCGTTGGGCTGGAGGTACGGCCTGGCCCATTGCATCCAGTGTTTGTAGTATTGGGTATAGGCGTTTTTCTCAAATGCCTGGCGCTCAAAGTATTGCTGGTAGGCGCGTTGAACCGCCAAGGCGTTGGGGGTTTCTTGTGCCAGCATCTGCATCCATTCCGGCGCGTCGGCAGACACATACGGCATGGAGGGTTTTTGTTGGGCAAGTAAGATGCTAGGCAGGAAGAATAAGCAGACGAGGAGAGGTAGGTGTTTGCGCATGAGAAAATTTTATGTGCAAATATCCTAAAATAAACCTTTAATAGGTCATAACATTTGGTATTTGCTGCCGTAAGACTTATTCAAAACACCGCGTGTTGAGCGGATTAGAGCGGCTTGTTTGGTAAAATCCGTCGAAAAAACATTTTTTTGATAAAAAATCCAAGCCGGGAACTTTTGCCAAGCCCCCTTGTGTTGTATTGCCTAAGCGGCGACCTTTGCAGTGCCGAAACAAAACCTAATTCGCTATGGCTAACTTATCCAACGAAGGAAACAACGCGCAAGTCCGCACTTTTGAGCAGGAGTTTTTCCCCTTGCTCGACGCGGTAGTAGCGTTCTCCTATCGCCTAACGGGCGATAAAACGCAGGCGGAGGACCTAGCGCAAGAAACATTTTTAAAAGCATGGCGCTTCATGGAGCGCTATACCGCCGGAACGAACGCCAAAGCCTGGCTGTTCAGAATCTGCCGCAATGCTTTTATCAATGATTGGCGTACGCGCAAGACTCAGCCCCAAACCCGCGACCTCGACGACCTAGGTTTGCGCCAACTTCCATTGGCTACTTCTCCCAGCGACGATCGTATGGGCGACGAGGTGACGCGCGCAATGAATGCGTTGTCTGAGCCTTTTCGGGCCGTCATTCTGCTCGACTTAGAGGACTTTACCTATCAGGAAATGTCCGTGATTCTGTCTATCAAAATCGGAACTGTGCGCTCTCGCCTGCACCGCGCCCGCAAGGAATTGGCTAAAAACCTCCAAGTGTATGGCCGTGCTCAGGGCTACAACGTGCATGACAACGAAGGTGCCGTCGGCGAAGATGACGACACTCAAGATGACTCGTAAATAAAAGGGTTTGCCCGTTCGCTGTTTTTATCAGCCCGTGGCAAACCCTTTTTTTAAGCGCGTGTTTAACTTTTATTGAACTGAAAATCAAAATTTAAACACGCTCTGAACCCAAAACGGGCAAAAAAACCCTCAATTCAAATAAAAACCTTCCAAATTTTAACATTCATGTCTTTCACTCGTCAACACATCACCGCAGGTCAGCAGGCATCCATTGCCCGCTCCTTTTTCTATTCAACTACTACAGCCGCGTTCGCAATGAATCGGTCGCTCGTATCTATATGTCCAGACTCGGTTGGCAGCCGCAGCAGGCAATACGAAGCACCCGGCGCGTGTCTGATTAGTCTGATAGAAGGCAGCAAACCCAGCGATGATGTGCCGACACAAATTCAATTTACAATGAAAATTACAGCCAAATCAACCGGTACTGCCGCCAGTGACAAACAGGCAGTCAACCAAGCGCGCATTCACATCCAAGACACCTCACCAAGTACCAACGAACCCGCTATTTTAGCCGAAAACCCCTCGCACCGCACACCTGAATCTCCCGAAGTAGAATCTCTACGCTCTTTACTAAAAGCAAATCTTGACCGCTTATCAGCCTCCCCGGCTCTTATAGAACGCATCCGAAGCGGGATGCATTCGAGCAAAGATTGATTCTCAATTTCCTTTTTAAAAAAAATACACCGTAGGCTTTAACCGTCTGGTATTTGCCGGAGAGATTTTGTCGTCGCTCCGGCATTTTTTTTCTCGGCCAAACAACCGCAATACTCCTGCCAAATAAGCACTAAAAACCCCGATTCTTAGATTTTCATCTGCCTTTTTAGGCCTTTTATCCAACTCTTTTATTTAGTTTATTATCAATACTGACCTTTGCATTTGAAATCAACTTTTTGATCATCAACGGCATCATCACAAAATGGCAAGTCAACAGCCCAAAAAGAAAAAAAAGACCCTACTATACGTCCTCATCGGTGTATTCATTCTCCTTGTAGTGGCCGCCATCTTCAAATCCCGACAAAAACCGAAGGGAGAGGAGGTGAGTGTAGAAAAAGCCGAAAAACGCACCATTCGAGAAACGGTGAGTGCGAGTGGCAAAATCTTCCCAGAAACGGAGGTGAAAATCAGTTCCGACGTATCGGGTGAAATCACCGAACTCTACGTAAAAGAGGGCGATTCCGTGAAGGCGGGCCAAATTTTGGCCAAAATTCGCCCCGACGAGTACCAAAGTCTCGTAGAACAAGGCGAAGCCACCGTGAACACCGCCCGCTCTCAGCGAGAGATTTCGGGGGCCAATGTGTTGGGCAGTAACGCCCAAATTGAGCAGTTAAAGGCCGACAGACAACGAGTAGTAGCCCAACTGGACGCGGCAAAAAACAGCCACAAGCGCAATGAAAAATTGTATAAAGAAGGGGTAATTTCTACCTCCGAATTTGAAACCTCGCTGAGTAATTTCAAATCGGCCGAAAGTGCCGTGGCCGCCTCCGAAGCCAATTTGCGCTCCGCCGAAAGCAATCTTTCGAGTGCCAAAGCCAACGTAAAAGTATCGGAATACGGCATCAACAGTGCCGCGGCTCGATTGAGGGAATTACGCACCAGTTTGCAAAAAACCATCATCACCGCTCCTGTAAACGGTATTATTAGTCAATTAAATGTTGAAAAAGGCGAACGGGTGGTCGGAACCCTCCAAATGGCCGGTACCGAAATGATGCGCGTAGCCAACCTAAGCAGCATGGAAGTACAGGTGGATGTTGGAGAAAGCGATATCCTGAAAGTAAGCCTGAACGACGATGTGGAAATTGAGGTAGATGCTTATTTGGGCCGTAAGTTCAAAGGCAAAGTGACCGAAATAGCCAACAGCGCCAGCAACGTGGGCGGCATGAGCCTCAATACAGATCAAGTAACCAATTTTGTGGTGAAAGTGCGAATCAACCCGAGTTCGTACGCCGAACTACAAAAAAATGGGCTCCGCTATCCATTCCGCCCGGGTATGTCGGCCTCTGTGGATGTTTTCACCCACACCGCCGAGGGGACGCTTTCAGTGCCGATTATCGCCGTGACGGCCCGAGATGAAGATAAAATTGACGATAAAAAGAAAAAAGAGGAGGAAGATGGCCCTCAAGAACCCAAGAAAAAAGAAATCAGTGTGATTAAAGAAATCGTCTTCGTGGTTTCGGGCGATACAGTAGGCATTCGGGAAGTAAAAACAGGCATTCAGGATAATGATTTCATTGAAATCGTGTCGGGGCTACAAGAAGGCGAGCAGATTGTGACTGGTCCGTATTCCGCCATTGCCCGCAAATTAAAAAGCGGTGGCCGAATTACGGTTGAAAACAAAAAGAGCAGCGGGAAAATCGAGAAAAAAGAGCAGGATTAGCGTGGAGGTGAATTGATGAAAGAGCCATAAAAGCCCTGATTAGAAACTCTCCTCTAAAACCAGATGGTTTTAGAGGAGAGTTTCTAATTTTTTATCCCTACCGCCCCAAATGCACCAACAACACGCTAACATCCGCCGGATTTACACCCGAAATACGACTGGCCTGACCAATGGTGCGCGGACGAGTGCTGGCCAGTTTTTGTCGGGCTTCAATACTCAGGCCGCGTATGCTGGCATAATCCATATCTGCCTGTAAACCAAGATCTTCCAA